>ENA-ORPH01003810-ORPH01003810.1-human-gut-metagenome-genome-assembly--contig:-NODE-3810-length-10658-cov-4.018768_pt1 | contig 10658 bp, 10 predicted proteins | sample MGYA00242142_ERZ509074 | MGnify/ENA primary metagenome ERZ509074 (study PRJEB26280, sample SAMEA2338724) | human gut metagenome | biome: human gut; feature: human-associated habitat; material: faeces... | reverse complement strand
ACAGCCCATGCAGACGGGCATAGCCAACGCAGGAATCCAGAGACCACTTGTGTTCCTTGAACTGCTTGACTACCCAACGAAGGAAGTGGGCGCATCGGCAAATCCGATGGTGTTTCCGAGAATGCTTCCTGTTGGCCTTGTAGACGGCCTCTCCATGCCTTGCTGAGTAACCGGGTTTCCTGCCCTTATTGCTCTTACGAGGCGGTGTGCCGCGTCGTAGTTCGTTTGCCACGGTAGACGGCGAGCAACCTATCTCTCTGGCGATGGCTCTGTTTGTGTAGCCTTGGCACTTGAGATGTTGGATAGCCCCTCGTTCTTCACGCTGAAGGTGCTGTCCCTTCTTGCGTTCTGCTGGCCCTGTGATATAATCTTGGCAGTCCATAGTGATTGCCCTCCCTTGGCAGATGTTGTGTAGGAACTTCATTCTACCATGCTGGAAAATCACTATGGATTTTTTTGTTAGGTGTCCAACTTCATTATGCAATCAACCAACCATTTATTTCATCTTTACTATGGGAAATGGTTCTGTAACTTCAAATTTCACTCTGCGGAGCGTAGAAACCGAAAAAGTTCATCATATTATACGCTACGTGAGTGTGATTGCTAATCAAATTATAGGATAATCAAACCAGAAAGGAGAAGCACTTTCGGGAGAAAGGGAGCCAGAGGATATAATCAATGCTTTAAAGGGAAAATACAGGAATACAGATATAGTCCTTACGTTAGGAGAAAAGGGTGTGCTCTGCAGCTTCCAGAATAAAATTGTCTATGAGCCATCAAAAAAAGTTGATGTCGCGGATACCACCGCTGCCGGAGATACCTTCACGGGTTACTTTATTTACGGACTAATATGTAAATCATCAATAGAGGAAAACCTGAAGAGAAGTACCGCAGCGGCAGCTATTGCTGTATCCAGAAAAGGAGCGGCCCCGTCCATTCCCACAATGGATGAGGTTGAGAATTATATGAAAGGATGATCCCGCCTAACTATTCGGTTCCCCCGGTATATCGCCTACCCCGTTTAACACCAGCCGCGGACGGTAGGGGAACTTATTGATGTCGGAGCGGTCGGTCACGCCGGAGAGCACGAGGCAGGTGTCAAGGCCAGTCTCGATCCCCGCGACCATGTCGGTATCCATGCGGTCGCCTATCATTACCGCGTCCTCTGAGTGTACGCCCAGTATCCTAAGACCCGTCCGCATCATAAGCGGGTTGGGCTTTCCTATGAAATAGGCGTTCTGACCGGTGGCCATCTCGATGGGGGCGATCATTGCCCGGCACGCGGGGATTATCCCATCCTCAGAGGGGCCGGTAAGGTCGCTGTTGGTGCCGATGAGCTTTGCGCCCTTCATCACCAGATGAACCGCCTTCAGTATGTTCTCATAGTTGTAGGTATTACCCTCGCCGATTATAACGTAATCCGGGTCAACGTCGTTCATGGTGATGCCTTCGTCGTGGAGGGCCATTATGAGGCCTGCGCCGCCTATCACATAAGCGCTGCTTTCCGGCGACTGGGAGCTTATGAAGCGTGCGGTCGCCAACGCACTTGTATAGAAATGGCTCTCGTCCACATCAAGCCCCATGCGCTTAAGCTTTTGCTGAAGCTCCTTGGGTGAGCGCTCGGAGGAGTTGGTGAGGAAGAGGAAGTTCTTGTTTTCCTTATACAGCCAGTCAACGAACTCCTTTACGCCGGGCAGCAGCTTGTTGCCGTGGTAAATGACGCCGTCCATATCGCATATAAAACCCTTCTTGTTCCTTAATTCGTTCATATCATTCCTTCTTTCTTTTTTTATTTTCTCTTTATGATAAAATATTACCTTCGCAATGTCAAATTCAAAAGCAGACATTTGTAAAATATATATAAAGATTTCTCGGCGTGCGGGGTTTAAAGGCTATTGATTTTCGACATAAAAGGTGCTAATATAGAAATGATTTTTCGGCGGCAGGCCGGCGCCGCCGGAGTTATATGTATTCTCATCAATCAATAGCTTTCTTAAAAACAATTGCTTTAGGCGAAGAAATCGGAGGAATTATTTAGAATGACACTATTTGAAAACCTTTTGGGACATACCCTGATCGCCGCGGACAACGTCTGGGGTCTGATGGGCGTTATGTGTATAGGTGTTGCACTTTCAATACACCTTGAGCAGAAGTATCAGTGGGCCTCCAAGGTCTCCGGCGCCATAATCGCGCTGATAATGGCGATGGTTCTCGCAAACCTCGGCGTTATACCCACGAGCTGCACGCTGTATGACGATATTGTATGGGGCATCGTCGTTCCTATGGCTATCCCCCTGCTGCTGCTGCAGTGCAACCTCAGCCGCGTATGGAAGGACACCGGCCGTATGCTGGTCGTGTTCCTTATCGGCGCACTCGGCACTATCGTCGGCGCGTTCCTCGCCTATTATCTCCTGCGCGAACCCTTTGGCGATGCGCAGGGTCTTGCGAAGGTAGCCTCCATGATGACCGGCTCTTATATCGGCGGCGGCGTAAACTTTGCGGCAATGGCTTCTCAGTATGCTGCCGGTGACGATCTCACCGCTGCCGCTACTGTTGCGGATAACCTGCTGATGGCCGCGTATTTCTTCGTTCTGATCGCCTGCGCCGGCTCCAAGTTCTTCCGCAAGCACTTTGCACATCCTCACATAGATGAGGTAGAGGCCGGTGCCTCCAAGGAAGTTGCACAGACTCAGGCTGCCGCTTTCTGGAGCCGCAAGGACATCTCCCTCAAGGATATTGCGTATAACTTTGCTTATGCCATAGTCGTCGTTTGGGTATCCCGCCTTATTTCCGGCATTTTCTCCGGCATCGGCGGCAATCCCTTCCTTGACTTTATAGGTCAGTTCTTCGGCAGCCAGTATGTATGGATAACCACCATATCCGTGATAGTTGCCACCTTCTGCACCAAGACAGTATCCAAGATGCACGGCTCACAGGAAATCGGTACTTACCTCATTTACCTCTTCCTGTTCGTCATAGGCGTTCCCGCCAACATCATGACCGTCCTTACCAAGTCCCCGCTGCTGCTCGTGCTGACCACGATCATGGTTCTCGTGAATATGCTCTTCTGCTTCGGCGCGGCAAAGATCTTCAAGGCTTCCCTTGAGGATTCCATCATCGCCTCCAATGCCAATATCGGCGGTCCGACGACCGCTGCCGGCATGGCGATATCCCAGGGCTGGACGAGGCTGGTTGGCCCCGCAATGCTGGTGGGCGTGCTCGGCTATGTTATCGGCAACTACGCCGGTACGCTGGTCGGCATTATCCTCGGCGCCGCATAAGTTTCTGACAAAGCCGGCTGTTTTGTAACGACAATACAACTCCGGCGCATCTCTTAAACAGATTTGCGCCGGTAATTTTACGGAAGGCAAAACTATGTATTTTGATGCACACTCTGATATCTGGTGTGATGTGACTACTCGCCGTCTCAATGGCGAGACGAACGTATTTGATCGCTGCCACCTGGAGCGTCTCCGCAAGGGCGGCGTTGAAGGAAGTATTTTTGTTATTTGGGTAGACCCGCCGTATGACGTGGACTATGTAAAGCGTACCGAGCAGATCATGGCTGCCATAAAGGCAGAGGCTGCCGAGTGCAGGTCTTTCCGCATCGTCCATAGCTATGACGAGATGATGAAGGCCAATGCCGACGGCAAGATATATATCTTTATCGGCATAGAGGGCATGGCGGCGATGGGCAAGGACCTTACCTGGATCGACCGCTATTACGAGTTCGGCTGCCGCCACGGTATATTGACCTGGAACGAGGCAAACGACCTCGGCGCGGGCGCGCTCTCCGGCAAGGATTACGGTCTTACAGACCTCGGCAGGGAGACCGTCCGGCGTATGCAGGAAAAGGGGATGCTGCTCGACGTTTCCCATCTTAATGATGCTGGCTTTTGGGATGTCGTCAAGATTACGAAAAAGCCCTTCATCGCATCCCATTCCAACAGCCGTGCGATGTGCGGCGTGCTCCGCAACCTTACGGACGATCAGCTTCGCGCCATACGCGATATAAACGGCGTTGTGGGCTTGAATGCGTTCAACATCTTCATAGATGACGACCCAAAGAACCAAACCGTCGAGCGCCTTGCCGAGCACGCGGCGCACATGATCGACGTCATGGGCATCGACCACGTCGGCTGCGGCTTCGACTTCTTCGAGTTCATTGATAACCCGGATACCATGGGCACGATGACCGATACGGGCAGCCCCTGCACCAAGGGGCTTGAAAACTGCTCCAAGATACCGAATCTCTTCGCCTGCTTCGAGAGAATGGGCATGAGCCAGGAGGATATGGAGAAGATCGCAAGGCTCAACTTCCAGCGCGTGGTAAAGGATACCATAGGCTAAATATACCATGTACAAAAAAACGGGCTTCCGGCGGCGAACCGGATGCCCGTTTTCGTATGGTGCTCACTGTATGGCGGGGAAGGAGACGGTAATGGAGGTACCATTGCCCGGGGCGCTGGTGAGCTCTATCTTGCCGTGGTGGTACTGTACCGCGTGCTTTACTATGGAAAGGCCAAGCCCGGTACCGCCTGAAGACTTGGAATGGCTCTTATCCACCCTGAAGAAGCGCTCGAATATGCGGTTCTGATACTCGGGCGCGATGCCTATCCCATTGTCGGAAACGGTGACGGAGGAGAAGCCGCCCTCGCTTACCGTGCTTATCTTTACGCTGCCGCCCTGCCTGTTGTACTTTATGGCGTTGTCGCAGAGATTGTATACTATTTCATATAGCAGCCTCTTTACGCCGTATACATTGGCGGGAGAACCTTCGACGGCGATGCTTATACCCTGGCCATCGGCAGACGGGAGCAGGTCGTCGGCTACTGCCGAAGCGACAGAGAGCAGGTCGACGTTTTCACGGGGCATATCGCCGCCTTCGTCAAGCTGGGAAAGGCGTATTATGTCGCCTATCAAGGTAACGAGACGCTGTGCTTCCAAACGTATATGTCCTACAAAACGGGACATATCCTCCGGTTTTACCATGCCGTTCTCTATCAGCTCCGCACTGCCTATTATGCCCTGTAAGGGTGTTTTCAGCTCATGGGAAACATTAGCTGTGAATTCGCGGCGGCTCTGCTCGGCAGTCTCTTTTTCCGTTATATCGAAGGCCAGTATGACTACGCCTGCCGTTTCGCCATCCGCTGCTATGCGGCTTATATCGAACTGATATATGAGGCCCTTGCGTGAAGCGTGTATCTCGCTGTGGCCGTCCTTGAGCGCAGCCTGTATGGCTACACTCATGTCGTGACTGCGGTCTACAGAAAGGAAATCCCGACCGACGCAGGAGGGCTCCGCATCGAAAATATCAATGGCGGCAGGATTTATGCTGAGTATGCAGCCGCGGTTATCCAGAAGTACAAGGCCCTCGTTCATACTGGCCGTTATCTGGGCAAACTGGTCGGTGCGCTTTTTAAGCTCCCGCATTTGCGCGGTTATCTGGTTGTGCTGCCTGTTTATGCGGTTGAGCAGAGGAGACAGCTCCTCATATGAATCGTTATCCAGCGGATGCTCAAGATCCAGGCTGTTCAGCGGCTCGACTATGCGCTTTGATAGGCGCTTTGCGAGCATGCCGGACAGCACCAGCGCTGCTATGAGCACTATCAGAATGGGCTGGAGGATTCCCAGCATCAGCACACCTATTGTGGCCCGGCTCACGGATATGCGCAGCACGCTGCCGTCTGTGAGTCTTTGGGCGCAGTATATGGTCTTTTCAAGAAGGGTAGAGGAGTAGCGGATGCTTTCGCCGTAGCCATCCTTGAGCGCCTGCTTTATCTCAGTGCGGTCGGCGTGGTTTTCAAGGCTTTCAGCGTCCGTACGGGTGTCGTATATAACATTGCCTTCGGTATTTATCCATGTAATGCGGTATCGGTCAGGGGAGAGCCGCTTTAAAAAGTCGCCGCCCTGCTGTTCCACTGATACTGCCGCAAGGCCGAGCTCGTCTTTTAGCTGCTTTTTCTGTATTATGCCGAAATACTCATACAGCGCGCCGATTATTACAAACAGGCTGGCAAGCAATACCGCTCCTGCTACGAGGAGTATGGAGTGGAATATCTTTTTTGTCATTGTGATACCTCCAGCCGATAGCCTACGTTGCGTACCGTTTCTATCATATCGCCGTATTTGCCGAGTTTCTGCCGCAGAGTGCGTATGTGCATATCCACCGTCCTGCTTTCGCCAAGATAGTCGGTGCCCCATATTTCCTCCATCAGCTGATCACGGGTGAAGGCCATGCCGGGGTGAGAGAGGAACAGGCGCAAAAGCTCAAATTCCTTGAAGGTCAGAGCAATGCGTTCGCCATCCGCGGTGACGGTATGCTGGTCAAGATTAACTATGAGGCCGCTGGCCTTGAGGAGATGCTCTACCTGCTTGGGCGTACAGCGGCGCAGTACGGCCTTTACGCAGGAGACCAGCTCCATTACGCCGAAAGGCTTTGCGATATAGTAATCCGCGCCCAGGTCGAGCCCTTGTATTTTATCATACTCCGTGCCCTTTGCGGTAGCCATTACCACGGGTATGGAGTCAAGCTCAGGGGAGGACTTCATGCGGCGAAGAAGCTCAATGCCGTCTATGCCGGGCAGCATAACATCCAACACTACCAGCTCGGGCCGTTGCTTTTGCAGCGCTTCCCAAAATGAGGTTCCGTCCTCAAAGCCCCGGGCCTCCAGGCCTGTGGATTGCAGGGCATAGACCTCTATATCCCTGATGCTCGCGTCATCTTCAACGCACCAGATCATGCTATACCTCCTTGTGAACGCCTGTTACCGAGAATATCACCCATTCGGCGATATTTACTGCGTGGTCGCCTATGCGCTCGAAATACTTCGCAATCATGAGAAGGTCCAGGGCGTACTCGCCGTCGGCAGGCTCTTCGGCTATCTTGGTTATGAGCCGCCGCTTTACCTGATCGAAGTAATCGTCAACTGTATCGTCATATGCCACGACCTTTTCTGCCAACATTATATCATGCTTTACGTATGCATCAACGCTCTCTGTCACCATTTTAATAGTCGCCTTGGCCATTTCCCTCATAAGGTCGTCATTTTCTGCGGGGCGGCCGTCAAGGAAAGAGATTATCTCCGCGATGTCCTCAGCCTGATCGCCTATGCGCTCCATATCGGTTATCATTTTCAGCGCTGCTGATATCTGTCTCAGATCCTTCGCCACGGGCTGCTGCTGAAGCAGCAGCTTCAGGCACATTGACTCTATTGTGCGCTCCTTCTGGTCTATCTCGGAATCCAGCGGAGCTACCTTGGCGGCCAGAGCCGCGCTGCGCTCGCTAAGCGCCTCTGAGGCCAGCTTTATAACCTCCTCACACAGTGCGCCCATCTCTATAAGTTCTTTGTTAAGCAGCGCAAGCTGCTCGTCAAAACGGCTTCTCATCTCTAACCGAACCTCCCCGTAATATAATCTTCTGTCTTTTTGTTCCCGGGCTGTGAGAATATCTGCTCAGTGTTGCCGTATTCTATAAGCTCACCCAGAAGGAAGAAGGCGGTGTTGTCGGAGATCCTTACTGCCTGCTGCATGTTGTGGGTGACTATGACTATGGTGTATTTCTCCCTAAGCTGCACGGCAAGCTCCTCTATCTTAGAAGTAGAGATGGGGTCGAGGGCGCTGGTGGGCTCGTCCATAAGCAGCACCTCCGGCTCCACGGCGAGAGCGCGGGCTATGCACAGCCTTTGCTGCTGGCCTCCCGAAAGGCCAAGGGCGTTCTTTTTCAGCCTGTCCTTTACCTCGTCCCAAATTGCCGCGCCCCGGAGGGAGCGCTCTACGATATCGTCCAGCCTGGCCTTGTTCTTGATGCCATGGGTGCGCGGGCCGTAGGCGATATTGTCGTATATGCTCATGGGAAAGGGGTTGGGCTTCTGGAAAACCATTCCTATCTGCCGGCGGAGCTCATTCACGTCTGTTGTCGGGTCGAATATGTCGGCGTCTCTGTATTTCACGCTGCCCGTTATCTTAACGTCGGGTATGAGGTCGTTCATGCGGTTCAGCGTCTTGAGAAAAGTTGATTTTCCACATCCGGAGGGCCCTATGAGGGCGGTTATGCTCTTTTCGGGTATATCTATATTTATGTCTTTAAGCGCCTGATGGCTGCCGTACCAGAGGCAGAGATCCTGTACGGTGATTATATTCATCATAGTTCCTTTTTCCTCCTGAAGTATCTTGCCACAAGGTCGGCAGAGAGGTTTATTATAAGAGTCAACAGCATGAGTATGGCAGCTATGGCAAAGGCCACCTCGAATTCACCGCGCTCCTTTGCGTATACGTAAAGGGCGACAGTAAGGGTAGCGCCAGAGCCCTTAAGCCCCAGAATGAAGCCGTGGAGCGTATGGGCAAGACCTGCCGTAAACAGCAGCGCCGCCGATTCGCCAAGTATGCGTCCTACGGCCAGTATGCAGCCGGTAATAACGCCGTCCGTACAACCGGGAAGCACCACCGTGCGTATCACGCGCCATTTGCCGGCGCCCAGCCCGAATGCGCCCTCGCGGTAGCTCTGAGGAACCGTCTTAAGGCTCTCCTGAGTGGTGCGCATCACGGTGGGCAGGTTCATTATCACCAAGGTAAGAGCGCCTGCCATAAGGGAGGTACCCATCTTGCAGAACCGGCAGAAGAACAGCATTCCCACCAGACCGTATATTATCGAAGGTATTCCCGACAGCGTCTCCGCGGCATACTCTATGGCGTTTACCACCCGTTTGTTTGAGGCATACTCGGTGAGGTATATCGCTGCGCCCACCCCCAGCGGCACCACGATAAGTATTGTAGCTATCACGATGTATAGTGTGTTCATCAGATCAGGCAGTATGCCTATGCTGTCTGCAAGATAGCTGGGGGATGTGGAGAGCAGTTCCCAAGTTATATTGGGCAGCCCCTTATACAGTACGTAGCTTATCAGAAACAGCACAAGCAGGCAGGTGAGCCCGGCAGAGAGCCACATGAGGCACTTCATCAGGCCCACATATGCGCGGCGTTTGACCGATACGTTTTTTTCTTCCATGGTCTAACCTTCCTTTTCCCTTTTGAGAAAGAAATTGAGCGCGGCGTTTATCAGCATAATGAACAGAAAAAGCACCAGCGCTATGGAGAACAGGGCCTGCTGCTGCAAGCCGCTGGAGTAGGACATTTCGCTTGCCACGGCCGTTGTCAGGAACCTTACGCTCTGAAAGAGGGAAGGCATGTTGGGCACGTTGCCCGAAACCATCATTACAGCCATCGCTTCGCCTATGGCCCTGCCGACGCCCAGCACCACTGCGGCTGCTATGCCGCTTTTCGCGGCCGGTACGGATACCCGGAAATACGTTTCCACAGGTGTTGCGCCAAGGGCGAGGGAGGCGTCCTCGTATTCCTTGGGCACAGCCTCAAGCGCGGTCACCGAAACCTTTATTATAGATGGCAATATCATAATGGAAAGCACTATGATGGCGGCCAGCAGGCTTGAGCCATCAGGCACGTTGAAAAGCCTGCGTATGCCGGGTACGAGTATCAGCATACCTACAAGGCCGTAAACTACCGAAGGAATGCCTGATAGCATGCTCACCGCTGACTGCATAATGGCCCTGACCGAAGGCTTTGCCATTTTTGCAAGGTACACCGCCGTAAAGAATCCCACAGGCACTCCCAGCAATATGGCGCCGGCAGTACCGTAGATGCTGGTGAGTATGAAGGGCAGTATGCCAAAGGAGGGGGTAGCGGCTGTAGAAGCCCAAGTCTTGTTGAAGAGGAATGGAACAAGACCTATCCTGCGTATTGCCGGTATACCCGATATGACCAGGTATACCGTGATGAGCAGAACGCAGCCCACTGTTATAAGGCCGAGCACAAGGAATATGCCGTGCATCACCGCTTCGAGCAGCTTCCTGATTTTTTTGCTTTTCTTCATATTGCGTATCCTCTCTCAAGGCTTATAGGCAGCCGCTGCCGGCTGCCCTTTATCCGTCCGTTTATCTATCAATTTACCGGAACCGCACCCGCTGCGGAGATGATCTCTGCGGCCTCGGCGGAGGTAGCGTAGTCGAAGAACTTCTTTGCAGTTTCGGAGAGCTCAACGCCGTCCTTGGTCACCAGTACGAAGGGACGCTGGATAACATAGCTGCCGTCCTTTACAGTCTCCTCAGTAGGAGCTACGCCGCCTACGGTCAGCGCCTTTACGTTGTCCTTAAGGGAGGCGAGGGAGGCGTAGCCTATAGCGTCGGGGTTCTGGGAAACGGTGGTGATGACGTCACCGGTAGAGGTCAGCTCCTGACGGTACTTGCAGGCGTCATTTGTGCCGGTTATGGACTCGAAGCCGTCGCGGGTGCCGCTGCCGGCCTCGCGGCCTATGAGCACGATCTCGGCGTCGTTGCCGCCAACGTCCTTCCAATTGGTGATCTCTCCCTTGTAGATAGATGCGACCTGCTCTACGGAGAGGTCGGATACGGGGTTGTTGGGATTTACGATTACGGCGATGCCATCAAGTGCGAGCACGGTTCCGGTAAGGCCGGAGGCCTTCTCGTCATCCTTCAGGTTGCGGCTGGAGAGGCCGATATCACAGGTGCCTTCAGATACAGCCTTGATGCCGGAGCCGGAGCCGGTAGGATTGTATGTATATGAGGTGCCGGGGTTGCTGTTGATGAAGGATTCACCCAGGGAGCCTATGACTTTTTCCATGG
>ENA-ORPH01003805-ORPH01003805.1-human-gut-metagenome-genome-assembly--contig:-NODE-3805-length-10666-cov-5.972576_pt1 | contig 10666 bp, 14 predicted proteins | sample MGYA00242142_ERZ509074 | MGnify/ENA primary metagenome ERZ509074 (study PRJEB26280, sample SAMEA2338724) | human gut metagenome | biome: human gut; feature: human-associated habitat; material: faeces... | reverse complement strand
CAAAACTTGAAAAATATCAAAATATGTTAAAAAATCTTGAAGAAAGATTAAAATAGATACAAAGGAGGGTGAAATAATCATCCTCTTTTAGTTCTATCTCCATATATTTCTGCATATTATAATGTAGTATGAATATGGAGAGGAGAGCAAAAGATGATAGATGAAAGAAAAAACATAAATGTAAATTTAAATACTAATATAGTACAAAATTTAGTATTAGAAAACCGAGGAAAATTAAGTGTATCAGGTGTAAATGATGTTTTGAGTTTTGATGATCAAGTAGTAATGGTTGACACGGAACTAGGTTTATTAACAGTCAAAGGAGAAAATATACGAATTAATAAATTAAGTTTAGACACAGCAGAGGTAATTATAGAAGGAGAAATCTCAAGTTTATCATATAGTCAAAATAAACAAGAAAAAAATTCAGGAACACTATTAAGCAAAATTTTTAGATAGAAAGGCAGATTGCATATGGCTCAAGATCAAGCATATTTATTTATAGTTTTTTCATTAACAGGTGTAGTAATAGGAATATTGTTTGATTTCTTTAGAATATTAAGAAGAAGCTTTAAAACATCAAACATAATAACATATGTTGAAGACGTCTTATTTTGGATTTTAACAGGAGTTTTGATTCTATACAACATATGGTACTTCAATAATGGTGAAATTCGTATATACATGTTTTTAGGAATAATAATGGGTTTGCTTATATACATGCTTACTTTAAGTAATATAATAGTTTCACTATTTTCAAAAATTTTAAAAATGTTAATAAGAATATTAGAAATACCATTTAAAACAATAATTTCAATTTTTCATAAAATAATTACAATAATAATAAAAATTTTTAATAAATTTACAAAAAAAATTAAAATAAAAAAGGGGAAAATGGTAAAAGATGGAGAATAATATATATGTAAGATTATTTTTATAGAAAAGAGAGAATACGTATGAAGAAAAGCAAATTACTAAGGAATGCTTTTTTGATAGCTTTAATAGTATGGATAGTAATGCTAATAAAGCAACAAATAAGTATAGTACAATATAAAGACGATTTAAAGAATTTATCATCAAAAATAGAAGTAGCAGAAAACGAACTAAATCAAAATAAAGAAAATTTAGAACAAGAAAAGCAAAATATAAAGTCAATAGATTATATAGAAAAATTAGCAAGAGAAAAACTAGGAATGTATTTACAAAACGAAAGAGTTTATGTCGATAGTAATATGTAAATCCTTAAAACAACATTCAAGTTTTAAGGATTTTATTTTTTTTAATATTAAAATCTACAAATTAATCCAGATAAAAATATATAAAATAATATAATAGGAGGTATCATATGTCAGAATTAGAAAATATGACATTATTAGAATTGAGAAATTTTGCCAAAGAACAAAATATTAAAAATATTTCAAAATTAAAAAAAGATGAACTAGTTGCACTATTAAAGCAAGTAGCAGAAACATCAATACAACATGAAGTGCCAGAAACAGAAGAAATTAGATATGATAAAAATGATGATGAGCAATTAGAAGAAGCTGGAGAAGCTGTAATAGACTATAAAGTAACAAACGAAGATGATGAGATAGTAGAAGGTATTCTAGAAGTTTTACCAGATGGGTATGGATTTTTAAGAGGAGATAATTATTTATCAAGTCCTAAAGATGTATATATTTCCCCTATTCAAATAAGAAGATTTAAACTAGATACAGGAGACATTATAAAAGGTATATCAAGAACAAAAGAAGGAGAAAAATTCCCATCTTTGATATTTGTTGGAGAAGTAAATGGAGAGCATCCAGAAAAAGCTGCTAAAAGAAAAAGATTTGATGAATTAACACCAATTTATCCAAATGAAAGACTAAAGCTAGAAACAGTTCCAACAGAATATGCAATGAGAATAATAGATTTAATCTCTCCTATTGGAAAAGGACAAAGAGGAATGATTGTGGCTCCACCAAAAGTTGGAAAAACAACATTATTAAAGAAAATAGCAAATAGTATTTCAGCAAACAATCCAGAAGTTGAATTAATTGTACTTTTAATTGATGAAAGACCAGAAGAAGTAACAGATATGAAACGTTCAATAAAAGGACAAGTTATTTATTCTACATTTGATGAAATGCCTGAACATCATGTAAAAGTTGCTGAAATGGTTCTTGAAAGAGCAAAAAGAATTATTGAGCACAATAAAGATGTAGTAATCCTATTAGATAGTATTACAAGATTAGCAAGAGCATATAACTTAGTAATGCCTTCATCAGGAAAAACACTATCAGGTGGTCTTGATCCAGCTGCATTGCATAAACCAAAAAAATTCTTCGGAGCTGCAAGAAACATCGAAAATGGTGGAAGTTTAACAATATTAGCAACAGCATTAATTGAAACAGGAAGCAGAATGGATGATGTTATATTTGAGGAATTTAAAGGTACAGGTAATATGGAAGTACACCTAGATAGAAAACTATCTGAAAAACGTATTTTCCCTGCAATAGATATTAATAAATCTGGAACAAGAAGAGAAGACTTATTATTAACAAAACCTGAGATGGAAACTGTATTTGCACTAAGAAAAGCATTAAATAATTTACCTGTTGCAGATGTAACAGAACAAATCATTACTCAAATGACTCAAACAAAAAATAATAAAGAATTTATTGAGAAAATGGATTCATATTTAAGAAATTATAAAAATTAATTTTTAGCCAGTATATTTAAATACTGGCATTTTTATTGACTTTAAGCTGGTACTGTGCTAGAATTAAGATATTGGTTAAAGGAAATCCCTTTACAGTCCGAATAGTCACAACATTTACAAAACAGAAAATTCTGGAGGGAGACAATTATGGTAAAACAATGGGTGCCATACGATTCTTTAGGACGCAACTTGGATACTGATATGGAGAAGATTATGCTCTACACTAGCCCTGGACAGGGCATTTCGCTTGGAGACATCTATCGATATCTTGCAAACATTAGCTTTATCTATGCAGATTTGTATACCAGACTTGTCATGAAGTCAAAAAACAAAGCTGATGTAGACGAGGTGTTTGCTGAAATCTACAGTAAAAATGATGAATTCTTTTCACTTGTGAAAAACACAATGGTAGATAGGGGGTATGTAACTGTCAAGAAGGCCGAAGAAATTATCTCTAAGTTCGAAGTTCCTAACATCGAATAATTAAAATTCCTAGTAAGCTATATCTATGTATGTAGTTTGCTAGGAATTTTTTATATAATTATTCATAATAAAGCATTTTGAGGACAGAGTTCGACATATAATTTACATAAAAAGTGGTATACTTATTTATGAAGAGGTGATACATATGCAAGAATTATTTATTAAATCTTTACAAATGATTAAAGTTTTAGATATAAAAAAGCAATCAGAATATGAAAGAATAATTACATATTTTTTAGTATTGTCACCAGAGAGTTTAAAGTACATATCACAAAAGGATACATTCGCGGAAATTATTGAAATGGCTAAATACGTTTAAGCATATTGAATGAGAAAGAGGAGAGGTGCCTATAAACTCTCTTCAATCTTTTTCTTTAATTCTTCTAAATTATAATAATTTTGTACAGGTATTCTTAATAGCTTTATTTCTAAGTCATTAAATAACTTATTTAAAAATTCATCTCTTTTTATTCTTTTTTCTCTTCTATGAGTATAATCGTCTAGTTCAATACATAATTTTATTTTTAAGTTTGGTTCTACTATTACAAAGTCAATGCTTTTATTTTGAATTTTATTAAAGTCTTTAAAGTTTTTGTTTTGCACTACCTGATATAAAGCAACTTGTGGACATACAACTAAATTCAGTTCATCAGTGATTTGCTTTAATAATCTATAAAATTTCAATTCTGTTTGTGTTAATAAATAGTCTTTTTTTACATATTTTTCACTATAGTTTATATTTTCAGTGCATTGTATATTTATATCTGATTTTTTATTAATCATAATGTATTCCAATGCCATAGCTACAATAAATAATATAATTATTATATATAACATAAAAATCCCTCCATGAACATTTTATCATATTTTCCATAATTTTACAATATGAAAAATTTAAAATTGAAAATCTAATTATAAATATCAATTAAGAATTTACGAAAATTTATAAAAAGTGTTGACATATGAATTTAACATGTGGTAAATAATATAATTTTTAATGATTTAGGAGCTATTTAAAAGCCTTAAGAAAATTAAATGTGTCTACAATTAAATAGAAAGTGTAAAATTTTAAAATATATCTTGTATAATTTATAATAAAAGTGTTATACTATGCTTGAACGATTGAACGATATTTTGAACGATTGAACGATTGAAGATGGAGGTAAGTAGCATGAATGAGATGGAAACATAACACTTGATGATATACTAGCAGGTCTATCAACTTCAAGAAATCCTTACTTACAATCTATTTTTATGAGAATAAAGAGGGTAGAAGCAATAGGAAGTGGATTAAGAAGAGTAAAATCATATTATAATAAAATTGGATTAAATTTCGAGATAGATGTATTACCGTCAGCATTTGTTGTAAAATTACCTAAAATATCATTGAATAATGTTGCTATACAAAATAATAGCAATGGTGACATGGATATAATTATAAAATATATTGAAAAAAATGGCTCTATAACAAGAATTAATGCTCAAACACTAATTAATAAAGAAAAGACAACTACCTCAACAATATTAAATAAATTAGTTGAAAATGGTGTTTTGGTTAAAATCGGAAACGGGCCAAGTACAAGATATGAAATAAATAAATAATAACTTAAAAGTGAACTTCGCTTTATTAATATGTAGGAATAAAAAATGGCATTAGAAGGATATTGTGTTCTTACACCAGTATATCCAGTATCAGAGAATATGGAAAGAATGAAAGAGCAATTAATAAATTTGAAAGAGGCACATTTTAAAAGAATAGAATTATCAGAAGCTATATTAGTAGTAAATATAAACAATTATATTGGAGATAGTACAAGAGCAGAAATAGATTATGCAAAAAAATTAGGTAAAGAAATTATATATTATACTAATTTAATTGAAAACAAATAGAGCGAAGAATTACAGGTTGTTGTTATGATTAGTTTGAAATAACTAATCTTTTTTTATAGAAATATTACAAAAAATGTAAGGTACATATTAAACAAAATATGATATAATGCTAATGGAGGTTAGTAAAATGCAAAAAATACTAATAATAGAAGATGACGAAAAATTAAGAGAAGAATTAGAAACATTTTTAAACAGAAATGGATTTATAGCAACAAGCTTAAAAAAATTTGACAATGCAGTGGCAGACATATTAGAAATAAAAGCAGACTTATTATTAATTGATATAAACTTACCATATACAGATGGAGAATTTATTTGTAAAGAAATAAGAAAAACATCTAATATACCGATTATAATGGTAACAAGCAGAGATAATGAAATGGATGAATTACTATCACTAAATTATGGTGCAGATCAATATGTAACAAAACCATATAATATTCAAATATTACTTGCAAAAATAGTTGGACTATTAAAAAGAAGTCAAAATTCAGGAAATAATCCAGATAAAATAGACTGTGGGAGCTTTATATTAAATACAGCAGGAAGAATTATAGAAAAAGAAGATAAGAAAATAGAATTAACAAAAAATGAATATAAAATATTAGAATATTTAGTATTACATAGACAACAAGTAATATCAAGAGATGAAATAATGGACTACTTATGGGAAAGTGAAGAATTTGTCGATGATAATACTTTAAATGTTAATATTAAAAGACTAAGGACAAAACTAGAAGAACTAGGAATAATAAATCAAATTGAAACAAGAAGGGGACAAGGGTATATATTAAAATGAAGTTTGGAGAATTTATAAAAGAGAAAATATTATTGATTTTTTTAGTATTATTTATAATAGCAAGTTCGGAAATATTATTATTACCATATCCACAAATAGAAATATTTGTGAGGCTTTATATTACAATATGTCCAGTAATAATTATAGGTATTGATATTGTTGTAGAATATAGAAAAAAGAGCAATTTTTATAATGAATTAAAAAATAATTTAGAAAAATTAGATACTAAGTATCTAATATCAGAAATAATAAACACTCCAGATTTTATTGAAGGTAAAATATTAAAAAAAACTATACAAGAAACTGGAAAATCTATGCTAGAAAATGTAAATTCATATAAACAATTACAAGAAGACTATAAGGAATATATAGAATTATGGATTCATGAAATAAAAATTCCTATTGCTACTAGCAAACTAATTATTGAAAATAATAAAAATGAAATAACTAAAAGTATTGATGAAGAACTAGATGAAATTGAAAATTATACAGAGCAAGCATTGTTTTATGCTAGAAGTAATACAGTAAATAAAGATTATGTTGTAACAAAATCAAATTTAAAAGAGATTGTAAATGGAGCAATACTAAAAAGTAAAAGAGCATTGCTTTCAAATAGGATAAGTATAGAATTGAATGATTTAGAAAAAGAAGTTTTTACAGATAGCAAATGGGCTACTTTTATAATAAATCAAATTATACAAAATTCAATTAAATATTCTAAAAAAGAAGATAAAAAGATACAATTATATGCTAAATCAAATAATGAAAACATTATTTTATATATAAAAGATAATGGTATTGGAATAAAAAAAGGAGAAATTACAAGAGTTTTTGAGAAAGGCTTTACGGGTGAAAATGGGAGAATTATAAATAAGAAATCTACTGGTATAGGGTTATATCTATGTAAGAAATTATGCGAAAAATTAGGATTAGGAATAGAATTGAATTCAGAAAAAGATATAGGAACAGAAGTAAGAATTATATTTCCTAAAAGCAGTTTTATGAATTTGTAAGTCCATATTAGTTATGGACTTATTTTCATAAATGAGAAATCTTACAAAAAATGTAATGTTATTGTAAGGTAAATCGATGGCAACTATTTTAAAATGAATTTATAATGTAGATATACAAAGAAAAGGAAGGAGTTTTTTGAATGGAAAATGTATTAGAAGTAAAAAACATAGAAAAATACTATGGAAACAAATCTAATTTAACAAAAGCAATAGATAATATTAGCTTTAATGTAAAAAATGGAGAATTTGTAGGAATCATGGGAGCAAGTGGCTCTGGTAAAACTACACTTTTGAATTGTGTATCTACTATTGATAGAGTAACAGCAGGGCATATCATTGTCAACGGAGAAGATATTACAAAACTTAAAGGAAATAAATTAAACAAATTTAGGAGAGAGGAGTTGGGTTTCATATTCCAAGACTTTAATTTATTAGATACATTGACAATTTCTGAAAATATAGCTTTAGCATTAACAATTCAAAAAGTAAATGCTACTGAAATTAACAATAGAGTTCACGAAATAGCAAAAAAATTAGATATTTTAGGAATAATGAATAAATATCCTTATCAAGTATCTGGAGGGCAAAAGCAAAGATGTGCAGCTGCAAGAGCAATAATAACAAATCCCAAAATAGTATTGGCAGATGAGCCAACAGGTGCATTAGATAGTAAATCAGCAAGACAGTTATTGATGACATTTGATTACTTACATCAAAAACTAAACGCAACAATTTTAATGGTAACACATGATGCATTTACAGCTAGTTATGCAGATAGAATTATATTTATAAAAGATGGAAAGATTTTTAATGAATTAGTCAAGGGAAATGATACAAGAAAACAATTTTTTGAAAAAATAATAGAGGTACAAACACTTCTTGGAGGTGATTTGAACGATGTTATTTAAGTTATCTATAAGAAATATGAAAAAAAGCTTCAAAGATTATGCAATTTATTTTCTAACACTAGTATTAGGTGTAGCGATATTTTATATGTTTAACTCAATAGATAGTCAACAAGCAATGCTAGAGGTATCACAATCAACAAGGGAAATTATAAAACTCATGATTTCAATGCTTGGTTATGTATCTGTATTTGTGGCAGTAGTATTGGGATTACTAATTGTATATGCAAATAATTTTTTAATTAATAGAAGGAAAAAAGAATTTGGAATATATATGACCTTAGGAATGGGAAAAAGGCAAATTTCAAAAATAATACTTATGGAAACTATATTAGTAGGAATTATATCACTAATTGTAGGATTAATTATAGGTGTATTTGCATCACAATTCATGTCAATATTAGTTGCAAAAATGTTTGAAGCAGATATGAGCAAGTTCCAATTTGTATTTTCAAAAGATGCTTGTATAAAAACTGGTATTTATTTTGCAGTAATGTATATAGCAGTAATGTTCTTTAATACATTTACAGTTTCAAGATATAAATTAATTGATTTATTAAATGCAAGTAAGAAAAATGAAAATGTAAAAATAAAAAATCCTATTATATGTATTTTAGTATTTTTAGGAGCTGTAGCTGTACTTGGGTATGCTTATTGGAAAGTAACAGGAGATGTTAGCAGTTTAACAACTGCAGATAAAATCTTACAACCTATTTTAATGGGAATAGTTGGAACAGTAGCAGTCTTTTGGTCTTTATCAGGGTTTATAATACAAATAGTTCAAAAAATGAAAAATGTTTATTTTAAAAATACCAATATGTTTGTATTAAGACAAATAAACAACAAAATCAATACAATGGTTATTAGTATGAGTGTTATATGTTTAATGCTGTTTATGACAATTTCGATACTTTCTTCAAGTTTAGCATTAAGAAATACAATGCAAAGAGAATTAATTGAGATGACACCTGTAGATTTGAATTTGTATAAAACAGCAAATTTACCAGAAAAATATTTACAATATGGAACTTATGGGAAAGAGATAACATCAACACCAGAAGCAATGTTGGATTCAAAAATACCTATTGCTGAAACTTTAAAAAATAATGGTTTAGATATGAATGTCCTAAAAGACATTGGGGAAATAACAGTATATTCCACTGATGATTTGACTTGGAAAGATTTTTTTGGAGATAAATATATAGATATAAAAACTAAATATCCAAATCTTTTATATAATACAGCAGAACAGATAGTAAAAATATCAGACTATAACAAAATCGCAAAACTATATGGAATTAATCAATATGAATTAAATAATGATGAATATATTGTACTTTGTGATTTTGATTCACAAAAAGAATTACGAGATGAAGCATTAAAAGATGGAAATAATGTTTTAAATATAGCTGGAAAACAATATAAATCAAAATATAATGAATGTAAAACAGGATATATTCAAATGTCTACCAGCCATACAAATACAGGAATTGTATTAGTTCCAGATGATTGTAATTTAACAGAAGATATGAAAAAACAATATTTATTAGCTGCAAATTATAATTCAGATACTAAAGAAGGAAAAGAAGAAATAGAAAAGATATTTGTTGATAATAATTCAGAACTTATACAAAATTTAGAGAAAAATGGTTTGAATATTGATGGAAGATCAAAAATATCTATTATGGAATCAAGTATAGGATTAGCAACTATTGTAACTTTTATAGCAATTTATTTAGGAATTATATTTCTAATTGCAAGTTCAGCTATATTGGCTTTAAAACAATTAACAGATAGTTCAGATAACAGACAAAGATATACTATTTTAAGAAAAATTGGTTGTGATAAAAAGATGATAAATAAGGCATTATTTAGACAAATTGGGATATTCTTTGGAGTTCCACTTGTTCTTGCAATTATACATTCTATATTTGGAATACAATTTGCAATTACTATAATGTCTGGATTGGCAAGTAAAAAAGATTTATTACCATCAGCTATTGCGACAGTAATTATTATAGGTATCATATATGGTATATATTTCTTAGCTACTTATTTAGGAAGTAAAAATATTATCAAAGAAGAGGAGTAAAAAATGAAAAATAGAAGAATGTAAAACAATAAGAAAAAAGACTAAGAAATGTTAATTCAACATTTTCTTAATCTTTTTTCTTAATTGTTCTAACGGTCTAATTATGATGTATTAATAATTTACACCAATTAATTATTTTGGATATTAAGTTTGGATTATCTTTATCCATCGGGCAAGGAAAATTTGGTTCCAAATATTCATCTACCCAAATAACAAAACTTATATACCGTTTTTTCTTTAATGAAGGATGATTACAATACACATTAAATGCATCTTGATTTTCTTGTGTGTGACCGTCAAAAGACTTTACGGTTGTTTCTTCTAAAACAGCATACTTACAATTTTTTGAGCAATTTTTATCAATACATTTCATACATAGTTTCCTCCTTAACAAGTCTGTTTTTGAGAATGGTTAATAATACTACAATACGTATTATATATTATATATTATTTATTACTTTCTGTCAAATTCATTAAAATAAGAGAAATAGAAAAGAAGTTTACTAATTAATATAAAATCTTCCAAGTCACTTATTTGTCACTTTGGGATGTTATGATATATATTATTAGGAGGTAACAAAAATGGTGAAAAAGGAAAAAATAAATAGGGTAACAACATTGTCTTTTATATATTGCGTATTGCTTGTTTGGATAATATTGTTTAAATTGTAATTTTCATTAAATAGATTATAAAAATAATTGTTGTCCAAATGTTAGAAAATTAAAATAATAAAAATTTATAAATATTATAGACAAATTAAAAATAGTATTGTAGAATAC
>ENA-ORPH01003798-ORPH01003798.1-human-gut-metagenome-genome-assembly--contig:-NODE-3798-length-10692-cov-2.173545_pt1 | contig 10692 bp, 10 predicted proteins | sample MGYA00242142_ERZ509074 | MGnify/ENA primary metagenome ERZ509074 (study PRJEB26280, sample SAMEA2338724) | human gut metagenome | biome: human gut; feature: human-associated habitat; material: faeces... | reverse complement strand
CGGGATCCAGCACCTCTAACAGTGCCGAAGACGTATCTCCTTTGTAATCGCTGCTTACTTTATCAATCTCATCTAAGAGCATCAGCGGATTTTTCACTTTTGCTTTCTTTAATCCGGCGACGATCTTTCCCGGCATCGCTCCAATATAGGTTCTTCGATGTCCGCGGATTTCAGCTTCATCGCGCACACCGCCGAGACAGATCCGCACATACTCTTTATGAAGTGCTCTGGCGACGGACTTTGCGATCGAAGTTTTTCCGGTTCCCGGAGGTCCGACAAGACATAAGATCGGTGCTTCTCCATTTCCGGTCAATGTCCTTACTGCCAGAAATTCAAGGATTCTCTCTTTTACTTTCTGCAGACCGTAATGGTCTTCTTCCAAAACCGCTTCGGCTTCTGCCAGATCAAGCGGTGTCTCATCCATTTTATCCCATGGAAGGGCCAGCAGATTTTCGATATAATCCTGACTAACCGAAGTTTCCGAAGAATTCGCCGGAAGGGCTTCAAAACGCTTGATCTCCTGCTCGATCTTTTCCCGTACTTCATCACTGCAGATCAGTTCATCTGCCTGATTGCGGTATTCGTCCGCCTGGGATTCTCCATCTTCTCCCAGTTCCTGACGAATGGCACGCATCTGTTCCCGCAGATAATATTCTTTTTGGTTCTTTTCCATGGTCGTTTTCACTGCCTGACGGAATTTCTGCCGTTCGTCCAGAATATCCAGCTCGCGGTCCACAAAATTCAACACATAATAAAACCGGTCACGCAGGTCAAAGCACTCGAGAAAACACTGACGCATCTCAAACGACATCGGGATATGCATCATAATAAGATCCAAGATCTGGTCCAGACTCTTGGACTGCTGTATTTTATCGTAGGCGCTTCTTCCTACACTCGGATTTTTGATCAAATATTTTTCATATAATTGTCTGGCTTCCCGGCACATTGCTTCATATTCAACTTCATCCGTAATTTCTGCATCCGCCTCATAGACATCCACATCACCGTCCAGATACGGCTCATTTTGGTTCAGACAAAGAAGTGTCGCTCTGTCCGTCGTAGAAACCAGCGCACGAACGACATCTTCCTCCAGACGCATCACCTGACGGATCTTAGCCACGACGCCTACTGCACGCAAATCTTTATATAATGGAAGTTCCACATTTTCGTCATTTTGATTGGTGATAAATACCACGCCTTCCCCAGCCATGGCCTCATCTACCGCTTTTTTTGAAATATCCCGTTTTATATCCAGGTGTACAAGCATCCCCGGAAGAATCACCATCCCTTTCAAAGCAATAACGGGCATTGTCTTTATTTGCTTCTCCATATCTTCTACACTTACCTCATTTCAGCAAGACCGAATCCCGCACTTTTCGGTGCAAAATCCGGTCCTGTTCATTTCACCTTATTCAGGCACTTTCTTCGTCTTTTTTCTCCGTCTCGATCTTCAAGATCTCGTCGTCTTTGCCGATCAAAGTAGCCTTTCCTGTCTTCTCTACCACAGCTTTCGTGATCTTACATTCTTTGACATCCTCTCTCGATGGAAGTTCAAACATGTAATCCATCATACAGTTTTCGATGATGGCACGAAGTCCGCGGGCCCCTGTCTTTCGTTCGATGGACTGATGTGCGATTTCCTGGATCGCTTCGTCCTGAAATGTCAATTTGACATCGTCGAGTTCCAACAGCTTCTGGTACTGTTTTACCAGTGCATTTTTCGGCTTTGTCAAGATCTGCTTCAATGCATCTTCATCCAAAAGATCCAAACTTACTGTCACAGGAACACGTCCGACAAATTCCGGAATAATTCCAAATTTCACCAAATCCTGTGGAAGTACCTGGCGGAACAGGTCTCCGATCCGGGTATCCGATTTGTCTGCGATCTCCGCATTAAATCCGATGGATTTTTTATCAATTCGGGAACCAATGATCTTATCAAGACCATCAAAAGCTCCTCCGCAGATAAACAAAATATTGGTTGTATCGATATGGAAAAATTCCTGCTGCGGATGCTTTCTGCCTCCCTGTGGAGGTACACTCGCCTCGGTTCCTTCTAAAATCTTTAACAACGCCTGCTGAACACCCTCTCCGGAAACATCTCGGGTGATCGACGTATTTTCTGATTTTTTCGTAATCTTATCGATCTCATCGATATAAATGATACCATGCTCTGCGCGTGCAATATCATAATCTGCCGCCTGAATGATCTTGAGCAGAATATTTTCCACATCTTCGCCGACATAACCGGCCTCTGTCAGAGTGGTCGCATCTGCAATCGCAAATGGAACGGTACATCCAGAATCTTCGCCAGCGTCTGTGCAAGATAGGTTTTTCCCGAACCGGTTGGTCCGATCATAAGAATGTTACTCTTCTGCAATTCCACATCCATGTCTGTCTGCGACATTACTCGTTTATAATGATTGTAAACGGCTACAGACAATGCTTTTTTTGCTTCTTCCTGACCGATTACATATTCGTCCAAAAATTCTTTAATCTCTTTCGGTTTTAAAAGATTGATCTCGACTTCCTCTTCTGCATCGCGGTCACTATACAATTCCTGCAATTCATCTTCCAAAATCTCGTCACAAAGACTGATACATTCATCGCAGATAAACACGTCACCCGGTCCGGCGATCAATTTGCGAACCTGTTTTTCCGTTTTTCCACAAAAAGAGCAGCGAATCTTTGTTGTATTATCATTACTTTTGCCTGCCATGCTTTCCTCCATTCAAAACATGCGAAAAGCATATGGTGCCGCTTTACCATTGGCACCATATCCCATTGCTATTATTTCGATTCATGATTTGTGATAACGCGGTCAATCAAACCATATGCCTGTGCTTCCTGCGCTGACATGAAGTTATCACGCTCTGTATCTTCTGTAATTTTCTCAACCGGCTGTCCGGTGTTTGCTGCCAAAATCTCGTTCAATTTTTTCTTTGTCTTCAAGATATTTTCTGCAACAATCTGAATTTCTGTCGCCTGCCCTTTGGCACCGCCGGATGGCTGGTGGATCATAATTTCACTGTTGGGAAGTGCGATACGCTTACCCTTAGCGCCGGAAGAAAGCAGGAAAGCACCCATTGAAGCAGCCATACCAGTGCAGATGGTCGAAACGTCGCACTTGATGTACTGCATGGTGTCGTAGATCGTCAGAAACAGACCCTCCGGGGCTGTTGATATACAGGTAGATATCCTTGTCAGGATCCTGCCCCTCAAGATAGAGGAGCTGTGCGACTACAACGCTTGCTGTCGCCGAATTGACCTGATCATGCAGAAGAATGATACGGTCATTAAGAAGCCTGGAGAAAATATCGTAGGAACGTTCTCCGTGGTTGCTCTGCTCTACTACATAAGGAATATAAGCCATAAAGCTCCTTTCCCCGCTTGCGCGGCTGCCTGTGCCGGTTTCTATAAAGATACGCAGGCTGTCTGTGCGAAGCCGCCCAGACAGCCGTAGTAATGCTGCTGTGATTACTCGGTAACTTCCTCGATCTTAGCGGAATCGCGAACGAGGTCGAGAGCCTTCTCGATCTTGAGATCGTTCTTGATAGCGTCAGCAGGAACTGCTGCCTTGATCTTGTCAGCTTCCATCTTGTACTGCTCAGCCATATCAGCGTATTCCTTCTCAACATCCTCGTCGGAAACGGTGATGTTCTCAAGCTCAGCGATCTTCTCGAGTGCAAGGCGAAGGTCAACCTGGCGCTTAGCAACCTCGGTGAAGTTAGCTCTGAACTGATCCATGGTAACGCCTGTGTACTTGAGGTAATCCTCAACGCTGATGCGGTTTCTTGCGCTCCACTCGCGGACGATCTCGTCGATACGGCGCTGATACATAACCTGCGGAACCTCAGCCTTCATCTTGCCGATAACTGCGTCAACAAGCGCGTTGTCGAGGTTTGTGGAAGCCTCGTCAGCGGCTGCCTTCTCAAGCTTGGACTTGATGTCAGCCTTGTACTCGTCGAGGGTATCGAACTCGCTTACATCCTTAACGAACTCGTCGTCAACGTTCGGAAGCTCCTTGCCCTTGATTTCGTGCAGCTTGCACTTGAATACAGCGGGCTTGCCAGCGAGGTTCTCAGCCTGATAGTGCTCAGGGAATGTTACGTTAACATCGAAGTCATCTCCGATGTTCTTACCAGCAACCTGCTCCTCGAAGCCGGGGATAAAGGAACCGGAACCAAGCTCCAGCGGGAACTTCTCACCCTTACCGCCCTCGAAAGCTACGCCATCGAGGAAGCCCTCGAAGTCGATAACAGCGGTATCGCCGATCTGAGCTGCTCTGTCCTCAACGGAGATGCTTCTTGCATTCCTGTTGCGAACCTTCTCGACCTCAGCGTCAACAGCAGCGTCATCTACATTCTTGGTTGTTTTCTTAACTTCTAATCCCTTGTAGTCAGAAATTTCTACTACCGGCTTAGTGATGATGTCAGCCTTGAACTTAACGCCGTTCTCCTTGCTTACCTCGACTACCTCGGTGTTCTCAACGTCAACAACGTCGAGACCGGTCTTGTCGATAACTGCAACGATATTCTGGTTGTACAGACTGTTTACTGCGTCATCATAGAAAACGCTCTCGCCGTACTGAGCCTCGATAACCTTGCGGGGAGCCTTGCCCTTGCGGAAGCCGGGGACAGTGATGCTCTTCTTTCTCTTGTTGTAAGCTGCGGAGATCGCGTTCTCAAACTCCTCTGCGGTGAAAGAGAACTCGATAGCTGTAGTATTAGTCGCTGTGTTGTTCTGGGAAATGATTTCCATGGTATTGTATTCCTTCCTTGTCCAAGTGGACGTATTTTCAGATCCGCAGTATTATCTGCGTTCAATTAAAACCGGGTCGAAACCCACACCGTCGGCGGAGACCAGACGGTAATCTATTCCGTTCCTGACGCCGTTGATGGAGCCTTTAATGCTCGAACCGTGGAGATGAGCGTAGTAGCACCTCTTCACGCCGTAGCGCTGAAGGACATCGGTCAGATAAACGTTTTCTTCCGCGCAGTAAATCGGCGGATAATGTATGAAAGCAATAAGCTCGCCGCCGAGCTTGACGCCTTCCTTCAGTGAAGCCTCCAGCCGACCCGCCTCACGAAGCAGCACCTTCATATCCGGCTTCTCGCCGTTTTCGCTTATCCAGCCTCTGGTGCCGCAGATGGACGCTCCCTCGACCAGATATGCATTGTTAAAAAGAAACTTTATCGAGCTGAATCCGTTGTCGCTCACAAACTTTGTGATCTTGTTCATCGTGGACCACCACAAATCGTGGTTGCCCTTGACGAAAATTTTCTGACCCCGCAGCTTCGAGTGGATAAACTCGAGATCCTTGTAGCTCTCTTCCAGCTTCAGCGCCCAGGAGTGGTCGCCCAGCAGGACGACCGTATCTTCATCGGTGATCTTGCTGTTCCAGTTGGCTTCGATCTTTTCAACATGATTTCCCCACCCGGGAAAAATATCCATCGGCTTGTCAGTGCCGAGCGATAAGTGAAGGTCGCCTATTGTGTAAAGCAATGTCAGCCTCCGTTCTGAACCATCAGGACTTCAGGAAGCTGCAAACCACTTCAGGCATCTCCTGCTTTTCAACGGAGCCTGTGAAGCGGATCTCCTTGTTCTTGGTGGCTGCAAGAGGCGCAGGCATCTTTGTGCCGGTCTTTGCCTCAAGCTCAGCGATGTTCTTCCACTCGTCCTCAACGGGAGTGCCGCCGATTGCTTCGTAAACTGCGCCGCTGAACTTGTAGGGGTTAGCGGTGGAAGCGATAACGGTCTTGGTATCATCGCCGGTAGCCTTCTTATAGTCCTCATAAACCTTGACAGCGACAGCGGTATGCGTGTCGAGCAGGTAGTTGTAATTCTCAAATGTGGACTTGATCTCTGCCTTTGTCTCAGCGTCGGAGCAGCAGCCAGCCCAGAACAGCTCGCCGATCTTCGCCTTTACATCAGCGGATATCTCGTACCTTCCATCGGTCTTGAGCTTGCCGAACCAGTCGTTGATAACAGCGTCGTTGTCGCCGGAAAGGTGATACAGCAGACGCTCCAGGTTGGAGGAGATCAGGATATCCATAGACGGGGAAACAGTTGTGTAGAACTTTCTGTTTCTGTCGTAAACGCCTGTGTTGATGAAATCAGTCAGTACGTTGTTACTGTTAGAAGCGCAGATTAGCTTGTTTACCGGAATACCCATCAGCTTTGCATAGTAAGCCGCAAGGATATTGCCGAAGTTTCCGGTAGGAACGACTACGTTGATCTTCTCGCCGTATTCGATCTCCTTGTTCTTGAGCAGCTCTGCGTATGTAGAAACGTAGTAAACGATCTGCGGAGCCAGTCTGCCCCAGTTGATGGAGTTAGCGCTGGACAGCAGGATATTGTTCTTTGCAAGTCTGTCGGCGATGGCCTTATCAGTGAAGATAGCCTTAACGCCGTTCTGGCAGTCATCGAAGTTGCCCTTTACAGCGCAAACATTGACGTTCTTGCCTTCCTGAGTGGTCATCTGGCGCTTCTGCATCTTGCTCACGCCGTCCTCAGGGTAGAACACGGAAATGCTCGTGCCGTCAACGTCCTTGAAGCCCTCGAGAGCAGCCTTGCCGGTATCGCCGGAGGTCGCAACGAGAATAGCGATCTGCTTTCCGTCAACGGTCTTCTTTGCAGAAGTAGTCAGCAGATAAGGCAGGATCTGGAGCGCCATATCCTTGAATGCGCAGGTCGGACCATGCCACAGCTCAAGCACATATGTGCCGGGAATGAGCTTTGCAAGCTCAGCGATGTTGTTGGAATCGAAGTTCTTGTCGTTGTACGCAGAATCCACGCAGTGACGGATCTCGTCAGCGGTGAAGTCTGTCAGCAGACGGCTGAAAACCTCGAAAGCCCTGTCGGCATAGCTCATGTCGCACATTGCAAGGATCTCGTCCTTGCTGAGCTGAGGAATGCTCTCGGGAACATACAGACCTCCCTCGTCTGAGAGACCTTTGGTGATAGCGTGCGCGCTAGTCACATTCAGGGCAGAGTTTCTCGTGCTTCTGTAATTCATTGTTATCGTCCTTTCATAGACTGTTTTCTGCTTAGTTGACCGTGTAAACGCCATCGGTAGTGAATGCGTCCTCGTAGACGCGGATATCCACCACCCGGGGAGGTTCCCCCGCAAGCGTGACCTCGGCGATATCGTACCTCGGCTGAAGTCCGGTATCATTATCAGTAAGCCACAGATCCGCCGTCAGTATGATTCTGACCTGCTTGCGGCGATCCACCGCCTCAAGCCCGGAGACCATGCTCCCGCGCTTCCGTGCCTTGACCTCAGTAAAAACCACGAATCCGCCGCATTTCGAGATCACGTCGACCTCGCCGCAGCGCCTGTGATAGTTCCGCGCAAGTATCTCATGACCGCGCTGCTCAAGCAGAGCGCACACGGCGTCCTCGCCCAGCCTGCCCTTCGCCTGATTATCGCGCTTATCCATGTTTCTCACGCTGTTCGAAGTACTTCTTAAAGAAGGACTTCCTGTGTATTTCGCACAATCCGAACTCGTCGACCGCAGCGTAGTGCGCCTTGGTTCCGTAGCCCTTGTGCTTTTCAAAGCCATACTGCGGATATTTCTCCGCCATCTGCTTCATGTATCTGTCCCTGGACACCTTCGCCAGAATGGAAGCCGCCGCGATACTTGCAGACTTTGCGTCGCCCTTTATAACGTAACGCATCTGCACGTCCATCGACGGAAGCTGGTTTCCGTCGACAAGCACGATCCCGGCTTTCACACCGAGACCGCTGTAAGCCCGCTCCATCGCAAGGAAATCCGCCTGAAGTATGTTCAGCCGTTCTATCTCCTCAACGCTGGCGCTTGCTATGCAGTACGCACGCGCTTTCGAGATTATCTCATCGAAAAGCGCCTCGCGCTTTTTCTCCGTCAGCTTCTTGCTGTCGTTTATGCCCTCGATGAAAACTCCCTCGTCAAAAATCACCGCAGCCGCGAAAACATCGCCGGCAAGCGGACCCCGACCAGCTTCGTCAATCCCGCAGACAACGCCGCATTCCGACCTTATCGCGCTGTCAAAGCCGAACAGGTCATGCTCGTTTTCCGCGTCAATCAATGTAAGCTGTTCCGGCTCATTTTGCCGGAAGTTCGAGGGTGATCCTGCCAATTCGTCCACCTCTGTATTCGTCAAGAAACGTTGCCGCCGCCCTCTCGGTATCCGGAACACCTCCGGAAACGAGCATTCCGCGCGCCTTTGCGATATCCGTCAGGATATCCGGCTCGCCGGACAGCTTGTAGCGCGCGTTCAGAAGCTCCGGGTATTTCTCCCTCAGAACCTCCCCCAGCGCTCTTGCAAGCGCTTCCGTGTCCATAACATCATCTTTTATCGCCCCTGTGAACGCAAGCCGCTGAGCCGCAGTCTGATCGTCAAACTTCGGCCATAGAATACCCGGCATGTCCAGCAGTTCAACATCTTTGTCGATGGAAACCCACTGCTTGCCGCGGGTAACGCCAGGCTTATCGCCCACCTTGGTTTTCTTGGTTTTCGCCATTCTGTTGATGAACGAGCTTTTTCCCACATTCGGGATCCCCACGACCATCAGCCTGAGCGCTTTTCCGATCATTCCGCGCTTTTTACGGCGCTCGATGAGGTCGGCAAGCAGCGTCTTGACCTCCGGTAAAAACCGATTCAGTCCCTTGCCGCTTCGGCAGTCGCATGTGAGCACACGTATCCCGTGCTTCTCATAGTACTGCTTCCAGAGCCTGATGGCGTTCTCGTCGGCGTAATCGCACTTGTTCATCAGAATAATGCGGGGCTTATCCTTGACCAGATCGTCCAGTATAGGATTCCTGCTGCTTTCCGGGATTCTTGCGTCCGTGATCTCCACAACCGCGTCGACCATCTTGAGGTCAGCCTCAATAAGCCGCTTCGTTTTGGTCATATGCCCCGGGAACCACTGGATATTTCCTACATCATTCATAGCCATGCAAAATTCTTTATCGGGAACAGGCGTACAAACGCTCTGCCCATGATCAAATCTGTGTCAACATCTCCAAGCATAAGGCTGCGGCTGTCAAGCGAGCGGTTTCTGTTATCGCCCATGACGAACACGCAGTGCTCCGGAACCACATGCTCCTCGCCGGAATGCCGGTCGAGCTTTGCAACTGTCGGAGCGGCGATGTAGTCCTCGTCAAGCAGCTCGAACTCAGTCTCGCCAGCCTTCTTGAGGAACACCTGCCCATTCTCAAAGTCAAACTTGATTGTATCGCCCTCAAGTGCGATAACGCGCTTGATGATAGGCTCTCCGTAGTTCATTGTTGCCTGGTTCGGGATCCTGTCGGCCTCGAGCACAACGATATCTCCCCTGCTGGGCGTATAGAAGAAGTTGGTGGAAAGCACCCTGTCATTATTCTGCAGTGTATTCATCATTGATTCGCCGTCAACGGTTATCGACCTGAACACGAACAGATTCAGCAGAAGCATCGCAAGCACGGCATAAACAAGGCTTCCAGCCCAATCGAGCGCGCCCGCGAAAGGCTTGTACGAAGCCTTTTCAATATCAGAAGCCGCCTCTGCTGCCTTTTCGATTAGAGGACGGTGATCCGCCTGTTTCTGCTTCAGCTCTTCAGTACCAGACTTCTCTTCCAGATTCTCGTTATCAGACATTGCACATACTCTTTCTCAATATCCACGCTAAGCCCCGCCGAAGCGGAGCGTTGCATGAATGGGGAATTTGGTTTAACGAATTAAACCTTGGACTTAACCTTAGCAGCCTTACCAACTCTGTCGCGGAGGTAGTACAGCTTAGCTCTGCGAACCTTACCGTTTCTAACGAGCTCTACCTTCTCAACTGTCGGAGAATGCAGCGGGAATACTCTCTCGATACCGCAGCCGTGAGCTACACGTCTAACGGTGAAAGTCTCGTTGATTCCGCCGTGCTTCTTAGCGATAACAGTACCCTCGAATACCTGGATACGGAACTTCTCGCCTTCCTTGATCTTAACGTGAACCTTTACGAGGTCGCCGATCTCGATCTTGGGAGCCTCAGCCTTCATGCTGCCCTGCTCAATGAGTTTTAATGCGTCCATAATTTTCCTCCTGATTTTTCGGACATTCTTGATAACGACTTATTCGTACACAAAAGTGCCGGGAAAACCCCGATAACAGCGGACTGTCCGTTTTTAATGTTTGGCTTAGCGCCGCGCATTAACACACATTATTCCGCAAAAACGCAGAATAACGGATACTAAATGCTTTAATATTATACCACATCTCAAAACCTTTTGCAAGGATATTTATATAAAATTTTCGCCATTTGCCATGAGTATTTTTGTACGTTCTGTATAAATTTCCGATATTTCTATGCCATAACGCTCACAGAACGTGTCTATGACTACGTTCACATTAAGATTGAAGGAGCTTCCGCAGGGCAGCTTTAATGTCACCTCAAAGCTGTCCTCTAGCTCTTTGCTGTCAAGCACTGTGATATGTGGCTTTATATCCACAAGATTGATAGTCTTTTTCTTGGTTCGCTTTTCTATCTCTATCTTGTCAAGTGCCATGAACTTGCTGAAAAGCTCCGCCACTTCATGTACGCTCTTATCTGTTTTCAGCCTTGCCACATACTCCGCCGCTGTAATGTCGGTATGCTTATGCTCAGGCTTTGAAACGCTCACTATCTCCAGACCAACAGGCGTTTGTGCGTTCATTCGCTCCAGCACCTCGCTGTATGGGATA
>ENA-ORPH01003790-ORPH01003790.1-human-gut-metagenome-genome-assembly--contig:-NODE-3790-length-10715-cov-3.858818_pt1 | contig 10715 bp, 7 predicted proteins | sample MGYA00242142_ERZ509074 | MGnify/ENA primary metagenome ERZ509074 (study PRJEB26280, sample SAMEA2338724) | human gut metagenome | biome: human gut; feature: human-associated habitat; material: faeces... | reverse complement strand
ACCTGTACAACATGGGCCTGCTGGAACCGGCAGGGGAGATCCTGCATGATCTCGGCTTCGGCCTGGAAAGCCTCTGCGCGCTTGAGCCGGATGCCGGACTTGGCAACGGCGGCCTGGGCCGTCTGGCCTCGTGCTATATGGACGCAGCGACCGGTCTGAATTATCCCGTGACCGGCTTCTCCATCCGATATGAGTTCGGCATCTTCCGCCAGAAGATCGTCGACGGCTGGCAGATGGAATTCCCGGATAACTGGCTCGAAAGGGGCGATGTGTGGCTGCATACCCGCAAGGACGACGCTGTAGAGGTTCGCTTCGGCGGACAGGTGCACGAGTGGATGGACGGCGACAAGTTTAAGACCGCCCAGACAGGCTATCAGTCCGTCATTGCTGTCCCGCACGATTTGTACATTTCCGGCTATGGCTCCAAGGCCGTCAACAAGCTGACGCTCTGGAGCGCCAGTATGCCGCAGAGCTTTGACATGAACGCGTTCTCGCGCGGCGATTATGTCCGCGCGCTCGAGCAGAATACCATGGCCGAGGCCATTTCGAAGGTTCTCTATCCGGCAGACGACCACATCAACGGCAAGCGTCTGCGTCTGCGGCAGCAGTATCTGCTGGTGTCCAGCTCTTTGCAGTCGATCCTGAACGAGCATCTGAAAAATTACCATACGCTTGATAACCTGGCTGACAAGGTCGCCGTGCACATCAACGATACGCATCCGGCGCTCTGCGTGCCAGAGCTGATGCGCCTGCTGGTCGACGAGCACGACTACAGCTGGGAACGCGCGTGGGAGATCACCTGCGCGACGCTTTCCTACACCAACCATACCGTCATGGCCGAGGCACTTGAGCGTTGGCCGGTCGATCTGTTCCGGGAGCAGCTGCCGCGTATTTACGCCATCTGCCAGGAGATCAACCGCCGCCTCATGGAAAAGCTGCACTGCGTCTATCCGAACGATCCCGGCAAGTGGGAGTATATGGCCGCTGTCACGAACAGCGAGGTTCGCATGGCGAACCTCTGCCTGGCCTGCTGCCATAAGATCAACGGCGTTTCGCAGCTGCACACGGATATTCTTGAAAAAACCATCTTCAGGGATTATTATAATCTCGATCACAGCCGTTTCCTGAACATTACCAACGGCATTGCGTACCGCCGCTGGCTGTGCCAGTCGAACCCGGCCCTGACCGGCTATCTGCAGTCGCTCATCGGCGACGGCTTCCTGAACGACGCGAACGCGCTCGAAGCGCTGCTCCAGTACCGTGACGATCCTGATGTTCTGGAAAATCTGCAGGCCATCAAGCGCAAAAACAAGGTACGCCTTGCCGCTTATATCGCGAAGCACAACGGTGTCAATGTCGACCCGGATTCGATCTTCGACGTGCAGGTCAAGCGCCTGCATGAATACAAGCGGCAGCTGCTGAATGTCCTGCATATCCTGACGCTTTACAACGATATCAAGGATCACCCGGAAAAGCCGGTCTATCCGCAGACATTCATCTTCGCGGCCAAGGCCTCCGCAGGCTATTATCTGGCCAAGCAGATCATTTCGCTCATCGTCGCCGTTTCCAATCTTGTAAACTCTGACCCGCAGGTGCAGAACAAGCTCAAGGTGGTCTTCATTGAAGACTATAAAGTATCGCTGGCCGAGATCATCATCCCGGCTGCCGACCTGTCCGAGCAGATCTCCGTTGCGGGTAAGGAGGCCTCCGGTACCAGCAACATGAAGCTGATGATCAATGGCGCGGTCACGCTCGGCACGCTCGACGGCGCAAACGTCGAGATTCGTGAGCGCGTGGGCGACGAGAATATGTTCCTGTTCGGCATGACGGCCGACGAGGTGCAGGCGCTGTGGCAGCGCGGCTATGACCCGCGCCAGTTCCTGACGCCGGAGCTTGACAGAGTTCTGCAAATGCTGACCTCCGGCGTGCTGGGGCAGCGCTTTGACGATGTCGCCGCTTCGCTCCTGACGCCGCGCTTCGGCGCTGCCGACAGCTACATGACCGTCGCGGACTTTGCAAGCTACAAGGCTGCCAAGGCGCACGCGGTCGAGGTCTATCAGGACCGCACCCGCTTTGCAAAGATGTCCCTCACAAACATCGCAAGAGCCGGCATTTTCTCCTCCGACCGCTCGGTCGAGCAGTACGCCAGGGAAATCTGGGATCTGTAAGCACCACAGCAAATATTCCGAAGGGGCCGACAAGCATCGTCGGCCCCTTCCCTGATGAAATGGACGGTACGCCACATGAGAATTCTATTCGACAGCAAGCTTTCGCAGTTCAAAACGCCCTTCGGAACGCTCAAACGGCAGGAGGTCTGCACGCTGCATATCATGATCCCGTGCTCCTGCCGCACAACGGCGGTCTGCCTCGTTTTGCAGGCGGAAAACGGTGCGGAGCTGCGCTGTGTCCCGTTTGCAAAGCAGTCAGACGATACGCTCTACGATACCTGGGGCGGAGAGCTGACGATTTCCGATGCCGGACTGTATTTCTATTACTTCCATATCACCACGCAGGATGGCGCGTTCCGCCTGTTCAAGCAGGGCGAAAGCGACACGAACATGGAAGACGGCGGCCTCTGGCAGCTCAGCGTTCTGGAGGAAAAATTCCCCGTCCCGGACGACTGCGCGGGCGCAATCATGTATCAGATCTTCCCAGACCGCTTTTTTCAGGCCGGAGTTTGTGACCTGACCGGGAAGATCACGCCCTATTGGGTGCATGAGAACAAGGACGACGTGCCGGTCTATCTGCCGAACGCCAACGGCGAGGTGCTCAACAACGACTTTTACGGCGGAAATCTGAACGGCATCCGCGAAAAGCTTCCGTATCTGCACGCGCTCGGTGTGGAGATTTTATATCTCAATCCGATTTTCTATGCATGGTCGACGCACCGGTACGATACCTGTGATTACAAGCGCATCGACCCCATGCTCGGCTCGGAGGCGGATTTCCGCGCGCTCTGCGGCGCGGCGCACGCGCTGGGCATGAAGATCATTCTCGACGGCGTATTCAGCCATGTCGGCAGCCGCAGCGCGTATTTTCAGCAGGCGATCCATGACCCGGCCTCGCCGTACCGCGGCTGGTTCCGGTTCAAGCAGTATCCAAACGTCTACGACAGCTGGTGGGGGATCACGACGCTGCCGTGCATTGACAAGCTGAACCCGGATTATATGGACTATATCATTGACAGTGACGACAGTGTTGTCGTCCGTTGGCTGAAGCTTGGCGCGGACGGCTGGCGGCTGGACGTCGTCGACGAGCTGCCGGACGCGTTTCTCGCACGCCTGCGTGAGCGTATCCGGCAGGTCAAGCCGGACGCGATTCTGATCGGCGAGGTCTGGGAGGATGCGTCCAACAAGATCGCATATGACTGCCGCCGCCGGTATTTTACCGACCGGCAGCTCGATTCCGTCATGAACTACCCGTGGCAGAAGGCGATCCTGCGCTATGTGCGCGGGGAGGATGACGGGACAGGACTTGGCGCGTCTATTCGCACGATTGCGGAGAATTACCCGCCCGATGTGCTGCAGGCTGTGATGAATATTCTGTCCACGCACGACACCCCGCGCGCCATCAACGCGATTCTCGATCCGCGTGACGGCGACCGGGCAGAGCTGGCCCGGCGGCACTTTACGGCGGAGCAGCTTGCAGAGGGGAAAAAACGTCTCAAAATGGCGGCATTTTTACAGTTTATGCTCCCCGGTATGCCGTGTATTTATTACGGCGACGAGGCGGGCATGACCGGCTACCGCGACCCGTTCAACCGCGCGTATTATCCGTGGGGCAGGGAAGACGGCAATTTAATCTCGTTCTACCGCTCACTGGCGCGCGTCAAAAAAGCTTCGCCCGCCCTGCGGCGCGGCACGGTTCTGGTATTGGAAGCGGGCGGCGGACGTCTGATGCTGCTGCGGCAGTATGAGGGCAAAAACGTGGCAGTCTGCTGCAACCGCTCGGAAAACCCGTGGACGCTTCCGCACAGCGGCACGATCCTACTCGGCGGCGGCATCGCCGAATATACCGGCGAAACGCTCACCCTCGGTTGCGGCGGCTTCTGCGCCATGGAGCGCGAATAATATACGGAGGCAATTCAAATACAAATCAGGGCTGCAGCGTGCTCAACTCGCTGCAGCCCTGATAAGACATGAGGAAGGAACCCGGAGCAGGCATGATTTCGGTCATGCCTGCTTTTCGTTCCAATAGCCGTCCTTTTCAGCTTGCCGCGCCAAGCGTATCCGCAAGCGCGGTATCGGCGGAGAAGGTACTGAGATTGTAGAGGAAAAGAACATCGGTCACGCCGCGCTGCGTCATAAGCTGTTCTACATCGTCGTAGTAATAGCGCGGATCGATCATGACGATCTGCTGATAGTAGGGGATGAGGAACGGTACGAAGCTGTTTGCATAGGAATCCTTGAAAATCAGCAGGATTTTCCCATTATTTGCGGTCGTTTTGATGGTGACAAGCGGATGGTTGCCGCCGAAAAAGACGGTGTATTTATCCTTCGTATCCAGCGCAGAATCGACAAAGACAGAGCCGGCCTTTTCCTGCGTGCTGTCGTAGAGCACATAGTAGCTCACATCGGTGCCGAGCGGCTCATAGGCCGTGATCGTATCCTCGGCGGTGTGCTTGCCGCTCTTAGAGGCAAGCGTGCCCTCAAAGGAGTTGGTCAGGACATGGACGCGATAGTTCGTGATCGGCGTCTCGATCCCAAGCAGCTCCGCCGAGGCGTCAAAGGCGCAGTATGCGCCGAGGCTTGTCCAATGGTGGTCAGTGCGGTAAAAAACGCCGTCCCTGACGTGGGCTTTCAAAGCCAGCGTCACATCTGCATACTGCATACAGGGCGAAAGCGCTTGATTGACGGTGAACAGATCCTCCTGCTGATTGTGCGCAGGCGCGTTTGCAGGAAGATAATCGCGCATAACGAGGGAGGCGTTTGGGACGATCATCGCCGTCATGCGGAGATCATCGTGCTTCGCGGCGAACTCCTTCATCGCGGTCAGCGTCCGGTCGAGCACAGCCGGATCGGGGGCCTCCGGGATCTCAATCAGATAATTGTCCTGACAAAGGTAAACGCCGTTGGACTCCTTCTGCCCAAGCAGCTGGTCGATCCGCAGCTTGGCGGAAATCCAGTGGTCGCGCGCAAAGAACTGATCTGCAAAGGCAGACTGCAGCTTCGACATAAAGCTTCCGTCCAGAACTGAAGCCGCCGTCAGCGCCGGATAGGCTTGAAGCTTTCGGTTCTCATTTTCCGAGAAATCGCGCTTCGTGTGAAGCAGATTGACAAGGCCGAGGACAAGCAGAACCACGGCAAGCAGCGCGGCCAGAAGGACTCCATGCAGCTGGCTGTTGCGCTGAAGGATCAGCTGCTGCTTTTCAGAGTCCTGCCTGCGCTTTTTTTGCGGATTCATGGGATCACCTCGCTTAGAACTGAGCATAGAGGAAGGATTGATAGGTGGCGTTCGTCATATACGGGACGCAAAGCAGGAAAATGCCGATCAGAAGCAGCGCAGAAAGCACAAGGCCAGGACTGCGCCGCGAGAACACGAGATGCCGGTAAAGCGTCCGAATCCATGGGCCGCAGCCAAGAATGCCGAGTACAAGAAGCTTCCAGTTTGCTGCAAAATAGTATTTTGCGGTGGAATCCCAAAACGCGCGGCTCCCGGTACCGAACATCCGCCCAAGATAGAAAATCGCCGAGGAAAAATCAGGAGAGAAGAACAGCACCCAGCCGACGATGACGGCCAGCAGCGTCAGAATATGGCGAATCGGGGAGGGAGTCTTTGCAAGGATGCCTTTGAGCGGATACTTTTCCAGCAGCAGCAAAATCCCGTGATACAGGCCCCATGCCACGAATGTCCACGACGCGCCGTGCCACAGGCCGGTCAGGATCCAGACGATCAGCAGGTTGCGGATGCACTTTGGCGTGCTTACACGGCTGCCGCCAAGCGGGATATACACATAGTCGCGGAACCAGCGGCCAAGGGAAATGTGCCATCTGCGCCAGAACTCCGTCAAGGAAGCAGAGAGGTAGGGATGGTCGAAGTTGGCGTCAAAGTCGAAGCCGAACAGCTTCGCCATGCCGATGGCCATGTCGGAATAGCCGCTGAAGTCGAAGTAGAGCTGAAGCGAATAGCAGATCGCGCCGAGCCACGCCGACCCGCCGGAAAGCGAACCGGATGAGAGTGCGGAAATACTCTGGAACGCGGCACCGAGATTATCGGCCAGCAGCACCTTTTTCGCAAGGCCAAGAACGAGCATCGGGACAGCTTCGGAAACCTTGTACAGCGTCACCGGATGCGATTTCAGCTGCGGCTCGAACTGTGCGTACTCGACGATCGGGCCGGAGATCATTTTCGGGAAAAAGCTGACATAAAGGCAGAAATCCAGCGGATTTTTCTGCGCGGGCGCGCGACGGTGGTAAACGTCCAAAAGATACGACAGGTTCTGGAAGGTGAAGAAGGAAATGCCGAGCGGAAGCGCCGCAGACGGCGCGTTCAGCGTGAACGGCAAAATGGCGTTGAGCGTTTCGATGGCAAATGCGGCGTATTTGTAAAAGCCGAGAAGCAGCAGATTGAACAGCACGCCGATCACAAGAAGGAATTTTGTGCCGCGCCGCCCCAATTCTGCGCAATTGCCGATGTCCAGGCCGACACAATAGTTGAAAACCGTTACCAGCAGCAGAAGCAGCAGATAGACCGGAGAACCCCATGCATAAAAAACGAAGCTGATCAGAACAAGAAGTGCGTTCTTGCAGACACGTGGGCAGACCAGGTACAGGATCAGGCTGACCGGGAGAAACGCGAAGACAAAAAAGAGCGTGCTCAGATTCACGATGGTTCCTCCTTAAAGCGCTTTCAGAAACGCCTGCGCGGCAGCGGCTGCGTTCTCATGCACAACGAACAGGATATAATTGCCCTGTATCTCCACAACGGAGTTGGAGAGCAGATCATACTGTTCAACGCCATAGCCCTCGAAGCTCTTCATCTGCGTCTGCCTGCGGGCCTGAATGGCGTCAGAAACGGACGTCTGCTGCGAGAGATCGGAGAGCTTGACGAGCAGCAGCTCCCGTGCCCCCATATTTGTGGCCGGATAATAGAGCAGGCAGCCGTCCATTTCAGACGGTGCAAAGCCATAGAGCCGCCGCACCATCTGCGCGTCCGCCTCCTGCATATCCGTCAGATCGATCGATTGCAGAACGGCACTGCTGACAGCGTCAAAGGACGCGCTGCTCTGCCGGTTCTGCATCGTCTGCGTGTAGAGAAAGCCCGCGGTCGCCAGAGCGGCGGCAAAGGCGAAAATGCGCAGGAGGATGCTCACGATTCCCACGCGGCGGGCCGCAGGCTGCGCAGCAGCAGTGTCCGGAGCAGGCACGTCTTCTGTGACAGCGGACTTTTCCGGCGCGGGGGGCTTGTTGGCTTCCGGCGTTTTCACCGGTTCGCAGATGGGCTGCGGGTCGGGAATGGGGGCAGCGGCGGTTTTGCGGCTGGCCGGAGCGTTGTCCAAAAACTCCGAAAAGTCGACCCCATCGATCACAAGCGGGGCGGATGGGGCAGGGGAAGCGGGCTGCTTCTGCGCCGGAACGGCCTGCTTGGCCGCTTTTTTTGTGGGTGCAGAGCCGAATTCGGCCAGAATATCGTCAATCGCCTGCTCCTTCAGCTCCGGCGAAAGGCTGCTTCCGCCGCGCAGGAGCAGGTCATTCAGCTGCGGATTCGTTTGATTCAAGGGCAAAGACATCATCATATACCTCAGCAATCAGTTCGGTACCCCAAAGCGGGTAAAAGCCGCCCAGCAGGTGCACGCCGTCGTCCTGATAAAGATCCGTGTGTTCTTCGCAGAGCTGCGTAATGTCCACGTACCGCGTGCCATTTTCCTCGCAAAAGGCGCGCACGGCGTCGTTGTAGTCCGGGATCTCCCGCCATGCGGGGCCGCGCTTGAACGCGGGTTCAAGGGCGGGGATGATGGAGCAGACATAGACTGTGGCGTTCGGAAGGTGCTCCTTGAGCAGGGCAAGTGTGTTGTTGATTTCATTTACATAATCCTCTGGCGTTGGCCAGTACCCGATGCCGACGTCATTGATGCCATAGGTCAGGAAAATGATCGACGGATTCAGCGCGACAAGCTCCTCCAGGTGGTCAATGACCTTTTTGATGGTCGCGCCGGAGTCGGCGAACACGCGCTCAGGGGCCAGATAGCCATAATAGGTGAAGCCTGACGTTCTGGAGTCGCCGAGCATGGCGTAATCCTCAAACAGCGACCAGACGGAAATTTCTCCGCTGTAGAGCTTTGCGCGCCATTCGTCCCGCATCGCATCCAGCTCCGCCTGACGGATGGCCTTGAGCTCCGCTTCCACGTCGTCGGGGCTGTGTGCCTCCTGCTCCTGAAGCCATTGCACGCCGGATGCGACCTCCGCATCCGTTGCAGAGCCAGCGGCGCGCTTCGCCGGGAACACAAAAATCCATAAAATCAGCAGCAAAAAAAGAACCAGAGACAAAAGCGTCAGCATCCTCCAGCTCCAAGCCCTCGCATTCATCAGCGTAACCCCCAGAGGTGAAAGTCAACCGGATATCAAGCCTGACCATTATAGTATAGCGCCACCGGTTTGTCTACAAAAATTGACAAAATACGCGCTGATTTTTTCGGGGGGTGAGCTTTTGGCGAGGAGATAAAACCCCCGCAGCCGAAGCTGCGGGGGCGCGCTCATACTGTATGCTGTTCGGATTTCGTGTCAGCCCTGATAGGTTCTGTATCGGTGAACATCAGCTGCTTCTGATGCTCTGTGAGCTTTTGCGTATTTTCCAGCGCCTCCATCTGCCCAAAGCAGGCGGAAAGATTGGTGTATGGCATGTCGGAGCCATAGAGCAGATGCGTCTCGTCCACGTTTCGCAGCAGCAGTTCCAGCTGCTTCTGGTCGGAGTGTAATTATAGGATCTGGAAAAATCCAGTCATATCAATGGTTTTAGCGCATCAAGCAAGAGGTTTTTATCCTAATTTCTTTTCAATGCGGCTGGAGAGTTATGATAAAAGGTTTTTCCAAATGATGTAACAATTATATCGTTCTGTTTTTCTGGATCATCTACAAAATCAAGCCAGACATTACCGCCAAGTCGATTTTGATTTTGTAATAGTCCTAATGAGATTAACCGATCCACTTGATATAATTCTCTATTTTGAATTTTCAGGCCGTCATTGATGGCGGCTTCAAATAAAATTTGATAGTCACTAATAAACATACGACGATTGGCTTCTGATAGCTCACAAAATTTTTCCCAAGAAATAGCACCCTTAACATAGGCGGCATAGAAGCTGCCCAAAACCTGAGATTGGATTTGTTCGACCTGGTTACCTAAAATAATTAGAACTCGCCCAAGCTCCTTTTCTGCTTCTTTTGGATTTGCTTCAAGTTTTTCTCGATGCTCATTCAACTTTCCTTGTGATATACTACCCGAATTAAATTCTGTGATAAAGGCAAGGGTCTGTTTTATGAGGTTGCGCTCATGCAGATTATACCCGATTTTACAAATAGATGAAAGTGTGCTAACAACGGGTATTCCTTTTAGAACTTCGTTATCCAAAAGGGCATCAATTCCAATCTCGGCATATTCAGCAACTATTTCATAGGTTGGAGAAAATAAAGTGTCTTTAAGGGCGGGGACTAACTCGCTCATATTTGCACCATCTTTCAGTCAAATTATAAATATATAATTATCACAAAGTCATTCGTTAAAAACAAAGTCAACTTTTTCCCAATCAAAAATGTATCTTCCAGTTTTTATTGTTTTTAAGCAACGGCTGCAAGTACATTTGTTGCTAATAAATTTCAACATCTTTTTATCAGTCATTTTCATCTTCAGACCGCATCGTGGACAGACTATTGGCACATTGCCACTTGAATAAAGCTTTTTTGCATCGTCAAAAGAAATTGTTTCAAGCATTTCAAATGAACGCAGTGTACGGTTTAGCTTATTCATAAGAACGGTGTACTTATTGAGCGGTGCAAATTCTTCAAACATTTCACAAATCAAATTTACTGCATACGACATAATAGCCGGAACAGTAATATAGTAATAATCCGAAAAACTTCTAAGAATGGCTTCATCCGCAAAAACAAAGTTAAGATTACCCGGCTCGGTTTTGGAGAGTTTATATTTAGTGGTTATCAAATGATTGGCGTTGTTCCATATATGCTCTAAACTTGTTTCACTCGCCTTGTTGTAGCGAAAATCGAAAAAACTGCTCATCTTGCAGTTTCCTTCAATCAGTGAAGTGTGTTCACGGGCTTTCTCTTTTGTGATAACCAAGTCCTCTGGTTTTCCGCTTGCAAGCAAATCAAGCATACCATTTCTATCAACACGCAGCCATTCAATATAGCCGAGTGTATCTTTGAGGGGCTTTCGTAATAACGCATAGGAAACAGCAACTTTCATTTTTGCGGCACAGTTTATCGACTCAAGCATATAGCTACAAAAATCCGCAACAAGTGAAAAGAAAGTGTGCCTATAATATACTTCGTACATTTCTTCACGGTGCCCATGTGTTATGAGCCACTCTTGCCATTTTTCATCTTGTTCAAATTCTATATTTTCACCATTACCAAGATCAATACTGACGCTTGCCATTTTTTCTTCATCTGCATATTTTAACATACTTACCAAAACATCATTACAGTATGGCAATGAGGGGAATATTACCAAAGCCATTAAAGATATTAGTTTTTCTGTGG
>ENA-ORPH01003777-ORPH01003777.1-human-gut-metagenome-genome-assembly--contig:-NODE-3777-length-10746-cov-2.619212_pt1 | contig 10746 bp, 14 predicted proteins | sample MGYA00242142_ERZ509074 | MGnify/ENA primary metagenome ERZ509074 (study PRJEB26280, sample SAMEA2338724) | human gut metagenome | biome: human gut; feature: human-associated habitat; material: faeces... | reverse complement strand
GGCAGCGGCTTCCGGGTGATGAACCTTGCGACAGACAGCCGCTGGTTCGGCATAACCTACGAGGCGGACGCGGACAACGCCCGCGAGACCCTCAGGAACTGCGTCAGCGCAGGAGTTTACAATTCCCCGCTGTGGGGCTGATATTTCACGCAGCACTAAGGAACCACTGATTAAATCACGCCTGACGGCTTGCTGCGTATCTTGCTTGCATATTTTCCGTCATCTTGCACAATTCGTCCTAGCAAGGCGACAGCCTTGCGTCGTCCTCATTGTATAATCTGACGAAAAATCTGACTGCGCAATATACGCACCAGATTTAATCAGTGCTTCCCTAATCAGAGTCAGGAGCGGTCACTATGTTAATTGTTCCGATAGATAACGTCACCGAAGGAATGGTACTGGCGAAGGATGTTGCCTCAACGTCTGCAAGGGATTACAAGACCCTGCTGATGAAGGGAACGCTCATCACCGCCGACATGATAAACCTGCTGAAAAGCAAGGGCATCAAGAACGTAACCATAAAGGGCGAGCGCACCCTTGACCAGGAAATAGACAAGCCGCCGGAGGAGGAATCCCTCGAGGAAGCCACAGATGTGATAAAGAATCAGCACATCGGCAAGGCGCTCGACGAGCTGAGCACGATTTTCGAGCATAACGGCGAGATACAGCAGCTTTCGCAGAAAGCGATAGAGCAGGTCGACGATATCGCGGACGATATCCTTGTAGATATCGGAAACGACTCCACCTACCTCGGGAACCAGATGATCGCGCTGCAAAACTATGACGACTACACCTACAAGCACTGCCTGCGCGTCGCCATGCTTTCGACCGGTATCGCTAACGAACTTCATCTGTCCCAGGGCGATATCAAGGAGGTAATACTTGCGGCGCTGCTGCATGATATCGGAAAATCCAACATCGACCACGAAATAATAGTCAAGCCGGGAAGACTCACCGATGAGGAATTCGATAAGATAAAGCAGCACCCGTATATCGGATACCGGATACTCAAGCAGACCGGGGGTTACAGTGCGAACGTGCTTTCGGGAGTGCTGTTCCATCAGGAGAAATTCGACGGCAGCGGCTATCCGACTGGTCTTGCGGGGAAGAAGATACCGCTTATCGCGCGTATTCTGACCGTTGCGGACGTGTTCGATGCGCTGACCTCGAACCGCCCCTACCGCCGTCCGTGGTCGGTTGCGGAGACCGAGGAGTACATGCTTGGCGGGTGTGGCGTTCATTTTGATTTCGACGTTACTGCGGCGTTCCTGCGGTCGTTCAATCCGTATCCGGTGGGCACTATGGTGTCGCTTTCGGACGGACGTCACGGCGTCGTCGTGAAGAACAACACCAACGTCTTGCGCCCGGTCGTAAGGATATACGGCGAAGGCGCAGGCGAGGAGATAGACCTCGGCAATGATTTCCGTTTCCTCTCCCTGATGATAACCGGGATATACAGCGGAAATTACAACATATAAAGGAGAAAAGACATGGTCATTATCGAAATGGAAAACGGAAAGCAGATAAAGCTCGAGCTTTATCCTGACAAGGCTCCGATAACGGTGGAGAACTTCCTCAAGTTGGTCAGCGCCGGCTTCTATGACGGGCTGATATTCCACCGCGTTATCAAGGATTTCATGATACAGGGCGGCGACCCCGAGGGTACCGGAATGGGCGGCGCTAAGGAGAAAATCAAGGGCGAATTCCTGATGAACGGCGTTCCCAACGACCTTCGCCACGAGCGCGGAGTTATCTCCATGGCGCGTGCGCAGAACCCGAATTCCGCGAGCTCGCAGTTCTTCATCTGCCACAAGGACTCCTTCTTCCTGGACGGGCAGTATGCTGCGTTCGGCAGAGTTGTCGACGGCATGGACGCGGTTGACGAGATCGCAGAGGTTCAGACTGATTACAGCGACAGACCTCTCACCGAGTGCAAAATGAAGCGCGTTTTCGTTCAAGACTGATAAATAAAGCGGCCGGACGGCTCCTGTTTCAGGACGTCCGGCTGTAGTTTTTTCAGCCGTTTCTTTGTGCATATTAACCATATGCCGCGATAAAATAAAGCATAATTTGTCCATATTCCGGGTAATAATTGACTTTTTCGCGGCTGTTGCTATTGACAAAATCGGCGTTTTATAGTATCATTAAATAATAGGGGTATAGTCTGTTTTTGGATTATATCATAACGATAATAACGCGTCTGCAATTTATGCAGCGTGAAAGATAAAAGAGGTCAGAAAATGCAGTTTGGCAGTGTGGCATTCTTCAAGGTGCTTATCAAGACCGTTCTCTGCATAGTTTTCTTCGTGCCGCTGGTGCTGTGCGTGGTCTTTGCGGTGCTGCTCTGGAACAAGAGCGCCGAGGTCAGGGATATACAGCAGGATAACGAGCGGCTGGAGTACTACGCCGCAATTCTCAGCGGAGAGCGCGAACCTACCGTCAAGGGGTTCTACGATGTTTACGCCCGCAGCGGGCTTTCAGACGAGGAGCTTATAGAATACGTCCTCCACGGAAAGGACGAGAGCCAGCCCGCAGCTAACATGAGCGGCGGCACCAGCTCTGACAGCTCCGCAAGTTCAGGCAGCTCCGGGAATTCCGCATTTCAGACCGTGGATACCGCCGAGGCGGAGCCCTCTGCTGAAAGCGAAGTTGACGCCGCAGAGACAAATCAGCCGACGCAGCAGGCTTCGCAGCCGGAAAGCCCCTACGCTGACATCTACCCGGATATGATGGTGAATGCTCCGGCGGAGAGCGACTACGTCCGGGAGCTCGGCACCGTGTATCTCACATTCGACGACGGCCCTTCCGATAACACCTACAGCATACTGAGCTATCTCGAGCAGTACAACGTAAAGGCGACGTTCTTCGTTGTGCCGAACCGTTCCGAGGGCTGCTATGCCAAGCTGAAGGCTATCGCTGCTGCGGGGCACTCGATAGGCGTACACAGTGCTTCGCATGTTTACAAGGATATTTATTCGTCAGTGGAGGCGTATCTTGACGATTTCCACGAGGCATGGGATATAATCTACGATGCAACCGGGATAAAGACCGAGATCTTCAGGTTCCCCGGCGGCAGCGTAAATGATTTCAACACCGAGACCAGGGATAAGATAATCCAGGAGATGACCCGCAGGGGATTCCGCTACTACGACTGGAACGTAGAAAGCGGCGACGTGGACGGCGCTACCTGGACTGACATGTACAATTCGATCCCCTTTGATATCGCAAACTGTTACCGCTCTATAGTGCTGATGCACGATTCCAACTCCACGCCGAACACCGTGCTGGTGCTTGGCGACGTGCTTCACGTGCTGGTAAGCGACGGATATAAATTCGACAAGATAAACAACGATACTAGACCTGTTCAGTTCACCGGGCCGTTCGCCTGAAGTTAGGCTGCACAGCAGAAAAAGAAAGGATCTAATATGGGTATCAAAGATAATTTTTCACAGGCGGTAAAGGAACTGTGGAAGAAGGACGGCATCGAGGAAACCGGGGAAAAGACCGACAAGCCGGCGCAGCCGACCGAACTTGACAGATATCTCAACGCTCCCCAGGAGCAGTTTCAGCAGGAGCAGGCGCAGCCTCAGCAGATGATGGGGCAGACCGCACAGCAGTCTGCACAGCCTGTTCAGCCGGCTAATCCTTCGCAGCCCATGCAGTCTGCTCAGCAGGCTCAGAATGTTCAGCAGTCGGCGCAGGCTCCGCAGCAGGGTCAGAATACGCAGGGCTATCAGTTCAGCCAGCAGGCAGACGCGGGCGCGGCAGGAGCTCCGCTTGAAACTCAGTATTACCGTGACCAGAATGCACAGAATAACATGGGCGCGCAGAACGCTCAGAATATGCAGAATCCCCAGATGGCTCAGGGAATGCAGAACGCACAGGGAGTTCCGAACTACGGCGCGGCTAATAATCAGGGCTACGGCGGATTTGGCGGCGGTAACGGATATGTTCCGCCTGTGCCTCCCACGGCGCCGGGGCAGTCTATCGACGCTCCCAGCGACACCGATGAGGTTACGGTCATCTCCCGCAACACCATAATCGACGGTAACGTACGAAGCCTCGCAAATATGCAGGTCGATGGCAATATAAAGGGCAACATTGAGACCACCCGTGATATCGAGATGTCCGGCAAGGTGGTAGGCGATATCAAGTGCAACAACGCTAACATGAACTCCGCAGCGATGCAGGGCAATCTTAACCTCAAAGGCAAGGTGCGCATGGACCGCGACACAATACTTATCGGCGACCTCAGCTCCCAGTATGCCGACGTTAACGGCAGGATCCGCGGTAAGCTCGAGATCGGCGGCAAGGCTGAGCTCAAGCGCGACGCCATCGTGTTCGGCGACATAAACGCTTCCACCATCGCCGTAACAGACGGAGCCATCATTCAGGGTTATGTCAACACGACCTTCCTTTCGAAGGAAGACAGCCGCAGCGTATTCCCCGAGGCTATTTCCGTTGACAAGGCAGCTGAAAGCAAAGCGTGACCGCTGTAACCACGAAAGCACGAAAGGCAGTTAAACTGAATGAGCACCAAAAAGAATTCCAACAATATTCCACTTATAGCGACAATAGTTGTGGCTGTGGCAGCGATAGTGCTGGCAGTAGCCGCAATGATAATGATGAACAAGGCTCCCGCTTCCGATAATCAGAACAGCGGAACCGCTTCGCAGCAGCATTCCCGGGATACTTCCTATATCACACCGGAGTATCAGCAGGAGTGCGAATACGCGGCTCACGACCTGCTCAACAGCAGCCATGAGATACTCCGCCTGTTCGTGACCGAGGGGCTTTACCATGAGGACGAACCCTATGGAAACCTCCCGGAGGACGGCTACTATACCGTCAACAGCACCGATTACAACTCCCTAGAGCAGATCGAGGAGCTGGTGCGCTCCGTTTACGCCGAGGACGCCGCAGAGCAGATACTGAAGAACTCCGACGGCAAGGGGCTGAAGGTCTACGCGAACCGCGAGCAGCTCGTAAGAGTTGAGCAGCCCGAGTCCACTGCGGAGACCACCGCGCAGGCAACTCAGGAGAGCGGCGCAAAGTACGAGAAGGTCTACAAGCTGGGCATAAGCTCTGATTTCGTCCCCGACGAGAGCAAAAGCTGGTCAAGCTGCGCTATAACTATAGACTACCTTGAAGAGGGCAGATGCGGACTTACCGTATACCTCGACGGCGTGGATTCCTCAAACGGCGTCACCGATGAGAACCGCGATTCCGTTCTTGAGATGACTATGGTTAAGCTGGACGACGGCTGGCGTCTTGCCGAGTTTGTCACAAGAGGCTGATATGAACAGAAAAAAAGGCGCTTTTTCCGCGTACGCGGTGGCGAGCCAGTTCGCGTTCGTGATACTTTCACCGCTGCTGGTGTTCATCGTTGGCGGACATTACGCCTGTGAGTACTACGGCCTCCCCGACTGGGTGATGGTCGTGTGCATACTGCTTGGGGTGCTGTTCATGATAGGCGGCGCGGTCTCTCACCTGATGAAGATGATACATCTTTACGGCAGGGATGAGAAAAAGCCCCCGCGCTATAACACCGACCCCAGGGACAACGATTACTACGACGACTACAGCCACCTGCACAAGTGAGGGATATCATGGCGAAAAAGAACGACATAACCGTCAGCGAAATGCGCGCTCTGCTGCCGTGGTTCCTCGCGGTGAACGCGGTGTATTTCGCGCTGCTGCTGGTGCTGTTCTTCGCGTGCGGTTTGAATTACACGATGCTTCTCGGCGGCGTGTGGGGCAATCTCGTGTGCGCCGGCAACTTCTTCCTGATGGGGAAGTCCGCGGAAAAGTCGCTGCGCAGGGGCAGCGGAAAGTCCGCCCAGAGCTACATGAACACTATGTACTGCCTGAGATATCTCGGACTGTTCCTTGCAATGACAGCCGCAGCGTTCGTTCCGTTTATTGATCTTATCTGCGCGGCGGTGCCGCTGTTTTTCCCGAAGATCATCATTACACTGAGAGGTCTGTGGGAGAACCGTACACGGCGCAGTAATGATACCGGGCGGCAGTGATGCAGACCGGAAAAAAGGTAAAGGAGGACTGATTAAAAATGCCAGCAGCTCTGCTTTTGGCATCAGAGGGCGGGTTTACCGTTACCGGACCCCACGTCATAACCAGCTTCGAACTGTTCGGAATGACATGGAATCTTACTGAGACCGTGTTTATCCAGTGGATCGTAATGCTTGTTCTGCTGGTGGTCATGCTGATCCTGACCCACAAGATGGAAGTCATACCCAAGACTAAGCGTCAGGCGGCGGCAGAGTGGCTCGTGACCTTCGTCCGCAACATGGTGGATACCACGATGGGACCGAAGTACAAGGGCTACACCACCTATATCGGTGCGCTTCTCTGCTTCCTGCTGCTGAACAACCTGATGAGCCTTTTCGGACTGAAGAACCCGACATCGGATATCTCGGTTACCGGAGCTATCGCGCTCATCACCTTCACGCTGACCCAGATCAACCGCGCACGGACCGGTAAGCTCAAGGGCTTCCTGCATGCATTCATTGAACCTATGCCGTTCATGCTGCCGTTCAACATCATCGGCGAGATCGCGAACCCGCTTTCACAGGCGCTTCGTATCTTCGGCAACATGGTCGCAGGTATGGTCATCGGCGGACTGATCTATTTCGCGCTGGGCAACTTCGCGATACTCGTTCCGGCAATCACTTCGCTGTATTTCGACATTTTCTCGGCGGTTATCCAGGCTTACATCTTCACCACCCTGACGATGGCGTACATCTCAGGCGCAGAATGCGAGTGATCGCAGCTTTAGGCTAATTTCCCCTCGGGGATAGTATTTATATCAAATGGAGGAACTAACAATGACAGAAGATATGCAGCTCTTATCCAGCGCCATCGTTCTTGGCGCGTCCGCGCTCGGCGCAGGCACAGCAATGATCGCAGGTCTTGGCCCTGGTATCGGTGAAGGTATCTGCGCGAGCAAGGCTGTTGAAGCTATCGGCAGACAGCCCGAGGCTTCCGGCGCTGTTACAAGAACCATGATCATCGGTGACGCGCTCGCCGAGACCACCGGTCTGTACGCGCTGGTTATCGCGCTCCTGCTCCTTTATGCAAACCCCCTGTTCAGCAACCTCACCGCACTGTTCAAGTAATAACAGTAAAAGCATAAAGGGAGGAGTTGAACAAAATGCTGACACTTATCAGTGAAAGCGCAGCGCAGGTCAACCTGCCTCTTGTTACGATCGACCCCGGAACCATCGTGTTCACCCTGATCAATACGCTCATAATCTTTATCCTGTTCAAGGTTTTCCTGTTCAAGCCGGTCGGAAAGATCCTCCCGAATAAGAATGCGTCCATGTCCAGAGAAGATAGCCGAGGCAAAGCGCGCGAAGGAATCCGCCGCAAAGACTGAGCAGGAGTACATCGAGAAGCTCGCGAAGGCTAAGGAGGAGGCTGCCGACATCATGAAGCAGGCTACGCTCCGCGCCCAGAAGCGCGAGGAGGAGATCGTGAACGAGGCTAACCAGAAAGCAGCTGAGATCAAGGCGAGAGCCGAGGAGAACATCGAGCGTGACAAGCAGCGCGCAGTCAACGATATAAAGGACGAGATATCCGATATCGTGATCATGGCTGCGTCTAAGGTCGTTGAGAAGGAAATTTCCGCAAAGGACAACGAGGCTATCATCGCGGATTTCTTACAGAACGTAGGAACAGCGAAGTAAGGCTCGCCGGGAAAGGAATTTTTGTATGAACGACAAGGCTGAAAAGGTCTACGCCGACGCGTTCTTCACGCTGTGCCTGGAGGAAACTCCGGATACGCTGAAAAACACCCTTGGCGAACTCAGCGCGCTGGACGGGATATTCCGGGAACAGCCGGATTTCGTCAAGCTGCTGGGAACGCCCACCGTTACTATGGACGAAAAGCTCGGCATGATTAAGGACATCATCGCCGATGGAATTTCAGAGTACACGGGCAACCTGCTGTGCGTCCTCACGGAGCGCGGCAGAATGGGCTGCTTCAGCGGTATCGTGAAGAATTTCCGCGCGCTTTATAACGAGCATTTCAGAATAGCTGAGATCACAGTCACGGCGAGCGCTCCGCTGTCGGAGTCCGTCCGTGAAAAGATTGCGGCGAAAATGTCCGAGGTGACAGGAAAGACCGTATCCATCAAGGAGAAGGTCGACCAGTCCATCATCGGCGGCGTCGTTATCGACTACGGCAGCACACGCTACGACGGCAGCGTCCGCACAAGGCTGAACGAGCTCAAGAAGGAGCTAGGCGGCGTTATTGCATGACAAGTCCGCTCAATAGCAGAAAATAAACAAGAAAGGGATGTATTTAATGGATTTACGCCCCGATGAAATAACGGGTCTTATAAAGTCCCGCATCAAGAATTACAACGCGAAGATCCAGCTCGGCGACGTCGGCACGGTTGTTACCGTCGGCGACGGCATCGTGCGTATACACGGCCTCGAGAAGTGCATGCTCAACGAGCTGCTCGAATTCGAGAACGGCGTACAGTGCATGGCGATGAACCTCGAGCAGGATTTCGTAGGCGCGGTAATGCTTGGCTCTGACGAGGACATCAAGGAAGGCTCCACCGTCAAGAGAACAGGCTCCATCGTGTCCGTTCCGGTCGGCGAAGAGCTGCTGGGACGCGTTGTGAACTCTCTGGGACAGCCCATCGACGGCAAGGGCGCTATTCTCGCAAAGGAAACACGCCCCATCGAAAAGATCGCCTCCGGTATCATCACCAGAAAACCGGTAACAGTTCCGCTTCAGACCGGTATCAAGGCGATAGACAGCATGATCCCGATAGGAAGAGGTCAGCGTGAGCTTATCATCGGCGACCGCCAGACCGGTAAGACCGCCATCGCGATCGACACGATCATCAACCAGAAGGGCAAGGACGTTATCTGTATCTATGTAGCCATAGGTCAGAAGAACTCCACTGTTGCAGGCGTTGTTGAACAGCTTCGCGCAGGCGGCGCGCTGGATTACTCCATCGTCGTTTCCGCTACCGCTTCCGAGCTGGCACCGCTTCAGTACATCGCGCCCTATTCCGGCTGCACCATGGGTGAGTACTTCATGGAGAAGGGCAAGGACGTCCTCGTAGTTTACGACGACCTCTCAAAGCACGCCGTAGCTTACCGTACCCTCTCCCTGCTGCTCAAAAGACCGCCAGGACGTGAAGCATACCCCGGCGATGTATTCTATCTGCACTCAAGACTTCTCGAGCGTGCGGCAAGACTTAACGAGAACTACGGCGGCGGTTCGCTGACCGCGCTGCCTATCATCGAGACCCAGGCAGGCGACGTTTCCGCGTATATTCCGACCAACGTAATTTCCATCACCGACGGTCAGATATACCTCGAGAGCGAACTGTTCAACGCCGGCGTACGTCCCGCTGTAAACCCGGGTATCTCCGTATCCCGTGTAGGCGGCAACGCGCAGATAAAGGCGATGAAGAAGGTCGCAGGTACCCTGAAGCTGGATTACTCCCAGTACAGAGAGCTGCAGAGCTTCGCACAGTTCGGTTCCGACCTTGATAAGGATACAAAGGATCGTCTTGCAAAGGGCGAGCGTATCGTTGAGGTGCTCAAGCAGGATCAGAACTCTCCGCTGGAAGTAGAGGAGCAGGTAGTCATTATCTACGCTGTTATCAACAACTTCCTCAAGGATATCGCAGTTGACAAGATCAAGCAGTATCAGGCTGACCTGCTGGATCACATCAAGTCCACCTGCCCGGATATCCTCACCAGCATAAAGACCGAAAAGGTAATGAAGCCCGAGATCGAGGAGCAGCTCAAGAAGGTTCTCGCTGACTTCGCCAAGGGCTACGCGGCTTAACTGCGAAAGGAGCATTTTATGAAGCAGGCTGCTTTTGTATTAGGCGTTATCGCCACTGTACTGTCCACCATCGCCGTTCTGGGCGTTTCCTGGCTGTACATCGAAAAGAAGGTAAGATATATCACTACCGACGACAACGTGCAGTGATATCTTACGCCGCAATGAATTTCCGGGGGTGATATTATAGCATCAGGAAATATGAAGGACATCAAGCGGCGTATAAAGTCCGTAGGCTCCACCCGCCAGATAACCAAGGCTATGGAGCTGGTGTCCTCAAGTAAGCTCCGCAAGGCAAAACAGCGCGCGGAGCAGGCTCGTCCCTACTTCAACGAGCTGTATAAATCCATGTGCGAAATTGCCTCGGCTAATACGGATTTCTCCACGGTTTTCACGCAGAAGCGCGAAATAAAGCACCGTCTGTTCATCGTGGTGGCGGGCGACAGAGGTCTCGCGGGAGGTTATAACTCCAACGTGCTCAAGCTGGCTGCCGCCGCCCATGCGGATGACGCTGAGAAACCGAAGATAATCGCGATCGGCAAGAAGTCCATCGAGTATTTTTCCAAGCGCGACTACGACATCGTGGGAAGCTACCCGAATATCGCCGAGAACATCAAGCCCGCGCAGGCTCAGGATATCGCCGATACGGCGATAGAGATGTTCCGCCGCGGCGAGGTGGACGATGTGCAGGTGTTCTTCACCATGTTCGTTTCCCAGCTTGCGCAGGAGCCGCAGCAGCTCGCTGTGCTCCCGATGAAAACGCAGAAGCTGGAGGGATACGGCGCGATGAATTACGACCCGTCCCCCGAGGCGGTGTTCGACAGAATCGTGCCGAAATTCACCGCGAGCCTTGTGCAGTGCGCTGTCGTTGAGGCGTATGCCTCCGAACAGGGCGCACGCAGAACAGCGATGGA
>ENA-ORPH01003774-ORPH01003774.1-human-gut-metagenome-genome-assembly--contig:-NODE-3774-length-10755-cov-3.108411_pt1 | contig 10755 bp, 10 predicted proteins | sample MGYA00242142_ERZ509074 | MGnify/ENA primary metagenome ERZ509074 (study PRJEB26280, sample SAMEA2338724) | human gut metagenome | biome: human gut; feature: human-associated habitat; material: faeces... | reverse complement strand
TGAATATCGTAAATCTGTTTTCCAGCATGAGCGGCAAGCACAGTACGTCAGATATTGACGAGGATAATCTGGGCTATATACAGCAGTACGCTGAAAGTTCGGACATCATCATCTTTGCAACAGGCACAGGCGGTGACGGTAATAAAGCAGTCCTGACTATGCAGAAGAAAGTCCTGGATATGCTCGAACCCTATGCCAGCAAGCTGTACTGTATCGCAGACCAGAAAGGCAGAAAATTCTATCACCCTCTGTGTCCTGCGGTCAGATACTGGACATTAGCTACATTCGATTACAAGGAACTGAAAGCATACCAGGAAGAAAAGGCAAAGCCAAAAGAAATAGCGCCTGTAAAGCCTGATGAAGATACATCGGTTCCCGAAACCATTGTAGATATTCCAGTAGAAGAATCAACCCCTGAGAAACCCAAACGCAGAAAGAAGAATACGAAAACAACGTCCTGATGAAATATTCAGGGCGTTTTTCTATTGAAAGGACAATTATGCTATACCAATTCAGAACCAAAGCAGAAGCATTGACATTAGCAGACCGAGTTCCTAACTATGTGCTGAATCAGATCTGTGATGTAGCCGGAATTCTCGATAGCTGCTATAACTCCCATGGCATTGACGGCGGCTACATTCTGTTAGCTGAAAACATTCAGGACGTGGAGGACATCAGTAGAATACACGTTGACTATTCAACCGAGCCAGTCGAGAACGTGAAGAAGCTGAACGATTACCTGAGCATTCTCTATCTCCCGGCTACTGAATACTCAATCACGGTCATACTCCCTGAATCTATAGCACCGGAAGAAATGAAAGGAGATGAAGTCCTATGTTCGACAGCAAGAACCGCTACATAACCAGCGGCATAGAAAGCTCCGTTCCTCTGTACCTAATCATGATACTCTGGGAGCTGATAGACCGTGAAAAGCAGAATACCAAACTGGATTATCTGCAAATATTCAGATTAAGCAAAGAGAACGGCAAGCAGAGAATCGTCCATGAGCAGGAACAGCCCAAACCATTCAAAAAGACATATGTGTATCGTATGCCGGAAACATTCACAGGTAAGATATACGTCATTGATGATGGCGACCACGAAACAATGCTTCTGGCTGAGGAATACTAAGGAACATAGCCTAAATCTATGTTCCCAAAGGAGGTGAGAATATGGTAGGATGGTACATAGCCGGAGTAGTCGCAGGACTGGCAGTAGCAGTAACAGTTGACTGCATAGTGAATAATACGGAGGTGAAAGCATGATACTCGCATTAGCGGCGGCAACAGCAACCACAGTTGAAGCATTAGCGGCAGGTGTCACCACCGCAGTTGCTATCTATGGAATTGCTAAGACAGGCAAAAAGCCGAAGTGAATCCAGCAAAAGAAAGGACAGGTTTATGCCTGTTCTTTTTTTGTAAAAGGTATATATTATTCACACGGGACACGGTAAGGTCGGGCATTTCCCTTGGATATCCGCCTGAAATGCGTCCCCGTGAATTTTTTTCATGACGGGATAGTATTGAAAAATCAGCCAGAATGATGTATTATATAGATATCAAACTGTATGGAGGTTCAGATTATGAACATAGCAGGTCTGATTGAGGCTTTTTACAAGCGTAGTGCCCAAAGAATATGCGGTCAGCTATATGAAACTACATCCAACGAATGCGAAGGAGCTGTCGTATCAGCATGGAGAAAGTATCTGCTTAATATTGTGCTGAAAGAAGATGTAAGTATTGCTGCAATATCTCATGATTTCTATGATACTCTCGACAAAGCGGAAAGCTATCTTGTGACTGATACCGAAAAGCCGAATATAAGTTTTTATGATTATTATAAAGACAGCAATACGCCAGACTGGAATACCATAGTTCATACCATCATATCCAGCAATGAACAAAGCTTCATGAAGTGCAAGGACAATGATAAGAATAGGGATAGTGTCGTCGAGAAGATACAAAAAAGACTGGAGCAGAAAATCTCGATAGAATATATAGCGACCCTGTTGTACTACAAGCTGAATCATCGTTACTATGACAAGACAATAATTCTGACATTCAGAGAGATAATCAGAGAATGCACCGAGAAAGAAACATCAAACACCTTTACTAAGGAATTCTCAAATGCTATACGGAAGATATGTCAAGAAGTTGCTGATAAATCAGCAGATGAGGTATATGACAGCTTATTTGAGAAAGAAAATCTAAACAACAAATACAAACCAAATCATGATGAATTTCGCAGATCTCTTAACCATTATTCACTGTGTTGCCTGACAAACAAAAAGCATAAAAACTATCCTATTCAGGCATGGTATATGCGTTTACCATATTACAATAAAGTGAAGGAGAAAATCCAGAACGATTCTGGTACAGCATTTTTCTGTTCAGTTGAGGAAGCGTACAATGATTTCAGTCTGAATAAAGAAGATGTATTGATGAATCACCCTAAAAAGGTGGATAAGCTTAGACTGAGTGAAAATGAGTATCGCCAGTTGCTAACAAAATATCTGCCGTTATTAGCTGGCATAAACCCAGACCAGATAACCAGTTATGTACAAAAGATATTTCGGAAAAAGTGCCTGCTAAAATCAATGATTGATGACATCAACCGCACCGTTTCTATTACTTTTCGGCTGTGCGAACAGATTTACAAGCCCAGGAAGAAGCGCACTAATACTAATCAAAAAACAAGACGTGGAACCAAATATGAATTTTCATCACGTTTCGAGATGATACATTCGCTAGGTGACCTTTTGGATATGGACATGGTAATCAATAATTTTTTTATGATTTTTTTTGGAATCTTGGACAAAGATTCATATGTTCAGTTTATCAGCGATTACAAGGGAAAAATGAATATACAAGCGGTAGATGAACTCAAAGCAATACATTCAGCTGCCGAAGAAACTAATAAAAATAGGTACCTATTTTCGGATTGACAACTGCGAAAAAAAGACGTATAATACAGGCATAGCAACAAGCTGCAAACCGCTTGAAGCTATGCCGCTTTTTTTAGCAAGAAGATGTTTACTAGCTAAACATCGTAACTGCTTTAAAATGACAACAGCTCTTTGACAATTGAATATTCACTAATTACTAGAAGCTTGCATTCCGTTCCTAATCACCTTAAAGCATTTTGGATATTATGGAGGATAAAGTTATGGGATATCAAATTCAAGGCGACCAATTCGGCGCAGTTCGCAATGAAGAATTCATTGCGCTGGGAAAAGATATACGTATTATATCTTGTTCCCGTGATATAGACACCAACGAATTTTACATCAAAGTAGAATTTCTCGTTGGAAACAATGTTGTTTCAAAAGAAGTTAAAATGGATAGTAATCTAATTAATCAACTGGAGGATTCCGGTTATCTAGCAAACAGACGGAATGAAGCTTCACTTAAGGATTACATAGACCAGCAGCTGAAAGAACTTACTAAGGAAAAAAGGATTCATAAGTTCATCGGCTGGGTCATCAGAAATGACGAACTTGTATTCCAGGGACTTGAGGTTATTGGAAGTCAAAAGATTTCAAGGTACAATGGCAGTTTAGACATATCCTGTTCATGTAAATTGAAAGAGTATGTCAAAGCCTGCAATGAACTCATTCAGGATAATGTCAAGCTAGAGTTCGGTATCGCTATGGGGCTGTCAGGGTGCATGGCATCATATCTGAACATGATATGTGACGAAATCATTGACTGCCCTATATATGATATATACGGAGGCTCTTCCACAGGAAAATCAACCATTCTTGATTTGGCTGTAAGTACCTGTGGTAATCCGTATGCGAAGTCAGGGAAAGAATCATTAAGAGCGACCTGTTCAACTACGAAGAATGCTCTTATTGCAAGGTTAACGGACAACTACGGTTTCTTTACTGGGTTTGACGAGCTCGGCAGACTCAATTCAAACGACATATCAGACATACTATATCAAATTGCAGATGGTACTGGTAAAGGAAGATGTATAGCTTCAGGCTCGCTAAAGGAAACAAGCAAGTGGATGACTGCGGTAGGGTTCACCGGAGAATATTCTGTCTTTGATATCGCTGATAAAAAAGACGGGCTGCTGAACCGGGTATTCAGCTTTGACAATGTGACGTGGACAAAAAATGGCGAAGAATCCAAGTCCATTAAGGAATTTGCGGCAAAGTACTATGGGGTTCCAGTTCACAAGTTAGCTAAATACTTACAAGCTGCCGATAAACAAAGTATAATTGAAGACTATAAGTCAACGGTCAGCCGACTTGAACCTCTCGTTCCCGTTCCACAAGAATTTAAAGAGAGAACGGCAACCAGAGTGGCAATAGTTATTCTGACAGCAAAATACGCCAGTACTGCTATTAAAATCAACCTGAGATGTGATTGCATTGAAAGGTTCCTTCTTTACTCTGGATTGAGTCATTTTAAACCTGAGAGTGAAAAAGCTTATGCTTATTTTCTTTCAAGGTTTTCGCAAGAGACTGCTAGATTCTCTAATAGACAACCTGAAACCAAGCTCTACAGATCCAGAAATAAGGAACAAGATGGCTCATTTCCGTTCATCAATGGGCGCATAGGCTACATTAATTGGGATAGAAATATAAACGAAAATGGAGCTTTCGAATACAGCGTTCATTCAATAGTAATCCGGGCAGTTGACTTCAATAACTGGATGAAAGACGGCGGTTTCAAGAACTTGAATTATGTGCTTAAAACATGGCGTGAGAAATCAATATTAATCAGCGAACCAGACCGCTTTGTGGTAAAACGAGTACTGGTTAATGGCGGCGCTCATGAGAAAGCCTATCAAATCAGGCACACTGAACTTGATGATATACCCAATGTCTTTACTGCACTTTTGATTAACATTTTTAAAGTATATTTGGAATCAGGTAAATTGGGAAAGACTGAATATGAATATTGTGATAAATTAATTGATAGCTTATCAAAAGGAAGCATAGGAGCCGATTTTTATGAGTCCTTGCGAGAACAATATTTAAATAGTAAATTAGATTGTAAAAAAGCAATAGTGAAATTTTACCATATAGATGGACCGAAAATTATAAAAGACTCTGAAGGAAAGGAACACAGAACATGCTATATAAAAAATCTGACAAAAGTTGATGAGATTTTACGATTTAAGGAAGAAAGACTTTCACGGCTAATAGAAAAAAGATTTTTTCCCTTTACAGATTGACAGAATAAATCTATTGATGTATGAATTTGATTATAACGAAAACTGACCTGAAAGAGAGAAATTACCTCTCAGCTAAAATTATTAAGCCTGAAAATAAAACTAAAAACCCAGCCGATGACCGAACATCATTGGAATATGCGGCTGAGATACTACTTAATTTAATCGAAAAAGAAACCGATACGGAATAACACAAGCAGCCAAGTCCTGACAGACTTGGCTGCATTGATATGCAAAGGAGAACAAAATGACAAATATCACAAAGGGTACTGTAATTATTGACAGTCAAGAAACACTCAGACAAGCAGGAATCGAGCCTGAAGCATTCAACTATCTCATGAAGAAGCTGAAGCTCAAAGTGGAGTACGTCGAAACACCTGACTGCCCCAGAGATGTCGATGATATACTCAAAAGCTACGACAAGCTGATAAAGAAGCTATAAAAAATCAAGAGGGATAAGCCGCTCAGCTTATCCCTCATCTGTATATGGAAAGGAAAAAGATGTCAGAAAGCACTCTGAAAAAAGCTGTATTCTATGGCAGATACAGTTCTCATTTACAGCATGAAACCTCAATAGAAGCACAGCGGGATATCGTCACAAGGTATGCGCTCAATAACGGCTATGAAATCATCGCTGAATATATCGACCGTGCAAAATCAGGAACTACAACTGCAAGACGTGACAGATTCAACCAGATGATACTGGACAGCAGGAACGGAGAATTCCAGTATGTCATTACAAGCAAAATCGACAGATTCGCAAGGAACGTAAAGGATTTCTACATCAGTGAAAACAAGCTGGACGAGAACGGTGTAAAGTACATATCTGCTACGGAGCATTACGATGATAGTACTATGTCAGGTATCATAATTAAGGCTCTCGGAGTAGCGGCGGCAGATGGATACAGTAAGAACCTCGCTAACGAACTCGTCAAGGGAAAGATGGTGAACGCCAAGAGAGCCAAGCACAACGGCGGCATTGCTCCCCTGGGCTATGATGTAGAACTATCTACCGGAACGCTGAAAATAAACGAGGAAGAAGCAAAAGCTGTCCGGCTGATATTCGATATGTACGTCAGTGGTAACAGCTACGGTGATATATGCTATAAGCTGAACGAACTGGGATATACAACGAAGAAACAGAGAAAATTCGGCAAGAACTCCCTGTATGACATTCTTCATAATGAGAAGTACATGGGCGTATATGTATTCAACAAGCGTGCCGGAAAGAAAAACAGCCATGCCAGAAAGCCTGATAACGAGATAGTCCGCATAGAGAACGGTGTCCCTGCTATTATCTCTAAGGAAGTATTCGACAAGGCGGCAAAGCTCATGGAGTACAACAAGCGTAACTCCGGAGCAAATACAGCCAAGCATAATTATATGCTGAGCGGATTAGTCAGATGCGGTCACTGCGGCTGTATGATGAGCGGCTGTGCAAAGAAGAACGGAAAAGGCATAGTGACCCATGTGTACCGCTGTGGACATAAGCCGGGAGAGAAATGCGAAAACCATGAGATAAACAGCGATAAACTGGACGAATTCGTCATTACAATGGTGAAGAAATACCTGCTCTGTAAGGATAATATTCCGGTACTGCTGAATATTCTCCGGGAACTCAGCGCAAAGCGTATTACAGGTATCAGCGATGATATCAGTGAGTACTCTCGCAGGCTAAAGGACATCAAAACCAAGCAGGAAAACCTGCTGAATGCCCTGGAAACAGGCGGTCAGATGGAGTCAGTAATCGACAGGCTGAAAAAACTGGAGCAGGATAAAAGTACAGTGGAAAGCAAAATCAGCGAACTGAAACAGAAGAAATCTGTATCAGTCACGGAAGAACAACTGAACAAGGCGCTGAATATTCTCCCGGCATTCATCATGTCAGGGAGAACTCCGGAATGTCGGCTATTCATAAGGAACATAGTCGAACAGGTAATTGTGAGCAAGGACAATGCGGCTGTCACTCTGAGAGTGACAGCCGTTTCCTGTATGCGTAATCGCAACGACCGTAAACATATATTATCCTCTGGGATAGACCCTAAAATATATCAGGAGGATAAAAACCATGAGCGAAAACAAGAATGCCGTACTGTATGCAAGATTCAGCTCAGATATGCAGCATGAAACATCAATCGAAGCGCAGGAAGAAGCTATCCGCAGGTATGCCAGGGAGAACGGATATACCATCATTGCAGAGTACATCGACCGTGCTAAATCAGCTACTACAACGGCAAAGCGTGACAGATTCAATCAGATGATAGAGGACAGCAAGGACGGTGGATTCAGTGTCGTAATAGTCCATAAGTACGACAGATTCGCAAGGAACAGACTGGATAGTACGGTAGCTAAAGCAATACTGGATAAGAACGGCGTGAGGGTAATATCAGTACTAGAGCCAACTGACGATACACCAGAGGGCGAACTGATGGAGGGGATGTTTGAATTACTGGCGCAGTATTACAGCAGTAATCTCGGCAGAGAGGTCATGAAGGGATTCAAGGTAAGGGCGAAGAAATGTCTGCACAACGGCGGTATTGCTCCTCTGGGATATGATGTAGACCCTGACAGCAAAAAGCTAGTAATCAATGAAAATGAAGCAATAATCGTCCGTAAGATATTCGATATGTACACATCAGGATACGGATATAACACCATAATAGCACATCTGAATGAATGCGGCTATGTGACTAAATACGGCAACGAATTCGCAAAGAACTCGCTGTACAGCATACTCCGGAACAAGAAATATGCCGGGTATTACGTCTATAATCAATGGGATGGAAAGCATAACCGACACAGAGCCAAACCGGAAGATGAGGTAATATGTATTCCTGACGGAGTACCTGCAATAATCAGCGAAGAAATCTACGACAAAGCCGCTGAGATAATGGCAAAGCATAAGCTGTCACCGGGAGCAAATACAGCGAAAACTACATATCTGCTAAGCGGAATGATACGGTGCGGTCACTGCGGTGCTATCATGACTGGAAACAGGCGCATGAACGGAAAGGGATATACATACTGCTCCTATCGCTGTCAGCATAAGCAGTCCACGGAATGTGCCAACAAGGAAATCCGGCATGACCGCATTGAAGAATATGTATTACAGGTGCTGGAGCAGAACATATTCAACGAGGACTGTATTCCAGATATCATAGCCGAAATCAAGGAACAGGCAGTACAGCACAATACAAGCGTGATAAAGGAATTAGCAGACCTGACTATGAAACTGGAACGCATAAAGACACGCCGCAAGAACATTCTGAATGCGATAGCTGACGGAATTGCAGAGGACGACTGTAAGGAAATATTATCTCAGTTCAAAGCCGATGAATATTCATGTATCAAACGTCAGAAAGCGCTCAGCACCACAGAAACTGATATAGATATATCCACCGCAGAACTGACTGAACGCATAAGCGAGCTATCTATATACATCTATGAAAGAAATATAGCTGAATGCAAGAAATTCATAGGTCAGTATGTGAAAAGCGTGGTAGTCTACGACACAAAGGTAGAGGTAGCGGTCACGATACCATCTGAATTATTATGCGGCTGTGAATACTCATTGACCCGAAGCATGGGAAGAAAATTCCTGCCTATGCCGCAATAACCTCTACTATTCTGACACCCATACTCTCATATATACTCCAGGGAAAACACGAACAAGCATTCATTTAACATCTATAAGAGATAGAGCAGGATACAAACGAAAATCCCTCTCGGAAAGCATTCCAAGAGGGATTCTGTATCTCTACCAACACATAGGTAGAGAGCGTGATGGTCGAGATGACAGGATTCGAACCTGCGACCTCTGCGTCCCGAACGCAGCGCTCTACCAAACTGAGCCACATCTCGATACGTCAATCTTAATCGACTTATATATTATATCACGTGACTTCAGATTTGTCAAGGGCTTTTTGAAAAAAAACTGGAATTCTCTTATTTTGCAGATCGAACTACCTCACAGAAGACATAGAGAAATACTCCTGACCGCCGGACTATCGAAAATCACCGACCACAGCCGACCGTGGAAAAACAACACAAATCCGAAATCCCGGCAGACCCTCGGTAACCCCGGACTTACAGGAAGCCGCCAACGGACCCGATCCCAGCCCGCTACTCCCCCCAGATGAACTGGCACGCCTGTTTGTACTCCATCGGGTGCTCAAGGCAGTGCATCGTTTTGGCGTCCTCGGGACGGCGGACATACAGCGCTTCCCTTCCGGCAAGATTCAGCAGCCGCTGAGTCTGCTTCGTATCAAACTTGCAGTACACCGCAATGTGCAGTATCTGCACCCGCGTCGGTGTGCGCGTCCCATTCATCATCTGATATCCGTAATTACGGTCTACATTCAGTGCCCTGATCAGCGTCGACCGCTTCACAGACTTCTCCTTCAGAAGCTCCTGCAAATATATCGAGAACTCCGGCGGAGGATTGTCCGCTATCATGTTCATGTCAAGCCGCTTCGTGCGCCGTATACGCGCTTCTATTTCCTCTGTTTTCATATAATTCTCCTTCACCTGATGTCATATTTCAAGATCGGCTTCTCCATTGATAGTAGACCTGATATACTCGAGATCCTCCTGAGCGTACCCGTTTCCGTTCATCACGATGAAACCATGCACCGTGAGTCCCCGGAACGCCTCCCTGTTGCCGTTCAGCTTATTCAGATCAAGGTACATCTCCGCAATATCACAGCCGATCAGCGGCGAAAGATCCGACACATTGTTCCGCCCGAGATACACGTTCCGCAGCTTCTTCCCGGAAGAAAGCGGCTGTATGCTCCACAGACCGCACCCCGCAAGGCACACCGTCTCAAGCTCAGTCATGCCCTCCAGGGCGTCAAGCGAGCCTATCTGCAGCTCGTTACACCCGAGAAGCCTCAGCCCCCGCGCGCTTTTCAGCGGAGTTATATCCGTTACAAGACTGTCGCCGATAAACACCGTTTCAAGCCGCAGTTTCCCCGCCAGCGGCGATATATCAGTCAGACCTGTGTTCTCAGCGCTTATCCGCCGCAGCTCCGTCATTCCGGAAAGAAAGCTTGGATCAGTTACGTTATTGTGGCTGAAATGCAGCTCCTCAAGCTGCGTCAGCCCCTCCAGGCAGGCGAGATCCGTTATGTAATTGTAGTTCAGATTCAGCACTTTCAGCCGCTTCATGTGCCGCAGGTTGATTATCTGCGCATTGGTCAGCTCCCTGTCGGAAAGGTCAAGTTCCACCGAATTTACCGGGAACATCTCCCCGCCTATCCTGACCTTTATAGGCGTTATAGTGCGGCTTATCCCCGAAAAGAATTCAGCCGCCGAGCTTGCCGCAGACGTCAGCGCCGCCGCTGCGGTCGACAGGAACGTACTTCCGCGGGCAAGGGAGCCCTCCGGCGCAGCGCTGCTCCGCACTGCCTGCTGTATCTTGTCCGCAGGGAATCCCACCGGCTCCACTCCGCAGACTGACACCGCTCCCAGCATTTCCTCCGCGTTCTGGTAGCGGAGCTCCCGGCGCACATTGCAGGATCTCCTCAGTATCTCAGCCAGCGAAGGCGTTATCCCATGAAGCTGGAATTCAAA
>ENA-ORPH01003755-ORPH01003755.1-human-gut-metagenome-genome-assembly--contig:-NODE-3755-length-10798-cov-2.141301_pt1 | contig 10798 bp, 9 predicted proteins | sample MGYA00242142_ERZ509074 | MGnify/ENA primary metagenome ERZ509074 (study PRJEB26280, sample SAMEA2338724) | human gut metagenome | biome: human gut; feature: human-associated habitat; material: faeces... | reverse complement strand
CGCCTCGTTGGAATCGTAGAAAACATGGAACGCGTACTGATCCTTGTACTCCGGATAAATGCCGTATCCGGCGTAGCCGCCGCCCAGACCGTTCGAGCGGTCGTGCATACAGGCAATGGAATTCACGATCACGCTGCCGTTTGTCCTTCTGCCGCTCCTGTTGATAAAGCCCGAGATCGCGCAGCCCGCAGGGATCCTTGTTTCTCCCTCTTTCATTAACATAAGCTCACTCCTTAATAAGTACTGAAAAAAACCGGATCCGGCAGAAGATCCGCCGGACGCCGCGATATTCGGCGCAGCGCTGAGCCGGTTTGATCATACGTTATATCCGCGGTGGAATGTGCTGAAGTGAAATTTCTGCCATCGTCAAGTTGCAGATACTTCACTGCCGCGGCAACGCTGCCTGCGGCTTTGTTCTCCGGCACAATTCGTTTTGTCCGCTTGAATTTACGTTCATATTATATCACCATATCGCTGGTTTGTCAAGAGGTTTTTGCAAGTTTCTTTCCGGCAATCTTTCATTTTATTGTATATTAGATTCCATTATTGCTTTATATTTCCGATTAGTTTAGACTATCTATTGCGTTTAGCTCCGCTGTACGGTGCGTTTTGAAGCCTGGAATGTTATTTTTGCAAGAATAGGAGATTCCATATTTCAAAATTTCTGGTGAATATGCCAAAATGCAAAAATTCAACGATTTCCTGCACAATTTTTAAATAACACTTGAAAAATCTGCTGAAATGGAGTATAATAGTACAGTATTATTAATTATAGTATCATCTTCATAAAGAAAGGAACGCTATATCATGGCAGTAGAACTCAAGACGATCCAGCACCTGTGCGAGCTGTCCAAGCTCAACTACGACGAAGCCGGACTTGAAAAGGTCATGGGCGAGATGGGCGACATCATCGACCTGATGGATACAATCAAGACCTTTGACCTAACCTACGACGATACCAAGGACAACAACAGCATTTCCCTGAGCGAGGTAAGAGAGGACGTACCGCAGCCCTCGTTCCCGACGGAGAAGCTGCTCTCCAACGCGGAAAACCGCGATAACTGCTACGTCGTACCCAAGGTAGTTGAATAAACAGGAGGTAATTATGGATATCACCCGCGCAAAGATACGCGATCTCCGCAAGGCGCTGGATTCAAAGCAGATCAGCGCCGCAGAGCTCTGCGGAGAATATTTCAGAAATATAGAAGCCGGCGACGGCAAGGTACAGTCCTTCATCACCGTTACCAAGGAAAAGGCGCTCACGATGGCTGAAAACGCACAGAAGCGCATTGATTCCGGCGACGTAAGCCCGCTGACCGGTATCCCGCTCGCCATAAAGGACAACATCTGCACCGACGGTATCAAGACCACCTGTGCAAGTAAGATGCTTGAGAATTTCATACCGCCGTACAATGCGACCGTTATCGAGAAGCTCAACGCAGAGGGCTACGTGCTCCTCGGCAAGACCAGCATGGACGAATTCGCGATGGGCGGCTCCACACAGACCTCCGCGTTCGCCAAGACCAAGAACCCCTACGACCTTGAGAGAGTTCCCGGCGGTTCCTCCGGCGGAAGCGCTGCGGCTGTGTCTGCTTCCTTCGCACCCGCTGCGCTCGGAAGCGACACCGGCGGCTCCATCAGACAGCCCGCGTCCTTCTGCGGCGTGACCGGAATCAAGCCCACCTACGGCAGAGTTTCCCGCTACGGTCTTGTCGCATTCGCAAGCTCCCTCGACCAGATAGGTCCGATCTGCTCCGACGCCCGGGACTGCGCGGTCATGCTCAACGCCATCTGCGCGCACGACCCGCATGACGCGACCAGTTCACGCCAGCCGGTTCCGGATTTCACTGAGAAGCTCGGTCAGTCCGTCAGCGGAATGAAGATCGCAATGCCAAGGGAGTTCTACTCCGACGACATCGACGACGAAGTAAAGACCCATGTAATGAACGCCGCAAAGACGCTCGAAGCCCAGGGTGCAAAGCTCGTTGAGTGCTCAATTCCCGGGCTGAAATACGCTATCCCTGCTTACTACCTCATCGCCTGCGCCGAGGCTGCCTCCAATCTGTCGAGATTCGACGGTATAAAGTACGGCTTCCGCGGCGAGGGCCGCACCTTCGAGGAACTTATCCGCGACAGCCGCAGCAAGGGCTTTGGCGAGGAAGTAAAGCGCCGTATCCTGCTCGGAAACTACGCGCTTTCCTCCGGCTACTACGACGCTTATTACAAGAAAGCGCTCGCCCTCAAGCAGCAGATAATCAAAGAATACAACGCTGTATTCGACCTGGCCGACGTTATCCTCACCCCGACCGCTCCGACTCCGGCGTACAAGATAGGCGCGCAGGACAACGATCCGGTCAAGATGTACCTCGCGGATATCTGCACCGTTACCGTCAATATTGCCTCTCTGCCGGGTATCTCCACGACCTGCGGCTACACCGCCGAGGGTCTCCCCGTGGGCATGTCCGTCATCGGCAGACGTTTCGACGAGCAGACTATTCTTCAGTGCGCCGACGCATTCGAGCAGACCTTCGCTCCGACTGCGCCCGCCAAGCTTTAAGGAGGTACAGGAATGAGCGCATATTTTCCTACGATAGGACTTGAGACACACGCAGAGCTTTCCACAAATTCCAAGGTATTCTGCACCTGCTCCGCTGAATTCGGCGGAACTCCGAACTCCCGCTGCTGCCCCGTGTGCAGCGGACTTCCCGGAACCCTCCCGGTGCTGAACAGGAAAGCCGTTGAATACATCATCAAGGCTGGCTACGTGATGAACTGCGACATTTCGCGCTTCACCAAGTGGGACAGAAAGAACTACTTCTACCCCGATCTGCCGAAGGCTTACCAGATCTCCCAGATGCCGCGCCCGGTGTGCCTCGCAGGCAAGGTAAAGATAAACGTCAAGGGCGAAGAGAAGGAGATACGCATTAACCGTATCCATCTTGAGGAGGACGCGGGCAAGCTCGTCCACGACGATGTTAACCGCATTTCCCTCGCGGACTACAACCGCTGCGGCGTTCCGCTCATCGAGATAGTCACCGAGCCGGATTTCCACTCCGCTGACGAGGTCGTGGCTTACCTGGAGAAGATCATGCTGCTGTTACAGTACGCGGGTATCTGCGACTGCAAGATGGAGCAGGGCTCTATACGCTGCGATGTAAACATCTCCATCGCGCCGAAGGGCAGCAATGAGCTCGGCACCAGAACGGAGCTGAAGAACCTGAACTCCCTGAAGGCTATCGCAAAGGCGATAGAAGTTGAGATCGAGCGCCAGGAGGAGCTCCTCGACAACGGCGAGCGCGTAATTCAGCAGACACGCCGCTTTAACGAGGCTCTGGGCGAGACCACCGCGATGAGAAGTAAGGAGGACGCCCACGACTACCGCTACTTCCCAGACCCGGATATCCCTCCGATAATCCTCACCGAGGAGGAGCTTGACGAGATACGCAGCTCCATTCCGGAGCTTCCAGAGCAGCGCGTTGCACGCTACGTCGAGCAGTGCGGCATCAAGAAGCAGGACGCGGATCTCATCGTATCCGACAAGAAGATCTGCGATTTCTACGAGGAAGCAATCCAGGCGTACGACAATCCGAAGGCGGTCGCAAACTACGTGACCGGCGAGCTGCTTCGCAGAAAGAACCTCGGGGAAGTCGACATGGACGACCTGAAGTTCAGCGGCAGGGAGTTCGCACAGCTTGTTGAGTTCCTCCAGACGGACAAGATCTCACAGTCCAACGCGAAGGCTATTCTTGGCGAGATGATCGAAAACGGCGGCACTCCGAAGGATATCGCGGACGCGCAGGATCTGTGGATAAAGGAGGACAGCGACCTCCTCGCAAAGACCGTCGACGAGATAATCGCGAACAACCCGAAAGCAGCCGAGCAGTACCGCAGCGGCGACCAGAAGGTATTCGGGTTCTTCATGGGTCAGGCGAACAAGGCGCTAAAGGGTCTTGCATCGCCGAAGGCTATTCAGGAATATATCAAGAAGAAGCTTTCCGAATAATATCAAAAATCCCCCGGCTCCTGCCGGGGGATTTTGCAATTTAAAACCGCCCATTTTGTGGGCGGTCGTTTTTTATTCAGCGATCTCAGCGGACGAAGTTGCCGGAAGCTCCACCGGCTCGGTCTGCTCGGTGGGGATCAGGTCGTCGCTTGACGCCGGTGACACCGCCGAATCCGCAGTTCCGGAAGGTGCCGTAGTCGCAGCCGACTTGGTATCCTGTGTCGTTACCTCTACCGGAGTTTCCTCTACGGGTATTTCCTTGGTGGTTCCGGAAGGCTTCGTGGTTTTATCGGGCTTGGCAGGCTTGGTCGGCTTGGTCGGCTTAGTTGTCTTTGCGGGTTTGGAGGTCTTGGCGGTCGTTTCGGCTGTCGTGTAAACAGGCGAAACCTCGTCAGCGGGCTGGAAATTCTCCGCCTCAAACGTGCCTGTCGCAGAATCGCCGTCCCACAGACCCGCTTCGGTCAGGGCGCGGTGCATTTCCCACAGGGCAATACGGTAGGCGTACGGACCGAGGTGTACGCCGTCGCCGGAGTGCAGGCACTCGCGAAGCTCGTTCTTCTCATTCTTGAGGTATCGCCCGAAGTCGAAGTAGTGTACGCGCTCCGGGAAATTCTCCTCGAGATACTTTTTCATGGTATTGTTGAAGCTGTCGATAACGCTGTTTCCGCAGAACTTGCTGCATACAGGAGTTATCGCCGCAACGAAAACGTCGGCGCGGCTTCCTTCGAGCGTAGCCTCGATGACCTTACGGTAATTCTCGCAGTATGTAGCTTCGTCCACCATGTTGACGTCGTTCATGCCCATCGAGAGGAACACGTACCGCGGATTAGCGGACTTCAGCACTTGATCATAGGTTCTGCTCTCCCAGCCTCGGTACTTGAACGTATAGTCAAAAAAGCTGCGGGAACCGAGGTTTCCCTTTGCTGCAACATGCTCGTGCGGAACTATCCCATACTCGGAAAAGCCGCTGCAAATGCTGTCGCCTACGAACAGCGAGTAATCAACGAAGCTCAGCTCCTCGCCGGTAAGCTCGAACTTATCGTGAACCGCCTCGTAGAACATATCAAAGTCGTTGTTCATGTCCCGGACCTCGGCGGTTTCCTCCGTGGAGCCGCTCACGGCTATCTCAGGCAGCGAGCCTGACGGTATCTCCGGAGCCTGCGCGCCGTCCGGAACGTCCGTGGCTGTCTTATCATTCTGTTCCGTCTGGGAAGTCACCGAGGAATTCCCGCCGGAAACGAGGTCAGCCATCAGATCAAGGCTGTTCGGGTCGCTGGGGTTGTGGGGGTCGTTCTGTATATCAGTCGAAGCGCAGCCGCTCAGCAGCATTATAGCCGCGAGAGACGCGAGAGCCGCGCAGGAAAATCTGTATCTCATCTATATTCAAATCCTTCCGGATACGATTCGTCAGTACCGCGTATTCCGCAAAATTCGGCAATTGAATGGTATATTCGCGGTAAAAAACACAAACAGACGCCCGGGAGTAACACACGGGCGCCTGGATAATTCAACAATAAATTACTTGCCGTGCTTCTTGCTGCCGGTGTGCTTTTTAGCAGCAGGCTTTGCAGCAGGTGCCGGAGCCTTGGTCTCAGCGGGCTTAACGGCGGGTGCGGCAGCCTTTGTCTCGGCGGGCTTAGCAGCAACGGGAGAGGGCTTGGTTTCAGCCTTCTTCTCTGCAGGCGCAGCGGGCTTTGCAGCAGGAGCGGCCTTCTTCTCTGCAGCGGGCTTCTCAGCCTTCTTAGCGGGAACAAGAGCCTCAAGAGCCTTGAACTTTGCAGCATCGCCATCGACCTTTACAAGTCCGTCGGTGAGTGCGCTGTCAAAGGAAACATCTCCGCTGAAAAGCTTCTCGATGTTCTCAGCAGCGCCGGTAACGTTAGCCTGGAGGTCATCGTAATGATAAGGAGCAACGTCAAGAACGCCCTCTCTTACTGCAACATAGAAGTCGTCCATATCGTCAATGAATGTAAAGTTTACAGCAACGGTATCCTCGTACTTCTTAGCCTTTGCCTTGCTTCCCTTCAGATAACCCTTGATCTTTTCAGCAAACTCGATATTAGTCATAACAAATTCCTCCTGTGGTATGCTTCAGACGGAGCGCCCGAAGCCAGGTAAAATTCCCTGCCGATTTATTCCAAACAGCGAACCTGCCGCCGTTTTATTCATCTATTGTAGTATACCATAACTCCGCCTTTAATTCAATAGTCATTTTCTATAAATTTACAAGAAAAACAACTTGATTTTCAGATGAAAATATAAATATCAACAATCAGATGAACGATCAGACTCTTCTCTGGGGTATCTCCCTGCCATTTTTATCTATGAAAAGGCGCGGGTGCTCCTTGACTTCCTGAACCGGGGGTCTGTATGTCAGCATATCAAGGCGGACTCTGTCGCGGTACTCGGGCTTTACAAGATAATATACGTAGCTTTCGATTACGTTAGGCTTTGAGAGTACGCGACCCTCTATCTTGAAATTATTAAAGCCCATGTCAAGGTATCTTCCGTAGACATCGTTGTTGGAAACAAACGTGCTGTAATGTGTTATCTGATAGAAATTGTATCTGGTATTGGGGCAGTTGAAATTATTTGCGTCCTCCATCGGATCTTTAACGCTCCTTACTGCTCCAAGCTGCTCATACATAGTCTGCTTGCTGCACTTGCGCTGGCTCTCGCCGAGCACCTCGTAGTGCTGCTTTCTACGCTTGCAGTGAGGAGTGCAGTACGGATTTATAAGGATCTCGACTCTTGAGCGAAGCTCCTGCGGGATCTTGTCCAGCTTCTCGAAATCATTGTTCCAGTTGTAGTCAAGAACAACCAGCTTGTAATCCTTCTTGAACTCCTCCATAAGCTGATCGTAATCTTCGATCTGCTTTACCGTCGAAGAAATCAGCGGGAACTTGGGGTAATTCCTGCGCACGTAATCTTCAAGGAAGGGCTTGTTCACGATGAGCTCATTAAAGCCGTTCTCGGCAATGGCGCAGAGGTGATTGCAGAACTTGTCCTTCAGATCCTTCTCGGTAAGAGTCGGGTTTGTAAAGGTGTATCTTATAGGGACGTTTCTGTCATTAAACGCCTTTATCGTGCTTTGAATCTGCGTCTCAAGCGCCAGGCCGCCAAGGGCGCGCCCACCGTTCCAGAGCGCAGACGGAAAGCAGCCGTAGCAGGAAGCAATCTCTATATCGTCATAAAAAAATTCCGGGTGATTTTTTATCATGTCAATGAGATACAGGTTCAGGTCCTTATGTACCCATATATCAGGAATATGAAATTTAGCTTTCATTAATAAATGCTCCTTAATTTAAAATTGATGAATACTGTTTTAATTATAACTCAATATTCCCTTATTGTCAACACATTTCAGCAAATTCTAATGAATAAAACCGGGATAAGGCGGCAAAATATCAACATCAACCGAAAGGAGATAAAAAATGGCAGTAGTACTGATCAGAGCCACTATATTGTACATTATAATCACCTTCTCACTGAGACTGATGGGAAAACGCCAGTTAGGCGAGCTCCAGCCGTCGGAACTGGTGGTGACGATACTCATATCCAACATCGCGGCAATACCCGTGGAGGATTCCTCGGTGCCGATGATACTGGGGATAGTTCCGATATTCACGCTGGTCTGCCTTGACGTGATCGTATCGGCGGTAATGCTGAAGTTCCCGAAGTTCCGCAAGCTGATGATAGGCAGCCCGCGGGTGATAATGTCCGAGGGGGTCATCATGCAGAAGGAAATGAAGCGCCTGCGCTACACCGTCGACGACCTCGTCGAGGCAATGCGCGAGGAGCAGATATTCGACATAACCGAGATATGGTACGCCATCGTAGAGACAACCGGAAAGATACACTTCCTGAAAAAGAAGGACTGCCAGAACGCGGAAAAGGCGGACGTAAACTGCGGCGGCTCCTCAAGTGACCCGCCTGCGGTGATAATCCGCGACGGCAGGGAGGACGAGGAACAGCTCCAAAGCATGGGGCTGGGAATGGGCTGGCTGAAAGAGCAGCTCCGGGAACGGAAGCTCTCGGTAAAGGACGTATTCCTGATGACTGCGGACAGGAACGGTCAGCACACGATAATCGAACGTCAGAGGGGGCTTTGAATGAACCGTCTTGTTGTAAGCATACTGCTGCTAGCGTTGATGTCGGCGGGGTGTTTCTGGTCGGTGTTCATCACCATTGATAAAACCAACGAGCTTTCCGGCTACATTGACCAGGTGGAGCAGGCGCACTCCGAAGGGGACAGCGAAGCCGCCGTGAAATACGCCAATCAGCTCCACGACGCGTGGGATTCGGTGCTGCACTACAGCATTCTCGTCAACGACCTCGGGCACGCGATGGAGATAACGTCCTGCATAGCCGAAATATCCTCCTTCGCCGAGGAGGGCGACGATGAGCTGTACGCCGCATGCGACCGTGCACAGGCGCAGCTTGAGCTTTTCCGCGAAATGCAGACTCCCACGCTCTGGAAAATACTCTGACAGTTTCGGAGCGCAATCGACGGATAAAATTGCTGGCTGGCTGTGAGCCAGCCAGCATGACTAAAAAGTCTGCACGAAAAAAGCGTTGGCGGAACACTCGCCTTTAAATTATAGTTTACCTGTATAATTTCTTCTTGAATCTTGTTGGAGAAGTCTCCTTAACATCATAATCACAAAAAAATAATAAAAAATTGTTGCAAATTGTTTAGGTTTGTGTTATACTAACTTTGACTGCATAAAGTCAGAGTGCAGCAACTTTATTTTATCGAAAGGTCGTGATGTTAGGGTTGGAGAAAAAGGCAGAAGCAGTTCCTGGCGGCGGCAGCTCCAGACTGGCTTTTTATGGCTTTTACAACCTCACAAAAACACTTAGCTTCAACATTTATGATGTGTGCTATGCAAAAAGTGAGAGGGAGCAGAAGGATTATATCGCGTACATAGACGAACAGTATAACTCCGAAAGGCTCACAAAAATTCTCTGCGACGTCACCGAGAAGATCGGCGCGACCGTCCTGAATATCTCAAAGCAGGACTATGATCCGCAGGGTGCCTCTGTCAATGTCCTCTTCGCCGAGGGTTACATTGACCCCGACCACGTAGACGAGTCCTGCAACAAGGGCGCCGGCTACTTCAACAGGAGCGGTATCCAGCCGAATACCGTTCACGCACATCTTGACAAAAGTCATATCACGGTGCACACTTTCCCGGAATATCACCCGGACAAGGCTATTTCTACCTTCCGCGTGGATATCGATGTCGCCACCTGCGGCGAGATCTCCCCGCTGAACACGCTGGATTACCTCATAGGCAGCTTCGACTCGGATATCATCACGATTGATTACCGCGTCCGCGGCTTCACTAGGGACGTCTCCGGCAAGAAATGTTTCATGGATCATAAAATGACCTCCATTCAGGACTTCATCGATCCCCAGACTCTGACGAAGTACGACGCTATAGACGTCAATGTGTACCAGTCGAATATATTCCATACAAAAATGCTGATCAAGGAGATAGAGCTTCAGAACTATCTCTTCAATTCCGATGTCTACGAGATCCACCCCCAGCAGCGCCTTGAGATCACCAACAACCTGCGCCGCGAGATGATCGAGATATTCAGCGGAATGAACATCTATTGAGGTGAGCAGAATGCAGCTTGATCACACCCGTGCGCCTCTTTACGAGGCAATGAAGGAATATCAGCTTGACCGCGTTGTCAAGTTTGATGTCCCCGGGCACAAGGGAGGCCGCGGCAACAAGGCGCTGAGGGACTTCCTGGGCGAGGCGTGCATGAGGAACGACGTGAACTCCATGAAGCCACTCGACAACCTCTGCCACCCCGTTTCCGTCATAAAGGAGGCTCAGCAGTACGCTGCGGACGCCTTCGGAGCGGAAAACTCCATCTTCATCGTCAACGGAGCCACCGGAGCAGTTCAGGCGATGGTGATGTCGGTATGCAAGGCGGGGGATAAGATAATCCTCCCGCGAAACGGCCACCGGAGCGCAATCAATGCGCTGGTGGTCTGCGGAGCGATACCGGTCTACGTGAACCCCGGCGTCAACAACGACCTCGGCATACCGCTCGGAATGACCCCGGAGGAAGTCGAGGCGGCTATCCTCGCAAATCCTGACGCGAAAGCCGTGCTGGTCAACAACCCGACCTACTACGGCATATGCTCCGATCTGCGGAAGATCGTCGAGATAGTACACAGGCACGGCATGAAGGTGCTGGTTGACGAAGCGCACGGAACGCACTTCTATTTTGGCGATGGACTTCCGCCCAGCGCCATGAGCTGCGGCGCGGACATGGCTTCGGTATCGGTGCACAAAACCGGAGGAAGCCTCACCCAGAGCGCGATACTGCTCCTGGGGAAGGGAATAGACCCGAACTACGTCCGGCAGATAATCAACCTCACACAGACCACCAGCGCAAGCTACCTGCTGATGGTGTCCCTCGACCTGGCGCGTCAGAACCTCGCGCTCCACGGCAGGGAGTTCTACGCGAAAACGGTGGAATTCGCGGATTATGCGCGAAAAGAGATAAACGCCATCGGCGGCTATTACGCCTTCGGCGAGGAGCTTTGCGACGGCAAGGCGTTCTACGCGTTCGACAGGACCAAGCTTTCGGTGCATACCAGGGCGATGGGTCTTGCGGGCATAGAGGTCTACGACCTGCTCCGGGACGAGTACGACATCCAGATCGAGTTCGGGGATATCGGCAACATCCTGGCCTATCTGTCCATCGGGGACCGGCCCCAGGAGCTGGAGCGGCTGGTCAGCGCCCTGGCGGAGATCCGCCGGCGCTATC
>ENA-ORPH01003749-ORPH01003749.1-human-gut-metagenome-genome-assembly--contig:-NODE-3749-length-10805-cov-4.298140_pt1 | contig 10805 bp, 25 predicted proteins | sample MGYA00242142_ERZ509074 | MGnify/ENA primary metagenome ERZ509074 (study PRJEB26280, sample SAMEA2338724) | human gut metagenome | biome: human gut; feature: human-associated habitat; material: faeces... | reverse complement strand
TGCTTCACCTGATAGCAGAACGGCAGGGCTTGCGAACCGTACAGCGGCTGACCTGACTTCACCTTGTACTCGTTAATCATGCGGATGCGCTCGCCCACCTGATCCGCCTCGAACTGCGCCATCGTCAGCTTCATGTTGACGAACGCCTCCCCGGATGGCGTGGACAGGTCGTATTTCTCTTCCGTCGCCGTCCAGATGACACCGCCTGCGGCCAGCCGCTTCATGCACTCGTGATATTCCGCGACGGAGCGGAAGAATCTGTCGAGCTTAATGAAGATGATGCGGCGGAAATTCCCCTTTTCCGCGTCCTGGATCATGGCTTGCAGGGCGGGACGCTTGCGAATCAGTTTTCTGCCGGAAACGCCCTCGTCCTTGTAGAACTTCACGATTTTCATGCCGTGGCTGTCGGCGTACTCGGTCAGCTTCTCCTCCTGCGCCTCGATGGAGATGCCGTGGAGTTTCTGCTCCTGCGTGGAGACGCGAATGTACGCCGCCACGTTCTCGATGTAGCTTGTTTTTTCTGCCTGATTCGTCATTTCTTCCTTCCACCTTCCTATGGCGATGGCTGCCGCTGCGCGCATTCATAAAGCTACGGGCGCACCCATACCTATATGCCACCGGGGAGGTGAAGCGGATGGATGCTGACCGTCTTTTTGCGAAGGAGAACGCGCCGACGGCAGAGCAGATGCTTGCGACGCTCGTCCGCCTGCTGGAAGACCAGGAGGGCGTGACGATTGAATACCGCGTCGTAGAAAGTGACCCGCGCACTTGACGTGGGTGGAAGTCTTGCGGTGGATGTGGATGCAGCGGTGGAAGCCCGCTGGAATCAGGTGTGTGGATGGCGCGCGGGAAGAAAGTGCCGAGCGCAAAGACAAGACTTTTGGTTTACAAAAAAACGCGGCGGTGGTAATCTGGTTGACACGCCATGCCGCAACTGCTTTTCAGATTTTCTGCACTCTTGTCAACTGACTTACAATAGAAGCACCAGCACGCCGACCACGAGCGCCGCAACGCCCAGCACCTCGACCAGACACCCGCTGCACCCGGTCATGCGTTTCATTTTTGCCCGCCGCCCACGGCGAGTGGTGGGGACACCTGTCCAGCGGGCAAACCGCTGCTTGGCGGACGTGATGCCCAGCGCGCGCTTCCACGAGAACCCACGACGGCGATGAAAATAATGACGGCGACGTGCCATAATGGAATACCCCCTATTGCTGTACTTCTTCTTCCCCCTCACGCATTCCGCGTTGGGGGCTTTTTTATTTCCGCAGCGGCGAAGCGACCGGGAAAGGCAGGCGCGTCCGGTCTGTCCTGCTGACGATAGTTTTCGGCAAACTCGTGCACGAAATTCAAAAAATTGTCGCGCTGCTCTTTCGGAAGCGTGACGAAGGCTTCCAGCATGGAGCGCCCGTACTCGCCGAGGTCGTACTCTTGCACCAGTCCATCAATCAAAGTCGGATTTAGCTGATTGAACATCTCGCCCGTACCGTCGCGCAGCCATTCCTCGCGCACGTTGAAGGTGGTGCAGATTTGAGAGATGGTCACATCACGTGGCGGACGGATGCCGCTTTCGTACTGAGTATAGGATGGCTGTGAAATGTGGATGGCTTCCGCAAAGTCTCGTTGGCTCATTCCGAGCTTAGTCCGCAGCTCTTTTAGCCTCTGATTCATGCCATCACCTCCTTCACAGCAAAGTGTAGCACATTTTTGATTGAAAATCAATATTAGCGTGTAAAACTTATTGACATTTTGATTGATACTTGATATAATGCGATTGAAAATCAATAGAACGTGGAGGTGAGAGCATGGTTCAGCAGTTCAGCGCGCAGGATACCGCCAATATTGAGGCGGCAGCGCAAATACTCGCGAAAGATGTCCACGACCTGCCGGAGTCGCAGCAGGCGTATTTCTGTGGCGTGATTCAGGGCGTTCTGATGACACTCAAAAGCACGAAGAGCGCATAAGGAGGTGTTTCCATGCCAGATTTGCTCACCCTCCCCGGCGCGCCGACCGCCGAGCAGCTCATCGCGACCCTCGTCAGTCTGCTGGAAGACCAAGAGGGCGTGAAAATCGAGTACACCATCGTGGACAAGCACGACGGCAACGACGACAACAAGGGCGCAGGCTAATCCCCTGCGCCCCATCCCCCCAATCGACCAAATAAGGAGGTTTCCCCATGACACTCGGAGACAAGATGACCATCACGACGTGGAAGCAGCGTCAGCTGGCGTACCTGGAAGAGATGTACGCCCCGCGCGAACACATGGGCAAGCTGATGAGCCACCTCGGCACACGGCACGTCTACATCCAGCTGTACAACCAGATGCACACCGCGCTTTGCAGTATGCCGGAGCAGCCGAACAGCTACGTCGCTATGGCGGTCTACCGCAAGCTGCGCGAGGACATGTCCACGCTCGACGATATGCTTGACCAGCTGGAGGACACCGGGCTGTATGACCCGGACGAGTACGGCCCCGACGGGGTGGAGGTGTGACGCTATGAGCCTGACCCCCATCGGCTACGTCGTCCAGATCCGTATCACGGACGGCATGTGCCTGTACTTCACCCGCCTGACCCAGGGCGGCATTGACCTGACTGCTGACCTCGACAAGGCGATGCTGTTCGACACCGAGGAGCGCGCGCGGGATTTCGCCCTGCACGCTGGCTACGTCCTGCGCGTGGACGAGAACGCCTTTGCGGTGGAAACGTGCTTCGAGATGACCACGCCCGAAGGCGACGTGGACTTGATCGAGGGATCGCACGTTCTCCACCCGGACGACGACAACGAGTAAACGACAAGAGGAGGTTTCCCCCTATGAGCTTTGAGATGGCACTTCTCGCCGCATTCGCCACGCTGATTGGCATCCCGGCGGCAATCCACGCCCTGGGCGAACTGCTGGTTTCCCTGGACTGCCGCACGGCGTCGCGCCAGAAGCGCCGGGAGATTCGCGCTGCCATGGCGCAGCAGCCGTCTCCCGTCACCCCCGGCATGACTGCCATGATGTGCCGCCTGAAGGGAGGGCGTTTCTGATGGCCGACAAGCCCACTGACTTCTACCGTATGCGGGCAAAAGTGCTTGAAAAGCAGCTGGAGCACGAGCAGGAGTGGGAAACGTACTTCCCCGGCATCACCAACCGCGAATACAGCACCTATGCGGACACTTGCGCGTGCGGCATGGCGCGGCGGCTGGACGAAATCGAGGCGGCGGATCTGGTCGCGTCGTGGTGCGGCTTTCAGCGGGAGCGCATCACCATCGTGACGACGGAGAAGTCGCTGGAACGCAACCGACACGGCGACATCCGCTGCAAGGACGGCGTTACCAACTACGACCGCCGCCCGGTGCTGGTGCACACATTCTCCGTGCGCACCCCTGACGGCGCGCCCCGTGGCGAGGGCAACATCCACTACATCCGCTTCGAGGTGCTGGGGCGGCTCTATGAGCTGATGGACGGCGCCCTGCGCGTGCTGTGAGGAGGTGGAGGATATGTCTGACAGCGTTCTGATTACGCTGCTGATTTGCGCGACGGTGCTTGCGCTGGCGCTTCTGCCGAAAAAGTAAATGCCGCCCTCAAAGTGAGAGCGGCAGGGGGCTACATGCCAAGCAGGTCGGCGTGCGTGCCCGTGCGGACAGCTGTGAGAATCAGCGCTTCCGGCGTGACTTCGTAAATCAGCAGCCAGTCCGGGCGAACATGGCATTCACGCTGACCCGCCATATTCCCGGTCAGCGGATGGTCGCGGTACTTTGCTTCCAGTGTTTCGCCCGCACGAAGGCGATTTAGAACATCGGCAAGAAGCGACGTGTCATACCCGCGCTTACGCATGAGTTTGTAGTCTCGCCGAAATTGCGCGGTCAGCTTTAATTCCAGCATTCTTTTTGCTCCTCAGCATCAGCTTCCGCATTCAGTTCGTCCATCATTTCCTTTACGCTGCTGTAACTCTTCGTCTTAATCCTCCCGGCGGCAATCGCTCGCGCTTCGGCGACGGCATCCAGCGTCTCCTGATTCGGCTCGCGCAGCTCAAACGGAAGTCCCGCTTCCAGCACCGACTTGTGCAGGAAGATGTTCACCGCGTCGCTGAGCGTCAGTCCATAGCGGCTGTAAATCTGCTCTGCTTGCGCCTTGACCTCTGGGTCAACTCGGAAATTGAGGTTTGCTGTTCTCATTGATTCCACCACCTTTCAAGCTAATTGTATCACTTTTGTTTTACATTGTCAACACATTTCGCAAGGAGGTTTCCCCATGAACGTATTCTTTGGCACCGGCCGTCTGACCGCTGACCCCATCATCGGCGTGGCCAGCGGCAGCGGTCCGTCGCCCGGTACACCCTTGCCATCCCGCGCTGCCGGTCGGGCGAACAGCAAATCGCCGATTTCGTGCGCTGCAAGGCGTTCGGCAAGAGCGCCGATTTCGCCGCCAAGTACCTGCGCAAGGGTCAGCGCGTCGCCGTGCGCGGTTCGCTGGAAGTGAGCAAATATGAGAAGGACGGTGCACCGCAAACGATGGTGGAGGTCATCGTCAGCCAGCAGGAGTTCTGCGACGCGCCCCGCAAGAAGCAGGAAGAGCCGGACGACGACCGTGATTTCCCGGAATCGCTGGAGGAGGTGACAGGCGTTGAAGTACCCCTCTAAGGCAAAAGAAGCCATCCGGGCGACGGAAATGTCGCCCGTGACGCTCGCTGAGGCGCTGTCGCTCCAAGACACGCAGCGCAAGTACGGCAACGAGAAAGTCGTCATCAATGGGCAGACGTTCGATAGCCAAGCGGAATATCGCCGCTGGCGTGAACTCTGCCTGATGGCGCAGGCGGGCGAAATCGGCGATTGCCAGCGCCAAGTGCGGTATGAGCTTGTCCCCGCTCAGCGGGACGAGGCCGGGAATGTCCTTGAACGCGCTTGCTTCTATGTCGCCGATTTCGTCTATACCGACGCGGACGGGCGCACCGTCGTGGAGGACGTGAAGGGCTTCCGCACGAAGGAGTACCTCATCCGCCGCAAGCTGATGCTGTTCCGCTACGGCATCCGCATTCAGGAAGTGGAGGCGTAAACGATGCTGACGACCATTGACCGCTCCAAGCTGGCGCTCTGCCCGCTGTGCAGTATGCCCGCCATCATGGAGAACCCGTATGTGCGCGAGGATGCGCTGTGGATTCGGTGCAAGAGTTGTGGATTTCACGCCTGCGTCTTCAAGGACGAGGCGACCGCGCGGAAGCGGGAGGGGACGGAAAATGAGCAGCCGGAACGAGCGCCACAAGCAGGTTGACCGGATTCTGGACTACATGCGCCGCTACGGGTCAATCACCACGCTGGACGCGATGCTTGACCTCGGCATCCTGCGCCTTGCAAGCCGCATCAGCGAGCTGAAGAAGGCGGGTGTCCCCATCCGGCGAGACTTGGCGAAGGTCACAAACCGTCACGGGGAAACGTGCAACGTACTGCGCTACAGCCTCGATGGCAGCCTTGCCGTCATCCCCGATAAGCCCGGCGGCGAAGAATAAGGGGGCAGCACCATGCCGATTGTCAACTATGTGCGGGAACATATGCGGTTCATCGAATATGCGTCTGATGAAGGACTTTCGTCCGGAGAACGCCTTGTGTGGTATGCGCTGATGCACATCATCAACGGACGCGCACAAGGGAGCATCTGGCCGGAGGGGTTCATCCGCATTGCGAATGACCGGCTTCTCGCGCTCTGCCCCATGCAGCTGGGCGCCGTCATCATGGCGCGGAACAGCTTAAAGCAGCGCGGCTTAATTGACTTCATCCCCGGCAGCAGGAACAAACGCGCCCCCGCCTACAAAATCAATTTCTTCTCCCCCGAATTTCCGCCCGATTCCCCCGGCAAAGCGGAGAAAATGCAAAGTTACTGCGAAAATCGAAGTAACTACGATAATAACATGGGGAGTAACTACGATAATAACATAGGGGGTAACAACGGTAACATAGTACCAAACTATACGGAAAGAGAATACCAAACAGGGAAAACGGGTTACCCAGAAGAAGAGAATGAGGAATACACCGAAGCGGAACGCGCGTGTACGGGCGGGCGCGCGCGCGATAAGCAAATTGCCGCCATTTGGCGGTCTGATTTCGGTGCGCTGCCCGCCCCGGCGCAGGTGCAGCGGCTCTCCACCGCGGCGGATGTGCTGCAAATGCCGCTGACAGTGCTGCGTGAAGCCGTCCGGTGCGCCGCCACGACGGGCGCGAAGTCCCCGATGGCGTATGTGCTGACGCTCCTGCAAGACTGGCACTATGCGGGCGTTCGGACGGCGGATGAGGTGGGCGAATACGCCTATCTGCGCGACGTGGTGGAGGGCAGGCAGCCCGGCGACCGCGGAAAAGCACAGCAGGCGCTGGCACAGATGCGCCTCCGCCATCAGCAGATGCCGGAGGGCAGCGAGGAAGGGGCGGACGGCTGATGCAAGCAAGCGACATGACAACGGAGCAGCTGATTCGCTACTTCCGGTGCATGGGCAGTGCGAACGCGGTCTGCCGCGAGCATCAGCGCTGCCCGGATTGCCCGTATTACGTTCCGCAGAGCTACAACGTGCGCTTCCGTGACGCGGCGATGGAAATTGCCAATCGGCTGGAAGCAGCACTGAACCGTGGAGGACAAGCAACATGATCAACCAATCCCCCTGCACCGACCCGCTCTACCCCTGCACGGCGCTGACGCTGGCAGAAAAGAGTGCCGCGCTGGAGCAGCTGACGTGGCTTCGCAAGCATATGCTGGCGGTGAATTTCCGCGAATACGAGGCGGTGGACGCGGCAATCCGCGCCCTGCGCAAGGCGACGACGGTGGATGACTGCCGGGTGCGCCGCATCCCTGTGTACGGCATGGGGCAAGCGAGGAACGCGGTGTATTCCCAGCGTGGCGACGACTATCTGCTCGAAGCCCAGCGCGTGGCAGAAGAGAATCTGCCGAATACGTCAGATATGCCGGAGAACGCCCCGAAGAATCCGCCGGAGACGGTGGAGGATGCCGAAAATCCGCCGAAAGTGCCGCCGAAAAAGCGAAATGGCGGCTGGCGGTGCTGATAGGCGCATCAGGAGGGGCGGAATGCGGGCAAAAGAGTATCTGTCGCAGGTGCGTTATCTCGACGAGCGGATCACCTGCAAGCTGGCGGACGCGGCGCGATTGCAGGACATGGCGACGCGCATCACGCCCGTCCTGCGGGAAGACGGCGTATCCGGGGGCGGCGGCGCGCCGGATCGTCTGGCGGACGCGGTGGCGAGAATCGTTGACCTGAAAGCCGAAATCAACCGGGATATTGACCGCCTGGTGGACAAGAAGCGCGACATTGCGGCGAAGCTGGGCAAATTGACCGACCGGCGGTATTACGCGGTGCTTTTCCGGCGGTATCTGCTGTTTGAGACGTTCGAGAAGATTTCCTGCGAGATGAACTACTCGTGGCGGCACGTTTGCTCCCTGCACGGGCAGGCGCTGGCGGCGTTTCAAAAGGTGCTGGACGCGGAAAAAGACGCTTGATGCGGCGCGGAGGTGAGAAAAATGGCGATAATCGGCGTGCTGTGTCTGCTGGCGGCAGTGGTCTGCGCGGCTTGCGTGATGGTGAACAGGCGATAAAAGCAAAAGGGACTGCATACGTTCATGCAGTCCCCGATTTTTTTGCGCGCTTACGCCTTGTCTTCCGCCTGCGCGTGTTCTTCCAGCCACTGTGCCACAATCAGGCGCAGCAGGGCGGATTTGCTGATTGCCATGCGCTTCGCCTGCTGGGCGAGCGCCGCGTTTTGTTCGGCGGTCAGGATGACGAGGGTAGACTGCTTGCCGCCGCTTTCGCTCAGTGCCATCGGGGAAACCTCCTTGTGTGGTGGTTGACTTCCTGCCCTGCATATGCTATCATGAGATCGGAGCGGTGGGCAGGTGTGTACCGCCCCGACCTTGATGGGTCTTAGGTTGCGTCCGTGCCGGCGGATGCTTCCTTGTCGATGGCGCTTGCAATCTCTTGCAGTGCCGCGTCTAACTTGCGAGGGTCATTGATTTCACGGTTGATGATGCGGATTGCCTGAATGAGTGCTTTGGTCTGTCCGTTGGTTGCCAATTCGTTGTCCTCCATGTTCTCACCTGCCCTTTCTGTTAGGTTTCTCCTAACGTCTATTATTATATCACTGTTATATGATTTTGTCAAGGAGTTTTAGAAGAAAATCTGCATTTTGCGGGGAACTTTTCGCCCGGTGGAGGCTCACGGCACGAGCAAATCCACCGGGATTTCCAGCGCGGCGGCAACGGTGCGCATCCGCTCCAGCGGCACGGACTGCTTGCCGTACTCCCACAGCTGCACGACACGTTCAGCGCTTGCGCCGGTGTAGCCGCACATTTCACCAAGGGCGCGCTGGGTCAGTCCGCGCTCCTTGCGCTTGCTCTTGATGAGGGCGGGGATGCTTTCGACAGGGGGATTCGACGGGGTATAGCACATAGATGATGCTCCTTTCACTTTTTGCGCAGATCGTTCGTCAGCAGCACAGCCAGATAGACCAGAACACCGAGTTCGGCAATGTCTAACAGCAATTGTACAAAATCCATGTTGCACGGATGAGCAAGATGTGGTAGAATAGAAGCGAGGGCAGCAGGGTGTTTTGCGCACCCTGCTGCGCCCGGCTGATTAGTCCTTCAGGAGTTCCAGTGCGATTTGAAGCACCTTCAGGGCAATCAGCAGAACCGTCGCTGCAAGTTCCAGCTTGCGGCGATTTTTCTTTCGCTTCTTGCTCATCCCGTTCACCTCCTTTCCTCCTCTATTATATCACAATAAACTCATTGTGTCAATAAGTAAATCAAAGAAATTTTGCAATTTTTCATCACTTATTTTCAGAAGCTCGCGCCCTGCTTTCCGAGCCGCTCGCGGCATCACATCATAGAATATCATAGTATTTCATATTGCCCCCGTGCTATACTGCACATGGAAACCTCCAATCACCTCACCCGACGGACGCGCCAGTCTCCGCCGGGTCTTTTTATGCCTCAAATTCGCTGTACCACACCCGTGGAGATGAAATCCTCTGCGCGTGGAGGCGCAGCATCGTTCGTTCCTCATTGCACAGAAAGGATGGTGGACTTGGCTGGACTGACCGAGAAACAACGCCGCTTCTGCGACGAGTACCTGATTGACCTGAACGCGACGCAAGCCGCCATCCGTGCCGGATATTCCCCGAAAACAGCGGCGGCGATTGCGGCAGAAAACCTCACAAAACCTAAGGTGACTGAAAACATCAAAAAGCGCATGGACGAAAAGGAAGATGCGCTGATTGCCAAGCAGGACGAAGTGCTGAAATACCTGACGGCGGTGATGCGCCGGGAGATGAAGGAGTCTGTCGTCGTGACGTGCATGGAGGAGAAGACGGAAGTCATCCCCGGCGAGGGCGGCAGCAAGCCCACCCGGCGCACGACGAAGAAGGAAGAACCGAAGGTCGTCGAGATTCCGGCGCGGCTGTGCGACGCGAACAAGGCGGCGGAGCTGCTGGGCAAGCGCTACGGGCTGTTCACGGACAGGGTGGATGTGTCGGGCAGCCTGCCGGTGATTCTGGCGGGAGAGGATGCGCTTGACGACTAATCAGCCGCGAATCTACCTGCCGGATGTCGTCGGGCGCGGCTACGGCGCGTTCTGGCGCTTCACAGGGCGTTACCGCGTGTGCAAAGGCAGCCGCGCAAGCAAGAAAAGCACCACGACGGCGCTGAATTTCATCTACCGCATGATGAAGTACCCCGGCGCAAACCTGCTGGTCATCCGCAAAACGTACCGCACCTTGCGCGACAGCTGCTTCACACAGCTTCTCTGGGCAATTCACCGCTTGCAGGTGGATGCGTTCTGGAGCTGGAAGGAAAGCCCGCTGGAAATCACCTACAAGCCGACGGGTCAGAAAATCTACTTTCGCGGCATGGATGATCCATTGAAATTGACCTCCATCACCGCGCAGAGCGGCGTGCTGTGCTGGGTGTGGATTGAAGAAGCCTACGAGATCATGAACGAGAGCGACTTCAACACGCTGGATGAATCCATCCGCGGCGAATGCGCACCGCCGCTGTTCAAGCAAATCACGCTGACGTTCAACCCGTGGAATCAGAAGCACTGGCTGAAAGCGCGCTTTTTCGACGTAGAAGACCCGGACATCCTCGCCATCACAACGAACTACCAGTGCAACGAGTGGCTGGACAAGCAGGATTTACGCCTATTTGAGCGGATGAAGGCGACGAACCCGCGCCGCTACGCCGTGGCTGGCTTGGGCAACTGGGGTATCGTGGAAGGCCTCATCTACGAGCGCTGGCAGGAATCCGCGTTCGACCCGGCGGAAATCAGCCGGACGGGCAAGCTGGAATCCGTGTTCGGCTTGGACTTCGGCTTCACCAACGACCCGACGGCGCTGTTCTGCGGATTGCTGGACATTCCGGCGCGCCGCCTGTACGTCTTTGACGAGCTGTACGAACGGGGGCTGACGAACGACATGATTGCCAAGCGCGTGACGGCGATGGGCTACGGCAAAGTGAACATCACCGCCGACGGCGCAGAGCCGAAATCCATTGCTGAGCTGCGCGGCATGGGCTTGCGCGTACACAGCGCGGCGAAAGGCGCGGACAGCATCCGCAGCGGTATCCAGTGGATTCAGAACCTCGAAATCATCATCCACCCGCGCTGCGCGAATTTCATAACGGAAATCAGCAACTACACATGGGACAAGGACAAGTTCGGCAAGATGCTAGATGGCCCCATTGACGACTTCAACCACCTGATGGACGCCATGCGCTATGGGCTGGAAAAGTTCATTGTGGGGAAAAAGTGGACGTATTGAAGGAGGGCAACCC
>ENA-ORPH01003742-ORPH01003742.1-human-gut-metagenome-genome-assembly--contig:-NODE-3742-length-10818-cov-6.053424_pt1 | contig 10818 bp, 12 predicted proteins | sample MGYA00242142_ERZ509074 | MGnify/ENA primary metagenome ERZ509074 (study PRJEB26280, sample SAMEA2338724) | human gut metagenome | biome: human gut; feature: human-associated habitat; material: faeces... | reverse complement strand
ATAATACTAATTAAATTTATAATTAATAGGGTTTTGTATATATTTTTTCGGTTGGCTCTTTCCCTTCACTTTTGAAATAGTATTCTAAATTGTATTTCTCAGCAGAGCTATTTGCTCTACTAAAAAAAACTTTTTTCTTCTTTATTTTTCATATTATATGTAAAAATTTCTATGTTAAATCCCTTTAAAAATTCTTGATTATATATAATTTGGGTAATCAATACATCTTCCATCTATACTGAAAATTTCTCGAATCTTTTTTATTTTAAGATCATTATTATCCTTAACACCAATTACTTCTCAATATCATTTACAAACTCATTATCAATATCCCCTGCTATAAGTCTCCACAAATCACTTTTCTCTCTCTTTGATCTTATGTATTGCAAATCTAACTCATTTTTTCTTTTACATCTTTTTTTCAATGCTTTTTCAGTACAATAAGACATTGCTAATTCATATAAGTCTCTTAACTTTGTATATATATCTTTTTCTATCGGAAAATCTAATGAGTTACAGGTTTAAATTTTCTTGAAAACTCATCCTTATCTAAATCTCAGGATCTATTACTTTTTGTTTAAATTCTATATTATATGATGAAATTTTATTTTTTATTAATCCTTTAATATCATTTTTATTATATTTTTTAATCCATATCTTTATATTTACAACTGGAATGTTAAAGTGCTTTTCGGTATCGTAACTGCTATGATGACTTTCAATGCAATATTTAAAAATTTCTAATTTAAATTCGCTTGAATATTTATACATAAAATGCCCCCTTCTAATTAAACTTTTTTTCTAATAATTGAGGTTCACTTCATTTTTAACTTTTTTCTAAAAATAGTTTTAGATGGATTTTTTTAGAAGGAAATAGCACTAATTCGTGTATAATTAGTACTATTTCTTTATTTTCATTATAAAAAATATATATAATTTTTTTGCATTTTATTATTTATATTTCCGGATAATTATCAATTATATATTCTGCAAAAGCCTTGCAACATGCGTTAATAGCTCCGCTAGTAGGTAAAGTTCCAATAAATGGTAATAATACTGCATTTTCAAATACTCCTGTCATCTTATCCTTTATTACAGTTTCTAGATTGCTAAATTCTAAGTTTACTCCCTCTAAGTCCATTAAATAATATGATATTCTTAATTCAACATAGTTTGAGTAATATTGTCTTAATGTATCTGAAACTGGATGATTTGAAGTAGCATTTTTTATAAGAGATGCTATTTTTATTGAATCCGCATCTGTACATATATCTGTTGACCCAAACTTAGAATAGTCACCTAATAGCTTTTTAGCTAATCCATCAAAATCATTAGATAGTAATGGAATTTCATCATCAACCTGTGACATAAGACTAGCTAAATCGCCTCCCCAACCAAACCAAAAGTCAGGAATTGAAGTTGTTGAAATATATCCTTCTACAGTAGCTGCTAAATGTCCTACATCTATGAATCCGCCTATTTTGTCAACCAAAGCTCTGTTTTGTTCATCGTTAGTACAAGCATATTCATATAGATTATCATATAATTCCTTATTGTTTGTTTTTATATAATCAATAAAGTTTTGGTCTATTGCAGTTAACGTTGCTGCATACCATAGGCTATTTCCATAATTAAAACTTCTTAAAAAGTTGGTAATTCCAAAAATAATCTGTTCTGTAGTACATGTTCCTCCTTTATATTGAACATAGCAATCTTCCAAATCTTTTATATAATCTATATATGTACTCATATATTTATATACATCGTCAACAATTTTGTATTTATTAGCATATGCCACTTTGTCTAAATCAATTGTTTCATCTCCTATAACAATATCACTTATTTCATGGAATTGATCTAAATTCCAGTTTTCAGGCATTTTAAAGCCCATATTTCCCGAAAATCCTGTTGACATATCGCTAACAAAGCATGTTTCTGCATACTTTTCCTCCATTACTTGAGTACACACATTTCTAGTCCCATATACTCCAACTTTATAAGCTTTACCCATATTTTCAGAAACCCCCTTAAAATACGGTAAAACATATGAACTTATTTGTGGATCAGTTGGATCCATATCAACAGCAAAATATATTATATTTCCACGTGGTATACCATTTATTCTAGCATATTTAATTGCCTTCTTAACATCTTGTTTTCCTCTTGCTTCCGTAAAATATGATATGTCTGAACCCGATTCTTGAAATATAGGAAAGAATTTCATTCCACTATTTATTATTCTTTGTGCTTCTCCTGTTTTTAACTCCTTGCTTAATCCTCCTGGGACTTTTGTCAAATATCTTCCCACAATTTGGTAGCCATTATTTTTTAAATAGTTTAAAACATTAGCTGTCATCTCAGCTATAGTATCACATGCAACACAACTTCTATCTGGGTTACCTTTACTTAATAATAATGCCATCCATGTATCTGTATTACATTGTTCACTTTCTTCAATACATAAATCTCTTTGAAATTCATTCATTACTTCTTGTAATGTACTATCCCATTCGCCTGAAGTTATAGAAACATCATATCCATTACAACATAACGCATATCTAATTAATTTAATTGCTTGTTCTTGTGTCGAAGAACTTATTCCAAAATCAGCTGGAACTATGGGTAAATTTTCTTTTGTTCCACTTCCAAAATTTCCGGTAGCAGTTGTTACAGAATATCCTTCTATTGCTTGTAAAACTTTTATCAATGCCAAATTCATTTGTCTTCCGTATACTCCATCACAAGGTGAAAGTCCTATATAAGCTTCATACTTGTTGTTAAGCTCTTGTTGTATTGTTCTAATTTTAGTTATTCCTGATGATACACGTTTAAACTGATCCATTGATAATAATGCCTTTATTACATTCAAGGTAACATTAGATGTTGTATCAGAACTTCCAGCGTCTTCTTTCAATTCTTTTATAGCTCTTCCTGTACCACTATAGAAATGTTTTGTTATTGAGCTCGCTCCAGTTGAATATCCTTTGCACCAGCATGCACCTTGAATAATTGCATATATATTGTCTTCAGTTTCATCATTAGCGTCTTGTTGTATTACACCATTTGGAAATCTTTCTTGAAATTTTGCTGTAGTTGTAGGTCCAAAATTACTAGAAGTTGCAGTAATTCCTAATTCTATTTGTAAAGCTCTTCTTAAAGCATAAATTGTTGTCCATCCAGTATTACCATTTTCTTCAATTGTTATATATCCAGAATTGCTCCCATATGTCGCATTAAGCCATTCTTGTGTTTTTAACACCATTGCATCTGCCATAAAATATTCCCTCATTTCTTTAATATTTTTACTGATCAGTATTTACTACTAGTATAAATTTAATAATTCAAATTTTTTAAAAAATAGATTAAAGTGTATAGATATTGTTTTTAATGAAAAAAATAAGAGCTATTAAAAAATTTTGTATTTTTTAATAGCTCTTATAATTTTTTTATTTATTATTAAGTTTATTGTTAAACTTTTTAGCAATAACAATGATAATTAATGAGCTTATTGCAAGCACATATCCTATTGTAGCAGTTTCATATCCGTTTTGTTTTACATATGCTGATAGTTTCCCTAAATTATCATCTCCCTCTAATATCACAATCTTTTCTGTCTTCAAAAAACTATGTAAAACAATATTATAATGACGCCAATATTTATAAGTTTCAATCTTCGTTAGATAACGCCATTCACTATCATCTATTATTGAGTTAACTATTTCTCTATTTCTTGAATTAACCTTTAATATATATTTATTAACTACAATAAATTTAATAGATATAAAAATATTTATTATGCAAATTAATATTATGATTTTTAAAAATCTTTTTTGTTTTATCATCTTTTATCACCTTTTACTTTTTTATAATATCAATCATTATAACATAATTAAATGAAAATGTCATTATCGAACTCAAATTAATACGGATTTTTTTATAATGTATCATTTTTCAACTTTTTATTTTAAAATTATCTGTCTACTTTTTTATTTATTAAATCATAATAAGTATTCAATCCTTTTAACAAAAAGTCCGGAACTTTTATCCCAATTTCTACAAAATTTTCAATTATACTTCTAGTTTCGTTTATTATCAAGCAAGCTAATGTAAACCATCCAAAGAACATGATAAACTTTAAATCAATATTAATTTTCGCTCCTATTTGTACCAATAAAAAGGAAATTAAAAATGAAATAAAAATTAATATCCAATAGCAAATCTTTTTAGCAATACCAATTAATCCTTTGCTAGAACTCTCAGTTTTATTTATCCTAGATTTAATAGTTCCAGTAATATAATCCAACACATTTAAAATCAAGTATCCAAAAAATAGCAACCATTCTCCTCCTAGAATAGTAGTAAATGTTGTATATATAATACTTATTGAAGCACTTACTCTATTAAAAACTTTTAAAATTTCTTCTTCCAGTATAATCACTTCCTTTCTTTTTTACTAGATTATACTGTATATTTTTTAAAAAAAACAAAAAAATAGTCTTTTGTAGTTTAACATTTGTTGTTTTTCCGTATCTTATTACGGATTGTTTGTTGCTTTTCTCGAATATTTCGCTAAATTTCGGCAAATTATAATCGTAATATTCTCTATTAAATTTTCGATTTTTTCTTGGTACAATTTTATTAATGGAGGTGTCATATGTTGAATATTGACAAAAAAGAATTTAAAAGAAATATAGCTCAAAAAATTAAATCTTATAGAGCAAAAACTCAAGAAAAAACAGCAGAACAAGCTTTTATTTCTGTTGATACAGTATCATCAATTGAACGAGAAAAAAGCATTCCATCATCTCTTAGTTTGGTTAATGTATGTAATGCTTTAAATATTACGCCAAATGATGTTCTTGAGGATTTTATTTTAAATAAGGATAAATTATTAAATGAAAAATTTAATATTGAATTCAACGATTTATCTATTGAAGACAAAACTTTTATCCTTCAAGCTATTGAGCACTTAAAGAAAAGAAAGCAATAAGTTGAGTATATGTTTAATTACATATACTTTTACTATTTATACGAAAGGAGAATTAAATTGGAAGAACTAATAAAGCGTTCTTTAAAGGGAGATCAAGACGCTTATACAGAATTAATTAAAAGCATCGATATTGAGTTATTTAGAATTGCAAACTCTCAATTAAATAATATTGATGATGTTAATGATGCTATACAAGAGACAATAATACATTCTTATGATAAATTGCATACATTAAAGAACCATAGTTATTTTAAAACATGGATTATACGAATATTAATTAATGAATGTAATAATATTCACCGTAAAAGAAAAAAGGAATTGGGTCTATTTAATAAAATATCTAACTCAATGGATATTGTTTTATCTACCGAAAATGAGATTCATGCCAAAGAAAATGACATAGACTTTGATTTATTAATAAAAAATTTAAATTATGACGAAAGACTTATCCTAACACTTTACTATAAAAATAAATATACACCTACCGAAATATCGAATATTTTAGATACTAGTGTTAATACTGTAAAGAGTAGGCTTTTAAGAGCAAAACAAAAATTACAACAATTATACAATAAAGGAGGGATAAATAATGAAGCAAAAAGATAGATTTGATACATTTGACAACCCCGATGATTTCGACAAAATGTTATTTGACTACTATGACAACAAAAATGAAGAAGTTCCTCTGTCTACTAAAAATGCTATTGAAAACGCATTTAAAGATAATCATAAAGAAAAATCCACTACACTTATAATGATAAAAAGAGTTGCATTATTTATCCTTTGCCTTGGAATTGTCACAGCAACTACTGTTTATGCAAAAGATATAATTAATTTTATAACGAATATTTTTACAAATAGCACTCCTGGCATTGATAAAGCTGTTGATAATGGATACGTTCAAAATGTAGATATGGACTTTATAACTTATAATGATGTTGGAGTAAAAGTTGATTACTTGCTTATGGATAACCACACTTTAGATATTTCTTTTGTTTATAAATATTACGGAAAAGTGATTAGCTTAAAAAATATGAAATATGCAAGCTTGATTATAAAAGATGAAAAAAATAATACTTTATGCTTTATCTCAGAAAATACTACAAATACTAATGTACTCGCAACTAGTGTAGACTCGACAAGTGAACAACAATTTATAGATAGCACAACCATTAGAGATTCATTGTTAGTAAATTCAAAAGAATTTCCAAGTTGTCAAACTCTATATATAGAAATATCTAAGATAACGTTAGAATTAGATGAAGAAATTAAAAACATTAATGGTAATTGGAATTTTTCAATAAATATAGATGACAAACTTGTTACAAGAAATTCTTATGAATATTCTTCTACAGATAATCAATATATTGATAATATTAAAACATCTATTACCGCCACATCGTTTTCAATAGATCTACAATTAAATACCTTATTTGATGAAGCAACACTTTACACTCACAACGCAATAACTTTAAAAGACGAAAATAATAATACATATAGACCAACTAAAATGTTATCAAAAAATATTAATAGTTCCGAACCATATAGTAGTACTATTACACTACTTTATCCTATTTCCATTTACGATAACATTAACAAATTATATCTACATATTAATCTAGCTTCCGATAAGCAATTAGATTTGGAATTCTCAAAATAATATCATAAAAGGCACCCTAAAACAGGATGCCTTTTATTTTATAGTGGAATGATTTGCTTTTTTACCTTAACTCCATGTGTCAATAATCAGTCTGATTCTGAGATTGGAAGTCGTACCACTAACCAAATAGTACTTGAAGTAGTAAGTCCTATTGGCAACAATAGGTACGCCATACTCAGTTACGGCGGTTCCATCAGCATTGACAATATCAGTATGCAGACTATAGCTATGGTTGTAATCCCACAGCTGAATAGAAACTTGCTTGTCGACAGCAGTGCCATTGGAACTGGTAACAATCATGGTATAATCCAGATAGTTTCCATCGTACTTTCTGTCAGCACCACGATAGTAAGTGCCAGTCATGGTGAAAGACGAATCCACTGCACAGGTGGCAACACCGTTTTCATCAACATCCTCAGGGGTAACTTCGAACTCGTAGGTTGTCCGAATTTTTCCGTTGTCCAGCTGTTCAACAGAGACAACATTTTCAGGAATCATTTGCTCGGTATTATTCTCTGCTGCAAAAGCAACAGTAGAAAAGCTGAGCATCAACATCATAATTGCAAAAGCAAAAGATACAAAACGAATTTTGCGATTTGTTTTCATAAATAGTCCTCCTTAATCTTGTTTCGCAAATCATTCCCCTATTTTTCAATAATAAATTGGTTTGAATTTGTCAAACTCAAAACTTATTGAATCTTCTGTCCGAAAGCATTTTTATTATAGCACAATTTTTTCAAAAAGAGAAAAAAGGTAAAAAAAGGTAAATTTTTTTTATATTTTTTCCTTTTTTTTACAAAATTTGCACCCTCTATTTTATATTTCTTTCATCTAATGTTTAGAAAATACGATGGAGGTATTGAAATGTTAAATTTGTTAATTATAGATAAAGATACTAATAATTCAAAAAATTTACTAAATTATATTTCTGAAAACAGTCATCAAATTAGAGTTCACTCTCTTGTATGTAACTTAGATGAAGGAATAAAAATATTAAATACAGGGTTAATAGATATTACTTTAATAAATTTAGATGAAGACATAGATTATATTATACATAATCTACATACTATATCTAATTCCTATCATGAAAAATACAAAAAATCTATTATCGTACTTTCTAAAAATATTAATAATGCTTTGCCTGATGCTTATATATATGAATATGTTTCAGCCTTTGAAAATCTACCAATGGTATTTTTGAAAATAAGTGAAATAGCAAAAAATAAAATAGCTAAACTTAATGACTCTATTCTATTGGGTAAAATTTATGAGGAATTAAAGTATATAGGGTACAATTTATCATACTATGGCTCTAGATATTTAGCAGAAAGTATTGCATTAATTTATAATAATTATGATAGTAGTGAAAATTTAAATAAAAATATTTATCCTGTTATTGCAAAGAAATATAATAAAACCGTTAACACAATAAAAGGTAATATTAGAGCTGCAACAAATTCTATGTTCTACGAATGCGATGAAACTAGGCTAAAAAATTATTTTAATTTTTATACAGTTTCTAAACCCAAGCCCAAATTAGTGATATATACAATTTTAAATAAATTGTATAAAGTCATTTAATTTATAATTTAATCAATTCAAAAAGTTAGTTTGAAACTCATTTAATACTTATTTCAAACTAACTTTTTTTATAATACACTAAAATAATAACTTTTGCTATTCACATTGGTTCGATACTAAAATACTAATTACTATCTATTTTTTATTCTTTACAGTTTAAATGAATATTTTTAAATAAAACGGGAATATCCAAAAAGGATATTCCCGCCGAATGCTAAGGAATTGTGTTTATTTTTTCATTACAGCCAAGTTAAAATGAAACCACTCTTTTTCCCACTTGAGGTATCGTATTCCACATACCAGGCATATAAATCACCGGACAATACAATTTCACCTCTAAAGGTTACATTTTCATTAGAAACGGAGCCTACTTGTGCATAGTTTTCTCCAGGACCAGCATATATCGTCTTGTTTCCTTCGATATATTTAGTCTGAGGAGTTCTTAAAGTATACAATGTACCCCATGTACCAGACTCAGGTGTATTGTAGCTTTGAACAGTGTTGGTATATACATATCCACGTTTTCTACCAGTAGTAGTATTGTATTCAATGTATGCCCAGTAGGAATTCTTTGCCAGAACTGCTACTGTTTCACCTGCGTAAACCGCACCTACTTGTCTAAAAGTACTTGTATCCGTACCATAGTATACATTGGCAGTAGAAGTCATTTTACCAACGCTACTATAATCGGACTGCATTGATACTCCAGCATTAACTCCAAAATTGATATAACCTCTTTTGGCACCAGTTGATGTACTATATTCTACGTACAAAAAGCCACTGCCACGCATCAAAATAGTAAATCCTTCTCGAAGAAACAAAGAACCGATCCTGTTTGTACAATACTGTGTATCGTATACAGGAACAGCCATAGTTGTGATTGCCCAACATCCATTAAATGAACTTTCAGGTTCAGCTGCCAAAGCTACTCCTTCATTCTTAGAAACAGTAGTTGCAACATCTTTCGTAAAAGTACTCTGCTGATTTTCTAAATCAGTCTGCATTGCAAAAGCATGCGTAGACGGAACTGCTGTTAGCATAGCTATAAGAACAAGTACTAATGACAACCCCCGTTTAAAAAGTGTTTGTTTTTTTGTCATGTCTTTTCCTCCTGTTTTCTTTTTAATTTTCCTTAGCATTCTTTATACCAATCCTTGCAAAAATTTTTTTACAAAAATGGTATACAAGCTTAAATCATCCTTGTATATTATAGCATTCTTTTTTACAATATGTTAAAAAAATAAAAAAAGATAAAAAAAGTAAAAAGTAATATTAAACAATAAAAATAGAGGTTCTACCCTCTATTTTATTTGTATTGTTTTAATCATTAACAATTAATTTTAAAAAATCAGATTTTAAATTCATATAATTCGGTAAAACAACTGTCATTCCTTGAAACTCTATATCTTTATCAATATCATTGTTTGTTTCTGAATATAATGACAAATACAAGTTCACATTTGCATTTTCTATTATATCATTAGCTTTTATAATCTTATTTGCATTTGAATTTATTATAACAATTGTATATATATATTGAAAATCATGCCATGTTAAACTTTGTATATTATAGTCTTTCATCAATTTCACATATTCACTATAGTCCGTGACTGTTAAATAATAATATCCATTACCCAGACTCTGCCAATTTTTCAAATTTATATCTTGCATATTTGATTTTATTGCAAAATTTGTACTCATCATATTTTGCCACTCTGGTTCAACTATTTGATATTTTATATTAGTAGAATTATTTGATTCTTTTATCATTTTTTGAAATACCTCATCTCGATATTGAAAGGTTGTTGGACTTGTTATTCCTTCTTCAAATTTTCCAATCTTCATTCCTGTATCAAAATCTTTTTCTCTGTCATCAAAATTTCTTACACATATTATATTATCTTTTTCCATTTCTCTAGGAATTATATAAGAAATGCCAATTTTCTTTTTATCTTCCTCATTCATGTCAACATCTTTAATAAGACTTATATAGAGTGTATCTTCATCTGTTTCTATATTATCTACAACTAATCCTATCATATCATTGTTCCAAACAGATGTAATCATCATAAAACTGCTTTCAAAGTCTTTTTCATTCATGTCTAAAATGTTATTCCACTTTGATTTTATTTCTTTATATTCTTGATAAGTATTTATTTTCTTATATAAAATCATATCTTGTTCTTTCATTTCATCTCTAAGATCATAATTACTACCGTCCGCCTGTCTAAACGTGGGTTGAAAGATTTCATAGTTACATTTTTGTATTTCATTTAAATCTTGTGTATTTTCGTTCACAAAATTTATAACTTTTGAAATTGGTTTTTTTACTATACTTTGTCTGAAAATTATAAAATATCCTATAACAAATCCTAAAATAATTGTTCCTAAAGCAATATATAACATTACTGTTTTTTTGTTACTTTTTTGAAAGTTTTTCATTTTCTTATTTTCTCCTTTTCTTATCATTATTTTGTATAATCTTATAAACCTTTTTTACCTTTATTAATTGATTTGTTTCAATTTAATTTTTATTACTTTATTATTTGTTATTTTACTAATAATGTTCAATTTGCAAAATCTG
>ENA-ORPH01003740-ORPH01003740.1-human-gut-metagenome-genome-assembly--contig:-NODE-3740-length-10834-cov-4.409036_pt1 | contig 10834 bp, 6 predicted proteins | sample MGYA00242142_ERZ509074 | MGnify/ENA primary metagenome ERZ509074 (study PRJEB26280, sample SAMEA2338724) | human gut metagenome | biome: human gut; feature: human-associated habitat; material: faeces... | reverse complement strand
GCAAGGGAGAATGAAACGGGACGAAGTCCCCTCCCTTGACCCTTTCGCGCGATTGAGTTGACTTCTCTTTCATACTGCTTTCGCGTGTTGATGCAGAGATTTCGCCTCTGCGGAGGCGATTCCCCCTGCAACATCAAAAACAAGCAACTTAAAAATCAGCATCCAAAACAAGAAAAAAGGAGCGACCACTGCTATGCAAATCCGCAGTTTTTCCTCCCTGATGGAGTCCTACGAGCGCCTCATCGCGCGCCCGAACCCCGCCAATGACCACTTCTATAACGGGCTTTATACCCGCTACCGCTACCCCGTCCTCACCCGCGAGCACATCCCGCCCTTCTGGATGTACGACGCTGACCCCGCGTCGAACCCCTTCATGATGCAGCGGCTGGGCGTGAATGCCACCATGAACAGCGGCGCAATCAAGCTGAACGGCAAGTACTGCCTCGTCGTACGCGTCGAAGGGATGGATCGCAAGTCGTTCTTCGCCGTCGCGGAATCCGACAAGCCCACTGAGGGCTTCCGCTTCCGGGATTATCCTGTCGTCCTCCCCGATACCTGCGCGGAGGAAACAAACGTCTACGACATGCGCCTGACGCAGCATGAAGACGGCTGGATTTACGGCGTATTCTGCTCCGAAAGCAAAGACCGCACCAGCAGCGATCTGTCCGCGGCGGTTGCGGCGGCGGGCATCGTACGCACGAAGGACTTGCAGAGCTGGGAGCGCCTGCCGAACCTCAAGACGCTCCGTTCGCCGCAGCAGCGCAATGTCGTCCTCCACCCCGAATTTGTGGACGGGCAATATGCCTTCTACACCCGTCCGATGGATGATTTCATCGAGACGGGTTCGGGCGGCGGCATCGGCTTCGGACTGTGCAAGGATATTGAGCACCCCGTCATTGACGAGGAGAAAATCATCTCCCTGCGCCGCTACCACACCATCACCGAAAGCAAAAACGGCGCGGGCGCAACGCCAATTCGCACCGACAAGGGCTGGATTCACATCGCGCACGGCGTTCGCAACACGGCGGCAGGTTTGCGCTATGTGCTGTACGCCTTCATGACGGCGCTGGATGACCCGTCGCGCGTGATTGCCGAGCCGTCGGGGATGCTGCTTGGCCCGATGGGGCACGAGCGCGTGGGCGACGTGAGCAATGTCGTGTTCTCCAACGGCGCGATTGCGGATGACGACGGCAAGGTGTACATCTACTATGCCTCGTCGGACACGCGCCTGCACGTTGCCGAAACGGACATTGACCGCCTGTGCGACTATCTGCTGCACACGCCCAAAGATCCGCTGCGTTCGCCGGACTGCGTGCGCCAGCGCTGCCTGCTCATCTCGCACAATCTCGCGTTTATGGGAAAGAAGGACGACTAATGGCGATTAAATTCAAACTTGCGCCCCTGTTTGGCAATGGCGCGGTGCTGTGCCGCCGCAAGGAAGTGCGCGTCTGGGGTACGGCGGCGGATGGGCAAACTATCACCGGGCGCGTGACGACGGCGGATGGGCTGATTCTCTCCGAAGGCGTCTGCACAGCGCGCGACGGACGCTTTCTCCTGCATCTTCCGCCGATGGAACAGGCGACCGGCTGCACACTGACCGTCACCTGCGGGGCAGAAACGTGCACATCCACCGATATTTCGGTTGGCGAAGTCTACCTTGCGTCCGGGCAGAGCAACATGGAGCTGGAACTGCAAAACGCCGACGAGGGGCAAGATTTAATCGCGGCGCATGACGATCCGCTGGTACACTACTTCAACGTCCCGAAAAAGAGCGTCTGGGATGACGACGCGATTGCAGCCGAAGCCGCGTCTCATTGGGAGCGTGTCCGCCCCGGCTATGCGCGGGATATGTCCGCTGTGGCGTACTTCTTCGCCCGCAAACTCGCGCGGACGATTGACTGCCCTATCGGCATTATTGACTGCTACTGGGGCGGTACATCCGTGACCTGCTGGATGGACAAGGAAGCGCTGGAAGCAACCGCCGAGGGGCAGCGCTACATCACCCGCTACCGTGAGCAGGGCGGCGACAAGCCCTTCGATCAGTGGCGGCAGGAGGAAGATGCCTTTTGGGTTGAAATGAACGCATGGAATGCGCATGTTGCTCAGCTGAAGAAGGACAATCCCGGTATCTCGTGGCCGGAAATCAACGAAACCGTCGGCCCCTGCCCTTGGCATCCGCCGGTTGGTCCCGGTTCGCCGTATCGTCCGGGCGGGCTGATTGAAACGATGACCAAGCGCGTCGTTCCCGCGACGCTGACCGGCATTCTGTATTATCAGGGTGAGGATGACACCGCGAAAACCGAGCATTACGACGTGCTGCTGACTGCGATGGTGATGCGCCTGCGTCAGCTTTTCCGCGACGATTCGCTCCCATTCCTCAACGTGCAGCTGCCGATGTGGATTGCCGCCGGCGACGAGGATAAGCACGACTGGGCGCGCCTGCGTCTTGCACAGGCACGCGCGGCAAGCGCCCTCCAGCCTGGCGGTCTGGCGATTCTGCTGGACTGCGGCGAGTTCGACAACATCCACCCGACCGACAAGCGTACCCCCGGTGAGCGCCTGTGCGACGTTGCCCTGCGCGTCGTCTATGGCATGGACGCGCCGGAATCCCCCCGCGCGCTGGGGAAGTATACGCAGGGAGATACGCTCGTTGTCACGCTGAGCGCACCTGTGCTGCGCCGGGAGACGGGCGAACTGCTGCTGGAGATTGCCGGGGAGGACGGGGCGTATCACCCTGTGCAGTCGGTGACGCTGGCTGGGGCGGAGATGCGCTTGCGGAGCGTGGCAGTGCTCCACCCGACGAAGGTAAGGTATGCATATGTGAATTGGGGGAAGGTGTCGCTGTTTGGGCGGAATGGCTTACCGCTCGCGCCGTTTGCATTGGAAGGCTAAATGGATAAACACGCGGAAGAAGCAAGGAGAAGAAGCCAACTCAATCGCGAAAAGGGGTCAAAAAAAGGGGGGACTTCGTCCCGTTTCATTTCCCCTTGCGGGGTTGGGGCAATACCTCAGCTGTTCTGCGGGCGCTCAACTCAAAGGAAAAAATCAACAAAGGCGCAGGCAGCGAAGCGTTCCTGGCAGTAACCAAAATTCAAAAAACATCCACAATCAAAACAGACCAGCACGGCATCACACCATGCTGGTCTGTTCTTTATTCTGCTTACTTTTCCGGCACATCCGGGGTGGTCGGCGTGGGCGGCACCGGGGCTTTGCCCTGAATGTACACCGGGTATGCCGCGCTCACCCGCTGACCGTCATTCACCGTCGCAGTGACGAGGATAATCTGTGTTTCCGCGTTTGCGGACACGCGCAGCTTCCCGTCGCCAGAAATCGTCGCAACGCTCGCGGGGCAGTTGACCGCCCACGTCACACGCTTCACCGTGGCGTTCGCGGGCTGCACCGTCGCCATCAGCCGGAGCGTCGCGCCCGCGCGGACGATGCGGTTGCCCGTAATCACCACGCCCGTCGCCGGAATGCCGACCGTCACGCGCAACGACGCGCGCTTGTTCGAGCCGTCGGTCGTGCGGACGGTAATCGTCGCTGTGCCTGCCTTGAGGCCGCGCACAACGCCGTTTGCATCCACCGTCGCAACGCGGGTGTTGCTGCTGCGCCAGCGGATGGGGCATCTGCGCCGTTTCGGGTGTTGCCGACACATGCAGCTGCACCGACGCGCCAACGTTAATCCAGCTGCTGGCTGCCGTCAAGGTGAGTTTCGTCGTCTTGGGGTAAATGACAAGCGTCCACGTTGCGGAAATTGTGCTGTTTTCCGCGCTGACGGCGTTCACCGTTACCGTCGTGATTTCTGTCACGTTCTTCGTGGTCAGCACGCCGCTGGTCGAAATCGTCGCGACGCTCGCGGGGCAGTTGAGCGAGTAGATAACCTTCTGATTCGCGGCATCCTTGGGCAGAATCGTCGCCTTGATGGTCGTGGACTGCCCGCCGCCGAGTTTTTCCGCGCCGCTGATAGTCAGCGACTTGACCGTTTTCTGTACCTTGACGGTGAACTTCGCGCGGACACCCGTGCCGTCCGTCGCCGTCGCGGTAATCGTCACTGTGCCCGCCTTGAGCGCGGTCACAACGCCATTTGCATCCACCGTCGCAATGCGCTTGTTGCTGGTCGACCAAGTGACGCTCTGCGCGGCATCTTCCGGCAAAACGCGCGCCGTCAGCTGAAGCGTCTTGTCCTCGCCGTCCACATCAATGTAGTTTCTCGGCGCGGAAATGGCAACTGTCGTTACCGGGGGCAGAATCTGCACGGTGCGCGTCGCCGTAATCGCGCTGTTCTCCGCGCTGACCGCCGTTACCGTGATGGTCACAGGCGCGGTGAACCCCTTGCCAGCCTTCAAGCGCCCATGCCGGTCAATGGTCGCGATGTCTTTGCCGCAATCCACCGACCAGATAACCTTCTGGTTCGTCGCCGTAGCGGGGGTGATGACGGCGTTCAGCGTGATGGTCTTGCCCTGCGCAACAGCACTTGCGCCGCGGATTTCCAGCGTACCGACCGCACTGCCGACCGTCAGGGTGATTTTCGCCGAGCGGCCCGAACCGTCCGTCGCCTTGGCGGTAATCGTCACCTTGCCGACCTTCTTCGCCGTCACCAGACCGTTTGCATCCACCGTCGCAATGCGCTTGTTGCTGGTCGACCAAGCCACCTGCTGGGAGGCGTCCTCCGGGATGCATTTTGCCGTCAGCTGAAGCGTCGGGGACGCGAGGTCAATCGTCAGGCGCGGCGCGGAAATCGCAAGTCCCGTCGTCACCGGGCGAATCGTGACCGTGTGGGTGGCGCGAATCGCGCTGTTCTGCTTGGACACCGCCGTCACGGTAATGGTCGTAATCGCGCTGATTTTCTTGGTCGTCAGCTTGCCGCTCTGGCTGATGCTGGCGATGCTCTTGTCGCAGTCCACCGACCAGATGACGCTCTTTTCCGTCGCATCCGCCGGCATCATCACCGCCTTGAGCGTGATGGACTTGCCCGCCGCGACGCTGCCTGCGCCCTCGATGGTCAGCCCCGTCACGCCGCTGACGACACGCAGGGTGATGCTGCCCTTGACCTTGCTGCCGTCCTTCGCCGTGGCAGTGATGGTCACTTTGCCGGTTTTGCGCGCCGTCACCAGACCGCTTGCATCCACCGTCGCAATTTTGCTGCTGCTGCTCGACCATGTGACATCGGCAATCGCGTCCTCCGGGTCGCATGTCGCTTTCAGCTGCAAAGTTTTGCTGCCGTTCAAATCAACATACGTCGTGGGCGCGCTGACGGTGATTTTTTTCACGCCCGGCGCAATGCACAGGCGGAAGTTCGCATAGCGCGACGGGTCGCTTTTCAGCGCCGCCGACACCTGCACATAGTGCGTGTATGTCACACGTTTGGTGGTAATAACGCCGCTTTTGATGGTCGCCAGCGAAGCATCCGCCGGGTACAGCGTCCATTCCAAATCGCTGTTCGGGACGTTTTTTCCGTCGATGGTGACGGAGAACGTCAGCTTCTCGCCGCCGCGAACCGTCTTTGCGCCGGAAATAACGACTTCGCCTTTCGCGGGCGGCGTAGGCAGCGGCGGCGCGGGCGGCAGGTCACTGCCCGTGGTGATATCCGACGGCGTTGTGACCGCCAGCGCTGTATTGCTCCATTGCGGCATAAGCAGCACCACCAGCGCCAGCATCAGCACCAACGCCGCCTTTTTCATGCTTTGCTTCATGGTTCTTTCCTCCTACCAATTTCCGAAAAAGGGATTCCGCATTCTTCATTGTAGCGCAGAGCGCAGCCCTGCGTCAAGCAAATTTCGCCTGTGGGTGAAGAATTTACAAGTCACCGCCTTGCAAAGGCGTAAATCCCAATCGCCGCGGCAATGGACAGATTCAGCGAATCCACCTTATTGCTGCTTGGAATGCGCACAGGCTGCCCCAGACGGCTGAATTCCGGCGGCAGGCCGCTGCCCTCGTTGCCGAAAATCAGCGTCCATCGGTCAGGAATGTCGCCTAACACATCCGGCAGGGACTTCGACCCGTCGAGCATGAACGGATAGAGCGCGTGTTCCGGGAACTGCGCCTGATACTGCGAAAAATCATCATAGACATGCAGCCGCAGCTGGAAGATGCTGCCCATGCTGGCGCGGACGGTCTTGGGATCAAACACATCCACGCACGGGCGGATGACGGCGATATCCTGCACGTCAAAGCCGAGCGCTGTGCGGAAAATCGTGCCGACATTGCCGCTGTCCGACGGGTGATGCAGGACGATATGCGGCTTGTCAGGGCGCAGGTCATCCTCGAACTTGCTGAACACCGCCGCCGCGAAGCAGTTTTCCTTCCCCGAAATGCGGGAAAGCGCCTTGTCCGCCTCTTCCACACGGATATGGTGCTTTTCCGCTTCCTCGCGAAGCCGCTGTGCGCCCTCGGTTCCGGCGCTTCGGCTATGCAGCAGCACGCGGCGGCAGCTTTCCGGGCGGTGCAGCAGGCATTCCATCGCCGGGAACATCCCCGGTGCGTAGGCATAATCCAGCTCCGCCGAATAGGTTGATAAAGACGGCATAATTGCCCTCCTATATTTCTGCTATTCCATCGTAAATGGCATTCATCACGCAGGGGATTTCGCCTCTGCGGAGGCGAGGAGGGGGCTTTCCGATCGCCCCCTCCACCCCTTCGGCGCCGACACTTTTGGGGGGTAACCCATGTTGTCAGCAGCCGTAGTATTCGTTTGAATATCTTTATCCAACAATCATCAGAACAAAGCTTCCACAAAGTCCTTGGCATTGAAGGGCTGCAAGTCGTCAATGCCCTCGCCTACGCCGATGTACCACACCGGCACTTCCAGCTCCTGCCGGATGGCAAGCGCAATGCCACCCTTCGCCGTTCCGTCGAGTTTGGTCAGGATGATGCCGCCGATTTCGCAGACTTCCTTGAACGCGCGCGCCTGCGCCAGACCGTTCTGCCCCGTCGTTGCATCCAGCACGAGCATACAGCGCACATCCGCTTCCGGGAACTCGCGGTCAATCACGCGGCGCATCTTGTTCAGCTCATCCATCAGGTTCTTCTTGTTGTGCAGACGGCCGGCGGTATCGACAATCAGCAGATCCGCGCCCTGCGCCTTGGCGGACTGGATGCCGTCATAGACGACCGCCGCGGGGTCAGCGCCCTCGGCGTGCTTGACAATCGGCACACGCGCGCGTTCCGCCCAGACAGTCAGCTGGTCAGCCGCCGCCGCACGGAAAGTATCCGCCGCGCAGAGGATAATCCGGCGGCCAATGTTCTGGAAGCGCAGGGCAAGCTTGCCGATGGTGGTCGTTTTTCCCGCGCCGTTCACGCCGACAACGAGCATGACCATCGGCCAGCGCAGCGGCGGACGCGGGATGTCCATCTGCTCAATCATGATGTCTTTGAGCATCTGCTTGGCGGTATCTGCATCCTTGACCTTGTTTTCGCTCACGCGGCGGCGCAGTTCATCCATAATAGCAGTTGTCGCCTTCATGCCGCAGTCGGACATGAGCAGGATATCTTCGAGTTCCTCATAGAAGTCCTCGTCAATCTTCCTTGTTTCCTTCACCAGCGTATCGACGCGCCCCATCAGCGAATCACGCGTCTTGGTCAATCCTTCACGCAGTTTTGCGAACAGTCCCATCGTCATTCCTTCTTTCATATAAGTTATGGGAGACCCCAGAGGCGCTGCCTCTGGACTCCGCAAGGGGCGCTGCCCCTTGACCCTGCAAGGGAGTTCCTCCCTTGACCCTTTCTCGCGATTGAGTTGGTGACACTTTCATACAGTGTCCGCGTGTTTATCCGGCGAACCTACGGTTCAGATTAGATGCTCCGGTATAAACCAATAAACATGAAGCCCCAAAAGTTGCGGCGCCGAAGGTGTCAAGGGGGGCGACCGCAGACTTCGTCTGTTTCCATTGCCCCCTTGTCGCCTCCGCAGAGGCGAAATCCCCTGCAACAAGAAAATTCAGTTGCAAAGATGTATCCAGAAATGCCGCCCGCCCAAAGGCACTTAAGCATTGCCCTTATGCTTCTCCAAGAACACCATCAGCACCGCCACATCCGCGGGCGACACTCCCGGAATCCGACTCGCCGCCGCAAGCGACCGCGGACGCTGCTTCATCAGCTTCTGCCGCGCTTCAATCCGAAGCCCGGTCACTTCCTCGTAGGGCAAATCCTCCGGCAGCAGCGTCTCTTCCATCTGCCGCGCGTGGCGAATCAGCGTCTCCTGTCGCTCCAAATAGCCCTCGTACTTCACCGAGATTTCCGCCTGCTCCTGCGCAGGCTTGCCGAATTGCCTAATCTCCGGCGAAAGCTCCGCCAGCGCTGACAGCGTGATTTCCGGGCGCTTCAGCAGTTCCACTGCGCTTAGCCCATTCTGTGCTTCCGGCTGATGATGCTTCTCCAGCCAGTCGTTCAGCGCAATGCCGGGCGTGTACTTCGCCTTGCGGAGTTCGCCCAGCAGCTGCGCGGTTTCCGATGCCTTGCGTTCCGTGCGCTCCATGCGCTCCCGCGTCGCCAGACCCGCCTCGTAGGCGATGCGCGTCAGGCGCAAATCCGCATTGTCCTGCCGCAGGGATAAGCGGTGCTCGGCGCGGCTCGTCATCATGCGGTACGGCTCGTCCGTGCCTTTCGTCGTCAGGTCGTCGGTCAGCACGCCGATGTACGCCTGATCGCGCGTGAGCACAATCGGCGGCTTGCCCTGCGCCGTCAAAGCGGCATTCATGCCCGCCAGCAAGCCCTGCGCGGCGGCTTCCTCGTACCCGGATGTGCCGTTAATCTGCCCCGCAAAAAACAGCCCCCGCACATCCAGACTTTCCAGCGTCGGGCGCAATTGCCGGCTGTCGATGCAGTCGTACTCAATCGCATACGCCAGCCGCGTCAGCTCGCACCGACGCAAGCCCGGCACGGAGCGGTACATCTCCCACTGCACATCCTCCGGCAGCGATGTGGACATGCCCTGCACATACCATTCGCGGCTTTGCATTCCTTCCGGCTCAAGGAACACCTGATGGCGTTCCTTGTCGGCGAACTTGACGATTTTATCCTCAATCGACGGGCAGTAGCGCGGCCCGATGCCGTGGATTTTGCCGGAATACAGCGGCGCGCGGTGGAGATTCCGGCGGATGATGTCGTGTGTCTCCGGCGTCGTCCATGTCAAATAGCATGCGTAGGTATTGTGCAGCGCGCGGTCGGTCATAAACGAGAACGGCGTCACTGGCTCGTCACCGGGCTGGGGCGTCATTTCGTCGAAATCAATCGTCCGCACGTCGATGCGCGCGGGCGTCCCCGTCTTGAACCGCCGGAGCGGAAAGCCGATGCGCGTCAAGCTGCCGCTGAGGTTCGGCGCGCTCATCAGCCCCTGCGGCCCGCCCGGCGTGATGCTCTCCCCAATGATAATCTGGCTGCGGAGGTACACGCCGCACGCGACAACCGCGACCTTGCAGGAGATATGCTGCCCTGTCGTTGTCGTTACGCCGGTGACATGCCCGTTCTCGACGTCAATCGCGGCGACTTCCCCCTGCCGGACGGTCAGGTTGTCCTGCGTCATCAGCGCGGTACGCATCCGGTTCTGGTACTGCTGCTTGTCCGCCTGTGCGCGCAGGGCATGAACCGCCGGGCCTTTGGACATATTGAGCATTCGGCTTTGGAGGAACGTATCGTCGATGGCGCGCCCCATTTCGCCGCCCATTGCGTCCAGTTCACGCACAAGATGCCCCTTTGCGCTGCCGCCGATGACCGGATTGCACGCCATGAGGGCAATCCCGTCCATATTCAGCGTCAGCAGGAGGGTATCAAGCCCCATGCGCGCCCCTGCGAGGGCGGCTTCACAACCCGCGTGTCCACCGCCGATGACTACCAGATCCTTCATCATACGCCTTCTGCTCCTCGGAAATAGGATTCCAGTATGATTATACCATAGGGAGGGGGAAAAGGAAAGAGGGAGAGGCGAAATTAGGGCGGGAGGAATGTGGATAACCGCGCAGAAGGAGCGAGGGAAAAGCGAACAACGCCATCGCACCAGATGGGCGCAGCTTTCTATACCCCATCTCAAGCAAAATCAAGCGAAATCAAATGAAATCAAGCCAATTCAAATGAAATCAAATTTTCTTGCCAATTGCGGGCATCCGTGCTATCATGCACATATAGCGAACGCAAGTTCCTATATTTCGCGGCGTACCTGCCCGCGCCGCCGTACCCATCACACAAGGAGGAGCGAAATTGACTGACATTACCACTACTCTCACTTATACCGCTGACCTCACCCGTCCCCTGCGCCGCATGAACATCCCCGCGCTGTTCATCACCGATGCGCGCCGGGCGCACCGAATCACCGTCACGGTTCTCCGCGCGGGAAATCCCGTTGACCTTGGCGACACCGCCGTTTCCGGCACGGTCAAGCACCTGCTCACCGGCACAACCATCCCGCTTAGCGGCAGCGCGCAGGGCAGCATTGCGTCCGTCACCCTGCCGCCCGCCGCCTACGCCCAGCCCGGCGACATCGAAATCTATGTCACCCTGACCAGCGGCGACGTGCAGAACTGCATTTTCGCCGCAACGGGCTGCGTTTTTCCCTCTTCCACTGACCGCGTGGCGGATGTTCCCGGTTTTTACTCGCTTGCGGCGCTGCAGGAGCAGTTTTCGTCGCTGGATGCGCGCCTTCGTGCGCTGGAGGAAATCGGCATCCCCGTTACGACCGCCGACCAGCTTGTGTCCGCTGTTCCGCTGGATTCGTGGAAGTTCAACCTGATTTCCGCGACGGCGAACACGGCGTATTCCTCGACGGCGGAAGCGGCAGCGGGGTTTGACGACGCAAGCTGGCGGACGGTCAGCGTGCCGCACGACTGGTCGGTGGAGCTGGACT
>ENA-ORPH01003737-ORPH01003737.1-human-gut-metagenome-genome-assembly--contig:-NODE-3737-length-10842-cov-2.475480_pt1 | contig 10842 bp, 9 predicted proteins | sample MGYA00242142_ERZ509074 | MGnify/ENA primary metagenome ERZ509074 (study PRJEB26280, sample SAMEA2338724) | human gut metagenome | biome: human gut; feature: human-associated habitat; material: faeces... | reverse complement strand
CCTGTGTTTCATGACGCATTGGTGTCTTTCGCAGAAAGACGGGCTATATTTATGAAAAAACGAACGGAGAAAAAAGCTATTTAAAACGGTTTATCAATAAGACTGTTATACAGACCTATGATTTTTCGGATAATGGATTTTCTGTTCAGATAGCGCTGAAAAACATGGTAGCTTTGTATACGCAAATTTTGAAATTCATTTTTGGAATCATGCTTGTTGTCGGTTGTGTGGGTGCAGGCGTTGCTTTCCGATACATTAGAAGACGACTTATTCTTCCGGTGAAACAGTTTCAGGAAGAAATCAAAACCGGGGATATCTTAGAAAATTATCAGGGAAATACAGGAATTGAAGAGATTGACGAGGCAGGAAAGAAGATTGGTGTTTTATCAAATGAAAATATTCGGCTTCAGATGAAAGTATATGAAGAACAGGTTCACAGGCAGGAAATGGAACTGGACTATATGAGTTTGAAAATCCGTCCCCACTTTTTCATTAATTGTTTAAATAGTATGTATGTTATGGCACAGCTGGGAAGAATGGAGGAAATTCAGAGACTGTCTATCTATGTCTCCGATTATCTGAGGGGAATTTTGCCGAGTGGAATGAGATTTGTCCGGCTGGATGAAGAATTGCAGTTAGTGGATAACTACCTTGAAATCCAGAAAATCATGCGTGGTACAAAGTTTGAGTATCGGATTTTTGGTGAGGAGCCATATAGAGATATTAAAATTCCGACGTTATCGATACAGACATTTGTGGAAAACAGCGTGAAATACGCAACCAGAGATCAGGGAAATCTCAGGATTGAAGTGGGAATCAAAGCGTGCGAAACAACTCAGGGATATGTGATGATTACGGTAGAAGATAACGGAGAAGGCTTTTCCGATAAAATTCTGGCACAGTTACAAAGAGGAAAGCTGGAACGAGATGATAACAGAAAACAGGTAGGAATTATGAATGTCATGCAAAGATTTGACATGCTTTATGGAAACCGGGCGGAAATAAAGTTTGGAAACGGAGAACAGGGAGGTGCACGAATAACTATTTTATTGCCGGAAAGACGGGAGGAATGAAGATGAATATTCTGATAGTAGATGATAATGTACTGGTTTTGGAAGGGTTTACGGCAGGCGTGGATGTAGAGAACCTTGGATTTTCGGAAGTGTATACTGCGACAAGTATTACGGAAGCAAAAAGAATCATTCAAAAAGAACCAATTCATGCGGTGATTGCAGATATTGAAATGCCGGGCGGAAGCGGACTGGAGCTTCTGGAGTGGATCAATGAATTTGATCCACTGATTGTAACCGTTTTCTGTACCAGTTATGGAGATTTTAACTACGCCAAAAAAGCGGTGGAGCTGCATGCATTCGATTATTTTTTAAAGCCGATCGATTACAGAAAACTGACGGATAAGTTAAGAGATGTAGTGGAAGAGGTGAAAAAGAGAAGAACACAGGAAGAGCTGACGGAATATGGAAAAGTCTGGCTGGAGCAGCGGGGGAAAAATACAGAAGCCTTTTGGCTGCAGATACTATGTTCCGGAATTGAATATGCAGATATTGAACTGGAACAAATTGCGAGGGACTGAAAAACAGAGTATACGGACAAAAGCGAATTCTCTTTATTGTATATTAATTTTTATGCGATGGGGAAAAAGCAGAAAGAACTTTCCTCCAGCATGAATGCTTTTATCCTGAGGAATATCGTGGAAGATACTTTTCGAAAAGACACAGAGACAGTTTCCGTTGAAATAGTATTGAAAAGAGGAGAAAATTCCTGGCTGGTAATTTTGCATCACAATTCTGAGGGAATGTATGAGGAATCTTCGCTAATAGAAAGTTGTGAAGCGTTCATAAAGAGCTATAGGAATGTGGCGGGAAGTATTCTTAATGTTTGTTATGTCTGGCGTGTTCCATTTTTACAAATTATGCGGGACTATCACGAATTAGATAAGACAGACGAGAGGCTGGGGGATGAATCAAAGGGAAAAGCAGTTCCTTTTTCTGCGATTCAGAAACAGATACACAGGAACAATGATTCAGGAAAAGGGCAGAACATTGTGCAGAAAGTGATGACATATATTGATCAGCATTATGGGGAAATGATAACAAGGGAACAGTTAGGAATCGTAGCCTGTCTGAATCCTACTTATCTGGCGCGTATTTTCAAGACAGAAACCGGGAAATCCATGGGAAATTATATTTTGGATGAGAGAATAAAAAAGGCAAAACTTCTGTTAGAGACATCAGAAATGACAATTTCTGAAGTGGCGCAGGCGGTCGGGTACGATAATTTCAGCTATTTTTCAAAGCTGTTTAAGGATCGAACCGGGATGACACCAAAAGAATATCGGAAAGGGGAGGAATGAAACTGCCCGGATTATTCCGGACAGCTTTCCCTCGCAATATAGGAAATTGGTAATTCAAAAGTGCTGGCGTTATATTCCCCGTTGGATAAAAACGTATAAACGGTACGGAGACAGGCTGCCATATTTTCCATAGGAAGGCTGATCACAGATAAGGAGGGAATGGCATATTCCTCCTGATCAGGATTGCCGTTTCCGACGCTGATAATTTCTAGTTGTTCGGGAATCTGAATTCCCTTTTCATGGAATGCCTTTAAAGCACCGAGAGCGATGCTGTCAGAAGTGCAAAATAGACAGTCTGGCAGCTGAGGCAGGGAACAGAGCTTTAGGGCACCTTTATAGCCGCCTTCCATACTGTCTGTAATTTGAACTGTGACAGGTGGAGTCATTCCGTTTTCTATTGCGGTAAACTCAAAAATATTAGTACGGATATTCATACCGTTAAAGGTAGCCGGTGATTTCAGCATTGCAGGATTGTGTTTCTGATGTTTTGCAAAAATTTTGGCAGAAAGTTCCCCGATGGTGTGGTCATCCATGTTAATCGTTGCATATTTGTCAGAGTAACGGTTGTACAGGACGATTGGAATTCCAGCGTCAAGGTTTTCCAGAAATTCCATATCCGTTTCGGAAGGATTACAGATAATCATACCGTTAGAAGCCAGAATGGTCTGATCTGTTAAAGCTTCATGAAGACGATCATTTACATACGGTTTAATCTGAAGATCACACGGATAATTATTTTGAACCAGCGAATCCTGCAGACCGTTGATAAAACGGGAGAGCATATGAATACGGATATCCGATGCCCAGAAAAGGGTGATAATCATACGGTTGGGACTGCCTCCGCGTAAAACTCGTGCCTGGACATTTGGTTTATAGCCCAGCTTTTTTGCAGCCTCGAGAACAATCGTTTGAGTTTCTTTTTTTATCTTACGGGCGTCGCCATTTCCTTTTAATACGATGGAAACGGTGCTGGGGGATAATTGTGTATATTGGGCGATATCCTTGAGTGTTACCATAGAGCATCTCCTTTATCGAATCATGTAGTTGGGGATCAGAAAGCAACTTCTATCTAATATTATTGTAATTCTAAATACAACGATGTACAAGTGAAAAATCCAAATATATATTTTTTTAGAAGTAGATATCAATATTTTGTTAATACTTAACAAAATATTATGCTGATGGATGTGGAATATATCCAAAATATAACAAATGCAACGTTGTACTATTGACAAAACAGAAAGGAGAATACATAATGGAAACATCAAATACAACGTTGTACCATAACGCATTAAAGATGACTTGCAAAAGAAAAATGAGAGAGGTGGTTGATTTGAAAACAGCAGAAACTGTTTTAGAGCAGAACACGGTGGGAAGGAGAAAAAAAGGGTTTTTATATGAAATGGGAAGACATAAGATTCTGTATTTCATGATATTACCCACAATTATCTATTTTGTTATTTTTAATTATCTTCCGATGGCAGGTGTTTATCTGGCATTTACCAGTTTTAATTTTAAGGATGGCTTGTTCCATTCGCCGTTTTGTGGATTTGATAATTTTAAAACGCTATTTACATCCGGCGTACTGACACGACTTCTGGTAAATACAGTACTCTATAATATAGCATTTATTGTAATCGGCAATCTGGTGGAAATGTTACTTGCAGTAGTTCTGAGTAGATTTGCTTCCCGTTTTTTCAAAAAAATTGTTCAGACACTTTCCTTTATGCCATATTTTGTATCCTATGTTATTGTAGCATCCTTTGCCTACATTCTTTTTAACTCAGGTACAGGATCCTTTACATTATTTGTACAGTCACTGGGATTCAAAGACTTTTCTACCTATGGGACACCGGCGATCTGGCCTGGCATTATTGTTTTGGTTTACTTATGGAAAAGTGTTGGATATGGCATGGTTGTTTATCTGGCATCTGTAACTTCTATTGATGAAAGCTTGTATGAAGCGGCAAAAATTGACGGTGCAACCATTCATCAGCAAATGAAATATATTACGATTCCGATGCTGGTTCCTACGCTGATTACATTGCTGCTGTTTGCACTGGGCAGTATCGCCAGAGGTCAGTTTGAACTGTTCTATCAGCTTTGTGGATCCCAGGGACAGCTTTATGGAGTAACGGATATTTTTGATACCTATGTATTCCGTATGCTGCAGGGAACTTTCGATGTAGGTCGGGGTACTGCAATTGGATTATTTCAGTCTCTGTTTGGTCTTATTGTGGTATGCACAGTGAATCGTATCGTAAACAAATATAATTCTGATTATGCTTTATTTTAAGGAGAAGATATGCGTACAAAGGATTTGGAAAATAAATCAAGCTCGGATAGAAGCGTAAAAGGAAAAGATCAGAAGATATTTAACCTGATAGCATATCCATTGATGGGACTGCTCGCCCTGGTATGCTTTCTGCCTTTCTGGTTGATTATCTCTGCATCATTTACAGATAATAACTCCATTATTAAGGAAGGATATCACTTCTTCCCTAAAGCATGGTCACTGGATGCATATCGTTATATTTTGGCGGCTCCGGAAACGTTATTGTCAGCCTATAAGGTTTCTATCATTGTAACAGTGCTGGGAACGCTGATCAGCATTATTTTAGTAACGATGTCGGGATATGTGTTAAACAGAAAAGATTTAAGATATCGAAATCAATTATCTTTCTTTATCTATTTTACAACTCTTTTTTCCGGCGGATTGATGCCGACTTATATCTTGTTTGTAAATGTATTAAACCTGAGAAACAGCTTATGGGCACTGATTTTTGCGGGATTATTATCTCCCTTTAATATCATTCTGATGCGAAATTTTATGAAGGGTATTCCGGATGCGTTGATAGAAGCTGCCAGAATTGACGGGGCAGGGGACTTCGGAATTTTTGTAAAAGTTGTGCTTCCGTTATGTAAACCTGGTATTGCAACAATTGTGTTGTTTGTGGCACTGGGATACTGGAATAACTGGTATTCTGCAATGCTATATCTGTCGAAAGCCAAGCTCTATCCGTTACAGTACTATTTATATAATATTATCACCGCGGCACAGACGGCGAAAGCTTCTACTTCTGCAGGCGTAAGCGTTACTTTTCCGGGTGAGTCTATTAAGATGGCGATGGCTGTAGTTGCCACAGGACCGATCTTGCTGGTATATCCTTTTGTACAGAAATATTTTGTTCAGGGTATTACCGTCGGTGCAGTAAAGGGATGATGTAACAATGATTATGGAACCAATAAAATTTAATTCATAGGAGGAAACATATGAAAAAGAAGGCAATGGCAATGTTGTTAACAACAGCAATGGCAGTATCTGCGCTGGCGGGATGTGGTTCATCGTCTGCGGATACAGGCAGCACGGCAGCTGGCAGCGCAGAAAGTGGAGACGCAGATGGCGGTGAAGCTGCAGAAGGAGAAGGCGGAGACTTTTCCAACATCGATACAAGTGAAGAAGTGAATCTTGTAATTTCCGTTTTCGGCGGTACGAATGTGGCAGATCTGGATATTGATGACCGGATCAGATCAATGAAAAGATTTCCGAAATTACAAAGGAAAAGCTGAACTGTACCGTAGAAATTCAGGGTATGTCCAACTATGTACAGCAGTATCCTATCGTATTATCCACGAATGAACCAATTGATCTTATCTGGACGGCAACCTGGAATAACTGCTGGGATTACAGTAAACAGGGCGCATTTCAGGATATTACGGATCTTGTGAATGAAAAATTTCCTGATCTAAAAGCTTTGATTGGGGAAGATAAGTGGGATGCCTGCGCGGTTGACGGCAGTTATTATATTATTCCCAGTGCAAATGATGCTTCTCCCAGTAACTGGGCGCAGTGGGGTGTAGTGTGGAGAGAAGATCTCAGAAAAGAACTGGGATGCGAACCCATTACCAGCATCGAAACGATGGAGGCTTATGCAGAAGCTGTTTTAAAGAGCGGAAACGGAATGATCCCGTTCTGTGATACCGGAGCAGGCGGTCTGTGGCACACGATGCTGGAGAAAGAACATATTTATACAGAATTTGGCAGCCCGTTTAATACACTTGCCCTTGATCTGGATACCGATGAGATTGTAGATTATGCAACCCTTGATGGCGTTCAGGAAATGTGTGAAACACAGCGCAAGTGGGAGAAAAATGGTTATATCCAGCCGGATGTTGCATCTTCTACGGATTCCGGAAGTGACGGTATGCTTTCCGGAAAATATGCAGGATATCTGTGCTCGACTATTTCTACATATGAAAGCCAGTTCGCAGCGCCTATTGCGGCAGCTCATCCGGATTGGGAACTGGGCTATATGAACTACGGCGAAATGTTCCAGTATGCATATCCGAACAGCCCGGCAATGGGTTCGCTGGCAATCCCTGCAGCAAGTGAGAATCCGGAAAGAGCGCTGGCATTTTTGGAACTTCTTTTAACCGATAATGAGCTTTATAATCTGATTGACTGTGGTATTCAGGGCGTTCATTATGATGTGGATGAGGATGGATATTATACATCCTTACAGGGAGATGCAATTACTTATCCGAGAGAGTCCTTATGGTTAACCTCTTATTATGTAAATGAGGATGCTAAGATTTATACAGAAGGCGATGTAGCCGGAATGACCTATATTGAAGAAAAGCTTGCGCCGATTGCAGTAGAGTGTTATTGGCAGAATTTCCCTTATGATGCGTCCGGCTATTCAGAATATGCGACAGCTTGCTCTACCGTATATTCCGAGTATTGGAGCCCGTTGCTTACCGGTCAGTTAGATGATGTGACTGGCGGATTGGCAACACTGGATCAGAAGATGCTGGAAAATGGTCAGGATAAAATTCTGGAAGCATTAACGCCTCAGTGGGAAGCTTACAAAAAACAGATTGGACGATAACGTGAAAAACATTCGGCATACTGTAAAGTGTGTCGAATGTTTTGCTTAAGGGAGAAAGATTGAAAAATACAATTTTTCAATCCCGAGATTTGTGTCTGCGCGCACTTGACACAAACTCGACATGCGCAAAAAGCATGCGCAGAAATGAGGGAAAATATGGCGGAGAACATTATTTTACGGAATAAATTTTTTGTAGCGGACAAACTGTTGGATGGTGTGACAAGAATTACAGGTTTGGCAGGAGAGCTGTGCTATCTGATTGAAGGAACTGAAAGGACCCTGCTGATAGATGGTTTATCCGGTGTAGGTTCCCTGCGCGCCTTTGTCAGAGAATTGACGGAGTTACCGGTAACCATGGTAGCGACGCACGGTCATATCGATCATATAGGTGCTGCGTGGGAATATGGGGAAGTTTTCATTCATCCGGATGACATTGCGTTGATGTACACGGAAATGCATTCTTCTGTTGAAAGTCGCTTGAAATTCACGGGCTCTAATCCGGCTATGGAAAAACGTACGAAGACCAGGGAAGAGGATGTCCCTCCTGCACATGGAATAAAAACATATCCGGTATATGATGGGGATGTATTTCAGCTTGGTGGGATGAAAATAGAGGTGATCGGCGTTCCGGGACATACCTATGGAACGCTGGTTTTTCTGGATCGTGCAAAAAGAGTTGTCTATTCGGGTGATGCTTGCAATATTAATACGCTTTTGCATTTGGTCGGATCGACTACGGTCGAGGAATATTTACAAAGTCTGCAGCATTTTAAAACGTTTCAGAAAGATTTTGATGTAACGTATGGCGGTCATATCAGAAGCGCCGTTCCCAATACGATTATTGACGATGGAATAGCAATGTGCAGACGGATATTGAACGAAACGGATGAAGCAGTGCCTTTGGGCAGCTATGCACAGGGAGCTTTTCTGGCATCAGACCGTGGAGCAGATTATGTTCCCAAATGTGGCGGCTACTGTAACATTGTTTATCGGAAAGATATGAAACAGAAACGCGTTCATCCGGAAATTCTGGGCGCACCGAATTATTATCGTTAATGATGAGTTAAAACAAAATTACAACGATGTACTATTGACAATTCATATGTTTGGATGTATGATTAGTACAACGTTATACTAAATAAAAAAGACAAGCGAGAAAATTTGAAGGAAAGAAGGAATACGAATGTCAAAAGAACAGACGGAGCAGCAAAATGCGGAAGAGCAGAGTCTGAGACGGGCGGAGGAATTGTATCACAAAATTTCCGGAGAAAAGTTTGAGATTGGAGAACGACGGGAATGGATGCTTCCGATGCGCGATGGAGTGAAATTGCGTACAATCATTCAGTTCCCGGGAAAGCCGTTGGAAAGTACCTTTACGGAAAGAAAAACATATCCGGTCGTAGTACAGCGCAGCTGTTATCCTCATACAGAACAATTGTTGGAGCTGCACGCCAGAGAATACAGCAAGCGCGGATTTGTTTTTGTTTATCAGTGGTGTCGGGGAACCGGCGGTTCTGAGGGAGAATGGGTTCCCAATATTAACGATCGGAAAGATGGTCTTGATACTTTGGAATATCTCAGTGCTCAGCCTTACACAGACTGTATCGGTTACTGGGGGGATTCCTATCTTGCTTTTACCGGATGGTGTATGGCAGATGCAGTGCCTGAAAAGGTGAAGACGATGTATTTGGGGGTATATGGTTGCGACCGCCATACTTCCGCGTATAAAGACGGACTTTTCAGACAGGACATCCTGACTGCATGGGCAATGGGAAATGCAGGTGTTCCGGTGGAAGCACCTTTACTGGAGTCCTGTGCATATCGGCCGCAGACGGAAGTGGATGAAAAAGTGTGGGGGGTTCATCTGGACTGGTATCGGGATTGGATTACCAATACGGACAGAGACAGCGCCTACTGGTCTGATGGCTTCTGGAAAGAATTAAAAGAAATTCCGGGAAAAGTGAAAATTCCGGTATTCATCCGGGAAGGCTGGTATGATCACCATCTTGGAAGTGCCATTGTTACTTATGAAAGCCTTTCGGAAGAGGCGAAAAAGCATTCTGTTATTCAGATTGGTCCGTGGAATCATGGATACAGTCCTGCAGTGACCCATCAGCCTCTGGCAAATCTGGAAGATGATAAAGTTGCATCGCCTTTGAACTGGTTTACTCAGATTTTAAAAGAGAAAAAACTGCCGGAAAAGGCTGCATATACCTATGTTATTGGAGCCGACGCCTGGAAGAAATGGAATGAATTTCCTGTGCAGACAGGAAAACAGCAGGAATGGTTTTTACAGGCTGGAAAGAAAATTGGAAAGTCGGTGAAAGAACAGGCGGAAGTCAGTTTCGTTTACGATCCGGAAAATCCTGTATCATCTCATGGAGCGGAGTCTTTATTTGCTTCACAGGCTGGAGTCGGAAGTATTTCTCAGCCAAGGTCCGGATACCGGGATGATGTGGTTACTTTTTTGTCAGAACCGGTACCGGAAGATACCGAGATGGAAGGAAAGATAAAGGTTCGGCTGTTTGTAAAATCGGATGCGGAAGATACGGCGTTCAGCGCTAAATTAATGGAAGTTTTTGAAAATGGGGAATGTGTAAATATCCGGGGAAGTATTACCACACTGGCATATCGGAATCAAAATCCCCATAGAGGCACATATACACCGGGAGAAATTGTAGAGATTTGCATTGAAATGTGGGATGTCGCATGGATGATTCGGAGTGGTTCCCGCCTGCGTCTGGATATATCTTCCTCAGATTTTCCTCAGTACAGTGTGCATAGTAATTATCCGGGAATCTGGTCAGAACAGTCAAAAACGAAAAAGGCAAATCAGACGGTTTTGATGGGAGAAGGCTATCCGTCAGAAATCATTCTGCCGATCGTAGAGTAAGATACATGGGAATTAAAATCAAATCTCATGATCTGATAGAAGTATGAAAACAGAGCAATGAAAGGAGAAAGCCATGAAGAAAATAGCAATTGGTGGTGGTCAGGGGTTCTGGGGTGACTCACCGGATGCGGCTATTCACATGATTCGAAATGCGGATATCCAGTATCTGGGTTGTGATTACCTGGCAGAATTAACCCTTTCTATTATGGCAAAGCAGCAATTAAAAGATCCCAAAAAAGGCTATGCACCTGATTTTGTAACCCGTCTTTTAAAAGAAGCAGGAAAAGAAGCCTGGGAAAAAGGAATTCGTATTACAACGAATGCAGGTGGTATGAATATTAAAGGCTGTGTGGATGCAGTAAAGGAACAGGCAGAAGCGCAGGGAATGAAGGGTTATAAAATCGGTTATGTAACCGGAGATGATATTAAAAGTAAAATTCCTCAGTTATTAAAGGATGGCTGGACATTCCCGAATTTTGACTATGATGGCAACTTCAATGATATTGTAGATAAAATTTATAACTGCAATGCTTATATTGGTCATGAAGGAATTCAGGATGCGCTCGCACAGGGAGCGGATGTGGTAATTACAGGCCGCGCAGCAGACAGTGCGCTGTTTCTGGCTCCGCTTGCCCATGAGTTTGGATGGGCAGATAATGACTGGGACAATCTTGCACGGGGTATCATGG
>ENA-ORPH01003735-ORPH01003735.1-human-gut-metagenome-genome-assembly--contig:-NODE-3735-length-10855-cov-4.078426_pt1 | contig 10855 bp, 9 predicted proteins | sample MGYA00242142_ERZ509074 | MGnify/ENA primary metagenome ERZ509074 (study PRJEB26280, sample SAMEA2338724) | human gut metagenome | biome: human gut; feature: human-associated habitat; material: faeces... | reverse complement strand
CGGTGTTGAATGACGGGTCTTTGCGATCCACGGATATACCTTTCCTCCCGGAAGATGTCCACCTTCTCCTGGTTTTGCTCCCTGTGCCATCTTGATCTGGATCTCTTTTGCACTGACAAGATATCTTGATGTCACTCCGAAACGTCCTGAAGCCACCTGCTTGATGGCCGAGCATTTATTTGTATCCAGTCGCTCGATATCCTCTCCACCTTCACCGGAGTTGGATTTTCCGTGAAGCATGTTCATGGCGATTGCCATGGTCTCATGAGCTTCTTTGGAAATGGATCCGTAGGACATGGCTCCTGTCTTAAATCTTGTTACGATGGAATCTACGCTTTCCACTTCTTCGATCGGAACGCTCTTCTTCGGATAATTAAATTCAAGCTGGCCTCTCAGATTGATCTTTTCGCCCTCTTCATCCACCATCTGTGTGTACTGTTTGAACAGATCATAACTTCCGGTTCTTGTAGACTGCTGAAGCATGTGGATCGTCTGTGGATTGTAAAGATGTTCTTCTCCACCGCTCTTATATTTATGCTTTCCGACGCTGTCCAGTGTCATATCTACAGCAAGTCCCAGCGGATCAAAGGCCTCTGTATGGAATGCAGTATAATCTTCTGCAATCTCCTCAATTCCGATTCCACCGACACGGCTGACTGTATCGGTAAAATAACGATTGATAAAGTCACTCTTCAGACCGATCGCCTCAAAGATCTTTGCTCCCTGATAAGACTGGATCGTTGAGATTCCCATCTTGGATGCGATCTTGATGATTCCATGGATCACCGCAGAGTTATAGTCATCCACCGCTGCGTAATAATCTTTGTGAAGCAGATTTGCCTCAATCAACTGACGGATGGACTCATGTGCCAGATACGGGTTGATCGCACATGCTCCATAGCCCAGCAGGGTTGCAAAATGATGGACCTCTCTCGGTTCCCCACTTTCCAGGATCATGGCAACAGAGGTTCTCTTCTTTGTGCGGACTAGATGCTGCTGCAATCCCGATACAGCCAGAAGTGACGGAATTGCTACATGATACTCATCTACATCCCGGTCTGTCAGGATCAGGATATTCGCTCCCTCACGGATGACTCTGTCTACTTCGATGAACAGATATTCAATGGCTTTTTCCAGGCTCGTATTCTTATAATAAGTGATCGGGATCACCTCAACCTTAAATCCCGGTTTCTTCATGTTTTTGATCTTCAACAGATCGGTACAGGTCAGGATCGGATTGGACACTTCCAGGATCTTACAGTTGTCTGCTTTCTCCTCTAAAAACTGTTTATGCCGGCAGAAGTCTGGGCGGATTCAGCTTCTTAATCCAAAAGGATGTAGAGTTCACGGGTTCGAATCCCGTTGCTGGCGCACTCGTCGAGATTACGACCCCGGCAGACGGTCCCAAAGTCTGCCCGCGAAATATTGAGGTGTAGCCAAGTGGTAAGGCATGGGACTTTGACTCCCTGACTCGCTGGTTCGAATCCAGCCATCTCAGCCATTCTCCCAAAGAAAAAATGCTGGCATAGCTCAGTTGGCAGAGCGACGCACTCGTAATGCGTAGGTCGCCGGTTCAAGTCCGGCTCCCAGCCCCATTTGGTCTCTTAGCTCAGTTGGTAGAGCACCTGACTGTTAATCAGGGTGTCGCTGGTTCGAGTCCAGCAGGGACCGCCATTGCGGAAATTCCCGTCTTCCGCATCCAAAAGAGATGGGCTTAACAGAATATAGTGGTGAAAATCCACCGGGGCGGGAACCCATCCGTGCCGACAGGACAGTAAAAGTTGTTTGTCCAGCCACATCTCTTCTTTTTCAAGCCCGGATTCCTCGGAAAATGTGCCACCGAGGGCGGATAGTAAATCCGGCATGAGCGGAATAGCTACTCGCTCGCGGGGAGTCTATATGCTATCGTGGTGGAATTGGCAGACACAGCAGACTCAAAATCTGCTGCTGGAAACAGTGTAAGGGTTCAAGTCCCTTCGATAGCACCATCCCGGTATGCGGGCGAGGAAGCGCAAAAAGCTAAGTGCTGGGCGGCTGGCATCATTGCTAAGTGTTTGGCGGCTGGTAGGAAGGCGTCCGCGACCGGGAGCCGAACAAAAATGCTGGAATAGCTCAGTTGGTAGAGCGACGCATTCGTAATGCGTAGGTTGTCGGTTCGAGTCCGACTTTCAGCTCCATCCCTTGCTGAAAACTGCACCGGAAGATGCGTCCGGCCCGATACAACCGAGCAAATTCGGGGCTGCGACTTTTCGGAGCACAGTCATCGGGTCGCGGTGTGTGACAATCTAAGCGGGGGTTATGCCATCCGGGATGGTCCCGGACCAGAGGGCCGGGGCGGGAGTTCGATTCCCCAAGCGGCGAGGTTCGACTCCTCGCGGCAACGGTTGATGGCCCTCTCTTCACCTTAAAAAGCTCTTGCGGATAAGAACTTTTTTCAGTTGTATTGCCTCTCTATTTTCTGGCGAAACGACTGTTTTTCGCTCGGATGCGGTTGCAAACGCAAAGAGCTGAATCCGCAATACAGGGGCGAATGTTCTAAGGCTGGCGATGCGGTCTCCAAAACCGCGTGTGGTGGGTTCGATTCCCAACCGTCCCTGCCATACATATCGGGGTGCCTGGAGATGGTTCCAGTCCGGCCTCATAAGCCGGTTGACGCGGGTTCGAGTCCCGCCCCCGAAACCAGATGCCGAGTCGCTCTCGGCTGATGTGAGCGTGTGCAGAAAGCCTCACGAAGAATGACAATGCCCGACAATTCAGATGCGGAGCCGGTGGGTATACACGGCGGCTTGCGAAAACGCCCATTACGCGCAAGTAGACGATACTCTGATTGTCGGGAACTGCAACAAGCAGCGTTGGTGTTTAACGGTCAGCACTCCGGTCTTCCAAATCGGCGGTGCCGGTTCGAATCCGGTACGTTGCTCCACGTCCAGTGCTCGGACAAAGTACACGTCTGAACGGTCTGCCCACAGATAGAGCACATCAGGGCAGGGGAAACGGGGACTCACGGGGGCTAACCGCAAGCAGCCGCCCCGCAGCGGTGACAGTCCGGAGAGACGGGCAAGCAGCAGCCAGCAAAAGCGGCGTCGCAAACTATCCGTTTTTCGCGGGTTTGTCTTGTGATGCCGCTTATTTTTTGAAATTTTTTCCCACCGAAAGGAGCTTACACATGGAAAAAATCACACGAAAAGTGACCGCTACGGTCATCCATTATTCCGAGGCCGTTTTGGAGAACGGTATGCCGGCATTCAAGGAATGTCCGTCCGAACTGGTCGCAGATGCTGTCGATGCCACTCAGGCCCTCGCTTATCTGCGCAAGAAGTACGGAACAGACCGCTCTTTCCTCGTGACCGGTCTGGAGACGTCCACAAAGAAGTATGAGATGGACCTGGCTCTGTTCGTAAAGACCGCCACGCCGGTCATGGAGGTAAATGCTGTACCGGACGCAGAGCCGGAGGCTGAACAGACTACGCCTGCTGCTCCCACTTCGGAAGCGCCTGCTGCCGCAGTTGAGGTAGCCGCACCCGCACCTGTTCAGGAAGCCACTCCTGCACCCGTAGCTGCGGAGTTTACTCCCGCGCCTGTTGTTGCGCCTGTCGCACCGGTTGAGCCTGCTGCACCTGCCACCGAACCCGCTGTGGCCGTTGCCGTTCCCGCAGGCGAAGTTGAAATTTGACCGTCATGCACAGCAGAGCGAAAGAAAGGGCAAAACTTCTGACAGCTATTGCCGGTGTTGCGCTGATAGTTGCGGCAGTTGTCGGAATTGCTATCTCACTGATGACCGGGATGCCGTCGGGAGGCGGCATCTCAGGTCAAGTAACCATTCAGCCCCATACAGAGGATTCACTTGCAGATATGGATGCAAAAGGAACCTTCTGCAAGTCCGTGCTCTCCACAAAGGTAAACAGGAAACTGGAGAAGAACGGATATTTAATGCTGGACACGAAGAAAGAATACGAAAAGTACCTGAGCGAATACCTTGACATCGTGCAGGTGGAGCCGGAACAGGTCCCGCTCGTCGATGACTGGTATGCCGCCGGATATAAGGCGATTGTTTTCTCTACAGATGCCTACGGAACAGAGGTCAATCTGGTGGCCGCCGAGCAGTATATCGGGGACGAGAGCGTTAAAATCGTCATCGAACCGGCAGAAATCAATCCTGCCTTCCAGTTCAGCCAGGATATCTCTAACTGCAAGCAGACCTCTGTAATTGTCTATATTCAAGCGGAGGTTCTGGATAATGCGGAAAGCATTGAATTTCTGGTGAAAGGAGAGAGTTGAAAAATGGCAAACCGAACGCTGAAAACGCAGCCGGGCGTCGATGCCTGGTGCAGTCTCCCTGACAAGCTGCTGTCCGAACAGGGGAAAGCCCTGGTATCTTCTGACCCTGACCTGAGCGAGCAGACACTTCGCCTACTGAGTGAAATTGAACAGCATAAGGACGAGGACATGAAGTGTTCCTTTGAAGATGTGTGTTTCTACGATAAAGGAGGACACTCTAAATCCGTTGGACTGGCCTGCCTGTCTATCTGCATCAAGGCAAACCCGTATGCTTCTCTCGCAGAGGTTGCGGCCAGGTATTCCGCCATGAGAAACAAGAACTTTGCGGCAGTCGCAAGAGCATTGGTAGACCTGAAGCACGAGAAGGGTTCTTTCATCGTTTATTCCAGGAATAGGCATGACGGAACTATTCAGGTAAACGCCTGGATGCCGTTCATCGTCAACGCGGGGCATGAGCTGCCTCCTGTGAAGGGAAGTGCTACCATTGCGTAGAGCCATCTATAAAGGCGTTGTAGTAGGTGTCCTGATTCTTGGCATCGCATATTTTTGGCACGAGCAGGGAGAGCTTTATATGGACGTCCTGCGCCATATCCCTCAAATCCTGTTTGAAGGATACCAACCTGCGGCGTTTGACCCAGAGGTTCAAAAGAAATTTGGAATATGGGTCCTGACGGAATGCCTACTCGCCGTATTTCTGCTTCCTAACGGCAGAAAGCGTAGGAAATGGGAGAAGGATGATGACGAGGACGAGGACTGAGCGAATCACTCTCATATACTCGGCCGTGTGAAACATAAAATTCGCAGTGGAGGTGTTTCAGGTGAAAAAGTCAACACAAGTGGTATTTACCATCGAATGCGGTGCGACTCCTGACGAACTAATGCAGGCCATTCAAGATATCGTGCTTTCAAAGCTACTTGCCGGCCGAGCGGAGGTAGCATCTTGAACGAGCTGGATGCGCGTGGTATAATCGAACCAGCAGAATTTGGCTGGCATCGAAAGGAGGCCGGCACATGAGAATGTGCGGATACGCACGAGTTAGCACCGACGAGGAACGGCAATTAGATAGCTTAGAGCATCAGATGGAGTTTTTCTCGGATTTTGCAAAGCAGAATGGGCATCATCTGGTCAATGTCTACACGGATGAAGGAATTACAGGCAGACAGCTCAAAAAGCGCGATGCGTTCAACAAAATGCTGAGCGACTCAAAACTTGGGCTATTTGACCTTCTTGTGGTCAAGGATGTCTCACGATTTGCACGAAATACTGTAGACCTACTCACGTCGATTCGACAGCTCAAATCGAGAGGAATCGACGTGATTTTTGTCAATAACAGCCAGAAAGTGCTTGGCGAATCGGAGTTCATCATCACGCTGCTCGGCGCTGTGGCGCAGGAGGAAAGTTCAAACCTGTCTAAGCGAGTCAAGTTCGGGAAGAATATTACATCAAAGAAAGGAAGAGTACCGCCGCGAATTTTCGGATATGACCGGATTGATAACTTCACTATGGAAATCAATGAGAGGGAAGCGGAGGTCGTCAGAGAAATCTATCATCTCTACATCGACGAGGGACTCGGATGCCGCCTTATCGCCATCACACTTGCCGAAAAGCAGATGAAAACCAAGTTTGGTAACGATTGGAACCAGAGGAACATACGGAGAATACTGGAGAACCCAATTTACAGCGGACATTACATCAATCACCGCTACACAGTTGTGGACTTTCTGGAAGGAACGACGAAGGCGCTGCCGAAGGAACAGTATTACCACCATGACCGCCCGGAATGGGCCATCATAACGCCCGAACGCTTCCAGCAGGCACAGGAAATCTTGGAGCAGAGGAGAAAACAATACGCGACCGAATACACGCATTTCACTGGGCGATACAGCAACAGGCATTTATTCAGCACCCTGATACGCTGCAAGGAATGCGGACGCGCCTTCTCACGAAGAGTGACGCATTATCCAAACTCCGATTACATTTACTGGCGATGTCCAACCAACAACCAATATACCGCAAAACGATGTTCCAACAACACAATCGTCAGAGAGGATGACCTAATTGAAACACTCTCCACCTACCTGAGAGAGGTTGTCTCTAACAAAGAGTCCATCGCTCAGGAAATCGCACGCAAGTTTAAGGAAGCAAATGCGGTGGAGGGAAGTAAGCCAGACGTTCAAACGCTTGAGGCGAAAAAGGTCAAGCTGAAGGCAAAGTTGGAAAAGTATATGGAGATGTACGCCAATGATGTCATCACGATGGAAGCGTTGAAAAGTAAGACAGCAGAAATCAACGAATCTATCAATGTGATTGATGACCAGCTTATTCTCCTCGAAGGACAACGCACACAGGAAAGGACCATCGAAAGCATCACGAATGAAGCGATGACGGAAATTGAGCGGTTTCTCAGCCTGCAATCTGCAACCAATATGGACCTCAGAAGAATTATAGATTCTATCATCGTGGACGACAAAAAGCAGGTGAAAATCAATCTAAAAATAACGGGCAATTTGTAAAGAGGAGCTGCTTTGCATACCTACTTGGTGTAGACCGTAGAGCCAATGGACTGCATGATGATGGACGGCACGCCGACCGCATAGATCTCTTTGATCGTCGCGGCGTGGGGATGGATCTCGCGGCGGCGCAGATGCACGTCGGGATTGCGCGTGAGGTTGAGATAGAAGCCGATGGACGCGCCGACGAGCTGACCGATAACGGTGGCGATCGCCGCACCGGCGACCTCCAGCCGCGGGAAGCCGAGCAGGCCGAAAATGAGGATGGGATCGAGAACGATGTTGGTGGCCGCGCCGGCGATCTGCGTGATCATGGAGAGGTTCGTGCGTCCCGTCGATTGCAGCAGGCGCTCATTATACATCTGGAAGAACAGGCCGACCGAGCAGCCGATGCAGACGGTCACATAGTCGCGTCCGTAAGCGATGATCTGCGGGTTGTCCGTCTGAAAGCGGAAGAACGGTCCCGCAAGCGTCCAGCCGATGAGGGCAAAGAGCGCAAAATTGCACAGCGTCAAAAACAGTCCCACATTCGCCGCGCGGTCCGCGCCCGCCTGATTCTTCTCGCCCAGCGAGCGGGAGAGCAGCGCGTTCATACCCACACCCGTGCCGCCGGAAAAGGCGATGCACAGCGTTTGGAGCGGGAATGCGAGCGACACGGCGTTCATCGCGTCCTGACTGAGCTTTGCCACAAAGATGCTGTCCACCACGTTGTAGAGCGCTTGAAACAGCATGGATACCATCATCGGCACCGCCATGCTGAAGAGCAGCCTGCCGACCGGCATGGTGCCCATTTTATTTTCCTGTAGGATCTCTTCTCTGATATTTTCGTCCATTTTCCGTATCTCCGTGCGTGAAAGGGTGCTCCGTCCGGCGGACAGAGCACCTTTTTCTTTATTTTTTCAGTTCGCCGTTCGCGGCCTTGGTGAGGTAGGCGTTGATGAAGCCGTCGAGGTCGCCGTCCATGACCGCCTGAATGTTGCCGGTCTCGTAGTCCGTGCGCGTATCCTTGACGAGTTGGTAGGGCATGAAGACATAGGAGCGGATCTGGCTTCCCCATTCGATCTTGAGCTGCACGCCCTTGAGGTCGCTGATCTTCTCCGCGTGCTGCTGGATCTTCAGCTCCATGAGCTTGGATTTGAGCATCTGCATGGCGTAGTCGCGGTTCTGGAACTGGCTGCGCTGTGTCTGGCAGGCGGTGACGATGCCGGTGGGGATATGAATGAGACGCACCGCAGACGAGGTCTTATTGACGTGCTGGCCGCCCGCGCCGGAGGAGCGGTAGACCTGCATTTCAATGTCCTCGGGGCGAATGTCGACCTCGATGTCGTTGGGCAGCTCGGGCATGACCTCGAGCGCGGCGAAGCTCGTCTGGCGGCGGGCGTTCGCGTCGAAGGGCGAAACGCGCACCAGACGGTGGACGCCGTTCTCACTCTTGAGATAGCCGTAGGCGTTCTCGCCCTTGACCATGACCGTCGCGCTCTTGATGCCGGCCTCTTCGCCGTCGATATAGTCCATCATCTCGAACTCGAAGCCGTGCTTGTTCGCCCACTGCATATACATACGGTAGAGCATCTGCGTCCAGTCCTGCGCCTCGGTGCCGCCCGCGCCGGCGTGGAAGGTCAGAATGGCGTTGCAGTTATCGTACTCGCCGGAGAGCAGCGTCGTGAGACGAACCTCCTCGATCCGCTTCTCCAGATCGGCGAAGCCCTCCTCCAGCTCGGGCAGCAGGCTGGCGTCGTCCATCTCGTTGCCCATGTCGATGAGGGCGAGCAGGTCGTCGCGCGTGGAGACGAGCTTTTCAAAGCGGTGGACCTTATTTTGCAGCTGCTTGGTGCGCATCTGATTGGCCTGCGAGCGCTCGATGTCGTTCCAGAAGCCGTCCTCGTGCGCCTCGGCCTCGAGCCGCGCGATCTCGTGCTTGGAGGATTCGATATCGAGGGCCTTCTGAAGGTTTTCAAACGTGTCGCTCATGGCGAGCAGTTTCTGCTTATAGGAATCGTATTCGATAACAGCCATGGTGATCTCCTCTTCTCATACTGCATTAGCCAAAAAAGTATATCATACCGCCGCGCGAAAGGCAAGAAAAATCCGCCTCGGCGGCGGATTTTCCCAATTTTTTATCGTCAACGGTGCAAACTGCCCCATAAAAACAAAAAATCCACGCATCCCTGCGTGGTTCCGCTTTGGTCGCTCAGCGCTCGCTGACGATCTGCTCCGTCGTGCCGAAGATCATGTCATCGACGTCGAAGCCCTTGAAGTTTTCAAACATCATATTGGTTCTCACGCTCCTTTCTCTTTTCAATTTCAAGAGTATGATACCACTTCTCTGTCAAGCGCGCAAGTGTGATTTTCCACATATTTCACAAAAATATTTTCGCCGTTTTGTGCTTTGCGCTAATTCGTTTTGCTTGTTTCCGCTCAAAGCCCTGTGGTAAAATAATGTATCCAATTTTGTTCTTCGGGAGGCGAGAGGACGCCTATGTACGAATTTTTTGCCGGCGACTACGACGTCGCCGTCATCGGCGCGGGCCATGCCGGCATTGAAGCCGCGCTCGCAAGCGCGCGGTTGGGACGGAAAACGGTCTGCTTCACCATCAACCTTGACGCGGTGGGCAATATGCCCTGCAACCCTGCCATCGGCGGCACGGGCAAGGGCCATCTTGTGCGCGAGCTGGACGCGCTCGGCGGCGAGATGGCAAAGGCCGCCGACCGCTCGTGCATCCAGTACCGGATGCTGAATCTTGGAAAGGGCCCGGCGGTACACTCGCTGCGCGCGCAGGCCGACCGGCGGAAATATCAGGAGGACATGAAGCATACGCTCGAGCGGCAGGAAAACTTGGACCTCAAGCAGGCGATGGTGGTCTCCATTGGCCTCACCAACGGGCATGTTTCGTCTGTCACGACAAGGCTCGGCGCGGTGTATGACGTGAAGGCCGTCGTGATCGCTTCGGGCACATATTTAGACGCGCGGGTCATCACGGGCGACTGCGCGTATGCATCCGGTCCTGATGGCATGCAGGCGGGCATTTTGCTCACCGACTGTCTCAAAGCCTTCGGCCTTCGCATGCGGCGCTTTAAAACCGGAACGCCCCCGCGCGTGAACCGCCGTTCGGTGGACGTCTCCAAGATGGAGCTTCAGCCGGGAGATGAGCGCCCGGAGCCGTTTTCCTTTTCCACAACGGGCGAGGTCAAAAATCAGGCTGTGTGTTACCTCACCTATACGAACGAGGAAACGCACCGGATCATCCGGGAAAATTTTGCGCGCTCGCCGCTTTTTAACGGGATGATCGAATCGGTTGGCCCCCGGTACTGCCCGTCGATCGAGACGAAAATCGACCGTTTCCCGGAAAAGCCGCGCCATCAGCTCTTTGTCGAGCCCTGCGGGCTCGGGACGGACGAGCTCTACATTCAGGGCCTTTCGTCAAGTCTTCCCGAGGATGTGCAGATCGCGATGGTACACACGATCGCGGGACTCGAGCACGCGGAGATCATGCGCCCGGCGTACGCGATTGAATACGACTGCATCGACCCGACGGAGCTTCTTCCGACGTTGGAAAGCAAAAAAGTCCCCGGGCTCTATGGCGCGGGGCAGTTCAACGGCTCTTCGGGCTATGAGGAGGCGGCGGTGCAGGGCTTTGTTGCGGGTGTGAACGCGGCGCTCAAAATCAAGGGCGAGGAGCCAATGATCTTAAGGCGCATGGACGGCTATATTGGGACGCTCATTGACGACCTCGTCACCAAGGGCACGAACGAGCCGTACCGGATCATGACCTCGCGCTCGGAATACCGGCTTTTACACCGGCAGGACAATGCAGACCAGCGCCTTTCGCCCATCGGCCACCGGATCGGTTTGATTTCGGATGCGCAATATGAGGCGGTCTTAGAAAAATACCGGACGGTCGAGCGGGAAAAAAAGCGTCTGGAGGCGACCGGCGTTTCCGAGAGCGAAGCGCTCAATGAGATGCTTACTGCGCATGATACCGCTCCCGTCAAGGGCTCGGCAAGGCTCTCTGATCTTTTGAGGCGGCCGCAGATCGGCTATGAGGATCTTGCACCATTTGACCCC
>ENA-ORPH01003734-ORPH01003734.1-human-gut-metagenome-genome-assembly--contig:-NODE-3734-length-10856-cov-4.668271_pt1 | contig 10856 bp, 21 predicted proteins | sample MGYA00242142_ERZ509074 | MGnify/ENA primary metagenome ERZ509074 (study PRJEB26280, sample SAMEA2338724) | human gut metagenome | biome: human gut; feature: human-associated habitat; material: faeces... | reverse complement strand
TGTTAGCGTACGCATTGTAAAAATGGTACTTTCAACCCAGCTAGCGATGAGAAAGTGTTATTTAACAGTTATATTTAGACTAAACGGGATATAATGGGATATACGGGGATATAGTGGGATAACGGCGGATTAAAAGGGATTTTAACATATCTTAAAAAAATACCGGACTTCGAGCTTTTTAGACTCAGTCCGGTATTTTGACATTTATTTTTAGACCATACTACTAGCGTCGTTTCATTAAATAATTATATAATTCTTCAATCTCATCATTGGTCGCTTTTGTTAAAGATATAATGTTTTTCCCAAAGAGATTTGAAAAAAGAACATAAACATCTCCTTTGCTCATTCCCAATTCTCGAGCCCTTGCATAAATGGCCGTATATCGTTCTTTTCGATAAACCTCGTCTGAACTTTTTAAAGTACGCGTTTTTATGGGCAACATTGATTTTAAATAAGAAATACAATTTTTTGCCTGTTCTTCGTCTAAATCTTTATATGTCTGTTCTTTCTTATCTAAGCCGTACCTTTTCTTTATTGCACCATACCATTTTTTGCGGGCTTCACCTTCGCCGCCGTATTGATATGCTTCAATAACCCCCAATTTTTCAACAAGTTTCCGAATTTCTGAAGCAAAAGGAGATGTCTCTCCTTTTTTTGCTTTTGCTTCTCCCTTTTTGGGGGATGGAGACGGTTTATGATAAACGTTAATCATAACAAAGCCATTGCCGACAATATTACCATCACCCGTTACATTGTTTGATGAAGGAGTATTCGGAACGCTATCTTTGAAGAGGTTTATAATATTATCTTTTTCTTCTTGGCTCATAGGAACACCTAAGCAATTTTGGACAGGATACTGATTATCTGTGCTGATGAAGGCTTATTTTCAGACGTAAAAAGGTCATATATAGCTAAAATAAGCTCCGCTTTTTTAGCGGGATTTAGAGCTCTATTCGTTGCAGTTAAAGATTCTTCAACGGTTTCAATGGCTGAGAGCAATTCCTTTCTGTCCAGTTTTACAGACGTTTCCTCAGAAAATTCTCTTCCCGTAGCCAACCAATCTAAACTTACACCGGCAACGTTTGCCAAAGAAGCAACCGCTTTAAAAGAGGGTTTTGCTTTTCCGTCTCTCCACTTCGCGACTTGCTCGGCCGTTACTCCAGCTATTCGAGCCGCGTTTTGAAGCGTCCCGATCTTATTAAGGACGATTTTAAAACCAGTTTCAAAATAATCATCGCTACTTGAAACTTTTATCATCGACAAAAAACCTCTTTTAAAAAGAAATATATCGTTTTAAATCATACATTTATGATAAAAAACGGATATAAGTATCTTTAAACTCGATTTTTATCGTTGACTGTATCGATAAAAATCGATATGTTAATTATACAAAGTTAATTTAACACCCCAGAAAAAACCGACTTGGCAGAGTCGGTTAGAACGGAGGACGGAGACACGTTATGAGATACACGGCTGTACAGATCAAATGCAAAATCCTTCTTAAAGGAATGACGTTAAAAAGTCTGTCCCTAAAAGCCGGATTATCTGCCAGAGCCTGTTCAGTCGCTCTCATTAAGCCGTTCCCTGCCGCAGAAGAAGCTATTGCCGAGTTTTTAGGCATTCCTGCCCGACAACTTTGGCCAAGCCGCTTTAATGCGGACGGGAGCCGCAAATGTTCCCGACTTTCTAAATATAAAGGGATTCGTATTTTTCGGCAATGTCAAAACGACAAGGCCGCTTAAACAAAGAATTTTTTGCTGATGAATTCAAAAGGAGAAAACATGGCTGAATACATTCCAGAAAACAATGAAAAAACAATCAGAAATCTTCTCATGTCATGCAAAAAAGCCGTTCCGGGCGTTGTTTTCAAAATCTGGGATACGGAAGAACTTGTCATAAAAAGCAGCGATATTGATGAAATTATCACCGCTATTGACGGCGGAGATGAAGAAATCGGCATCAACGTTTTTGATTCAACTAAAAAATCTCTCGGCTGGTTCGGCATTCTGCCGTATGAAGCGGAAGACATTATTTTTGATCATTCTGCCAATGCATTTTGCGACAGAGTAATGGCAAGCGCTGATAAAGGTTAAAGAGATGTCAAAGAAATTCAAGGACACCCAAACGCTTGATTTGTTTGAACAGGTTTATCCTGTCCGCAGACCGCCGGTGATCTCCCACACCGTTGATTTGAGCGGCAAGATTAAGCGTTTGGTGTCTTTGATCCTGAAACGCTCTTCAAAAGACCGTTCCGAAATAGCGAAAGAAATGGCTGACGTGATGAATTGTGCCTCTTTCAGCAAGGCGATGCTTGACAACTATTCTAGCGAAAGCAACGAAGATCATCAAATCACGCTTTATCGTTTCATCGTTTTGGTTCGGGTATCCGGACAAATTTGGGCATGGGACGAACTGTTGAAAGACGACGGATACACAGTTTTGTTCGGAGAAGAGGCTTTGCTTGCCGAACGCGGACGCGTCGCGCAACAGATAGAAGAACTGAAAAAATATCAGAAAGAATTGAACTCGGTTGCGCCCGTTAAAATTCGGAGGCGGTTATGAAAGAATGGTTCACGCCGTTAGAATTGGCAGAGTTAAATTTGCCAAGTTTACCTAAAACCACACAAGGAATGTCTAAAAAAGCCGATACCGAAAACTGGCAATCGCGTCCTCGTTGCGGTCGCGGCGGCGGCAGAGAGTACAACATCTCGAGTTTACCGGCTAAGGCTAAAGAAGAACTGGCGCGCCGTTCATTGTCAAGCGTTCCCGAACGCCGTTCAAAGGCCGTGATAGAACGTCCCGACGACGCCGATTTATCCGAAGCCAAAGCCTGGCAGCGTGAAACGGCTGAAGCGCGAGCGGCGGTTTTGGACGCGATTGACAATCTGGCGGTAACGTGCGGGAAAAACAACGCGATTAAAGCCGTTTTAAACGGACTTAAAAATGGAACGTTGGAACCGTCTTTTGTCGAACTGATCAGCAAAGCAAACGCAAAGACCGGCGAAACGGTCAAATTATCCCGCGCCAGCTTGTTTAATTGGTATAAACTGCGTGAAACGGCGGGCTTAAAAGGGTTGATGCCGACGCCTGCCAAAGATGAACAGATTGTTGCTCCCGAATGGTTTGAAGCCTTTGCCCGTTTGTATTTCAGACCGCAAAAACCATCATTAAATTCCTGCATTGAAATTCTTCAGAAAAATATGCCCGCACTTGCTCCCAGCTACAGACAAGCAAAGTTTTATCTTGAAAAAATCGGAAAACTGTTAGCAAACAAAGGGCGCGTCGGGGCGCGTGAGGGTAAAGCTTTTCGGGCTTACGTTTCCCGTGACGTATCGCATTTATGGCCGGGAGCGATTTATTGCGCTGACGGCCATACCTTCGATGCTGAAATCGCACATCCGATCCACGGCAAGCCTTTCCGCCCCGAAGTCACGACAATTATTGACGTATATACCCGCAAAGCCGTCGGGTTCAGTCTGAACATTGTCGAATCTACCGCGTCCGTTATGGACAGCTTGATTCATGCAGTTACGACAAACGGTATTCCGGATGTGTTTTATGTCGATAACGGCAATGGTTTTAATAATACGACGGTTGATATGTTCTGCGCCCGTTTGGGTATCACGAAAAAGAACAGTATCGCCTACAATTCCCAAGCACGCGGCGTAATTGAACGTTTGCATCAGACGATTTGGGTCAAGGCGGCGAAAATGCTGCCGACCTATATGGGAAAGCCGATGGATCCGGAAGCCAAGCAAAAGGTTTTTCACATCAATCGGCGCGAGGTCAAACAGGACGGACGCAGTCGCCTACTTCCCGATTGGCGGGGATTTGTGGCTTATTGCGAACGGTGCTTTGCCGCCTATAACGATCACCCGCATTCTTTTTTGCCTATTATTATTGATTCTGAAACAGGCAAAAAACGTCACATGACGCCAAATGAAGCTTGGGAGGCGGGCAATCCTGAATTTCCCGACTACCGCCCCGACGTTCTGACGCCGGCGGAAACAGATGATTTATCGCGTCCTTACGTTGTCCGCAAATGTTCGCGCTGTTTGGTCAGTCTGTTTAATAACGTGTACGGATCGCATCTGCTGACGCATTATCACGACGAACAAGTTGCCGTCGGTTTTGACATTCATGACGCGTCAAAGGTCTGGGTTCGGGAATGGGACGGCAAGCTTCCGGGACGTTTAATTTGCGTCGCCCGTTTCGAAGAGAACAAACGCGCCTTCATGCCCGTATCTTATAACGACAAGAAGAAATTACAAAGGGCACAGGGACGGCTTGCGCGTCTTGATGAACAGCAAAAAGAAGTCTTGGAAGAGCTGGGACAAAGATATTTACCAGCACCCGAAGCCGCGCCCGTGACGGCAGAGGAAGCAGCCAGAAACGAAGAGTTTTTAAAAGAATTTGAGGCTGAACAGAACGCTCAGCCCGTTGCCGATATTGACACGCCCGCGGCTCGGTTCCGCAAAGCCGTCGCTATCGACCAACAAATCAAAAACGGGGAAAGCATTTCCGCCGAAGACCGCCGTTGGTTTGCCGAATATTCCAAGTCGCCCGAATACATTCAGCGTATGGACTTTGCGCAGGATTTCGGAATGGAAGCGGCTCTGACGGCATAAAAAAGGCGGCGTCTTTTCGGACAACCGCCAACCACAAAACAAAGGAAGAATGACAAAAATGAATGAAACTGTCAAGAATACAATCGCCCCGTTACGTAACGTGGCACTTTTGAACGAATTGGTCTACCGCGTCAAAAACCGCGATTACGGTCTGCCCGGCATGGCGACCTTTTACGGTTTTTCCGGCTACGGAAAGACGTTCGCGGCGATTTACGCGGCGAACAAGCACAAAGCCTATCACGTCCAAGTCAAAAGCGTTTGGACGCCGAAAAAGCTCTGCGCTTCGATTTTGGGAGAAATGGGCATTCAGCCCGCTTACACAATTCCCGACATGATGGATCAGATCGGCGAAGAACTCTCGCTTTCCCAGCGTCCTTTAATCATAGATGAAGCGGATTTCTTGGTTCAAAAGCGTATGATCGAAGTTGTCCGCGATATTTATGAAAGTTCGCAGGCCACAATTATTTTGATCGGCGAAGAAGCAATGCCGGTCAAGCTTCAAAAATGGGAACGCGTCCACGGGCGTATGCTTGACTGGGTAGCGGCACAGCCCGCGTCCATTGAGGACGTTAAACATCTGGCAAAACTTTATGCAAACGGCGTTACAGTAGAACAGGACTTGTGCGAAAAAATCCTGAAAGAAAGCGCGGGTTCCGTCCGCCGCGTTTGCGTCAACCTTGACCGCGTGCGTGAATTTGCAACGACAAAAGGGTTGAAAACAGTCGGTTCGGCTGATTATCAGCGCGATTTCTTTACGGGCGTGCCTCCGATGGCGCGGAAAGCGGGGCTGTGATGGCAAATAAACCGATACACCTGCGCATGAAAGCCAAAAACCCCTGCGGCCGTCAGGCAATGTGGGAAGCAATCAGGGCAAATAAAGACGGATTTACTTTAACCGGTTTGACAAACAGTTTCAGCGATTTAAAGCGGGAAACTTTAAGAACGTATCTCCGCGCTCTTGTCGCTGGCGGGGATGTTGTTAAAGCGACGGAAGGCGATGTAAAAACACCGACGATTTTCAAATTGGCAAAAGACGTCGGAGTAAATGCCCCGAACGTGAATTCCAAAGGAGAACTTTCAACATTGGGGAACGGAACGCAACAGATGTGGCACGCCATGCGCATTTTAAAAAAGTTCAGCTATACGGATTTATCCGTTACGGCGTCAACCGAAGAAACGCCGGTTTCGATATTAACGGCGAAAGCCTATGCGAAAACTTTGTGTAAGGCAGGATACCTGCGCCGTGAAAAAGACGGTCTTTATTGTTTCATCGCTTCACATTACACGGGGCCGCGCGCGCCGATGATCCAGCGGTTGAAAACCGTATTCGATCCGAATTTGCAAAAGATCGTCTGGCAACAGGAGGCAAGCGATGACTGATTGGATATCCGAATTAAAAGCCGAATGCGCCAAGACTTCCCAAGCCAAAGTCGCCAAAGAAATGGGCTATTCCGCTGCCACAATCAGCCTTGTTTTAAAAGGGCGGTATGCGGGTGATTTAAGTGCCGTTGAACGCACGTTTAACGGATGCTTTAAAAACGCTTTGCTGATTTGCCCTGTCTTGGGCGAACTCTCCGTTGACCGTTGCATTCGGTATCAAAAACAAAAATTTTCCGCCGTTAATCCGCAACGCGTGGCTCTTTATAAAGCCTGCCGCAACGGCTGTCCCCACTTTAAAAAAGGAGAATGAAATGCCTTTAAATTCCACCTTATCCCAACAGATTTTCGGCGTGATTTCCGCGCTGACCCGTGAATACGGAAAAGAACCGCAGGGATTTATTCCGGCTTCTATCATGGACAGAGAAATCAAAAAGCTGATCCGCCTCAAAAACGAAGTTGCCGCTTTGGAAAGCGAGCTTTCCGACAAATTCGGCTTGTCTAAAGAAACCGTTGCGGTTGCCGTCCGCCTGCGTCATCTGGGCGTTGTACCGGGAACGGCATATAGCAAGGAAAACGACAATGACGACCTTCCGCCGGCAGCTTAGATTTTTGATTTTTTTACTGACTTACAAACCACCCATCAGAGAAAGGAAACACTGAAAATGAAAGAAACAACAAGACAGGCGGCTATAGAGGCAGTCAATAAACACGATTTTTTGTTTTTAATCGCAGGAACGCGAAACAAAGACGGAAGCTTTAACACCAAACGCATCATTGAAGGAAAAACCTGCGATTTGGCTATTCCTTTGGCAATGGCATTGAAAGACGAGCAAGGCATTGAAAAATGCGTCTGCAAAATACGCGTTCAAGAAAAGATACCTAAAATGCTGCACGAATTGGCGGAGGTTCTGTCACAGGAGTTTAATCAGAATAAAAAGAAAGGAAAAAACAAAAATGACTGAAAATACAAATACCACAATCCCCGAAGGATACATGAAAGACGCGGCGGGACGCCTTGTTCCCGAAAGCATTGTCAAGCCGACGGAAAAGCTGGAAGACCAGCTGGTGCATAAAATTATGGACTTTGCCTGCGCGTTGTCCGACCAGATCTCGCGGTTTAAAGGCCACACGGGCGACGATATCGCGGCTTATCTGTCGTTAATCGACGAAAAGTACGGTGTGAAAAAAGGCGGACGCAAAGGAAATATGACGTTTCAGACATATGACGGCCTGAAAAAGGTTCAGGTTGCCATTTCCGAAAACATCGTTTTCGGCGCGGAGCTTCAGACGGCCAAGACGCTGATTGACGAATGCATCAACGAATGGGGCGCGGACAGCCGCCCTGAAATCGTCACGCTGATCGACCACGCGTTTCAGGTCGATAAAGAAGGAAAAATCAACCGCAACGCTTTGCTGTCGCTTCGTCGTTTGGACATCAAAGACGAAACGTGGCAACGCGCGATGCAAGCAATCACCGACAGTATCAGAATTGACGGCTCCAAACTGTACTATCGCTTTTATGAACGTGATACGGCGGAATCCCCGTGGCGTGCCGTAACGGTTGATTTGGCAAAGGCGTAAAGGAAAAACGATGAGAATATTTTTGCATTATCTCTGCATTATCGCCTGCCTGACGCTGGTCGCTTATACCTTTTACGTCGAAAGACAGGTTGTCGCGGCAACCGAACGCGTCAACGCCACAACGGCGGAACTGAGAATAAAAGCAGGATTAGAAGGAGAAAACAAATGAGCGAAACTTTTGAAAAAATCGACGGAGAACGGCTGCTTTCATATATTGAGCGCATCGAACGCTTAGAAGAAGAAAAGAAAGCCCTTCAGAACGATATAAAAGAAGTCCTTGAGGAAGCGAAAACGGCAAATTTTGATATTTCCGCGATAAAAGAACTCCTGCGTTTGCGTCGAATTGACGAACAAGACAGGCAGGAAAAGGAATTCATCGTTGACTGCTACAGACAAGCCATAGGCTTGGACTGAATTTTCTTTATGGGCGGGGCGGTTTTCCGCCGCCCCGGACACAAGGAAAATCGAAAGGAGCGAAACATGGACAAAGCGACCGCCCGCGTTTTGTTTTTGATTTTGACGAAACATTGGTTCGACGAAATCAAGAGCGGACGCAAGACGCACGAATACCGCGAAGCGCGGGATTACTGGAATAAGCGGCTGACGGGCAAACGTTACACGCACGTCGCGTTGCGCCGCGGATACGGCAAAGGCGCGGAAGTGATGATTTTCAAAATCAACGCTTTGACACGCAAACAAAACATACCGAACGACCTGAATTTGCCGGACGTATGGGACATTGAACTGGGAGAACGTATCCAATGACAAAAGAAGAAATCAAAAAACTGGCTGACAATATGCTGAAAAACGGACTGACCGCGCCGGACTGCGCGAAAATCGGGTGTTTTCGGACGTGCTTCTATCCATTTACGGATTTTGAAACTGAAGACAGTTGGTACGACCGCGACAACGGCAGTTTTGAGGATCGATTTTCCACCGTGTACGGCGGCTGGCGTTGGCACTTTGAAACGGCAGAAAATCTGAAAGCTTTTTGCCAAGCCGTCGGGCAAGCGTGATTTTTTGGCTTGTGTCTTGGGCGGCACGTTTCGCCCAAGTGATAAACCAAAAAGCAGAAAGGAGATTATCATGGCTGATGACATGCAAAATCTGGAAACAATTAAAAGTTTTCTTAAAGAATACAAAACGCAATACCGCCGCGGAAATGCAATGCCGATCTACTTTACAATAATGGACTACTACACTTGTTTCGTTCAAGACCGTTGCGGCGAACCGTACCTGTACGAAAACGGAGAATTTCTAAGCTACGAACATTACTGCGAAAAACATAACCTATCCATAACAGAAGAAGACTTTTTGGGTCTGCCCGACGTCGTTTACGGATTTATTGAAGAACGCAGTTATCAGCGCGGAGTGTTCTTGACCGAAAGTGATGCAGAGGAACATCTGAAAAAGAATTATTATCACTACAGCCCGAAGGCGCACACGTTTGTTGAAACAGCCTTTCGCGCCCCGAAATTAGAAGCATTTTTAAAAGCCCTGATTGAATTTTTCGGCATTTCCGGGGAAGAAAAAGCAAAGCCTTTATACGGCACCTATAAAAAGGCGGAGGATTACGAAAAAGCCTTTTTAAAAGGAGAAAAAAATGTGTGAAATAAAAATAATCGGTGATGATATTTTAATGGATGGAATAAAAATCGGCAATCTTTTACCGGATCTGTTGCCGAGCATTCGCGCATCCGCCGTAGCGAAAATAGACGGAGCTGATGCAGAAAGGAAATGGATCAGTCGGGTTGATGAGCTTGAAAATGATTTAAGATATACGGAACTCGAAAAAAGCGATCTTGAGGACGATGTCAGCGATCTTCAGGAAGAAAACGAAGAACTCCGAAACGCTTTAAAAACAGCAAAAAAGTATTTGGAAAAAGTCGATAGCTACCGTGAAGGCGTAGCAGATGAAGCGCACTATTTCTGGAAAGTGAAAATTAACGAACTTCTGAAAGGCGATGCGAAATGACCGCCGATAAACGTCCTCTTTTAGCCAAAATCCACGTCGCCAAAGCACAGCTGAACCTTGACGACGAACAATACCGCGACATTGTGCGTCGCGTAACGGGAAAGGACAGCGCGGCACAGTGCCGGTATTCCCAACTTGTTGACCTGATTAACGAATTTAAATCTTTGGGCTGGAAAACACCGAAGAAAAAGGCGTTTCGCCGCACGCCGTCCGACGGCATTAAAAAAATCTATGCCCTTTGGGGCGAATTGCAGGCTTTGGGAGCCGTGCAATCGACCGACAAAACCGCGCTTGATGCGTTCGTAAAAAAATACACCGGCATCGACAGCGTTCAATGGCTACAGCCAGCTCAACAACAAAAAATTATCGAAATTCTGAAGCAGTGGATTAAAAGAATCGGAGGATAAAATGTCGCAGTTGACGGGAGTTTTGGCAGAGTTTGAAGAAATTGCCAGCTTTGCCGCGGCAATTAAAATTGCGGCGGTCAAAGGCGGAACGGTCGCCTATATCCCGCAACCGCGAAACCTGAAGCCGGAGCACTGGCTCTGTGCGGCAATCGGATCGGAAGACGCCGTCAAAATCGCCAAGCAATTCGGCGGCAATGAAATTGAAATCCCTTTGGGCCCGTTCGGCGGGAATCGCAGTCGTGTGTGGCGAATCATTCGCCAAGCCCTTAAAGACGGCCATTCTGCCGCCAAAGCCGCCCGCCTGGCCGGCGTAACGATGCGCACCGTTCGCCGCCATAAATCCGGTGAAACCGCAGGAAATAAGGAAAATGACGGCCAAGGCGTGTTGTTTTAGTATTCGTATTCCTCTGAAAAATCCGGTTCTACATTTCCAAAATCTACATAAAAAGTAGAATCTGAGAATTCAAGAGATTTTACGATATAGGTATCTTTTTTAAGATTCTTTTTTATAAGAATAATACAATCTGTATAAAATGTTTCATCTCTAACTACATCTGGTATATCAATGCCAATATCATCTTCATCCAAAGAACTATACATATAATATGTAAAATCTGCAGATATAGTTACATCGATTTCAATAGGAATTCGTACAATCATAGAAGATGATTGAAAAGATAAAGTATTTATTCTATCGTAATATAATTAATTTATTGTATAGATGGTTCCGTTATTAAAGCCATTATATATAATAAAAAAGGAGGCAAAAATGAGATTAAATAAAAGTGAAATGTATGAGATTAATGGAGGAGGTATAACATCTGCATGGGTAAATGCCATCTCCAAAGCCGTAGGTACTATCTATGAATTAGGAAGACAAACTGG
>ENA-ORPH01003732-ORPH01003732.1-human-gut-metagenome-genome-assembly--contig:-NODE-3732-length-10866-cov-2.841458_pt1 | contig 10866 bp, 9 predicted proteins | sample MGYA00242142_ERZ509074 | MGnify/ENA primary metagenome ERZ509074 (study PRJEB26280, sample SAMEA2338724) | human gut metagenome | biome: human gut; feature: human-associated habitat; material: faeces... | reverse complement strand
TTCTGTATCCGATCCTTTCTTTCAAATGGCAGCGTACTGGCAATGAAAACCGCTGGGCACTGCGGCTTCTCGGCGTAAGGTTAAAGAGTTCCCGGAAGGCGGACAAAGATAAAGCGGCAGAGCCTGAAAAGACTGAAAAGGGCAAAGCGGCAGAGCCGGTGAAGGAAGAAGCAAAGCAGCCGGTTATATCAAATGCGCAAAATGCGGAAACCGGAAATGCGGCACAGCAGACAAAGAAAAACGGAACGCAAGAAACGGACCGGGATTCATCGGAAACAGGCAGCGCAGGAGATAAAACATCAGAAAAACGGGCTGCGGACAAGCAGGAGAAAGGCACGGAAAAGAAAGCCCGCTTCACAATTTCCGGACTCTGTGATAAAATGGAGAATATCCGGGATAATGTAGAATATTATAAAGAACGCCTGACAGCGGAAGAAAACCGGTTGTTCTTAAAAAGAACGAAGGAAAGGATATTTGCCGTCTTAAAGAGCATAAAGCCTAAGGTGCTTACCGCCCGCATTGTATGCGGCACCGGTTCCCCGGATACTACCGGTTATGTGTGCGCTGTATACGGCATGCTTTATCCGGTCATAGAGGACAGAATTTCCTTCACTGCAGACTTTGAAAACAAGGTCCTGGACGGTGAACTTTCTGTAAAAGGCAAGGTGAGGGTGGCAACACTTGTTCGCCACGGCATTAAGATTTTATTGGACAAGCAGCTTAAAGTATTCTTAAAAGAGATGAAAAGGGAGGATTAGCAAGTGGCAGAAAATCAGTTCAGCGGTGTAGTAGAATCATTATTAAAGGGAATGGATACCATCCTTTCCACCAAAACCGTAGTAGGGGAAGCAACCCAGATTGGTGACACCATTATTTTACCTCTTGTGGATGTGTCTTTCGGTGTGGGCGCCGGAGCAGGTGTAAACGATGAAAAGAAGACCCAGAACGGAGCAGGCGGTCTCGGAGGAAAGATGACTCCCAGTGCCGTACTGGTAATCGGCAAGAACGGAAGCGCCAGACTGGTCAACATTAAAAATCAGGATACCGTTACCAAGATTTTGGACATGGTGCCTGACATTTTAGACAGATTTGGCAAGAAGGATAAGGAAGAAAAGATTGACGATAAAGAAGCGGTGGACGCAGCATTTCCCGCTGAACAGTAATCTTTCTTAACCGGCAGGAAACAAAGGAAGTACAGCTTCATATCCTAAACTATAGGGATACCCTGTGAGGACTCTGTGGGATACCCGGTGCATAAAAAGGGGAAGAAGGATATGAATAAAAGAAAGCTGATAGGACTCATGGCGATGTTTATTGCCTTAGGAATGCTGATTATGCTGTTTCTTAGAAACGACCTGGTGGGTATTATTATTATTGCCCTGTTGTTGTTTGTCGGTTATAACTGTTACGACTGTTGTTAGCGTTTCGGAGGAAGCATGGATATAGACGCAAGAAATCTGGATGCATTACGGGGAGAAGATGAAGATGCGTTAAAGGAACTGAAGCACTTTCTGTTTAAGGAAACGGTACGCATCGAGAATGAGAAAAAGGCTTTGAAAGAGGACAGGGAAAAGCTGATACGCGAAAGAACCCAGTTCCGGAAGGAAATAGATCTTTTGAACCACAAAATGGTTTTAGAGCACAAACGCCTGAAAGACGAAACCCTGTTTTTCGATAAGAAAATGGAAATTCTGCAGGATGGTTTCAAACATCTGGAAGAAGAAAAGGAAGCCTTACGGAAAGAAAAGTACCGTTTTAAGACGGAGCAGGATATCTGGAAGAGCGGTGTGGTACGGAATGAAAAGCCGGACGATGTGATTGCTGTGCTGTTTAAGGGTGTCAGCAATCCCATTACCTTACGGAAGCGGTACAAGGAGCTTCTAAAGATTTTCCACCCGGACAACCTGTGCGGGGACGAAGAGATGGTACAGCTCATTAACCGTGAATACGAAAGAAGAAAAAGAGCAGAACAAAAGCCGGTGTAAAACACCGGCTTTCCTTTGGTTTCATTTTTATTTACAATCAATTAAGCACGTTCAACAGCACCGGACTTTAAGCAGTTTGTGCAGACATGCATTCTCTTGGAACCACCGTTTACTTTGCACTTTACGCTTCTAACGTTGGAATTCCAAATTCTGTTAGATCTTCTATGAGAATGGCTTACGTTGTTACCGAAATGAACGCCTTTTCCACAAATATCACATTTAGCCATCTTGACACCTCCTCAAATGCTTTCGCATCAGTTATCTTTAAACTCGCAACATTGATATATTAACAGAAAACATTTCGGATTGCAAGTAAAATTATAAGATTTTTCATTTTTTGAATTTTTATATTTCTTTTTTATGGAAAAGCAGTTATAATACATTTAGCTATGACAAATTAGCATATGGTAAAAAAGGAGGTATTACATGAAAGGATCTTCTATGAATACCCACATGGGTAACATTACGATTGACAACGAGGTTATTGCCCAGTATGCAGGTACGGTTGCCATGGAATGCTTTGGTATCGTGGGAATGGCTGGCTTTTCCGCAAAAGACGGTATTGCTAAGCTTTTAAAGAAAGATAGTCTGACAAGAGGAATTGCCGTTTCCTTAAATAACAATAAGCTTACTCTGAATTTCCACGTTATCGTGGCATATGGTGTCAGCATTTTAGCTGTATCCGACAACCTGATCGACAATGTGAAATATAAAGTGGAAGAATTTACCGGAATTGAAATTGAAAAAATTAACATCTTTGTTGAAGGTGTAAGAGTGATTGATTAAGGAGGATTTACCGTGGCTTTAAATACGATCGACGCTAAGATGCTTGCAAAGATGTTCTTAGCCGGAGCAAAAAACTTGGAATCCAAGAAGGAACTGATTAACGAATTAAACGTTTTTCCCGTTCCCGACGGAGACACAGGAACCAACATGACACTTACCATTATGTCCGCAGCCAAAGAAGTGGTGGCACTCGGTGAAGAACCGGATATGACTGCTTTGTGCAAGGCTATTTCAGGAGGTTCCTTACGAGGAGCAAGAGGTAACTCCGGTGTTATTTTATCCCAGTTGTTAAGAGGTCTGACCAAGAGTATCAAAGAAAAGGAAGTAATCGGTATCACAGACCTGACAGAAGCTTACGAAAAAGCAGTGGAAACCGCCTATAAGGCAGTTATGAAGCCGAAGGAAGGCACTATTCTTACCGTAGCAAAGGGGATTTCCGACAAGGCGAAAGAACTTGCCGAGGACGGTGCGGAAGACATGGCAGCGTTCATGGGTGATGTACTGGAGCATGCCCGCTACGTCTTAAGCCAGACTCCCGAGCTTTTACCGGTATTAAAACAGGCAGGTGTTGTAGACTCCGGCGGACAGGGACTTGTGGAAGTGATGGCAGGTGCTTACGATGCATTCCTCGGCAAGGAAGTGGACTACACCATTGCAGAGGCTCCCAAGGCTGACGGCGAAGCAAAGCCGGCACAGACCGAGGAAGCAGAGATTAAATTCGGTTACTGCACAGAGTTTATCATTCTCTTAAACAGACCGTTCAATATCAAACAGGAAATGGATTTCAAGGCATTCTTAGAGTCCATCGGTGACTCCATTGTCTGCGTAGCGGATGAGGATGTGGTAAAGGTACATGTCCACACCAATGATCCCGGACTGGCTATCCAGAGAGCTTTGAAATACGGCGCACTTTCCAATATGAAGATTGACAATATGCGCTTAGAGCATCAGGAAAAGCTGTTCAAGGAAGCAGAAAAGCAGAAAGCCGCACAGGAAGAAGCAAAAGCGCAGGAAGTACCTGCAGAGCGCAAGAGTGCCGGATTCGTGGCAGTTTCCATCGGTGACGGCATGAATGAAATTTTCAGGGGACTGGGTGTTGATTACATTATCGAAGGCGGACAGACTATGAATCCTTCCACCGAAGATATGTTAAACGCCATTGATAAGGTAAATGCCGATACGGTATTCATCCTTCCCAATAATAAAAATGTCATTCTGGCAGCCAACCAGGCAGTTGGTCTGGTGGAGGACAAGAAGGTTATCGTCATTCCCACCAAGACCGTACCGCAGGGTATTACCGCCATTATTAACTATATTCCCGATTTATCCGCTGAGGAAAATGAAGAGAACATGACGTCTGAAATCGGCAATGTAAAGACCGGCGAGGTTACCTATGCCGTAAGAGACACCCAGATTGATGACAAGGTTATCTGCCAGGGCGACTACATGGGTATCGGCGATGCCGGCATTTTAGCGGTAGGCAAGGACATCTGGGAAGTTACCATGGATATGGTAACCGGCATGATGACGGATGATTTAGAGCTGTTAAGCATTTACTATGGCAGCGATGTTACCAAGGAAGATGCCGAAAAGATGCGCGATGCACTGGCTGAGAAATTCGTGAACTGCGACATTGAGCTGCAGTACGGCGGACAGCCTATTTACTACTATGTCATTTCCGCAGAATAAACATAAAAATAACAGGTAAGATTATGAATTTACAGTCTGATATTACCACAATCAAAGGAGTGGGGGAGAAATCCGCCACTCTTTTTGCAAAGTTAAATATTCATACGGTAAAGGACCTTTTGTTCTTTTTTCCGAGGGATTATGAAACCTTTACGGAGCCGGTGCTCATCAGTGAGGCAAAGCCGGGAGAGCTTGTCACCATAAGGGGCATTGTGATGCTTGCCCCCACGGTGACGAGGGTAAAGCATCTGTCCATTCTGAAGGTGAAGGCAAGGGATGCGTCAGGGGCGGTGACACTGACGTTTTTTAACATGCCATTTTTACAGAAAGCACTGAAACCGGGGCAGTTTATGTTGTTCCGCGGCAGGCTGAAAAATAACAATCAGATGGAACAGCCCCGTATGTATAAGGAAGAGGAATACCGGGAACTGATGGCGTTTATCCAGCCGAAATATCCGGTTACCAAGGGCATTACCAGCAAAAATATCTCGAAAGCCGTGAAACAGGTGCTTTCCCTGTGCCCCATGCCGGAAGAATTTCTGCCCGAAGAAATCTTAAAGAAAGAAGAACTCATGCCTTACGGAGAGGCTCTGGCCCAGATTCATTTCCCGGAGAACAGGGAAAGCCTTGACCGTGCCAGAAAGCGGCTTGTGTTTGATGAATTCTTCCTGTTTATTCTGATGATGCAGCAGTCTAAAATGCTGACGGAAAAGGAAAAAAACACCTGTCCCATGGTGGAAACGGCGGAGTGTGTGCGGTTCTTGGAGCGGCTTCCCTATAAACTCACCGGCGCCCAGAACAAGGTCATCGGGGAAATCCTTGCGGACATGACGGGGGATGCGGTCATGAGCCGTCTGGTGCAGGGCGATGTGGGTTCCGGTAAAACCATCGTGGCGTTCTGGGCGCTTCTTTTGTGCGTGACAAACGGCTATCAGGGAGCACTTATGGCCCCTACGGAAGTGCTGGCAAGGCAGCATTACGAAGAGATTTTACGGCTCACTAAGGAACAGAACCTGCCCTTTGTACCGGTGTTTTTGTCCGGCTCCCAGACGGCGGCAGCCAAAAGGGAGGTATACCGGCGGATAGAGGATGGCAGCGCCAATCTGGTAATCGGTACCCATGCGGTCATTCAGGACAAGGTGCATTTTAAGAAGCTGGCGCTGGTGGTAACGGACGAACAGCACCGTTTCGGCGTAAGACAGAGGGAGACCTTAAAGGAAAAGGGTAATCACCCCCATGTGCTGGTGATGAGTGCAACTCCCATTCCCCGTACACTTGCCATTATTTTCTACGGCGATTTGCAGGTGTCCGTCATCGACGAGCTGCCGGGCGGCAGAATTCCCATTAAGAACTGTGTGGTAGGAGAGGAATACCGCCCCAAGGCATATGCTTTTATGGAAAAACAGATTGCCGAGGGCAGGCAGGTTTACTGTATCTGTCCCATGGTGGAGGAAGGCGAAACCACAGATCTGGAAAATGTCACGGACTATACAGAAAAGCTAAAGGCGTATTTCCCGGAAAGCGTGCGCATTGCAAGGCTTCACGGCAAAATGAAGCCGGCGGAAAAGAACCGCATCATGGAAGAATTTGCTGCCGGAAACATCGATATTTTAGTTTCTACCACGGTTATTGAGGTAGGCATCAACGTACCCAATGCCACGGTGATGATGGTGGAAAATGCGGAGCGGTTCGGACTGGCACAGCTTCATCAGCTTCGGGGACGTGTAGGGCGCGGCGGCTTCCAGAGCTACTGCATCTTCTTAAATACCGGCAATTCCGATGCCACAAGAAAACGTCTGGACATCCTGAACCATTCCAACGACGGTTTCTATATTGCCAACGAGGATTTGAAAATGCGCGGCCCCGGAGAGCTTACCGGAATCCGGCAGAGCGGTGCGTTCCGGTTCCGGCTCGGGGATATTTACGAGGATGCGGATGTATTAAAACAGGCGGCTGTCTGCGTGGACAGCCATACGGATATCTGGCAGAGCGAAGCCTTTCAAAAGAAACTTCCGTCCAAATCGGAAGATGGATTATTTTATTTGATTGACTTTACGTCCATTTAACCTTACAATAGTTCTTGCATTATAATTTTGTGGAAAATGGAGGAATTTATGTCCCGAGTAGCGATTATTACGGATTCCAACAGCGGCATTACCCAGTCCCAGGCAAAGGAAATGGGGATTCGTGTGGTACCTATGCCGTTTATGATTGGAGATACCGGTTACTTTGAAGATATTACCTTAAACCAGGCTCAGTTCTATGAGAAGTTAAAAGGAGATGCGGCTATCAGCACCAGCATGCCTTCCTTAGACAGTCTTATGGAGTACTGGAATGATGCACTGAAAGAGTATGACGAAGTGGTTTACATTCCCATGAGCAGCGGCCTTTCCGGTTCCTGCGAGGCGGCAGTGATGCTTTCCAAAGAGGAAGAGTTTGAAGGAAAGGTATTTGTGGCAAACAACCAGCGTATTTCCATTACCCAGAGACAGTCCGTTTTGGATGCCATGCAGATGGCCCAAAAAGGACTGGGTGCGGAAAAAATCCGCGACATTCTGGAAGAGGATAAATTTAACAGCAGTATTTACATCATGCTGGACACATTGTATTACCTGAAAAAGGGTGGCAGAATTACCCCGGCGGCGGCAGCCCTCGGCACCATTTTGAAATTAAAGCCGGTGCTTACCATACAGGGAGAAAAGCTGGATGCCTTTGCCAAGGCACGTACCACCGGACAGGGCAAGTCCATGATGATTAATGCCATCCGCAGTGATATGGAGAATCGTTTCGGCGGAGCCACACCGGATAATATTTATTTAGCGCTTGCCTATACATATGATGAGGAAGCGGCAGCTGTCTGGAAAAGAGAAGTGGAGGAAGCTTTCCCGGGCTTTGAGGTTCACATGGATCCCTTATCCTTAAGTGTTTCCTGCCATATCGGACCCGGCGCCATTGCGGTGGGATGCTGCAAGAAGCTGGATATTTAAGGAAAAACTGCATAGACGGTATAATAAGAACGTTTTGTTGGAAATTCAAAATTTCCGATAAAACGTTCTTTGCATATAGGGTGGGAATATGATATAATTTTTATTAGTGTGTAAACTTGTGAAAGCTGACACAAAGGAGTAGATAATGGCTAAGACAAATAATTATGATGCCTCCAGCATTACCGTTTTAGAGGGCCTGGAAGCAGTTAGAAAACGTCCCGGTATGTACATAGGAAGTGTTTCCACCAAGGGACTTAACCATCTGATTTATGAAATCGTGGACAATGCCGTGGACGAGCATCTGGCAGGGTACTGTACCACCATAAAGGTCTATCTGGAAGCGGACGGCTCCGCTACGGTTGAGGATAACGGACGAGGCATTCCCGTGGGCATGCATGAAAAGGGCATCAGCGCAGAGCGTCTGGTTTTTACGACCCTGCATGCGGGCGGCAAGTTTGACAACAATGCCTACAAAACCAGCGGCGGTCTGCACGGTGTTGGTTCTTCCGTTGTAAATGCCCTGTCCAATAGATTGACTGTGAGGGTCAAAAACGGCGGACAGATTTACGAGGATAAATACGAAAAGGGCATTCCGGTTTTAGACCTTATAGACGGATTGCTGCCGGTAGTGGGGAAGACCAAGGAAACCGGCACCACCATAAATTTTCTGCCGGACGACACCATTTTTGACAAGACCCGTTTCAAAGAGGATGAGGTCAAGAGCAGACTTCACGAAACAGCTTACTTAAACCCGAACCTGACGATTATTTTTGAGGACAGACGGAAGGATGAGCCGGAGCATGTGGTATACCATGAGCCAGACGGCATCACCGGTTTCATCAAGGACATGAACAAAAGCCAGGAGCCGGTACATGAGGTGATTTCCTTCTCCGGAGAAAGCGAAGGCATTTCCGTGGAAGTGGCATTCCAGTATGTAAATGAATTTCATGAAAACGTCTTAGGTTTCTGCAACAATATTTACAATGCAGAGGGCGGCACCCATTTAACCGGCTTTAAGACGGCATTTACAAATATTATCAATACCTATGCGAGAGAGCTCGGTTTCTTAAAGGAAAAAGACATTAACTTCACCGGACCGGATGTGCGAAACGGTATGACGGCGGTGGTTTCCATCAAGCATCCGGATCCCCGTTTTGAAGGACAGACCAAGACAAAATTGGACAATCAGGATGCGGCAAAGGTGGTCAGCAAGGTAACCTCCGAAGAAATGGTGCGTTACTTTGACCGTAACTTAGAAACCTTAAAAAGCATCATAGCCTGTGCCGAAAAGGCTGCCAAAATCCGCAAGACGGAGGAAAAGGCAAAGACCAATATGCTGACAAAGCAGAAGTTCTCCTTTGACAGCAACGGCAAGCTGGCAAACTGCGAGTCCAAGGATGCTTCCAAATGCGAAATCTTTATCGTCGAAGGTGATTCTGCGGGCGGTAGTGCCAAAATGGCAAGAAACCGTATGTATCAGGCAATCCTTCCCATCCGCGGTAAAATTCTTAATGTGGAAAAGGCAAGCATCGACAAGGTACTCGCCAATGCGGAAATCAAGACCATGATCAATGCATTCGGCTGCGGCTTTTCCGAGGGCTATGGCAATGATTTCGATATCACGAAGCTGCGCTACGACAAAATCATCATCATGGCGGATGCGGATGTGGACGGTGCCCATATCAGCACCCTGCTTCTGACTTTGTTCTACCGCTTTATGCCGGAACTGATTTTTGAAGGTCATGTATATCAGGCGATGCCCCCTCTGTATAAGGCAATGCCCGCCAAGGGAGAGGAAGAGTACCTGTATGACGACAAGGCATTGGAAAAATACCGGAAGTCGCACAAGGGAAGCTTTACCCTGCAACGTTACAAAGGTCTTGGTGAAATGGATGCATCCCAGCTCTGGGAAACCACTCTGGATCCGGAGAGGCGCCTGCTTAAGAGAATCGAAATCGAAGATGCCCGCATGGCAAGTGAAATTACGGAAATGTTAATGGGTACGGATGTTCCGCCCAGAAAGGCATTTATCCACGAACATGCCCATGATGCGGAACTGGATGTATAAAAGGAGATTTGGCAATGGATGACAGCAGAATCATCAGTACGGAATATTCCGACCTGATGCAGAAATCATATATAGACTATGCCATGAGCGTTATTATCGCGAGAGCGCTTCCCGATGTCAGGGACGGCTTAAAGCCGGTACAGAGGCGTACCCTTTACGATATGCACGAACTGGGCATCCGCTACGACAGGCCTTACCGTAAAAGCGCCCGTATTGTCGGCGATACCATGGGTAAATACCATCCCCACGGTGACAGCTCCATTTACGATGCGCTGGTGGTCATGGCGCAGGATTTTAAGAAGGGCATGCCGCTAATCGACGGTCACGGCAACTTCGGCAACATTGAAGGCGACGGTGCCGCTGCCATGCGTTACACGGAAGCCAGACTGGAGAAAATCACCCAGGAAGCATTCCTTGCGGATTTGGACAAGGATGTGGTGGATTTTATTCCGAACTTTGATGAAACGGAAAAAGAGCCGGAGGTTCTGCCGGTAAAAATCCCCAACCTTTTAGTAAACGGCTCCGAAGGTATTGCCGTAGGTATGGCGACCAGCATTCCGCCCCACAATCTGGGCGAAGTCATTGATGCCATGAAGGCATACATGCAGGATGAGAGCATCTCCACAAGAGAGCTTATGCGGTACATAAAGGGCCCGGATTTCCCGACGGGCGGCATTGTGATCAACGAGGAAGAGCTTCTTAATATCTATGAAACCGGCGTGGGCAAAATCAAAATCCGCGGCAAGGTGGAAGTGGAAAAGGCAAAGGGCGGCAAGTTAAATCTTGTCATTACCGAAATTCCTTACCCGATGATTGGACTGAATATTGCCAAGTTTTTATCCGATGTGGCAGCTCTTTCCGAAACCAAGAAGACCATGGACATTGTAGATATTTCCAACCAGTCCTCCAAGGAAGGCATCCGCATCGTCATCGAGCTGCGGAAGGATACGGACGTAGAGAATTTTACCAACATGCTCTACAAGAAGACCCGTCTGGAAGATACCTTCGGTGTCAACATGCTTGCCATTGCGGACGGCAGACCGGAAACCATGGGATTAAAGCAGATTTTGAAAGCCTGCACGGATTTCCAGTTTGAAGTGGCAACAAGAAAGTACACCACGCTTTTGGAAAAGGAAAAAGAGAAGAAGGAAATTCAGGAAGGACTTATCAAGGCGTGCAACGTCATTGACCTGATTATTGAGATTCTGCGCGGCTCCAAGGACAGGAACATGGCAAAGAGATGCCTGACTGAGGGAAAGACGGACGGCATCAGGTTTAAGTCAAAGGAATCCAAGATTATGGCACAGCAGCTTATGTTTACGGAAAAGCAGGCAAACGCCATTCTGGAAAT
>ENA-ORPH01003730-ORPH01003730.1-human-gut-metagenome-genome-assembly--contig:-NODE-3730-length-10877-cov-2.588523_pt1 | contig 10877 bp, 7 predicted proteins | sample MGYA00242142_ERZ509074 | MGnify/ENA primary metagenome ERZ509074 (study PRJEB26280, sample SAMEA2338724) | human gut metagenome | biome: human gut; feature: human-associated habitat; material: faeces... | reverse complement strand
CCTTACGACTGTATTTTCACGACAAAGATACAAAAGAAGTCTATATGTTTAACTACTAACATCTAGGTATTGTTGCTATATCAAGCCGTTTTTAACATTTGTTTTATAGCAAATACTAAAGATGAAATTCGTCTGCATCTTTCCAAACCGGAAACTTTTCCCTGAGCCGGTTGAGAGCACCCAGTTGGAGGCTTGTCGTAGCTATTCCTTCCTGTTCGTCCGGCAATGAGGTTATTTCTTCTCCGAAAGCGGAATAGATTTTGCTTCCTCCATTATATTTAAGATGATATCCGTCCATGCCTGTTCTGTTGACACCGCATACATAACATTGATTTTCCAAAGCACGTGCTCGGAGCAAAGCGTCCCAAGCCAGGCGACGGGGGATAGGCCAGTTTGCTACATATATTAATAAGTCATATTCATTCTTGACGTTCCGGCTCCACACAGGAAAACGGAGATCGTAACATACAAGCAGGCAGATATTCCACCCATGATAGGGAATGATGATCCGTTTGTTACCTGCGGAAAAGTGTTCGGCTTCACGTCCCATGCGGAACAAATGGCGTTTATCGTAAAAATAGTATTCTCCTTCGGGAGTGAGGAAGAAAGCACGGTTATAAAACTGTCCGTTATCAGTGGCAATATAGCTTCCACAGATAGCCAGTTGAAATAAGGATGCCCATTGTTTCAAAGTAGAGATTGTTTTGCCGGAATTGGGCTCTGCTAATGTCTGGCTTTGCATACTGAACCCTGTCGAGAACATTTCCGGTAAAACAACAATCTCCGTTGTTCCACGGAGGCTTTGTAGCTTTTCGTGGAGCAAACGGAGATTTTCTTGTTTATTTTCCCAAACGATATCGGTTTGTATGATAGAAACTCGAATGGAATCCATTATGGTTAGTACTTATTGTCTAATACTTAAATCATATTTCTCCAAGAGCAAAATTCTCCGGATGTTTTCCTTTGAAATCCTTGAAATAAAGTTTGATTTCTCTCATGTCCTTATTAATATCTCCTGACGGCATGATAGCTTTCGTTGCCGAAATCGTTTTCTTGCTGTAATCAATACCAATCAGGACGATAGGAACCTGTGCTTTCAAAGCTATAAAATAAAAACCTTTTTTCCAGTTTGGATTCGCTTTGCGGGTTCCTTCGGGAGTGATAGCCAAATTAAACTTTTTATATTTAGCAAAATTATGAACCATCTGATCTACTAGCGAAGTTTTTCGGCTACGGTCGACGGGAATTCCGCCAACTGCTTTGAAAAAAACTCCAAGTGGAAAGAAAAACCATTCTTTTTTCATCATGAAACTTGTCTTACGGCCTATAGCACCATAAAATAGTTTTCCAATAAATAAATCAAGGTTTGTTGTGTGTGGAGCGGCACATATCACGCATTTATCATAATTAGGCACCGTAACGTTTGTCTTCCATCCTAACAGGCGGTAATAGATAAAGCTATAAATTGCTTTTTTCATTCTGTTGTTAGTTCAATTTCCCTATAGCTTCAATAATCTCGTTTACCTTTGCATTAAAATCAGCACGGAATTTCTTATAAAAACCTTTCACGTTGCCCGGTTCTGTGTGGCTGATGCGAGTGACAAACTCATCCTGCATCTTCAGTACCTCTGCCATCAGTTCATCTGCTTTTACCTTGTCTGTGCCAGGGATAAACATACTGTTGATTAAACACTCGGTGAATAATTCTCCTGCGATATAGTTTACGTTCTTTTTGAGTTCTCTTCTACTTGCCATAATCTTTACATTTAATGGTGAATAATAAAAATACTTGCGGTAAAGATAGGCACTTTCTTTGATTCTAGCGAATAATATAGGGAAAAACATTATTCAGGCCTTCATCTTCTTAACTCTATCTCTTCATTTAAATAATTTCACAGGCTATTATTGATGGAATAACGGTTTGATTGTGATCCTGAATAGTATTTATATGATTTACTTGTTAATCTGCGTTTCAATAAATTCCTATTTAGTTCATTTCGGATCACTAATGAGTAATTTATTTAGTTCAACAGTTGATAGGGTAAGTCACTTACTTAACCAATGTTGGTTATGTATGGGCCAAATGTTATTTTTAGTGAAGCGGTAGCTCGAGAAATAATATAGAATTTACCTAACGGACAAACGTACGTTATCTACCGTGTGAATATCCGTTACCCACCGGACGAGCATCAACAACCTGCCGGACGAGAGTCGGTCATCTGCCGGACGAACAACTCATGAGGGACACGGGAATAGAAACGGCACCGACAAAGTGATCCGGACCGACAGCGGTAGCAACCAAAGCCATTTTCTCTGCCCTATATTATTGCTATTATTTATAACAGAAATAATACTTTTCTCTTCTCTACTTTACTCTACTGGTTTTCGTTGGCTTTTCCCCCTTTACTGGCAGGCGTTTCAGCGCTTTGTACAGCCCTCTTTGGATACCCTCGTTTTTGTATCGGTTTCACTTGTTTTCTCACCGAAGTACAAGAATAACTTTCACGTGAATGACGGTGTTTCTCTTATTTTTCTTTTTTATAATAGCTGCAATCATAAAGTAGGTTATTTTTGTTCTTTCTCTTAATTTATTGTATAATCTAAAATAACTAATGATGCAAAAAATTAATAAAAATGGATTTAGCCAATGTGCCGGAGCGTACATTGAGCGTTTGCGGAAAGAAGGGCGATATTCTACCGCTCATGTTTATAAGAATGCTCTTTTTTCTTTTAGTAAGTTTTGTGGAACATTGAACATATCGTTCAGGCAAGTCACGCGAGAATGTTTACGTTGCTATGGACAGCATCTTTACGAGTCCGGATTAAAGCTCAATACGATTTCTACTTATATGCGTATGCTTCGTAGTATCTACAATCGGGGAGTAGAAGCGGGAAGTGCCCCTTATGTTCCCCGGTTGTTTCATGATGTTTATACAGGCGTGGATATCCGGCAAAAGAAAGCATTGTCTGTGACCGAGTTACACAAACTTCTATATGAGGATCCGAAATCCGAACGTTTGCGTCGTACGCAGACGATTGCCGCTTTAATGTTTCAGTTTTGTGGAATGTCATTCGCAGATTTGGCGCATTTAGAGAAGTCGGCTTTAGACCGGAATGTGCTTCAATATAATCGTATCAAGACTAAAACACCAATGAGCCTGGAAATTCTCGAAAGTGCAAAGGAGATGATGAATCAGCTTCGAAGCAATAAACCTGCTCTTCCTGATTGTCCCGACTATTTATTCGATATTTTACATAGTGATAAGAAGCGAAAAGATGAAAAAGCATATAAGGAATATCAGTCTGTTCTTCGTAGATTTAATAATTGTTTGAAGGATTTGGCGAGAGCGTTGCGCTTAAATTCGCCTGTCACTTCATATACTTTCCGACATTCTTGGGCCACTACTGCCAAATACCGCGGAGTTTCTATTGAAATGATAAGTGAATCGTTGGGGCACAAATCTATTAAAACCACACAAATATATCTGAAAGGCTTTGGATTAAGAGAACGTACAGAAGTAAATAGAAAGAATTTATCTTACGTTAGAGATTGCAATGCAGGCAGGTGATATATAGACAAAACTTTAATAATCAGCATTTAAATGTATCTGTTACTTCTTAGGTAACGGAATCAAATATGACGCAAAGATAGACAAAAATATAAATAGCAAACAAATATTCTCCCATTTTTTTTCGTTTTATCTGATGCATACGGCAAAAAAAAATCCGAACATGAAATAATTATATCTTCATGCCCAATGATTTATATGTCCTGTTTTAAAAAGAATTTTCCCCTTCGCTAAAGGCAAAAGCTCTTCTCTCACTGTAATTGTCGATGTTTTTCTCTGTTCTCATTCCGGTTGGTCTCGATTGTGTGTTTACTGTTACCTAAGAAGTAACAGAATTATATAAGGTAAAAATAGTGGATTAATCAAAAAAGTTTTGAGAATATCTCTATTTAAAAGTATAACATACAAATAAAGATGAAACAAACTAAAGCGGCTTTTAGGAATAAGCCATTTATTTCGTTAAAAGGTAGTATTCTATTTCTGATACTCATTCCGATGAGCGGTCTGATTCATGCGCAATATTCCATGGGAACAACGGGGCAGTTGATGATACCTACCGCTGAAATGCAAGAGACCGGTACATTTACGGGAGGAGTCAATTTCTTACCAGAACAGGTTACTCCATCGGTTTTCAGTTTCCCTACCATGAACTATTTTGTAGATATGACTCTTTTCTCTTTTATCGAATTCACTTATCGGATGACATTACTCAAAATGACAACCGGCACAGGCAGAACGGGTTATCATAATCAGGACCGTTCTAATACGATTCGCATTCGTCCAATAAAAGAAAGCCGCTATTTTCCGGCTGTTGTGATTGGTGGAGATGATCTTTTGACTGAGAAGAAGACTCCATATTGGGGAGCTTATTATGGTGTGTTGACAAAGACTATCGGATTTCGTTCAGGAGATCAATTGGCTGTCACAGCCGGATGGTATATTCATCAAGGCGATTGCCGGGTATTTAATAAAGGACCTTTCGGAGGTGTCCGTTACACGCCTTCTTTTTGCAAAGAATTGAAATTGATGGTGGAATATGATACGCATAGATGGAATATGGGGGCTGCCATGCGCTTTTGGAAGCATTTGTCCGTCAATGTGTTTACTCGTGAATTTACGTGTGTTTCCGCTGGTCTGCGGTATGAATGTACATTAATACATTAAAAGAAGATGAAAAGGATTGTTAGTGTGACTGCTGTTTTTCTCTGTGGTATTTCTTTGTTACAGGCACAGCCAGTTCGTGTGAGTGAGACACTGAAAGAATTGGAAATGGAGAATATTTCAGTTGTGGAGAAAAGGGACACGATAACTGCGGCTTTTGAGACCTCTGCCTATAGAGGTATTTATAATGGAATCGGTATTGCTATACGCCATTTGGTTGCTATACCGGAAATACCGACTTTGCAGCTACTTATATTAGATAATGCCCTACCACAATTATGTATAACTATCCCTGCAGATTTGATTCAAAAATGTCAGTCCGGTGAATGTACGTTGGATGAAGTGTATCGTAAGATGGGGATGACTACTTCTACCGGAACTGCTGTGCGTCAGCTGAAAGGTGTAAAACGAAAAGAAAGTTCTTTCGGTAAGGTCGATTTTGTGATATATCCCAACGTGATGTTAGTCAATAATGTAACTTATAAGTTGTATAAGGCGGCACTCGAGTTGCAACCTGCCCTGGAAATGCAATTATGGAAAGGAGCTTCGCTACGGATGCAGGTTTCTTTGCCTATTGTAAGTAATGAAGATGGTAAGTGGAACTGCGTTCGCTTGGGATTCATGGCTTTGCGTCAGGATTTTCGCTTGGCTAACCATTGGAAAGGATACCTCACTGGCGGTAGTTTCTCTAATGACCGTCAGGGACTTGCTGCAGGAATCGGCTATTTTTCAGCAAACGGCAGGTGGACGGTAGAAGGTGGAGGAGGAATTACCGGTTCTTCCCATTTCTATGGCAGTGACTGGAAAATGAGTAAGTGGAAAAGAGTCAATGGACAGATTAGCGTAGGATATTATGTGCCGGAAGTGAACACGCTGGTGAAGGTGGAAGGATCCCGTTTTATTTATGGAGATTATGGAATACGCGGAACTCTTTCACGTTATTTCGGCGAATATATTGTGGGTATATATGGTATGTATACGGACGGGGCAAAGAATGCAGGGTTTAACTTCTCTATTCCGTTGCCGGGGAAGAAACGCAAACGGCATGCATTGCGGATTATGCTTCCCGAATATTTTGCTTTTCAGTATGATATGCGTAGTGGGAATGAATACGCCCACCGTTCTTTGGGGGAAAGTTATAATACCGAGCCTAGGTCTGTCGAGAATTCACGTTTCTGGCAACCGGATCATATTCGCTATTATTTAATTAGGACGAGTGAGAATTGAACATGATTGATATGAATAAGTATTTTAACAAATTTGAAACATTATGAAAAGTGTAAAATGGATGTATGTGAGTGCCATGGCGATAGCCTTTGGTATGTTGTCTTTTGCTACAGTTGCATGTCATGACGATGATGACGATCCTAAACCGGCAGAAGGAGAAGTAATTGAAACTCCGAAACCGGTGGTAGAGTATTACATTAAAGGTGCTGTAACTGTAAAAGGTGAAGGAAAAAGTGGGGTAAAAGTGAAAGTTGGCGATAAAGATTGTATAACGGATTCGAAAGGTGAGTTTTCTGTAACGGAAAGTAATACGGGAACTTATGAGGTTTCTGTTGCTCCTAATGGTTATCTTTCTCAGAAAACTTCTGTGAAAATTGCTGATAATGCTGAGAATCGTAGTGTAGTAAAAGTTGCTTTTGCCTTGACGGAAGTAAGTCCGGTAAAAGAAGTGGTATTGGATGAAATGACAGATCCAATTACTGTAGAGGATGAAAGTACATCAAATGAGGCGATTCCTACAACCACAGAAGACTTTGGACAGGTTGAGCCGGACAAAGTTGTTGAAGATATGCCTCTTGCGAAAGTGGAAATTGTGATCCCGGCAGGTGTAATTAAAGAAGATGCGCAGGAGGATCCGACCCTTGTGAAAAACGGTAAAGTTGATATCAGTGTAACTACATTTGTTCCTGCTCCTAAAGAGGTTGTTACTGAAGTTAAGCCTACTGAGGTCGTAGAAGCTGTAAAAAGTATACCTTTGGCTGCTGCTCAATTTCAGCCGACAGGTTTGCAGTTTAGCGAACCTGTAAATATTTCTATTCCTAATCCTATTCCGGGGGTAACTTTCCCTAAAGCAACTATGCAACTTTCCTATCTGAATCCGGATAACGGGGAATGGGAAGTACAGGCTGCTGAAGTTACAGTGGGTGAGGCTAATTATAAAGCTCCTGTTACACACTTCTCTGCTTATGCTATAGAGAATCAAGTAAATAGTAAAGTAGAAAAAGAAGTAATTCAGAAAGACGAAATCCTTGGACAGGAAAGTCGTGACAATAGCGAGAATGCAAAGGCCTTGACAGGTATCGTGTTGAAGTATAAAGAAAAAACAGGTTGGGATTACGAGAAAGGTAGAGGTGTAGTTGAGGCTATAAAAGAAGCATTAGGAAGTAGCGTTCCCGAAAATACACTAAACGCAATGGCTGCTTATCTTAAAACTCGTATGTACTCATTAATGGGAACAACATCTGGAGTAACCGAAACTGAACGTACATACAATACAGTGAATGTAAATGGTTATACTGAGATGAACTATACTTGTTATGCCAAGACTCGTAAAACTACATTATCTACAACAGTAGTGTATGGCGGAAGCGAAAAAACAATATCTGTCTCTGCGATACGTTATACAGGTGCTGATCAGCAATATAAGACGGTAACTTATAATCCTACTCACAGCGGTGGTAAGGGAGGTAGTATCTAAGATATTTATTTGAGATATATAGTAGGGGCTTAGATTTATTCGTAGCGTGTGAATCCCTACTTTACTATGCTGGTTAGGAAAAGTACAGAGGTACATCTTATCTAATCTAGCTTACGCATCAGATTTTATTTTGATGCACATTTCCCCTTAATATCAACTGTCTGTGAAGATCGTTGATATGATTTTGATGTTATCTGTCTGATTGAAGTCAGTAGAATAAGTTTTTAATAATTAATTTTTTAAGATAAAACCCTTTTGTGTATGCTCCTTTTTTAATAAACCCTTTGGGGCATATTCATATAGAGTATAGAGAGAGGAGGTCACTGTGAAGCGGCTTCCTCTTTTGCATTTGAATGAATCCAGTATCTTCTATTGACTGCTAATATAAGTTAATCTTTACAATTGTGCTTCTTGTAATATAAATAAACCCTATCTTTATCAGCCAATACAACATAGGCTTAACAAAATGTCATGAGCATAACTATTAAAAACCTCAATAAGATTTATCCAAATGGAAACCATGCATTGAAAGATGTCAATCTGGAGATTCCTACGGGGATGTTTGGCTTATTGGGTCCCAACGGTGCCGGCAAATCTACTTTAATGCGTATTCTGGTAGCTCTAATGGAGCCAACTTCCGGACAGGTTGAAATCTGTGGATACGATTTGATGAAACAACGGAAAGAAATTCGTGGTATTTTAGGATATCTCCCTCAGGACTTTCGTTTCTTTGCCAAATATAAAACGTATGAGTTTTTGGACTATGCAGCCCGTCTGTCGGGAATGACTCAAAACAGGCAAAGAAAGCAGGCTGTGGATGAAATGCTCGAAAATGTAGGATTGTTTGATGTACGTGAGCGGTATGCTAACAAATTATCAGGAGGCATGAAGCGTCGGTTGGGAATTGCGCAGGCATTGATACATCATCCTAAAGTAATTATTGTAGATGAACCTACTACCGGGCTTGACCCCGAAGAACGTATTCGTTTCCGTAACCTTCTTTCCGAAGTTAGTGAAAATGACGTCACTATTATTTTATCTACCCATATTGTAGGAGATATCTCCAGTACTTGTAACAATATGGCGTTGATGAACCGGGGGGAAGTTTCTTTCTATGGGTCTCCGCAAGATATGTTGAAGAAAGCCGAAGGCAAGGTGTGGAGGATCAGAGCCGGTGGCGATCAATTGCATGAGATTGATAAAAAATATCCGGTCATATCTACTATTCCCTCAGGGACAGCTTGGGAGGTACAGGTGGTTGCCGATAAAGTAGAAGGATACGAAGCGGAGCCATTTCCTCCTAATCTTGAACACGCCTATGTATATTATATGGAGAATCAATTAAACCTTTGGACAAACGACTAAACACGATATGCTGATATGACCTTTTTATCTAATATACAATCGGTAGCAAAGTATGAAAGCAAGTTATTAATAAGAAGTTGGTTCTTCCGGGTGTTTACAGTGCTCGCCATAGGTATCACTACTCTTTTTAATTTTCTCCTATTTGTATCGGAGGATACTTACGGATTTTGGATTGCTATGTCCATTCCGTCGAATATCCCTTATCTAATTCTGCTATTGCTGAATACAGGACAGGCTGTCATTGCTATTTTTCTTGCCTCTGATTTTCTGAAAAGGGACAAGAAACTGGATACGTCGGAAGTCTTTTATGTCCGTCCGTTAAGTAATGCCGAGTACGTGATTGGTAAGATCTGGGGGAATCTGCGTGTTTTTCTGCTGCTCAATCTTATTATTATGGGCATTACAATGGCATTCAATCTGACAGTGGGAGAAGTGGACTGGATAGCTTATTTATTATATTTTCTGCTGATTAGTGTACCTACGCTCGTTTTTATTATTGGCCTGTCTATCTTTCTGATGTTGGTGCTGAAGAATCAGGCACTCACTTTTGTTATTCTGTTGGGGTATATCGGATTGACTGTTTTTTATATTGAGGATAAGTTTTATTACCTTTTCGATTATATGGCGTATAGTCTCCCATTAGTAAAATCTACTATTGTTGGATTTTCCAATTGGGAAGTAATTTTGAATCACCGGGCTATCTATTTTCTCGCCGGCCTGGCATTTGTCTTTTTCACTATCTCTCTATTCCGGCGTCTGCCTCACTCGTCGCGTAGCAATTATCCATGGGTCTTTCTTTCTGTGTGTACACTCTTGCTGAGTTTAGCTTGCGGATATTGGCATGTGCATTCCATTTTGTATCAGGGCGATATACGGGCTGCATATACACGTGTTAACAACCAATATGTCGCTACTCCGAAGCTGTTTATTCATCAATATGATTTTTCGGTAGAACAACGTCTTGATGACTTTCTATCCGAAGTAACCATGAGGGGGGTAGCTTTGGACTCGTCTGCCGTATTTACGTTTTGCCTGAATCCGGGGCTGACCGTACGTTCCGTTGATTCGGATGGACAACCACTTAAATTCAAGCGTGACAAGCAAATCGTATTAGTGGATTTCGGTACGAATCTGGCAAAGGGAGACACTGCCTCAGTGACATTTAAGTATGATGGACAAATAGATAATTCGTTTTGTTATCTGGATATTCCTCCGGAAGTGTTACAGGCTTCTAAAAAGAAATTTCTGTTCAATATTGATAAACAATACTGTTTCCAGACAAAGGATTATTTATTGCTTACTCCCGAAACATATTGGTATCCTCGTGCCGGAACTGGTTATAGTGATGAAAATCCGGACTGGCAACAAACTTATTTCAGCAATTACCATTTGAAAGTGAAGCCTCTAGCAGGGTTGGTTCCGCTTTCCCAAGGCGAAGGTAAGAGCGATGAACATGGGGTTTATACGTTTAAGGGAGATTTTCCGTCTCAAACAATATCACTGGCCATAGGAGATTATCAGCAGAAAAGTATATCTGCAGACAGCATCCTATATAGTATCTGGCATCTGAAAGGACATGACTTCTTTTCGGCAGCTTTGGATTCTATCCACGATACGATCCCTTCATTAATACGTAATGTTAAAGACCAACTGGCTCGAAACTATAAATTGGATTATCCTTTCAAACGGTTTTCGTTGATAGAAGTACCAATACAATTTGTGGGTTATGAACGTGCTTGGTCGCAAGCACAGGAAACCGTGCAACCGGAAATGGTCTTATTTCCGGAAAAAGGGGCATTGTTTGATGATATGGATATGAAGAAACAGGTTCAAAACCATATACGTTGGTCGAGATATGGAGACAGGAATGAAATCAGTTTGCAGGAAGCACAGATGCGTACGTTCAATAATTTTATCTGGAGATTTGCGCAAACGGAAGGAAATTATAATTTTTCATCCGGTAGCAGGGGAAAAGGTAATCTTTCGTCAGAGGCAAATCCTTATTTTCTTTTTCCACAAATCTATAATTTCCGGTATAATATTTTTTCTTCGGAATGGCCTGTTGCCAACCGGGTGAT
>ENA-ORPH01003716-ORPH01003716.1-human-gut-metagenome-genome-assembly--contig:-NODE-3716-length-10920-cov-8.813254_pt1 | contig 10920 bp, 12 predicted proteins | sample MGYA00242142_ERZ509074 | MGnify/ENA primary metagenome ERZ509074 (study PRJEB26280, sample SAMEA2338724) | human gut metagenome | biome: human gut; feature: human-associated habitat; material: faeces... | reverse complement strand
CCGCGGCCAGCAAGGCGCAAGTGCTTTTCAAGCACGAAGCGAATGCTGGGAGCCGCAACCCGGCAATGGCAGTGCGAAGCACTGACTGAGAGGCTGGCCTTATGCCTTCTTGCAGACGATGCACTCCCAGCCGCGCTTCTCCTTCACTTCCAGCACAGCGAGGCCGGCGGCTTCCAGCGCGGCGATGACCTCATCCTTCCGGCTGTCGATAATGCCGCTGGCGATGAAGACGGCGTCGTCGGCCATCAGGCCGGGGACGGCGGGGGCCAGCGACATGATGGCGTTGGCCACGATGTTGGCCGTGATGATGTCGTACTTGCCGCTGGCCTTGTCGGACAGATCGCCCACGAGGACGGTCAGCTTGTCGGCCACGCCGTTGAGGGCGGCGTTCTCGCCGGCGGTGCGGACGGCCACGGGGTCGATGTCCACGCCCTCAGCCACGGCTGCGCCCAGCTTGAGGGCTGCGATGGCGAGGATGCCGCTGCCGGTGCCGATGTCCAGCACCCGCTCGCCGCCCTTGACCCGCTCGTCCAGCACTTCGAGGCAGAGGTTGGTGGTCTCATGGCCGCCGGTGCCGAAAGCAAGGCCCGGGTCGAGGATGAGCTTGACGCGGTCGGTGTCGTAGTCCTGCCAGGACGGCACGATGGCGAGGCGCTGGCCTACGTCCATCGGGTGGTAATACTTGCGCCAGCCGTTCTGCCAGTCCTCCTGCTCCACGCCCTCGGTCTCGGAGGTGTAGGGGATGCCTGCGGCCTCCATCCGGGCCGCGATGAGGGCCAGCGTCTCCACCGGCGAAGCGCCCGGCTCGAGGTACATGTGGATGATGACGGTGTCCCGGGGCTTGTCCAGCAGCTCCTGCTCGATGAGGTCCACGTGGGCGATCTGCTCCACCTGTTCCTCGATGTCGCTGTAGTCTTCGATATAAATGCCGCCCTCCGCGATCATGGTGGCCACGGCCTCTGCGGCCTCGGCGTCAGCTTTGGATACGGTCAGGCGAATATCAGTCCATTCCATAAGGATGCTCCTTCCGTGTATTGGGGATATACTGTCTTTATAGTACCCGATTCTGGCCCGGGATGCAAGCTCTCGGGCCGAAAGATACCCGAAAAGGCTTTCTTTTTTCCCGGCAGTATGTTAATATGGTGTTGTACCCGGACTGGGTCCGGGCGGCTTCCTGCCGGAAGCGCCCGCCGCATCGTTCCCCAAAGGAGGAATTATCGTATGTTTTTGGGAATGGATATTTACAGCTGGATCGCTGCTATCGTCATCGCACTCATCGTCACATTCCTTCCGATCACGCTGCCGTTCAAGATCGTTCTCGCCATGGTGGCCATGGCCTGCTTCTACTTTGGACGCAAGTATTATCACAACCATAAGAACGGCGGGGCCGAGACGCCCAGCATGAGCTCTGCCGAGAGCGAGGCACTGGCCTCCGGCATCCTGAAAGCCCTCGGCGGCAAGAATAATATCGTCAAGGTGGACTACTGCGCCACCCGCCTCCGCTTTGAGGTACACAGCTACGCCTCCGTGGACGAGGCCGCTGCCAAGGCCGCAGGCGCAGAGGGCGTCATCCGCCCGGCCAAGAACGCCTGCCAGGTGGTCATCAAGGGCGATGTGCAGGCCGTGTACGATGCCCTGCGCAAGCAGCTGTAACTAAGAAGCCGTTTTCTCACGCAAACAGCTTCTCGAACACCGCCGGGAACGGGCCGCTGCGCCCGGCCCGGCGGTATTTTTATCGGAAAGGAATTTTGATATGAAGCCCCAGACCTTTACGTGGAAGAAACTCACCGCCGACGAGTTGACGCGGGTGTATCTGGACGAGATGCGCCGCGACTTCCCGTCCAGCGAGCTGAAACCCCTGAGCATGATACTGAACAGTGAAGCCGCCGGCATGGCCCACACCTGGGGCGTGTTCGAGGGGGAGACGCTGGTGTCCTATCTGCTGATGGTGCGGCCTATGGGCTGTGAAGTGAGCCAGCTGGACTATTTCTCCGTCCTGCCCGCCTACCGCAGCACCGGCATTGGCGCACGTCTGCTGGCCGCTCTGCCCGCCCACGAGGAGGGCGCAAAGGCCATCCTCATCGAGGCCGAGTGTCCCGAGAAGGCTGACGACGAGGCCATGGCCGTCCGGCGTCTGGGCTTTTATGCCCGCTGCGGGGCCGTTGACACCGGCTGGACGGAGCATCTTTTCGACGCATGGTTCCGGGTGCTGGTCCTGCCTGCCGAGGGGGAGACACTGGAGGCGGAGACGGCCAACAAAGAGCTGGCCGACTGCTACAGCCGGGTGATGGGCGCGGACAAGTGGCGCAGATATGTCCAGCTCTACCGCCCGGACGGCACGGAAGAGAAATTCTGAGATTTCTTGCAGGAGTTCATTGACAATCCTGGAAAAGAACAGTATCCTTAGGAAAAGACCGGGTATTTTCCGGTAGGGCTTTGCTGATATGAAAGGAGAAAACACTATGATGACGCGGCGTGAATTTATCAAAGTGGCCGGTGCCGGTGTGCTGGCTGTTTCCTGTGCGGGGATGCTGAGCGGATGCGATGCTATCGAATCGCTGCAGGATATGGATTTTGTGAGCGTGACCATCGGCGAAGTGAAGTTCATGGTGGGAAGCGCGTCTTATACTCTGGATGGAGTGAAGCGTCATGTCAAATTTGGCACAGATTTGCTCATCCGGAATAAGACGAAGAGTAAAGTGACTATCCCGAAATCGGCCATCACAGGCACTTACTACTGCACGATCGACGGGAAAGACGAAACTTATTCGATGAAATATGACCACGATAACATCGTGGCACCGGTCACCCCAAGCAATGAGCTGCCAACGGAGATCGGCAACTTTGGTTTGACTACGGAGGATGAGATTCCGGCAAATGCAGTCAGTCAGAAGGTCGAGTTCAGCATCAAATACGGCGGCTGTAGAGCAATCTTTGCTTACTCTATGACGAATGGCGATTGGATCCTGCCGCCCAAAAAGGAAGAGATCAGGTAATTCATTCCATAACATATCTCAGCCCCGGGTGCTTCCCCTCGAAGCGTCCGGGGCTTTTTGCACCCTTCAGTGGGCGGGATGCACAAACGAACGTGCGGATTTTTGACAGTTTGACCGGAAATGTAAAATCAAGTGTCCTGTTTTCCACGCGGATTTTACCGGAGGATGACAGCAGCGCAAAAACACTGCACAAAGCTTTACCTGCATTTTGCGCTGCCATGGTCGCAGCCGGATGGGCGGTGCGCTACAATAAAGGCGTCCCAAGAGAGACACAACAAGGAAAAGGAAAACAGCCCGGCCAGAACAAAAGGGCCGGCCCAGTTGAAGGAGATATTATTATGAAAAAGATCACTCGTCGTTCGTTCCTGTCCATCTGCGGCGCTGCTGCCGCTGCTGCTGCCCTGACCGCCTGCGGCGGTGCAGCTTCTTCCACTGCTGCCTCTTCTGCCGCCGCATCCAGCACCGCAGCTTCCGCTTCTTCTACGGCTGCGCTGTCCGGCAATGTCGCCACCGGCGGTTCCACCTCTATGAAGAACGTCATCGCCGCCCTGACCGAGGGCTTCGCTGAGATCGAGCCGGATGTCACCATCAGCTATGACCCCACCGGTTCCGGCGCAGGCATCACCGGCGCTACCGATAAGACTCTGGACATCGGTCTTTCTTCCCGCGCCCTGAAGGATGACGAGACCGGCGTCACCGGCACGATCGTAGCTCTGGACGGCATCGCCATCATCGTCAACAAGGACAGCAAGGTCGAGGACCTGACCGTTGACCAGCTCAAGCAGATGTTCACCGGCGAGATCACCAACTGGTCCGAGGTCGGCGGCGACGACGGCGAGATCGTTCTGGTGGGCCGCGAGGCCGGTTCCGGCACCCGCGATGGCTTTGAGAGCATCGTGGACGTGAAGGACAGCTGCAAGTACGCACAGGAGCTGACCGCTACCGGCGCTGTCATCAGCGCTGTGGAGGCCAATCCTCTGGCCGTCGGCTACGCTTCCCTGTCCGCTGTGGGCGACACCGTTGCCATGGTCACTGTGGAGGGTGTGGAGTGCAGCGAGGATACCGTGAAGGACGGCAGCTACAAGATCCAGCGTCCCTTCGTGTTCGTCACCAACAAGAGCGTGACCCTGTCGGAGCAGGCACAGGCCTTTGTGGACTTTGCCACCAGCAAGGACGCTGCCGACCTCATCCGCACCGCAGGCGCTGTGCCGGTGAACGAGTAATTACCGGGTGGTTTGCCGGGGAGTTTCCCCGGTGAACCGCCCGCCCCGCATCTGAACAAGAAAACTGCCGCGTCGGGCTGCCGTTTCTGCGGGCCGACGCGGCTTTTATAAAGGATTTCAGCTATGAACAAAAAATCCTATCTGAGCCGGGTGCGGCTGGCCCGCACCCCCGCCGAATGGCTGGAAGCGGTGATGAACTTCATCTTCTTCCTGTGCGGTATGCTGGCGGTGGGCTGCGTGGTGCTTATCTCGGTGTACATGGTGATCTCCGGCGTGCCGGCCATCCACAAGATCGGCCTGTTCCAATTCCTGTTCGGCACAAAGTGGGCCTCCACGGCAGCCCAGCCGCTGTTCGGCATCCTGCCCTTTATCCTGTCCAGCATCTACGGCACGCTGGGCGCTGCCATCATCGGTGTGCCCATCGGCCTGCTGACGGCGGTGTTCCTCTCCAAGGCCGCCGACCCCAAGCTGCGCACCGTGGTGGTCACCGCCATCGAGCTGCTGTCCGGCATCCCCAGCGTGGTGTTCGGCCTGCTGGGCATGCAGGTGCTGGTGCCTGCCGTGGCAAAGACCTTCGGCAAGGCTTCCGGTGCCTGCCTGCTGAGTGCTATCGTGGTGCTTTCCATCATGATTTTGCCCAGCATCGTGTCCGTGTCGGTCACGGCACTGAACGCCGTGCCGCCGGAGTATGAGCAGGGCAGTCTGGCACTGGGTGCCACCGACACCGAAACATGGTTCAAGATCAGCATTCCGGCAGCCAAAAGCGGCATTGCCGCAGGCATTGTGCTGGGCATCGGCCGTGCCATCGGCGAGGCCATGGCGGTGATGATGGTGGCAGGCAACAGCCCCAACATGCCGGACAGTCCCTTCCGCAGCGTCACCTTCCTGACCACCGCCATCGCCAAGGAGATGAGCTATGCCGGCGGTCTGCAGCGGCAGGCGCTGTTCAGCATCGCGCTGGTGCTGTTCGTCTTTATCATGATCATCAATGTTGTGCTGAACGTTGTGCTGAAGGGAGGAAGCCGGGATGAATAAGGGCCTTTCGCCTTCCCGTCAGATGTGGAACCGGGTCATGACCGCACTGGTCTGGGCCAGCGCCGTTCTGGTGATGGTTCTGGTGGCCGGTATCATCGGCATGGTGCTGGTGCGGGGCATCCCCCACATCAGCTGGAAGTTCCTTTCTACCACTGCCAGTGTGCTGAAAAAGACCGACGGCATCCTGCCTGCCATCCTCAACACACTGTATGTCATTGTGCTGACATTACTGATCGTACTGCCTCTGGGCGTGGGCGCGGCGGTCTACCTGACCGAGTATGCCTCCAACCGACGGCTCATCGAGGTCATTGAGTTCACCAACGAAACGCTGGCGGGCATCCCCAGCATCATCTACGGTCTGGTGGGTATGCTGGTGTTCAGTCAGGCGCTGGGCTTCCAGACCTGTCTGCTGTCCGGTTCACTCACGCTGGTGGTCATGAACCTGCCCACCATCATCCGCACCACGCAGGAATCCCTCAAGACGGTGCCGCAGGGCTACCGTGAGGGTGCCATGGGCTTGGGTGCAGGCAAGTGGCACATCATCCGCACCATCGTGCTGCCCTGCAGCATCGACGGCATCGTGACCGGCTGCATTCTGGCTGTGGGCCGCATCGTGGGCGAAAGTGCCGCCCTGCTCTTCACCGCCGGTGCCGCAGAGGTCATTGCCAAGAGCGTGGCCAAAGCCTACACCTCCAACGGTGCCACCCTGTCGGTGCTGCTGTACCTGCGTGCCTTTGAGGACGGCGATTTTGCTTCCGCATGGGGCATCGGTGCGGTGCTGCTGGTGCTGGTGCTGGCCATCAACCTTGCGGCGCGGCTGGCAAAGACTAAGCTGAAACAGAAACAGTAAAATTTGATTTTACTGTTCAAAATGGCCTCCGCATTCGCTCTGGCCATGAATCGCGGAAAAATTATTTTTAATTTCGTAGATTTGAAAAATCTGCGGATTTTTCAAATCTACCTTTTCACGGGAAGGGTCGAAACGGTAAACTTCCTGTTGAAATTCAACAATGAGGTATTCTATGGAAAACACGAATGTGCCGGTGATATCGGCAAAAGACCTGAACCTCTGGTACGGCGACTTCAAGGCGCTGAAAGGCATTTCGCTGGACGTGGGCGAGCGGGAGATCACCGCGCTCATCGGCCCTTCCGGCTGCGGCAAGTCCACCTTTTTAAAGACCCTCAACCGCATGAACGACCTTGTGCCGAATGTGCGCATCGAGGGTGATGTGCGGCTGAAGGGCGAGGACATCTTTGCCCGGGAAATGCAGCTTACCGACCTGCGCCGCCGGGTGGGCATGGTGTTCCAGAAGGCCAATCCCTTCCCCATGAGCATTTACGACAATATCACCTACGGCCCCAAGCTGCACGGCGTGCGCAATAAGGCTGAGCTGGACGAGCTGGTGGAAAGCAGCCTGCGGGGCGCGGCCCTGTGGGACGAGGTGAAGGATCGCCTGAAAAAGAGCGCGCTGGGCCTTTCCGGCGGACAGCAGCAGCGTCTGTGCATCGCCCGTGCACTGGCGGTGAAGCCCGAAGTGCTGCTGATGGACGAGCCCACCAGCGCATTGGACCCCGGCTCCACCATGAAGGTGGAGGAGCTGATGAGTGAGCTGAAGAAGAACTACACGGTGGTCATCGTTACCCACAACATGCAGCAGGCGGCCCGTATCAGCGACCGCACCGCCTTCTTCCTGCTGGGCGAGCTGGTGGAAGTGGGCCCCACGGCGCAGATCTTCAGCGCACCGCAGGATAAACGCACCGAGGACTACATTTCCGGTCGGTTCGGTTAAAGGAGGAAACAGCTATGAGTATCCGTAAACAGTACGACACCGATCTGGAATCGCTGAAAAATTCGCTGACCGAAATGGGCCGCAACTCTGCCGATGCCGTGGAGAACGCTCTGGAAGCGCTCTGCGTTGCTGATGCCGATGCGGCTGCGGCCATCGTGAAGGAGGATGCCCGCATCAACAATATGGAGCGGGATATCGAGCACCGCTGCATGACGTTGCTGCTGCGTCAGCAGCCGGTGGCAGGCGATCTGCGCCGCATCTCCACTGCCATGAAGGTGGTCACGGATATTGAGCGCATCGGCGACCATGCCGCCGACATCGCCGAGATCATCCCCCACCTTGTCACCGTCCGCAAAGAGGGCGACCCGGCGGTAAGTCAGGCCATTGCCATGGGCAAAAAGGCCCACCAGATGATCCTGGATGCCCTCGATGCCCTGACGGCAGAGGACGAAAATGCCGCCCGCAGGGTGATCGCCGCAGACGACGCGGTGGATTACGACTTCAATGCCATCAAGCATCAGCTGGCGCAGGAGATCGCCGAAGACCCCGGCAAGGTGGACGCAGCGCTGGACCTGCTGATGGTCATTAAGTATCTGGAGCGCATCGGCGACCACGCCGTGAATGTGGCCGAGTGGGTGCAGTTCGTGCGCACCGGCCGCTATAAGGACGAGAGCATGTTCTGAGCATTTCCCTTCCTCATTTTTGAGGGTTCGTGTTTTCTTTATTTCTCCTGAAAAAGGCCGTTTCTGCCCGGTGCGGAAGCGGTCTTTTTCTGCAGGACGAAAATTGACTAAAAATTTTTTAGCTTTCTGCAATATTCCGGTGCGTCGGTTCGTATCTGAGGTGTAGGGCGGCAGGAGCCGCCATTCCCTGTGCGGCGGGCGTCCGACATCCCCCAGTCCCCGCCCGCCGCACCCTTTACGGAGGAAACGCAGATGACACAGACGAATCCTATCCTGCCGGAAGTCAGGGCCGGAACGGTCAGCCGCGAAGCACTGGTGCAGGCAGCACTCAAAGAGATCACCCAGAATTACCGCGAAGCAAGCCTTTCCAACGTGGCACGGGAGTACGGCGTTTCGCTGGCATATGTCAGCGAGTGCGTGCGTGCCCAGACCGGACGCACCTATAAGGAATTGCTGCAAAAGCACCGTATGGAGACCGCTGCCCGCCTGCTGCGCCGCAGCGACATGAACATCCAGCAGATCATTTCTCTGGTGGGCTACGAGAACACCAGCTATTTCTACCGCCTGTTCCACGAACGGTATGGTCTCAGCCCGCGGGAATACCGGCTGGTGCGCACCGGCCATGGCCGCGCCAGCGCATAAGGTACTTGCTCTAACAGCAGGGACTGCTGCACATCGTTTTAGCCGAAAGTGCAGCAGCCCCTGCTTTTTGCCGTTTTGGAGCATTTTAAGGTACTTTGGTGCGGGAACTGGATTTTTATGGTAATTTGTAGTACAATAAGAACAATTCTCAAAGTACTGTGCCGGACCGAGCGCAGCGCAGAAAAGACGAGGTGGAATGAATGTTTCGTGGAGCAGTGAGAGGGGATCTGCCCCAGATCCTGAAGATCTACGCCCATGCACGTGCAGTCATGAAGGCATCCGGCAACCCGACCCAGTGGGGGGATGATTTCCCGCCGCAGGAACTGCTGGAGGAGGATATCGACTCGAACCGGTTGTTCCTCTATGTGGTCAACGGCCAGATCGAGGCCGTATTTGCATTTATTCTGGGGGCGGACCCCACCTACGCCGCCATTGAGGACGGCCAGTGGCTGGACGATACCCTGCCCTATGGTACGGTGCACCGTCTGGCATCGGCCGGAAAGCACAAGGGCGTGGGCAAGGCCGTGCTGGACTGGAGCATGGAGCACTGCCAGAGCCTGCGTGCCGACACCCACGCCGACAACAAGATCATGCAGCATCTGCTGGAAAAGAACGGCTTTACCCGCTGCGGTGTCATCCATGTGGCAGACGGCTCGCCCCGCTTTGCCTACCAGAAGCTTGCCCCCACCCAGCCGCTGGGTTGAAACAGAATACACCCCCAAAGAGCCCCGGTCTGCGGATGCAGAGCCTGCCATGCAGGACTGCGCACGCAGGCTTTTTTGTTTGCCCCCGCTCGCTCTGCCCTGCGCCGCTCGACGGTGACGGAGAGAACGAAGCCGCGAACGGTTAAATCTGTCCTCGCTACAAATACAGATCAACGGAAAAACCCCATGGGCACCGACCTGAATGCAAATTTGTGAACGAAAAATGTCTGAAAACGCTTTCATTTCTCTGCCGTATGTGCTATAATAACACCCGTCCTTGTGTAAGAGACAGGAAGCTGTACGCCATTGGCGTACAATAGGAAAGAGGAGTGTCTATATGAAAACGTTGAACAAGGCAGTTGCCCGCTACAACGGCATCAGCCTGATCATTCGCATTCTGATCGGCCTGATCATCGGTGCGGTGCTGGCTCTGGTGGCCCCCGGTGCAGGCTGGGTGGGTGAACTGGGCAGCCTGTTCGTTGGCGCACTGAAGGGCATCGCCCCGGTGCTGGTGTTCGTGATTGTGGCAAGTGCTCTGGCACAGGGCTCTTCCAAGCTGGACCGCCGCTTCGGCACGGTCATCTGGCTGTACATGCTCACCACCTTTCTGGCTGCGGCCATCGCAGTGGCGACCAGCTTTATGTTCCCGGTCACGGTCGTGCTGGCAGACGCTGCCCAGTCGGACGTGGTGCCGCAGGGTCTGGGCGAAGTGATGGGCACTCTGCTCACCAACTTTGTGGCAAACCCCGTCAGTGCCATCATGAGCGGCAACTACATCGGCATCCTGTTCTGGGCCTGCATGTTCGGCGTGGCCATGAAGGAGATCGGCTCTGAAACCACCAAGACCTTTATGGCAAACACCGCCGATGCGGTCTCTCAGATCGTGCGCTGGATCATCAATCTGGCACCCTTCGGCATCATGGGTCTGGTCTACACCAATGTTTCCGGCAACGGCCTTGCCATCTTTACCCAGTACGGCAAGCTGCTGGCCCTGCTGGTGGGCACCATGCTGTTCATGGCCCTCATCGTCTCCCCCTTCATCATGTTTATCTATCTGGGCTGCAACCCCTATCCGCTGGTGTTCCGCTGCCTGCGTGAGTCCGGCCTGACCGCCTTCTTCACCCGCAGCTCCGCCGCCAACATCCCCGTGAACATGGCCCTGTGCGAAAAGCTGGGTCTGGACAAGGATATGTACTCCGTCTCCATCCCGCTGGGCGCTACCATCAACATGGACGGTGCCGCCATCACCATCACCATCATGACGCTGGCCGCTGCTAACACCTTGGGCATTCAGGTGTCTCTGCCTGCAGCCATCGTGCTGAGCGCTATGAGCGCTCTGGGTGCCTGCGGTGCTTCCGGCGTGGCCGGCGGTTCCCTGCTGCTGATCCCCATGGCCTGCTCCCTGTTCGGCATCTCCAACGATGTCGCCATGCAGATGGTGGGTGTCGGCTTCATCATCGGCGTGGTGCAGGACTCTGTGGAGACTGCCCTGAACTCTGCCGGTGACGTGGAGTTCGCTGCCACCGCCGAGTATCATCAGTGGCGCAAGCAGGGCAAGCCCCTGCCGGAGTTTTTAACTGGTAAGAAGAACTGAAAAATTTAAAAATATAGAAAAGGGCTGTTGCCAAACTCCTTCCGACATCGCTTACGCGATGCCACCTCCCTCAATGAGGGAGGCTTCACAGCTTACCGTCATGTCAGGCTCCCTCCGTGAGGGAGCTGGCGCGGCGAAGCCGTGACTGAGGGAGTTCTTGGCAACAGCCCCTTCGCTTTTTACAGGAAAAGATGTAACGGGCAGCAGGGCGTTTTCATTACGGCCCCTCCCGTGAAAAAACAGAAGAGCAGCG
>ENA-ORPH01003709-ORPH01003709.1-human-gut-metagenome-genome-assembly--contig:-NODE-3709-length-10925-cov-2.279945_pt1 | contig 10925 bp, 3 predicted proteins | sample MGYA00242142_ERZ509074 | MGnify/ENA primary metagenome ERZ509074 (study PRJEB26280, sample SAMEA2338724) | human gut metagenome | biome: human gut; feature: human-associated habitat; material: faeces... | reverse complement strand
CATGTGAATTGGGAACCTGTTGGTTATAATAACTATAGGTCATTCTATGACAAGAATAATAATGATGTGTACTTTACTTATAAAGACCATTGTCTGTGTTATTCAGAGTTGATTAACCAGTTTACTTCATTCATGAGCTATGAAGGAGTTCCTGCTATGTTCAATGTAAGTAGTGAGTTTTATGCCTTTAAAGATGGTAAGATGTGGGAACAGTTTGCTGGAGACTATAATATGTTCTTTGGTGAATATAAACCATTCAGTATTACCTTTGTGGCTAATGCTGAGGAACCAAATGATAAGATATTCAATACAGTAGAGTTTAGAGCTGATAGTTGGGATAGTGATAACTTGATAAGCAACAAGACCTTTGATACTCTTGATGTATGGAATGAATATCAGCATGGTACTACCCCTCTTACTAATCTACTTGGACATCCTTCCCCATTAAAGAAGAAATTCAGGATATGGAGAGCTAATATACCAAGAGCAATAGCAAATAACAGGGATAGGATAAGGAACACTTGGGCTTATATTAAGTTAGGAATGAACACTCCTAATACATATAGAACAGAGTTCCATGATGCTATTATTCACTATTTTGCATAATTAATAGGAGTCCATAAACATTTTAGTTTGTGGACTCTTTCTTTTTTAATTAAAGGCTTTGTTTATTCAATAACTTTATATACATTTGCAACAAAATTAATTATACTATGGCTAAGAAAAAAATTAAGAGAAGAGGCAAGATGCCTCCTAATATATTTGATACTGGAGGTCAAAGCTGGGGACAGCAGTCCTCAGGACAATTCTCAAATGCCTTTAAAGGGGAGAATCTTGGCAATTCAATAGGAAGTATTGGAGGTGCTGTTGGTGGTATAGCACAAGCTGGTATATCTAATGCACAAATAGCAGACACCAGTGGAATTGAAGCTCAGAATAAAGCTCAAAAGAATATGGTAGTAGGTGCTTCATCTAATGATGATTTGATGAGTGAATGGGGTTCATGGAATAAAGTGAAAGATGACTATTCATGGAAAGATGTCAGAGGTGGAAGTACTGGTCAAAGAGTTACTAATACTATTGGAGCTGCTGGTCAGGGGGCTGCTGCTGGAGCATCTGTAGGTGGTCCTATTGGAGCTATTGTAGGTGGTGTAGTAGGTCTTGGTAGTGCTATTGGTGGATGGCTTGGTGGTAATAGAAAAGCCAAGAGAAAAGCCAAAAAATTAAATAAAGAGGCTAAAGAAGCTAATGAGAGAGCACTAACTTCCTTTGAAACAAGAGCTGATAACATAGATACACAAAATGACTTTAATATGTTAGCAAACTTCTCTGCTTATGGTGGTCCACTTGAATTTGGTAGTGGTGCAATAGGCTATGAGTTTGATAATAGGTACTTAAATAATCAAGAGATGAGTGCAGTTGCTAAACAAAGATTGACCTCTCTTCCTAACTCATTCCAAGCATTACCAGAGATGAATACATATAATGCTTTTGCAGAAGGTGGTGGCTTATCCAGAGAGAAAAACTATGGTTCTAAGAAAAAGCCTTATCCATCTGTTCCTTCTGGAGACTTTGCAGGACCTCACAGAAGTTATCCAATACCAACTAAAGCTGATGCAAGAGATGCACTCAGATTAGCTGGATTACATGGTAATGAGAGTGTGAGAAGAAAGGTTCTTGCTAAATATCCTTCACTAAAGGCTTTTGGAGGATGGTTGAATACACAAGGTGGAGACTTTACTAATGGAGTTACATTTATTAATGAAGGGGGTTCTCATGAAGAAAATCCTTATCAAGGAATTCAAATAGGAGTTGACCCAGAAGGTGCTCCTAACTTAGTTGAGCAAGGTGAAGTAGTTTATGATGATTATGTATTCTCTGATAGAATGGAGATACCTGATGATATAAGAAAGGAATACAAGTTAAGAGGTAAAACCTTTGCTAAGGCTGCTAAATCTGCACAAAGGGAAAGTGAAGAAAGACCTAATGACCCTCTAAGTACTAAGGGATTACAAGCTGCTATGGAAAGAATAGCTACTGCACAAGAGGAAGCAAGGCAAAGAAAGGAAGCCCATAGGGAAGGAAATGAATATCCAAGTATGTTTGCTTATGGAGGTGATACAAATCCTTATGGCTTAGCTTTGGAAGACCCAATGAGTGTTGAAGAGCTTGAAGCTCTTATGGTTCAATCAGGAGAAACTGGTGAAATAGCTCCAGAAGGTAATAATGGTAATAGACAGACATGGACAAGGTATGCACCAATTATAGGTTCAGGTTTAGCAAGTCTATCAGATTTATTCAGTAAACCAGACTATGATAGTGCTGATTTAATCAGTGGAGTAGATTTAGGTGCTGAGGCAGCAGGTTATGCTCCTATTGGAAACTATCTATCTTATAGACCTTTAGATAGGGACTTCTATATCAATAAAATGAATCAACAGGCTGCTGCTACAAGAAGAGGATTAATGAATACCTCAGGTGGTAACAGGCTTAATGCTCAGGCTGGAATACTTGCTGCTGATTATAACTATGGTCAAAACATGGGTAATTTAGCAAGGCAAGCAGAAGAATATAACCAACAGTTGAGAGAAAGAGTTGAGGCATTCAATAGAGGTACTAACATGTTTAATACTGAGACTGGACTTAAGGCTTCAATGTTTAATGCAGAATCAAGAAATGCAGCTAAGAGAGCAAGATTAGGACAGGCTACAACTGTAGCTCAATTAAGGCAGGGTATTAAAGACCAAGATGCTGCAAGAAGGAGTGCTAATATAACTAACTTCTTACAAGGTTTAGGTGATATGGGATGGGAAAATGAGCAAGCTAATTGGCTTGATACATTAGCTAAATCAGGTGTTCTTAAGATGAATACCAAAGGAGAATACACTGGAGGAACTAAGAAAGCTAAAGGTGGTAAAGTAAGAACTAAAAAGAAGAAAGGATTGACTTATGGCTAATTTTAAAGGATATATTTATAAGTTTACTTCTTTAATAGACCCATCTAAGTGTTATATAGGAAAAACCTTTCATATAGGAAGCAGATTAAATAACCATTTGACTGGGAGAGGTAATACTTCTTCCTTTAAGTGTAAAAAGCCTATAATACAATATAATCTTGATGGAGAATTTATAAGAGAATGGGAATCTGCAACTGATGCAGCCTCTTTCTATAATATTAACAAAGTAAATATAACTAAATGTTGTTTAGGTAAAAATAAAACAAGTAATGGTTATATTTGGAAATATAAGGAGGAATAAATATGGCGAATTATTCATTTGTTTCCAATGCTAAGTTCAGGCCATTCTCTTATCAGGAAATGCTTCAACCACTTCAAGCATACACTCAAGAATATAATACTATTCAAGAGGGTATGGGTGAATTAGGAACTAAAGCAGATGTCTTTGAGAGAATGGCTAATGAACAGACAGACCCACAGGCTTATGCAATGTACAAACAATATTCTAATGACTTGGCTGCACAAGCTGAGTCATTAGCTAAACAAGGACTTACTCCTGCAAGTAGACAGGGATTGATTGATATGAAAAGAAGATACTCTTCTGAGATTGTTCCTATAGAACAGGCTTATAAGAGAAGACAAGAGTTAGTAGATGAACAAAGGAAATTACAGGCTCAGGATAGTACACTATTATTTGATAGACCTGCTTCTACACTTTCCTTAGATGAACTAATATCTAACCCAGCTCTATCACCACAATCCTATTCTGGAGCACTATTATCCAAACAGGTAGGTACTGCTGCACAGAATTTAGCTAAGGAAGTAAGAGAAAACCCAAGAAAGTGGAGAACAATCTTAGGTAATCAATATTATGAAACCATCATGCAGAAGGGATTCAGACCTGAGGAAATTATGCAGGCTGTACAGAATAATCCTGAGGCTTCTCCTATACTTCAAGGTATTGTGGAAGATGCAGTAGGAAGTTCTGGTATTAGGAACTGGAATGATGAGAATATCCTTAATAGAGCCTATGATTATGCAAGACAAGGTTTGTGGAATGCAGTGGGTGAAACTCAATATCAAACTCTTTCTAATAAGGCTTATGATTATGCAATGCAGGAAAGGTTAGCTGCTGCTAAGAAAGGTAAGACAGAAGGAACCCCCTCTGCTGTATTTAGGTCAGTACCTAAGACTAAAGTAGATGGAGACAAGAAGACTACTGAACTTAATGATGAACTACAGTTCATACAACAGTTAAGAGCTAATCCTTCTATGATTAATGAAGAAGTTGAGAGAGTTAATCCGGGTTATCCAACTCAATATGGTGTGAATGTTGGTGGTGGAATATATAAGGTTAAACCTCATGCAGAAAGACTTCAACAGATAATCAAGAAGTATGATATGAAGGATGGTAATATGGACCAACTTGAACAGAAGTTACAAGCTGATATTAGAAGCAGTGCTGTAAGAGACTTTATATATAAACCTAATATAACTCAGAGTGACTTAATTTCTCAAGTTATAAAGGAGAATGCAAGAACCTTAGGTGCAGCTACAGAATCAACTGGTCTTTATGAACTTGATGATAATAGGAAGGGAGACCCTATTAAGTTAAAGAATATCTCAGATTACTTCACTGGTGACAATGATATAAGTTATGACCCAGAGGTTGGACTTATAATCAATGCCACTAAGGATGGTAAAACTAAATCAGCAGTTATTGACCCTGAGCTAATAGATGATGCAGATAGAAGTGTGGCAGGATATATGAATAATATTAATGTACTTCTTGAGAATGGCTATGATGTAGAAGCTCAAAGATACATCAATACAATGATGAATTATATCTATGGTAAGTTCAATACACTTGCTAAGAGACAAAGTAATACAGATTCTAAATTAGAGTAGAAGAATATGGCAAATAATCAACAAATCCAAGACCCATCTACACAAGGAGTAGGTGGGTTAAGGGGACTTAAAAGTATAGATGCACTAAAGCAAGAAGGACTTCTTAGAGATGTTCCTCATATTGATAATATAGAGGATTATAAGCAAGTCTCTAACAGTGCCTTACAAAGAGCTGTACCTCAAGAGGTAGGCTTTGTTGGAGTAAATGATAGTATGTATGAGGAAGACATTACATCTATGACCCAACTTGATAACTTAGCCAATACAAGGGGGGAGATGCAACCTTGGTATGCTCAGATAGGTGCTGGGTTAGCTAAGGGAGCTGTTCTTGCAGGTACTACCTTTGCTGATGGTATCCTTGGTACTATAGTAGGTTTAGGTAATGCAGCAGCTACAGGAACATTCTCAGGCTTCTGGGATAATCCTTTCTCAAATGCAATGCAGCAAGTAAATGAATGGTCAGAGTCAGTTCTACCTAATTACTATACTGATGCAGAGCAGAATGACCCTTGGTATGAGAATATATTCTCAGCTAACTTTATTGGGGATAAGTTCCTTAAGAACTTAGGTTTTGCTGTTGGTGCTGCCTACTCTGGTAAGATTAGTGCTGGTGCAACCTCAAAGTTACTTGGTCTTAATAAAGCAAGACAAGCATTCAAAGGTGCAGTTACAGCCTCAGGTGAAGCTCTTAATCCTAATGCAGCTTTACAGGCTTATAGGGAAGGAGATTTATTCCTTGATGGTGTAAGGCTTACTGAGGAATTAGCAAGGGATGCCAAGAAACTTAAGATGGCTGAGCCTACTCTTAAACTTACTGGTGCTTTCTCAGGTGCATTAGGTGAAGCAAGAATTGAAGCTATTCAGAATAGTAAAGACTGGTTTGAGCTTCATAAACAACAACTTGATGATGCACAAGCTAAAGTAGCAGCACAAGAGCAAGAAGCTATGCTTAGAGAGTTCCCTCAATTTGCACAGTATCAGATTTCTCCTGATGGAAAGTCTTTTGAGCAAGTTCTCACTCCAGAAGGACAAGCTATGTTACAGGCAAGAGTAGATGCTAAGTTTGATTACAATAGTGGGCTACAGAAACTATCAGAAGATAGGGCTAAGATGGGTAATATAGACTTTGCTCTGAATATTCCACTACTTACTGTATCAGATGCTTGGCAGTTTGGTAAGTTCTATGCAGGTGGATATAATACAGCTAAGAAAGGTAGTCAGATACTAAGGACAGTTGCAGAGGATGGTACTGTAAGTTACAGTGCAGCTAAACCTTCTGTACTTAGAAATGCTTTAAAGATTGCAAGTAAGGGTGTTGCAGAAGGTCCTTATGAAGAAATGGGACAAGCTGTTGCAGGTAAAGTTGCAGGATATAAATATGCTTCTGAACTTAATGACTTCTATGGAGCCAAGATAGACCCAGATGCAGAGAGTGAAACTATTGACTGGTTACAAGCTACTGCAAAAGCTATTCAGCAAACCTATGGTACTGTTGAAGGGTGGGAAGAAGGTTTCATTGGTGGTTTAACTGGTTTAGTTGGTATTCCGGGCTTTAGAAGTACAAGAAATAGTGAAGGTGGTTTCCAATCCCCAGTATATCTTCAAGGAGGTATTAAGGAGGATATACAAGAGATAAGAGAAAGAAGTGAAAAGGATGATGCCATTGTAGCCCAACTTAATAATAGAGTACAATCACCTGAGTTCCTTAATTACTATCAATCAGCTATCAGACATAATGCTTACCAAAAACAAATGGATGAAGCTGCTGATAACAATGATAACTTTGAGTTTAAGAATGCTGAACATAACCAGCTTATTAGTGATGTTATCATGTTTGATAAGGCAGGAAGAATCAATGACTTATATGATATAATTGAGGAAGCTGGTAATGTAAGAGAAGAAGATGTTGAACAAATAAGACAACTTACTACTAATCAGGAAACTGGTACATCAGTATATGATAATATGACTGATGTAGAAGTAATTGAACAGATTCAAAAGCAAACTCAGGAAACTAAGGAAGCTGTAGATAATTACAGAAAGATTAGTCAGGACTTACAAGTTAAGATTGGAGATTACTTTGATGAGGATGGTCTTGAAGAAATGACTTATTACTTCTCAAATATTGATAATCTTGAAAATAGATTTAAATCAGTACATGAGGATATAAAGGATAGACTTCAAGGAGTATTAGATGCCTCTATGGATAGGGAGTTTATTAGTGACAGTGATGAAAATAAGATTAATAGGTTATCAGACTTCTTAAACTTTTCTCCTGTAAGACTAATTAATGAACTTGCTGATTCAAAGGAAGCTCAATCTTATATCTCTTTATTAGATAAGGCATTACAGACTGACCCTAATAAACAGGATATAATTGATGAGGTTAATGACCTTCATAAGATAGCTGAAAGAAGACTTGATTTCATTGACAAGTATGATACTTATCTTAGAAATCCTCAAGCTCTTGCACAAAAACAAGAGAGACAAAGAGAGAATATTATAAGAGAAAATGAAAGACAAGAGATAGCTAAGACTAAGGATGCAGCATTAGCTGCTACTAACCTTAATGAGTTCAGAGAAGCATTGAATAATGAGCCTGATTCATCTAAAAGACAACAGATTCTCGATGAACTTGAGAATGAAGGTAATAAGATGGCTAAGGACTATAAGGAAGTTCAAATGTATAATAGTGAAGTAAGCAGGGCAATAGATAGACAACCTATCTCTCCTGAGGCTAAAGCTAATGCACAAGAACTACTTAGGACTCAACATGAAAATGCTAATAATCTTGAGGAAATGGCTAATCCTAACTCAGTATTCATTAATAATCCAGAGAGTCTGTATGATGAAAATCTACCAGATGATTTGAATATGATGAATTTTGCTGAGGCTCAATATGGTCTTCTATCTGCAATGAGTGAGGTTAATAATGACCAAAGATTCAAAGCAAGGTTCCCTTCTGAATATCTAAAGCCAGTTGAGAGAACAGATGGTACAAAAGGAACCACATCAAAAGATACAACTGGAGATAGTGGTACAACAACAGTTCCACCAGTTAATGCTGGACCAGTTGATACTTATGAACCTCCTGTAGGTAATATTACCCCTCAAATGGTAGCTGAGGAAAATAAGAAAGCCAATGAAAATGCTCCTACTCCTCAATCTTTGGACAACACTCAGAAAGGTAAGAGACAATATTATAGACCTACTATTCCTGAATTACATATTAATGCAAGTAAGGATGGAGATTTCAGACCTTTCAATGTAGTAGTTGCAGAGAAAGAGAACTTGAACTTTGATGAACTTTATAACTATCTTAGAGATAATAGAGCTTTCAGTTATGTAAATGAAGGTAATCTAAAGGCAGGGGATGAACTTGGCTTTATGATTGACCCTGAATTTAATGACCACACAATCTTTATTGTAGATAAGAGGAATAACCAAATAGTAGGTTCATTAGATGAAAGTCAGTATGTAGTAGATAGATATGAAGGGTTATCAGGTCTTATTGAAAGAGTAAAAGAAGAGTTCAATCAGACTGGAAAGGATAAGAAGTTTATAGCTACTCCTACTACAAGAGTATCTCAGATAATGGTTGGTAGAATACCTTATGGTACAGAAGAAAGAAACATAGGAGAAATACCTAATGTATCTTCAAATTCTATCTTTGGTATTGTAAAGAATGGTGTCCTATCTACTAATGGTAGAATCAGTGATGATTTAATTACCAAGCCAATGGATATGAGCCAAAAGGAAGGTAGGATGTATATCCTTATTCCTAATGCTGCTGGTAAATATAGTCCTGCTGCTGTAAGGGTTAAGCACTTCAATGAAAGTGAATATAATCCAGAAGATGTTACTATTAATTCAACTCCTTTATATAAGAATATAAAGAAGAGTATTGATGCTTTAGCTAATGCTTTTACAGAGGAAGATGTTAATAATGCAGTAAAAGACTTGGCAAGAAGTCTATATATTGGTGATGTCCATATTGACTATATACAAGGTAAGAATGGTAATGGTATCAGGTTTACTAAGGTTCAGAGAGATGCTAATAAGAATGAAATCTATGATGAAGTAGATGGTAAGAGAATCAGAAGAGAAGATGCAAGAACTGTATTCTTAACTGAAAGATGGGACCCTAATGTTCTCTATGAATTAGGTGGAGAGGGTGTTAAAACCCAGCCTGATACAAGAGATTCACAAGAAGTAGCCAGTGAAATACAAAACATTTTAATGGCATTCAATCTTCCATTACAGGTGAATTTAGGTATGCTTAATAAGGGAGGCTACAATAACATGTTACTCTCTTCTGGAGTAATGACATCTAATATAATAGATGCCAGTGTAAAAAGTAATTGGTTTACAACAGATTACTTTGATATACAAGGCAACTTACAGCAAGCTCTAAACCCTGCATCAGTTAAGGCTGAGGAAGGTAGAAAGATACAAACTCCTGTAGGAGGTACAGAGGGGGCTATTGCAGGAACTACAGTTTCATTTGATAATACTACATACCATGTAGATTTGACTTCAAATACTGTAAGGGATAATAATGGCAGAACTCTTAACTCTTTCCCAGAGTCTATTCTTGATATGGCTTATATACAAGAAAACTATGGAGATGCTCAGAATGGTTCCATGATGATGGGGGGTATCACCCTTCTCCCTAATGGTAAGGTTCTGAACAGAAATACAGGTCAGTATGTAACTGGTGCTGCATCAGATAAATTCAAACAGAAATTAGCTGATAGAAAGAAGACTGTAGCTGACTCTAAGAAGGTTATAGACCAGATTGCAGAGAACCAAGCTAAGGTTGATAAGACAAGAACTGATAGTGAGTTCTATTATATCCTTGAGGATGATGGTGAATACCATGAATACAAGAGGGTACATTCAGTATTAGGAAGTAATTTGATTGAGTCTCCTAAGCAAACTAAAGCTCTACAGGATTTAAGAGTTAATCTCTCAAAGAATGCAGATAATATAGCACAATTCAACAACTATCTTAAGAACTTAAGTAACCATTATAGTGTAGACCTTACAGCCTTTGAGGGCAAGATAGATGCAAGAAGCAGAGATACTATTGTGAATATAGTGAGAGATAAGATGTCTGGAACTAATTCACAGAGAGCATTAGATGCAGGTACTTCTGTAGATAGTGTAATTAGAAACTTCTTCACATCAAGTGAGATGCCAGTTAAACCAAGTAATATGTCTGAACAGGCATTTAATGACTTGGTTACTTCTCTTACTGAAATCAAGAGTAATATTGAAGCAAGAGGTGAGACATTCCTTACTAATAATATAGTACTCTTCAATAAGTATGAGAATGGAAACAGGATAGCTGGTGAGGTTGATATTCTCTCTGTAGATGCTAATGGAAACTTCAAGATATATGATGTTAAGACAAGTAGATACAGTTTCTATGACTTTGTTGATAGGAATGGTAGAAAGGTTAATTACTTCAAGAATAAATCTAATACCCAAACAATGAGTCAGGAGCAGTATTATACTAAACAATTAAGTGCTTACAAGAACTTATTTGAATCCCAATATCATACTCCTATCACTACTTTAGCTATATTACCCTTTGTACTTGAGTACAACAAGGATAATGTTAGTAGAGTAAATAAGGAGAAAGGTATTCTTCTTAACTATGATTCATCTGTGAATGTTCCTTTAGTTGGTAGTGTAGCTACTCCAGAAGGGAGTAATACTAATAGTAGCTTACCTATATTCAACAGTACATGGGAAACAAGAGAGCCTATAAACAATGTTCTGCCAGACTATAGTATGTCAGATAGTAAAGTAGGTTACTTCTTGAGAGATGGAAAGTTGCATACAGGTTATCTAAGTCCTATTGGAAAGGTGAATGGAGTTGAGGTATATATGACTAAGGTTCCTAATATTACTAAAGGGTTTGGAAATCAACCTGCACATGTTGCATCTAATGATTTCTATGCAGTATTTCCTAATGGTAATACTATTGCTTTAGTAAAGAATGCTGTACTGTCATATAGTGAGACTGAGGCTAAGAACAATATAAAGAAGATA
>ENA-ORPH01003698-ORPH01003698.1-human-gut-metagenome-genome-assembly--contig:-NODE-3698-length-10953-cov-3.124059_pt1 | contig 10953 bp, 6 predicted proteins | sample MGYA00242142_ERZ509074 | MGnify/ENA primary metagenome ERZ509074 (study PRJEB26280, sample SAMEA2338724) | human gut metagenome | biome: human gut; feature: human-associated habitat; material: faeces... | reverse complement strand
CGGCTCGACCATCTCGAACGCAATATGGTCAATATTGGCGGGGTTGGCCCCTCCCGTCCCGCTGTGCCACGCCCCCATCTCGTAGGGGAGGTATATCCATACCTCTTTGTCATCGACAAAGGCGTGGACGCATTTCTCGATCCCCGGCTTGTTCCACCGGGAGAACCACCCCGAGGCGGGCACATACGCACACCCCGTCGAGTGGACCATGATCCCCTTTAGCTGGTTTTTCCGGGCGGTTTTATAGCAATCGTTCTCCGTCATATATCGGGTGTGTATGGTCATGGTCTCCCTCCTTTATTTCCAACGCCCGATTGCTGTGTACATAACTTCCACCAAACCGCTAAATTTGGCATTCGTTATGACAGCCACACTGCCGGCAGATGTAGTGCTCGGTCCATATGCGGCTGTACACCACATATATAAAGTCGAATAATTGGCATACCATATCGCCGGTTGTATATAGGTAAGAGTTGTAAACGCGGCCGGAAAATTTCCAAGCGAAATATAATCGCTGCGATAAAAGTCCCCCATCGCCGTCTGCGCGTTCGGCATAATAGTAGTCTGTTTATAACAAATCATCGTCCCGTCATCATATTTAACCCAATACCCGGTAGACGCCGATCCCCCCGAATCCGCGATTCCTGCCGTGGCAAAGTCTACCCCTGCCTCCGCCGCCAATACATTGGCCCCGTTGCCTTTGAGCAGGCCGACGATATCCGTCGCCGTGTCGGTTGTCACCTCATTCGGACCAGATGGTCCCTGCGGGCCCGTGCCTCCCTGGACGCCCTGGACACCCTGTACGCCTTGTGGGCCTTGAGGCCCGGTCTCCCCAGTCGCTCCAGTATCCCCTTTCGGCCCCTGGGGACCGATCACGCTGCCTAAGTCCACAGTTGTTGTCGCCATTTCCCCTCACCTCATTCGTATGTCGCAATTAAATGGCCGCGCTCGTCAATCGAAAATGTCGGGACAGGGCCGGGATCGCCCTTGTCCCCTTTGTCTCCCTTCGCGCCCTGCGCCCCGGCCGTTCCGGCCGGTCCCGCCGGACCGGTATCCCCTTTCGGCCCCTGCTCGCCTTGAATCCCCTGCGGGCCGGTATCTCCCGTATCTCCTTTTGGTCCCTGCGGGCCTATAACGCTTCCCAGATCCAATTCCTGTGCCATTCTTCGTCCTTCCTCCTCAAGATATGGTATAGATCAGTTTCCCGTCCTGTATCGACAAGGGCGGGGCTGGCTCATTATCGTTGTGCGTCAGGATCAAATGCCCCTCCGCATTGACGCTCAGGGCAAACATGCCGGGGCTTAGTTCGGTGATAGCGACCGCGCCATCCTCTCCTGGGTCTCCTTTTTCGCCCTTCTCGCCCTTTTGACCTTGAACCCCCTGCGGGCCTGGGGGTCCTTTAATATTGACAGGATCAGGCACCATCGGACCCATTCCCGCTTTAGACGGGAACCACTGCAACTCCCCGGTTGACGAATCGACGGAAGGCGTCCACCATCCGCCGTCCTGCCCATCCTCTCCTTTGGCCCCGTCGTCTCCGGGGTTTCCCTTCGGACCCGGTGGGCCGATAAATTCCCCGTTATCAAGCTTTTGCTGTACCGTATCGGCCACCGCCTGCGCCGCATCTGCCGCTGTCTCCGCATCTGCCGCCGCTTGATTGGCCGCATCCGCCGCGTCCTTCGTGTCCGCGATCAGCCCCGACAGCCCCTTTTCATACTCCGTCTCCATCGGCGTACCCGTATCCCGGGGCGCAAATTTGAGGCGTCCGGACAGGGTGTACACCACCTGTTCCTCCGTGTTGTCCGCGCCAAGGATTACCGCACAAAGCCGGATGGTTCCGGTCGATCCGGCGCCTGTCCAGTTCCCCGGCAACAAACACGATGCCTGGCTGTTTTCCAGGGCCACAAAGTCCGTGGTATCGTACCCGCCCGCGCCGTCCACAAACTCGAACCGGTATTGATACGCCGCGTTCACCAACGCCTCATCCAGCGCAAACACAACGGACGTGGCGTTGTGGTCCCCCTGCACCCCCGCAAATTGCGGCTGGTCCGGCGTTACCCCAGACGGGGTTGCCGAAAAGGTTACAGTCCTGATGGGTGTGCTCATTGAAACGCCTCCTTAAGTAATCGATCTATGGCCGTTTCATTAGAGGAAGCTGTCCCCCCGTTAAGAATCTGCTCCCGCAGCTGCTTGCTTCCGTATCCGTCCAACGCAAGAAGAACCCGCCTCTGCTGGCTATTCACTTTCATATCCGTCAGCAGCGCCTCCTTTTTTTGGCGCAGTGATCCATTGATGGCATCCCCGTTGCCTTTTTTATCCACCTTCAAATCTTTCGACAGGATACTGTATTGGAGGTATACCGACACAGGAACACCGTTTCTTTGAGCCGCGTCCATGTTTTTTCGCTTGGAGGATGGCGCATATTCTATGCCGCGTTCCGCGAGTACAATCTCTTTCGCCAAATCACCAGCATACGCATAGGCCGTGGAAACCGCATCGACCTTCTGCTCGTCCGACATACTTTGATATGGTGCGGAATCGGTCAGATCAGTTAGAAGCGTATATGCCGTTTTCCCCATGGCGCGTTGGTACTCTGTGTACTCCTCCGCGGTGAGGCTGTATCGTTCCCCATCATAAGTCACGCTTTTCGAGGCGGCGGACGGCAAAACGCCGGCATCTCCCGTCTCTTTGTACAGCCTTTTCAGTTCCTCCTCCATATCGGAGGTTTGCTGTTCGCCGACGTAGCCAGGGCTTAGGAAGTTGCTGAACGCCCGTTCTCCTATGTTCCCTGTCGGCTCTTCTCTTCCCCAGGCGTCCACATACGGCTGCTGGGTCTGTAATGCGCCCGGAATTTTGGATTTGCTTCGCTGTGCGGCGTATTGCAAAGAAGGGAACGCCTCACCCTGCTCCACGTAATTCCGGCGGCGCCGGTCGTCGGACGTTCTGGCAATCTGGCCGAGCAGCGTCGGCACTCCTTGGCTTAGATACCCGGCTCCAGCGTTTAGGGCGAAATCCACAAGAGGATTTTCGCTGAATTTGACATTTTCGATGGCGTCGTTAATGCCCTGTAGCATGGACATGTTTACCATCGGTTCCGACAGATTAGTCAGTGCCTCCAATGCTTTGGAAAGTGGGATATCCCCATCTTTGGATTCTTGTCCCAGTTTGAAAATTTCCGCCCCAACCAACAGAGGAAGCGCGGAAGGAGATGCCCAGTCGATTGTGAAAGAGGTGTCGCCAATATTAATGGCGTATTCTTGCTGCCCTTGAAGCGTGGAGAACCGATCTTCTTCGTCGTCACCGAGTCCGCCAGTCAGTACGCCCATGGAGGCGAGCCACATGCCAAGCGCCATAATACTGGTGCCGGTGAGTCCGGCGGATAGGCTGTCGATAAAATCTGCGGTAGTAATGTCGCCTTTTTTTAACTGATACGCCTTTCTCGTCACCGCGTCAAAAAGCCCAGCCGGGCTGTACTCGACGCCACGCTTCAGGATATTAATTGGGGTTTTCTTAAACGGAAGCAAACCTTCCACAATAAACTGTGCGGATTTGTGTTTTCGCGACAGCCGGTTTAACGCACTCGCCAAGGCGGATGCGTCGGTAAACGTAGCTTTTTGGGCCTCCCGTACAGCATAATTCCGGCCACGATTCAGCGTATCCGCGTCCAGCTTTGACAGGTCGATTTTATTAGCCGACAAATACTGCATCAGCGCCCGCTCATAGTGAAGCCGTTTGAAAACAGCATCCTCTGCCTCCATCGCTTTAAAGTTGCCTTTTCTGGCCGCCTCTATTGGCTTCATAAGCGCGGATGTAAAAACGGTCTGATTGTCTCTTATGACGTCCGCTGGATTTCTGGCTCCGCCTGCGCTGAGTACCTCCTTCATTTTTTGATAGTCCTGCCGAACAAAATCCAGATATTTTCTCCTCTTCAAAAAAGGAAGTCCGGAAAAAGCGTTTTTTGTGCGGGTGATCCCTCTCCCGCCTACCGCTTTGGACACGGCGTCAACTGCCTCTTCGATTGCCCCTGCCAGAATGTTCTTCACGTAGATGACCGGCGTAAAAGCCGCATTCCCCGCCACGTTTCTGACGTGAGTTCGGGGGTTCCCTAGCATAGCCAGATACCGCCAGGCGTTCCACTTGTCTAGCCAGGTGGACGGTACCTGTTCTGCAATGGATACCAACCCGTCTCGCATTATCCCGTCCACGGCTTCCGTGTCACGTGGATTCACTTTTTGAACTCTATCGATGATTGACTCCGGTATTTTTATATTGCTTTTTGGATTTTGCCGGTTAATTTGATCCGCGACTTTTTGTAACGCCATCAACCGTCCTTCCGGCGTCATCCTCTTAAGCATAGACATCGCCTGCACCGTCTGTCCCGCGTTGGTGGCGACGACAGATAGTTCGGTGATCATCTTAGAAGCCAGAGCCGGATCGTCGTTCTTACCGGCAAGAGTTAAGAGGTACTCTCCCAAGGCAACGTCATTTTTACCGGGTACATGATGACCATTGACCACAGCGTTCCACTGCTCAATAGCGCCGTTTAAACCGACCGACTCAACCGTGTTGACGGCTTTTTTCATAGCAGCCTCGTTGCTGGCCGGGACATAGCTGTAAACATCGTTCATCACGTCGTCCGTAATACCGTCCAAAAAGGAATCGGGGACCTGCGACGATTCCGCCGCCGTACGGACAAACTGCCGTACCTTGGTATTGTCACTTGTCCGCTTCGGGATTTTCACATCCCGTGCCGGTGCCTCGCCCCGTTTGATCGCGCCATACCGTTCCACCATGGCCTTGATATCCGCAGCCGTGTTGCCGCTACTTGATCCGATCGAGGATTTTGGATCATACGGACCGTTTTCGGATATACTGGTATTGACACCATCTGTGCTTTGCGGTACAATGGTGTCGGAAGAGAGGTTCCGGAATGAGGGGGCTGACCGTGCCAGAGAGGCGTCGGGCTCCGCTCTTGTGTCCGGGACCTCTCTGATTTTTGTCATGTCGTAAAACTGGCGGCTGTTTTCCCCATTGGCAATGTTGATAAGCCCCTCGAATTCCTGTCCATCCAGCAAAAACCGCACCGTATAGTAATCCCACCCGAGAGAAGCCTCTGGGTGGGATTTTGTATCCTTTGCCGAATACGCATATTCGGCGGCCTCCATCAGATTGTCCAACTCGGTGGAGGCTTTCATTTTGGCTTCAAATTCGGAGGACTGGGTCGGATGCTGATTTCTAGGATGTGCGTATTCACCGGAAGCCTTGGTTTTCACCCGCGCGGCATCGTAATCGCCAAGCGGCAGGACTTTTCCTCTGAAATGGCTGTTGATGTACTGCCTGGCAACCTTAGGCCATTCCCGCCGCGGGACGCCGTCAAAGATATCCTGATCAGTATCGATCAGAACGTATTTGGAACCATCCGACTTGTGCTGTACGCTATACTGAACGCCGCTTCTACTCGCAACCGGCTCCGCGAGCGCGTTGCGGTACAGCCGTTCGGCTTGCGCCAGCATATTATCCCGCTCAGTACCAAACAGCCGGGTTTTCATTTCACGGATCCAGTCGAGAATGCGTCGGGCAAGACCAGGTTTTTCTGCCGATAACCGCCGGATGGCGGCTTCACTGGCAAATAGGTTATCTCCCACATAATCCGCAATGATTTCCGCCATGGCCCCGGCGGAATCCAGAGCCTCTCCCTCCAATGCGTAAGTGCCAATCTTGGCTTCGATTATGTTATCTAGGCTGATTCCGGTTTCCCTTACCACTATGTCCGCAATATAATCCGATAACTCCTTATACGCCTCCGTTCCTTCCAAGCTGTGTGTCAGCTCATGCTTGAGCACGGTCTTTACCGGGTTTGCTGCGTCAGCCGAAATATACAGCGTATTGGTTTTTGCGTCATATTTACCGTTGCGGCCTCCTAATGTCTCTACGAACTGGATGTTTCGTCCGGTTTTTTCGGCCACTGAGGCAACTAACTGGATAGCGGCCGGGTCGATACGATTCGCCGTCCCGGTTTCACGTACGATCCCCGCTCGGCCGTTCTTAGCATCAGGGCTGAAATCCGACTGAGTAAATGAAATGCCACTTTGTGTGGAGGCAGAACCGCCAGGATCCTCTGTATTTTGAGCACGTGTCACGCCGTTGCCTGAAAATAGATTAAACAACCCCGACGTCAAAACTCCCATTAAACCAGCGTACAACTTGTCAGACGAAAACGGCTCAAAGGCATTGTCTTCCCCGAGGACAGCGTTTCGGATGACCGGATCAATCACCGCCTGTAAATATTCCTCCAACCCCTCATCTGTCATGGACAACAGGCGCCCGCCGGCATTCCTCAAATGCCTCAAAGCAGCGTCACTTGTAACAACCTTCGCCGCTACTTTTGAGGCAGTATCCTTTATGCCGGGTATTTTTTGTATGAGCTTTGATGCCCCTCCCTTACCAAGTCCCTTAATTCCTCCAAGTGCATACTGTAGGCTACTTTCAACCGCGCCATTAATAGCCCCATATAGCAGCGCGGCATCTGTGGCATACCCATCAATTTTAGCATCTCTATATGAATTGGCGCCGGAAGTTACCCCTGTCAGGGCCAGGCCAAGAGGCCCACCGGCCGCTACGGCAGGGGCCATAGCAACCACATTACTGGTAATATCAAATACTCCTTTTTGAAGTGCTGTGCCATCTCTTGCAATGACGTCGCCGGCAAAATCGTTAAAATTTCGCGCTACCGGCTCTGTACGTCCCTGAGCCACATTTTTGAACTGTTCAAGCCCTGTAGCGACGCGGTTTATACCACTGGCTGCCCCTGCCGCGAACGCTTTTCCAAGCCCTCCGCCAGAATACATCGCATCAGCTATCTCCTGCGCCTTGTCCTCCTTGGCTAAACGGTTGATCTTAAGATACTCGTCGCTCATGAATTCAGCAGGTTTATGTCCGGTTCCTGTCGTCTTGACTGTGTCCCAGGGGCGTAAGTTCTCATACGTCACATCTTCCGTATCATTTACGGCTTCACTTTGGACCGGGTTCCCGATTCCGTAACGGACGGCAGTATCCTGAAGCCCAGAGTCCTGAATCATGCTTACGAGAGCATATCGAGCGTGCAGCGGCAACGCCTCTCGGGAACCGCTTGCCTGCGGATCCAGCCCCATAACCTTATAAACATGATCAACAACGGCATCCAAAGCCGCTTTTTCCCCAAGCCCTTCCTTCATTTCCGACTTTAGTGCCTCTACAAAATCATGGTTCTCATCTTCCGTTAGCCCCGGATATGAAAACCGCGGGTAAACAAACATCGCTTCCTCGCCGGAAATAGGGGGTAATGTCAGCACCTCCGCAACATTGTCCGAGATGTGCTGATCTCTGTTCTCCTCTATTTGGCTGTTCCGCCAATTGGCCGACGTATCCCGTATTCCCGAGGAAAGACGCCCCAATCCGCCGGAGTAATCTCCCAATTGGGCGGTCAGCGCATCATATCGATCTCCGAGAGCGTCCTTGTTGCTGTTCAGCCAAGCCCGGACAGATGCCTCCTGAAGCCGGTGCTTATGCAGCTCGTCATAAGGGGACGAGGCACCCTTCCACCCGTCATAGGTGCCGGAATCAGACAGATATTGGTTCGTCTTGCCCTCCAGCTCGCGTGACTTGGCAAACCAGGCGTCCACATCATCGGCCGTGAGGGGGCTGGTCATATTCATCTGAGATACACGGGCCTTGATCTCGTCAAAGGATTCCGTCCCACTCCTTTGCTGCCCCGTGACCTTATTTTTGATTTCTTCAAAGGACAATGCCATGAAATCACCCCTACAGCCCGTAATAATTCAGAAGGAAGGCGAACTCTTCGTTGGATAGCTTGTTTTGGTTGTACCAATCGGTCAGGAACGATTTGATATAGTTATCGTAGTTCCCGTACTTGGTCTTGGTTGTGCTCCTGCGAGAGAACTCACCCGGCGTCATCATAGCCGCCCGGAACTGCGTGGTGTTCGCAGTATCACTGATAAGCGTTCCGTTTCCGGCCCCGGATGCCGCCCTCTGCAAATAGCGGTTGACCTCTTCCGACGACGCACCGGAATCCTGAAGGATCTTAGCAATTGACAGCTGGTTCTCAAAATCCTGTTGTTTCGCTTTGGCCTCGGCATCCGCTGCTGCGATCAGTCTTTGTCTTTCCGCCTCGGCTGCGGCGGCCGCCCGTTCCTGCTCCGCGTTGTACAAGCTGGTTCCCTGCTGCTGGGCCGTGCTGTAGAAATTCGACAGCAGGGTATTGTACCAGTCGGATGTATTCGCGCGGATAGACGCCTCCTGCTGCTGTTTTTGTGCCGCCGCGTTCTCCACGAGCTGGGATATCTTGTCCTGGAGCTCCTGGGTCTTTTGCTGCTGTGCCAGCCGGACGCTGGCATCCGCGTTCCCGCGCTGCACCGAAAGAGCGGTTTGCTGCGTCCGGTTGAGCCCGGAATCCGTCAACCCCATGTTCGCCATCGCCTCCTGCACCTGCCGCCGCCCCACCAGCTCCTGCACGGCGTTTGCGTCAAACAGCGATTGATACTGAGACGGAAGCTGCTCCATCTGAGTTTTGTATGGGTTTGTGGAAGACGCGGTAGCGCGATCAATGGCGGCGTTTATCTGCTGGATGACCTCGTCGTCCGATTGCTTGCGCTGCTCGTGAAGCTGTCCGGCCACTCCCTGTGACTGATTGTATAACTTGTCGATATACTCTTGCGCCGAATTGGCCATTTAGATTGCCTCCCCGCCGATCTCATACCGGATGACCAGGCCGTCCACGCCGATCGCCCCGGCGCTGCTCACCAGGACGCCGAACCGGCATACCCTGGACACGCCGGGTGTGAGCATACGCCCCACCATTGCCCCAGTGCCGGACATGGACAGTTCATACACATCATCCATCGCCCCTTTTTCGGTGACGTAGGATACCGTGATACGGGCGTTAGACGTGTCGGCCATGTTCATGTGAAGCCGGTGAATCTTCTTTTTCCGTTCCTGAGACCCGAAATCAAACACCTTTGTCTGAAAACACGATTGGATTTCCCGGTCCTCCACTGATATATCAAACTCTCCCGTTTCAAACGCCGGTCCGCTCGGGTGAAAGACACAATCCCTCTCCCCGTCCAGGAGATAGGCGGCGCCGAACAACGCGCGTGTCGGCATACCAGATCTGTCATACGAATGATACTGTAGACAGAAAGCGGACAGGCGGTCCCCCTTCGGCATAACGGCCGCGGGCACACACTCCTCCGGGAATTCCCAGCAGTACCAAGACATGTTCCGCTGCGCCTTCCGTTCGTCGGAGTAGGTTGCGTAATACTGAAACACACCGTCCATATAATCCAGCAGATAGACCCGGTTCCAGACAAACAGCATGTAATGCCCGTCTACATCACAGGAGAGGGCGCTTTTTAACAAATACCGGTCTTCCGCCTTCAGACGGCTTTCAATCATAGCAGACAGCTTGCGCACATTCCGCTCGCTCGCCTGGTTTGCCGCCATCAGGCCGTATACTGCCCCGTCGGAGGTTGCCCAGATTAGACGGTTGTTGCAAAGCTGAATCGTGTTTGGGCAGTCGCAGCCAATCCCGGAATTGATGGGGGTAATGGGAAAAACGGCGGCGTTGGCGGTCACGTCCACCACCTTGCCGTCGATCACATCCTGCGCCGTGTAGGTGTTGCCGGATACATACTCCGCGCTGTAAATCTCGTGTTCCTTGAAAATCACCAGGATGTCCGTCTGCTTCCCGAACCCCGTCACCTTTTGGGAGGATTCCCCGATATAGGCGTAGTTGTTTTCTGGGAAATACAAGGGGTTGTTGATATCGCTCCAATGCACCAGGTTCGGATGATCCGGGTTCCCGGACACAAACAAGCGGGTCCCCCCGTTTATGCCGGACCGGTCCCCGCCAAACCAAGTGGCAAACTGCATATTTGCAATCTTTTTTGTAGCCTCCGGATCCGTTTTCCAGGCTGTCACTATCAGATTGTTGGATTGTCCGATTCCAGGCAGAGGATACGGGGTTAGGTTGTCGTCCCGGAAGGACAGAGAACCGTAACTTCGAGTAATCCAAGCAGTTATTTGTTTAGAGTCGATTGTGATAGTGGCGGAGTCGGATGTCGGAGGAATTTCCCATGTATACACCTCTCCGTTTTCACCCGTATATTGGATCGTTACCACTTCTCCTACATTGGCGGTCAGTTGATCTTGAGCCAGTAAATAGTAAATGTCATTGTCAGTCGTGAACGCCGTTCGAAATGCTCCTCCAAGCAGGTTGTATCCCTCAAATGGGGTCCCGTTACGAGTATACACAGCCGTTTCAGATTCCTTTTTTCCCTTTGCATTCACCACCACTAGCGGGGCATAGATTTCGGACTTGTCGATTTTTTGGAGCTCAAAATTCTTATTCATGCTGTATATGTCGCCGCTGTTGAAAACTGCGTAAAGACCGATACCGTCCTCCGTGGGGTTTGCAGCAAACATAAACATGCCGGTGGCATACGGGTCTCCGTCTTCATAATCGAGAAACGTCAGGGAGGATACATGCGTGGCGCTCCCGCTTTCATTGAATCTGTAAAAATGAAATACATGGTTTGCCCGGCTCGTTTCGAATTCGCAGGAGCAGCACACATAGTCCTCCGGTTTTCCGTCCCGGTACACCCTCACCGGTGAATACACCTTGTATGTAAGGGAATCGCCCATGCCGGACGTCTGAATATGGAACGAACGCTCCACGGTGGTCGCAAGCCCCGCCCTGGTCCGCAACGCCTGATCCTTCCACCACATATTCAAAACAGCGGTGAGCTGGTTGTCCTCCACCAGGTTCGGCGCATCGTTCAGGTTCACGCCCCCGTTCAGGGCCGGGACAGACACACGGTATTGATTGCTTTTCGGCATTTTCGGGATCCTCATGTCAGTCCTCCCATACTACCGGCAGCACATCGCCCCTGCGCTTTG
>ENA-ORPH01003694-ORPH01003694.1-human-gut-metagenome-genome-assembly--contig:-NODE-3694-length-10958-cov-4.131523_pt1 | contig 10958 bp, 9 predicted proteins | sample MGYA00242142_ERZ509074 | MGnify/ENA primary metagenome ERZ509074 (study PRJEB26280, sample SAMEA2338724) | human gut metagenome | biome: human gut; feature: human-associated habitat; material: faeces... | reverse complement strand
CCTTGCGGCTATCCTGCCGCCGTAGCGCCAGCTCGCCCAGGAGAAGAGATGCTCATAGCGCGCGTCGCCGCTGCCTAAAACGGCAAGCTGCACCCCCTTTTCCATGAGGGCGGATATGGCGTATTCCACCAGGTCAAGGCCCTTCTGGTCGGTAAAGCGCGTAACCATGCCGATTATGGGCGAGGCGTCCTTATCCAGCCAGAACTCCGTCCTTATGGACTCCTTGCATTTTGCCTTGCCGCTCATATCCTCAAGGGAATAATTCGCGTATATCGCCTTGTCCGTCGCGGGGTCGAAAAGGCTCTCGTCTATGCCGTTCATTATGCCGTATATGTCCCGGCTGCGCCAGCGCAGCACCCCGTCCAGCGTTTCGCCGTACTCGGGGGACTGTATCTCCCCGGCGTATGTGGGGCTGACGGTGGTTATGGCGTCCGCATACACCAGCGCCCCCTTGGTGAAGTTTATATCCCCGTAGTATTCGAGGCTCTCGCCCGTAAAGTGCTCCGCGCCTATGGATAGCAGCTCATCCATAAAGGGCCAGTTGAACACCCCCTGATACTTCAGGTTGTGTATGGTGTACACCGTGCGCACGCGGCGGTAATCCGGGCTTTTGCCGTACTGCATGCGCAGCAGGGCTATGCTCATGGCCGCCTGCCAGTCGTGGGCGTGGAGCACATCAGGGTAGAAGCCTATACGGGGCATGGCCTCCAGCGCGGCCTTGGAGAAGAAGGCGAAGCGCTCCCCCTCGTCGCTGTTGCTCTGGCCGTATATATAGCCCCGGCCAAAGTAGTACTCGTTATCTATGAAATATACCGGCACTCCCTGATACTCCATGGTGAGTATGCCGCAATACTGGCTGCGCCAGCCGAGCTGTACATAAAACTCGCATATGCGCGTCATCTGTTCCCGATACTTTGGGCCTATGGCGGAATACAGGGGGATCATCACCCTCACGTCCACGCCCTGCCTTTTGAGTTCCTTTGGCAGCGCGCCTATAACGTCCGCAAGGCCGCCGGTCTTTACGAAGGGCACGCACTCCGAGGCCAGGAACAGCACCTTATATGGCGGCTGCTTTGGGGTCTCCTTTATTTCTTCCGTTATCCTTTCCTCGGCCTTGGCCTTGGTTTTCTTTTTCTCTGGCATTTAAACCGTACTGCCCTTTCTGATTATTATGGGGAAGCTGTCGTAGCCCGCAAGGCGGCGTCCCTGGCGGACGGTGCAGCCCTTATCCAGTATTACATACGATAGCTCGCAGTCTTCCTGTATGTCGCAGGCCTGCAGCACTACGCAGTTGCTTATCTTTGTTCCCTTGCCTACATGCACGCCGCGGAACAGCACGCAGTTTTCCACCTCTCCCTCGATCATGCAGCCGTCTGCAACCAGACAGTTGCGGGCCTTGGAGTCCCCCTTATATCGGGCGGGCACCTCGTCCTTTACCTTGGTGTATATGGGGTGCTCGGGATTGAACAGATCGCGTCTTACCTCGCTCCTGAGCACGTTGATATTGTGGTTGAAGTAGCCGGGCAGCGAGCTTATACAGCCCACGTAGCCGTCGTACCTCCAGCCGTACATCTTAAGCTCGTCCACCTTGCGCAGCAGCACGTCCCTGAGGAAATCCGTGTCCCCCCTGCTGTATGCGTCCTCGATGAGGTATTCGAAGGTCGTCTTTTCCATCATGACCACGTCGCAGGAGGAATGGGGCGTTGCGGGCTGGTTCGGGTTGAGCTGTATGCCGGTCACCCTGCCGTCCTCCGCCAGATTGAAGCGCAGCTCGTTGAACTGGTCGTCCGGGTGATGTATGCCGACTTCATTGTACATGAAGGTTATGTCGGCCCCGGTGCGTATGTGCTGGGCTATCATGTCGTCGAAGGTGGTATTGAATACGGTGTGGCTGCCGGAGATTATTATGTACTTCTGGGAGCTGCGCCGTATGTAGCCCATCACGGAATGGTATGCGTCTATGGTACCCCGGTATATGCCGGTATTGTCTCTGGTCACGAAGGGAGGCAGTATGAACAGGCCGTCCCGCTTCCTGTGCAGCTCCCATTCCTTGCCGGAGCCCAGATGATCCATCAGCGAGTGGTAGTTCTTCTGGGCAATTATGCCAACGTTGGAAATGCCCGTGTTCACAAGGTTGCTCATTATAAAGTCTATGCAGCGGTATCTGCCCGCAAAGGGCACCGCGGCAACCGACCTTGAGTAGGTCAGATCGCGGAGCTGCATGCTGGATTCACCGGTATAGATAAGGCCGAATACGTCGTTTCCCATGAGATCAGGCCTCCTTCCTTGTGGCGTTAACTATCATGCCTACGGGAACTCTCCTGCCCGCCTCTATCTCTGTATCGCTGGCTATGAGGGTTATGTCGTCCGTGAGGGAGGTATTGTATTCCCCATCCTCAGGCCTTCTCTCGGCGCCCACGAAGGAACCTTCTCCGACTATGGAGTTCTCGCCTATTATGGCCCGGTGTACCTTTGCGCCGCTTCTTATGACGGCGCCCGGCATCACCACGGAATCCACCACCTCTGCGCCCTCCTCGATGTCCACGCCTGCGAATATTACGCTGTGCATCACGGTGCCGTATATATTGCAGCCCTCTGTTATGCTGGAGCGCTTTATTGTGGCGTTGCCGCCTACGCAGTGGGGGGGCATGCAGGGGGACTTGCTGTATATCCTCCAATCAGGGTCGTTGAGTTCTATTGGCGGGTCATCGGAGATAAGGTCCATGTTGGCCTCCCAGAGGCTCTGCACCGTGCCCACGTCCTTCCAGTAGGCATCGAAGCTGTAGGCAAAGGCCCTGAGGCCGGCATTCAATATGGAAGGTATTACATTCTTTCCGAAGTCGTTTTGGGAGCTCTTGTCCTGCTCGTCAAGTATGAGGTACTTTTTCAGTATCGGCCATGAGAATATGTATATGCCCATGGACGCCTTGTTGCCCTTTGGGTGCTTTGGCTTTTCCTCGAACTCCACTATGCGGCCCTCGCCGTCCGTGTTCATTATGCCGAAGCGGTGGGCCTCCTCCATGGGCACGGTTCGTACGGCCACGGTAAGGTCGGCTTTTTTGCTTATATGGTAATCCAGCATCAGGGCATAGTCCATCTTATATATATGGTCGCCTGAAAGTATGAGCACATACTCGGGGTCATATCTGTCTATGAAGGCCATGTTCTGGAATATGGCGTTGGCGGTGCCTGAATACCACCTTCCGCTGTTGCTGGACTGATAGGGCGGCAGCACGAATACGCCGCCGGAGTTGCGGTCAAGATCCCAGGCCTGACCGGTGCCTATGTAGGCGTTGAGCTCCAGAGGCTCGTACTGGGTCAGCACGCCCACGGTGTCTATGCCGGAATTCACGCAGTTGGAGAGGGGAAAGTCGATTATCCTGTACTTACCCCCGAACGGCACGGCGGGCTTGGCCATGCGGTTGGTCAGTACGCTCAGCCTGCTTCCCTGCCCGCCTGCCAGAAGCATGGCGACGACCTTTTTTCTTACCATATAAAACCTCCTCGTACATCCATGGGAAATTGTGTTCAGTAAATGAAAAGGCTTGTTTTTTTAATGTGATATATGATAGCGTCCCGCCCCGGCGAAAAGGGGCGGGAAAATGTTTTGCATCGGGTAAGGATTATTGCAGCTGCTGGCCGGGCTCCGTCTCGTTCACGTAGTAATACACCGCCTCGTATGGCGAAAGCATTATGTCCGCATAATAGCCGTCCTCCAGCTGCACCGTCTCTACGCCCTTTATATCGCGCATATCGACGTTTGATATGGCCTGATCCAGCGTGGCCATGAAGGGCAGCCGCACCCGGTAGGGATAATGCTCCACAGGGGTGAAGTTAAACAGGCAGAGTATCTTGTTGCCCTCGGCGTCCTTTCTGAGGAAGGCCAGCACGCTGTGGGCCCGATCGTCCACGGAGATCCATTCGAAGCCGTCCCAGCTGTCGTCCAGCTGATACAGCGCCGGAGTACGGGTATAGAAGTGGTTAAGCTCCCTCACGAACTGCTGCATGGCCTCGTGGGTGGAGTAATCCAGCAGCAGCCAGTCCAGCGACTGGCGGAAGTTCCACTCTATGAACTGGGCAAGCTCTGTGCCCATAAAGGTCAGCTTCTTTCCGGGATGGGCCATCTGATACATGAGAAGCAGCCTCGTCTGGCTGAACTTATCGGCATATTCCCCCGGCATACGTCCTATGATGGACTTTTTGCCGTGTACCACCTCATCGTGGGAGAGCGGAAGTATGTAGTGCTCTGAAAAGGCATAGCACATGGAAAAGGTCACTTCGTCGTGATGGTAGCTCCGAAAGTAGCTGTCCATTGACATATAGTCCAGCACGTCGTTCATCCAGCCCATGTTCCATTTATAGTCGAAGCCCAGCCCGCCCTTTGAGGTAGGCGCGGTCATTCCCGGGAAGGCGGTGCTCTCCTCCGCTATCAGCAGCGCCCCTGGGCATTCCCTTCGGACGGTATCCGAAAGCTGGCGGAGGAAGTCTATGGCCGCTATGTTCTCCCTGCCGCCGTAGCGGGTAGGCAGCCACTCCCCGCCCCGCTTGCCGTAGTCCAGGTAAAGCATGCAGCTCACGGCGTCCGCCCTCAGCCCGTCTATATGGTATTCCTTCATGAGGAACACGGCGTTGGATATGAGGAAGCTCCTCACTTCGTTCTTTTCAAAGTTAAAGAGGGTGGTCCCCCACTGGGGCTGCTCGCTCCTTCGGGGGTCGGGATGCTCATAAAGGGGAGTGCCGTCGAAAAGCCTCAGGCCCTGCTCATCCCTGCAGAAGTGAGTGGGTACCCAGTCCACTATCACGCCCAGCCCCGCCTGGTGGCATTGGTCTATGAATTCCTTGAACTGCGACGGGTTGCCGTAGCGGGAGGTGATGGAATAATATCCGGTAACCTGATAGCCCCAGCTATCGTCCAGCGGGTACTCGGATACCGGCAGCAGCTCTATATGGGTATAGCCCATCTCCTTTACATAGCCTACCAGCCGCCGGGACAGCGCCGGAAAGTCCAGCCCCTCTACCCATGAGCCCAGATGCGCCTCATATATGTTCATGGGGAGCATGTGGCTGTCCTCATTGCGGCGGGCGGCCATATAGTCCCCGTCGCCCCAGAGGTAGCCGTCCTCAAGATCCCATATGACGGAGGCCGTATTGGGCCGCTTCTGGCTATAAAAGGCAAAGGGGTCTGCCTTGTATATTATTTCACCCACACGGGTCTCAATTGCGTATTTGTATGTATCACCCGCGTGGGCAATGCCGATGAAAGCCTCCCATACTCCCGTTTCACCTATGGGGTGCATTGGATCCGCGTCCATGTTCCAGCCGTTAAAGCTGCCTACTACCCTTACGGACACCGCGTTTGGCGCCCATACCGCAAAACGGTATACTTCATAGCCCCTGTGCTCGGCCTTATGGCAGCCCAGAGTGAGGTATGCATATGAATTTGTACCTTCGCCCCAGAGGTAAAGGTCCGCGTCGCTTATCTTATCCCGCATATTCTCCTTAAGCCTCTTGCATAGTATTATGTATATTCTACACCAAAACCTCCCCGGCTGTATATAAAAAAATGTGATAGGGCTCCCTGCCTGTTTTGTATCGTTTATCGCAAAAAGCATATTTTGTTCTTCCTCTGCCCATGATATAATGTAGGAAAATGCCGTACAAAGGAGAAGCGAATATGTCTATAAACAAGGATATGACCATCGAAGAGATACTGCACGTTGACGTCGCCATAGCCGACCTGCTCATGGAAGCCGGTATGCACTGCCTGGGCTGCATAATGGCCCATGGTGAGAGCCTTGAGCAGGCATGCGCCGTACACGGCATAGACTGCGACGCTCTGGTGGACAGCATAAATCAGTTCCTTGAAGCATAACGTCCCCGGTGGAACGGCAAGGCGCCGTTTCACCGTTTTTTTGCACAATAAAAGCGCCTGCCCGCTCCATAAGCGGACAGGCGCGTTTTTTTAATGCGTCCCCAGCAGGTAGCTGAACCCCAGCAGCACATACAGCACGCCGAACATATACGGCATAAGCATCTCCTTGAAGCTTGGGTTTTTGCGCCAGCCGTCCGTCAGCACTATAACTTCCGCGCCGTATGCCCCCGCGCCCAGTATATACGCCACGAATTTCAGCACGTTCCAGTAATGGTATATGGGCTCTATATGCAGCATGGACAATATGAACAGCCCGCCCGCTATTACCACAAAAATATTGCGCACCGTCAGAAACGTATGCTGCGTCTTGCTCAGCCTGTGGCTTTCCGGCGGATCGTGAATTATAGCCTCGCCGCCCTCGGCGTGGTGGTGCTGTGCGCCCGCCGCCTTTTTTTCCGTCGTGTCCTTTGGGTGGTGTTCCCTGTTATCCTGCATCTTTCCTCCGAAAATATAAAATAAACAGAACTGGCTTTCTTATTTTTTTAGGCTCTTTACATGTATTTTATTATAAAATACGCCGCTTGCCAATCCCGGTTTTTATATTTTTTTAACGGAAACGGACATTTTATTAACTGTACCAGGCGCGCAGGCTTCTCCATTTATCCTGTGGCAAAGAAAGTTTATTTTTCAAGCTCACTCCTTATGTACCGCATTACGGCGCCGGAAATATCCGCTCCGGTGCTCTTTTCCATGCCCGCAAAGTGTGCGTTGGAGTTTACCTCGCAAAGCAGCGGGCCCTCTTGTGAATGCAATATGTCCACACCGCCGAAGTCCAGCCCCAGCAGTCTTACCGCCTCCAGCGCAAGGTGTTTTTCCTCGTCGCCGGGCACATACGCCTCCGCACTGCCGCCATTGGCTATGTTGGCCCTGAAATCGCGGTCGTTGCTGCGCCGCATGGCGCCCATCACCTCTCCGCCCACTACGTATATGCGCACGTCCCGCCCGAAGCTTTCCCTGACCGCCTGCTGCATTATCATGGGCGTGGCCTCGTGGGAGCGTATTATTTCCGCCGCCTGTTCCTCCGTATCCGCAAGATATACCTGCTTGCCGAAGGAGCCGCGGCATTCCTTGATTATCAGCGGCAGGCCGAGATATTCCGCCGCCCTTTTCAAAAAGGCCATCTCTCCGTAGCCTACGTATTTGTACGTCTGGGGCACCGGCACCGTCTTGGGCATCGGCAGCCTGCCTGAGAGCGCCGCATGGGTCAGCGCCTTGTCGTCACAGAGGGCAACAGCCCTGGCGCTGTTGAAAAGACGCAGGCCGCATTTTTCCAGCATCTGTCCCAGCATTATATCCTTATCCCAGAATATGCCGAAGGAGTATCGGTCTATATCGAAAAGCGGCTCTCCAGACGCTATATCGAAAAGCAGACTGTCGTTGCTTTGCTGCTCTATGGCTATGTTTTCCTTTTCAGCCGCTTCCATAAGGGCCCTGAAAAGGCTTTTGAAGCTTTCCTCGCCTACAAAGCCGTTAGTTATAAGCATTCCTTTTTTCATGAGCTTGCCCCCTCTGTGTGCATGAAAAAAGGATACCACAGCCCAGTGCCTATTACAAGGCGGCTCAAGCCCTAAAAAACAGCTCAGCTTCAGATTGCAAACGCAGTTGCTCTGTGGTAAAATAGTCAAAGTTGATATTCGTTTTGACTATAATAAGCTTTTTTATGAGAAAGGAGCTATTGAACTATGAGAGAAGCTGCAAAACCCGCCCTTGAGAAGCTTGATGAGCTTGGCATTAAATACTACTACTATGAGCACCCATTGGCCAAGACCATGGAGGACTGCGAAGGCATAGGCGCCGATGTTGGAGCAAAGCACTTTAAAAACATCTACGCCTGCGACCATACCGAGACCAACTTCTTTATCATAATCATCCGCGCCGATAAGAAGTTCAGGACCTCCGAGGTGAGCCGCAAGCTGGGCGTATCCCGCCTGAGCTTCTGCACCGACGAAATGCTGGAGGAAAACCTCGGCGTAGTTTCCGGCGCCGTCACCCCTCTTGCCCTGATGAACGACAAGGAGCACAAGACCCTTCTGGTAGTGGACAAGGATATCCTCCGGGACGAGATGGTATGCTGCCACCCCCTCACCAGCGACGCTACCGTGGCCATGCACCGCTACGACCTGATCAAGTTCGTCCGGGCCTGCGGCAACGAGATAAAGTTCCTCGACATAGGCGGCGGCGAGCACACTGAGGAATAAAAATCAACGCATATTATAAAGAGGAATAATTAAAAAGTGGCTTTTAAGCCACTTTCAGTCTGTCAAAAAACCCCGGGGTTGATAAGGGGCCGCAGCCCCTTATGTTTAATCCGGCTCTGACGACATGTGCGTCAGAACGGATGAAAACCCAGAGGTTTTCGTACTTTGCGGGTTTTGCCGCCCGGGAGCTAATGCGAGAGGCAAAACCCGTAAAAGCTCGAAAAAGTGGCGTTCAGCCACTTTTTCGACAGTCACAAAGTGGCTTTTACGCCACTTTTTTCTTTCCTCTGCCTCCCATCTGCATACTCTCCCCCTCTCCCCCTCTCCCCCTTGGCGGGGCCGGGGTTTTATCGCTTTGCCACATAAATGACATATTGACGAGCAACGCCGTCAATATTATAATAAATAAATACACAGTCGGTAAAAAATAATAACTCAGAAAGGAGGGAAGAATGTGACAAAATACATCATCAAGCGCCTCCTGCTTGCAATTCTCACCGTATTCATAATATGCGCAATCACATTTTTCCTTATGCACGCCATCCCGGGCGGCCCGTTCAACCGTGAAAAGGCTCTCGACCCGGCCACCATCGCCGCGCTAAACGCCAGATATAACCTGGATAAACCCCTCGTGGTGCAGTTCGGCATCTATATCAAGGAACTTTTCAAGGGCGACTTCGGCGTATCCCTCAAGAACGGCCGCGAGATAAGCAGCATCATATCCGAATCCTTCCCCATATCCTGCAAGGTCGGCCTTCGCGCCATATCCATCGCTCTGATATGCGGAACGGTATTCGGCAGCATTGCCGCGCTCATGCGCAACAAATGGCCGGATCGCGTCATAGTATTCCTTTCTACTCTGTTTACGGCAGTACCGAGCTTTGTATTGGCAACCCTGTTGTTGCTTGTATTTTGTATAAAGCTGGGCTGGGTGCCCGTCTGGAGCCCTAACAACCCCAGCTATGTGCTCCCGGTAATAGCGCTTTCAGCGTACCCCATGGCTTACATCACCCGTCTTTCCAAGACCAGCATGCTGGACGCGCTGAGTCAGGACTATATCCGCACCGCAAAGGCAAAGGGCGTACACAAGTGGACCGTTATATTCAAGCACGCCCTGCGGAACTCCCTCATTCCCGTGATAACCTATGCGGGCCCGCAGATCGCCTACATAATCACCGGCTCCATGATAGTCGAGACCATATTCACCATAGGCGGCATAGGCAGCAAGTTCGTAAGCGCCATAACCAACCGGGATTACACCATGATAATGGCGACCACGATCTTCCTTGCCACCCTTATGGTAGCGGCGACGCTCATATGCGACCTGCTGTATAAGCTGGTGGATCCCCGCATCAATTACGACTAAAGAAAGGAGGCAGATACTCTTGGAACAGAACAACAGCTCACTTCCCAAAAAGAACCCGCTGAGCATGCAGATAGACCTTGATAAGTTTGCTCCCGCCACCGAAGAGGAAAAGCGGCAGCAGGACGTTATGAGCAAGAGCACTACCTTCTTCCGGGACGGTATGCGCAAGCTCTTCAAGAACCCGTTGGCCGTGGGCAGCCTTATAGTGCTTGCTCTCATCATAATCACCATAATAGTTGCGCCCATGATCGTACCCTACAAGTATTCCGAGATACTTTCCGTAAACGGCAGGCGGGATAAGGGTGCGAAGAACCTGGCTCCCTTCACCTACAGCGAGATGGAGCAGGAGTACATAGCCCAGGGCGGCCAGCGCTTCCCCCATATTTTCGGCACAGACGAGCAGTGCCGCGACTATTTCGTCCGCGTAATATACGGCACCCGCGTATCCCTCTGCGTAGGCCTCTTCGCCAGCATCATAGTCATGATAATCGGCGTCATATACGGCAGTATATCCGGCTATTTAGGCGGTAAAGTGGACTTGATAATGATGCGCATAGTGGATATTATCTACTCCCTGCCCGATATGCTCATGGTAATACTGCTGGCGGTGGTGTTCGATGAGCTGATACACTTCCCGAACGGTTCCCTTCTCAACAAGCTGGGAGCCAACATGATATCGCTGTTCCTGGTATTCGGCCTTCTGTATTGGGTAGGTATGGCCCGCCTTATCCGGGGCCAGATACTTTCCATAAAGGAGAACGACTACATACTGGCCGCCGAGTCCATAGGCGCAGGCTCCGGGCGCATAATCCGAAAGCACATTCTGCCCAACTGCATATCGGTCATAATCATAACCACCGCCCTGCAGATACCCTCGGCAATATTTACCGAGAGCTACCTTTCCTTTATAGGTATGGGCGTCCGCGCCCCTATGCCCTCGCTGGGCTCCCTCGCAAACTACGCCCGCGACGGACTGCAGTCCTACCCCTATAAGCTGGTATTCCCCGCGCTTACCATCTGCCTTATAGTTCTCTCCATGAACCTTCTGGGCGACGGCCTGAGGGATGCCTTCGATCCCAAGCTGAAGAGGTGATAAACATGAGCGAAAATACTACACATCTTCTTAGCGTAAAAGACCTGCACACCTCCTTCACCACCGACCACGGCGAGGTGCAGGCGGTAAACGGCGTATCCTTCAATCTGGACGCCGGAAAGGTGCTGGGCATAGTGGGCGAATCCGGCTCCGGCAAGAGCGTCACCGCCTACTCCATCATGCAGATACTGGCCGACAACGGCCGTATAACCAGCGGCGAGATACTCTATAAAGGCGAGGATATATCCCGCTGGGACGAATCCAAGATGCAGGATTTCCGGGGCAAGTGCTGCTCCATAATCTTCCAGGATCCCATGACCAGCCTCAACCCCGTCACGACAGTTGGCGACCAGATTGCCGAGGCTGTCA
>ENA-ORPH01003687-ORPH01003687.1-human-gut-metagenome-genome-assembly--contig:-NODE-3687-length-10980-cov-4.862334_pt1 | contig 10980 bp, 8 predicted proteins | sample MGYA00242142_ERZ509074 | MGnify/ENA primary metagenome ERZ509074 (study PRJEB26280, sample SAMEA2338724) | human gut metagenome | biome: human gut; feature: human-associated habitat; material: faeces... | reverse complement strand
CCGGCACGGCGGCGTGGTGCCGGAGCTGGCCTCCCGCAACCACTCGGCGGACCTTCCCGGAGTCATCCGGGCCGCGTGCCGTGAAGCCGGCGTGACCCCGGCGGACATCGATGTCTTCGGCGCCACGGGCGGCCCCGGCCTGGTAGCCGCCCTGCTGGTAGGCAACAGCACGGCCAAGGCGCTGGCGCTGGCGACGGGAAAGCCCTTCGTCTCCGTCAACCATCTGGAAGGCCATTTGCTCTCCCCCTTCCTTAAACGTCCCGGAGGCCCCGTTCCCCATCTGGGCATGGTCGTCTCCGGCGGCCATACCCTCTTTGTGGATGTGCGCGGCGTGGGGGACTACCGCCTCCTGGGCCGTTCCCTGGACGACGCCGCAGGGGAAGCCTTTGACAAGGTGGGAAAAATGCTCGGCCTCCCCTACCCCGGCGGCCCGGAAATCGACCGCATGGCGGCGCACGGCGACCCGCAGGCCTTCTCCTTCCCCCGCGCCCTGATGAAGGAGCACACGGCCAATGTCTCCTTCTCCGGCCTGAAAACGGCCGTTCTCTACACCCTCCCCAGGCTGACGGCAAGCGGCGACCCTCACGACCTGCCGGAACAGACCCTGCGCGATCTCTGCGCCTCCTTCCAGCGTGCCGTGACGGACGTACTGATTCACAAGGCGCTGCATGCCCTGCGCGTTTCCGGCCACCGCACCCTTTCCGTTTCCGGCGGCGTCTCCTGCAACGGGGAACTGCGCTCCCGCCTGAAAGCCGCCTGCGACCGTGAAAACGTGGAACTGGTCCTGCCGGACTTTGACCTGACGACGGACAATGCCGCCATGATCGCCTATGTCACCTGCCTGAAAGCCCGCAGGGGGCTGTTCCACTCTCTGGATGAAGACGTTGACCCCAATCTCAAATTAACGGAGGATCTGAACAGATCCAAATATTCAACGCATTCCTGATAAAGATATTACACATGAACACCCCGTATTTTCGGCATAATGATAAAAAAATGTTCATGTTTTCATTGACATCCCGTATTTAAAAACGTAACATAGCGTCCGCTTTTCGTCAGGCAACACGGGAGGATGCTATTTATCCGCTAGAACCGCAGGTTTGGGCGGATTTACAACTCTCTAAGAGCAGCGAAAGGCGGAAGAAGTCTATGCTTCTGTAGCTCAGGGGTAGAGCGCATCCTTGGTAAGGATGAGGTCGCGGGTTCAATTCCCGCCAGAAGCTCCATCTTCAAGCTAGACCCATAGCAGCCCAAACCTAAACAAAACATTATGGCTAAAGAGCAATTCCAGCGCAACAAGCCCCACGTGAACGTGGGCACCATCGGTCACGTTGACCACGGCAAAACCTCCCTTACCGCCGCCATTACTTCAGTGCTCGCTAAGAAGGGTTTCGCCGAAGCACGCGGCTATGACCAGATCGACGCCGCTCCCGAAGAACGCGAACGCGGCATTACCATCTCCACGGCCCACGTTGAATACGAAACGGAAAACCGTCACTATGCCCACGTTGACTGCCCCGGACACGCCGACTATGTGAAGAACATGATCACCGGCGCTGCCCAGATGGACGGCGCCATCCTCGTGGTTGCCGCTTCCGACGGCCCGATGCCGCAGACCCGCGAACACATCCTCCTTGCCCGCCAGGTGGGCGTCCCCGCCATCGTCGTTTACATGAACAAGTGCGACCTGGTTGACGACCCCGACCTGATCGAACTCGTGGAAATGGAAATCCGCGAACTTCTCAACGAATACGAATTCCCGGGCGACGACACCCCCATCATCAAGGGTTCCGCCGTTAAGGCTCTGGAAGGCGACGCCGCCGCTGAAGACTCCATCATGGAACTCATGGCTGCCGTTGACTCCTACATCCCGCAGCCCGAACGCCCCGTGGACCAGCCCTTCCTCATGCCCGTGGAAGACGTGTTCTCCATCTCCGGCCGCGGCACCGTGGCTACCGGCCGTGTGGAGCGCGGTGTGCTGAAGGCCGGCGAGACCGTGGAGATCGTGGGCCTGAAGGACACCCAGAAGACCGCCGTTACGGACATCGAAATGTTCCGCAAGCTGCTTGACGAAGGCCAGGCCGGTGACAACGTTGGCCTGCTCCTCCGCGGCCTGAAGAAGGAAGACATCGAACGCGGCCAGGTGATCATCAAGCCCGGCACCGTGAAGCCCCACAAAAACTTCAAGGCTGAAGTTTACGTCCTGACCAAGGAAGAAGGCGGCCGTCACACCCCGTTCTTCAACAACTACCGCCCGCAGTTCTACTTCCGCACGACGGACGTGACCGGCTGCTGCACCCTTCCCGAAGGCGTGGAAATGGTGATGCCCGGCGACAACGTCAACCTGGAAGTCCAGCTCATCACTCCGATCGCCATGGAAAAAGCCATGCGATTCGCTATCCGCGAAGGCGGCCGCACCGTGGGTGCCGGTCGTATCAGCGAAATCCTTGACTAAGTTCCCCTGGAACTTGTAGAGGAATCTACATAGGTTTAATGAGGGGGCCTCCCCGCAGGCCCCCTCATTTCCCACGAAAGAAGAGACACCAACAGGTCAGTAGTTCAATTGGTAGAGCGTTGGTCTCCAAAACCAAAAGTTGGGGGTTCGAGTCCCTCCTGACCTGCCACTTCTTTCCAAATACATCACCCCACCTTGAAGCATGTTTCGCAAGATTTCTCAATTCATCGCCGAAGTTAAGGGCGAACTTAAGAAGACCACCTGGCCCTGGGAAAGCGATCCCAAGGTGAAAGGTTTTAAAAAATTCCGCGAACTCTGGGGTTCCACTCTCGTCGTACTGATTGCCATGGTCTTCCTTGGCGCGTTTGTTGCATCGTTCGACATCTTCCTTCACAGCGTGGTCAACTACCTCATCCAGTTGGCAATCTAGTTTTACTCCCACTTTCTTTCTCCGATCATGCCCAGTACCCCAGAGCCTCACGAACAATGGTATGTTCTTCACGTCCTCTCCGGACAGGAAAACAGCGTTCGTGACCGCATTATCCGCAAGGCGAAGGACGCCGAACTTTCCGACTTCATCTACCGGGTGGAAGTCCCCACGGAACTCATCTCCGAAGTGCGCAACGGCAAAAAGACGGAACGCCACAGCAAGCTTTTTCCCGGGTACGTCTATGCCAACATGTACCTGCTGGAAGCGGACGGCACCCTGAACAAGGACCTCTGGTACTTCATCCAGCAGATTGACGGCGTCATCAGCATCGCCGGTTCCCGCAACGCTCCCCTGCCCATGCGCAAGCGCGAGGTGGAGGATCTTCTGCCCCTGCTGGATGCGGAAGCCGTCGCCGCCCGTCCCAAGGTGGAATTCGCCGTCGGCGATCCCGTGCGCGTCTGCGAAGGCCCGTTCCAGAGCCAGGAAGGCACCATCGAAGAAATCGACCCCGAAAAAGGCAAACTGCGCGTCAGCGTCTCCATCTTTGGCCGCGCCACTCCGGTGGACCTGGAATACTGGCAGGTGGAAAAAGCCTGAGCCCCATTCGCCGGCAGGCAGCAAGCTTCTCCCGTTCATTTTCTCCGCTAACAAAGCAAAACCATGGCAAAAGAAATAACCAAAATCATCAAGCTCCAGATCAATGCCGGAGCCGCTAACCCCTCCCCGCCCGTGGGTCCGGCACTTGGTCAGGCCGGTGTAAACATCATGGCATTCTGCAAGGAGTTCAACGCCGCCACGCAAAAGCAGGCCGGCGACCTCCTGCCGACCGTCATCACCGTTTACAAGGACAAATCATTCTCTTTCATCACCAAGCAGCCCCCGGGCAGCCTGCTTCTCAAGAAGGCCGCCGGCATCGCCTCCGGCTCCGGCGAACCGAACAAAAAGAAGGTCGCCACTCTTTCCAAGGCCAAGCTGATGGAAGTCGTCAACACCAAACTCCCGGACCTCAACACGAAAGACCCCGAACGCGCCGCCCGCATCCTTGCCGGCCAGGCCCGCCAGATGGGCATTGAAGTTGAAGGTATGTAACACTCACCGCAGGAGGATTAACCAATCCGAACGCACTGCCAAATACACACATGTCTACCAAACGCAGCAAGCGATATCAAGAAGCAGCCAAGCTTGTTACCCCTAACAAGAACTACAGCATCACGGAAGCCGTGGAAACCATGAAATCTTTCCCGGCCCCGAAATTTGACCCGACTGTCACCGTTTCCTTCCACCTGACCGTGGACCCCCGCAAATCCGACCAGATGGTCCGCGGCAGCGTCTCCCTGCCCAACGGCACGGGTAAGAACGTCCGCGTCCTCGTCTTCGCCCAGGGTGATGCCGCCAAGGCCGCCCAGGAAGCCGGAGCCGAATTCGTGGGTTTTGAAGACCTCATCAAGAAGGTCCAGGAAGGATTCGTCGACTTTGACACGGCCATTGCCACCCCCGACGCCATGACGGAGGTTCGCAAGGTTGCCCGTGTGCTGGGTCCGCGCGGCCTGATGCCCAACCCGAAAACCGGCACCGTTACGGATGATACGGCCAAGGCCGTGAAGGAAGTGAAGGCCGGCCGCGTTGACTACAAGGTTGACAAGAACGCCAACATCTCCGCCGCTGTAGGCAAGCTGTCCTTCTCCAACGAAGGCATCACTGAAAACATCGTTGCTCTGATTGATTCCGTCGTCAAGGCCCGCCCGGCTTCCGCCAAGGGCGCCTACATCGAATCCGTCACCGTTTCATGCGCCATGTGCCCCGGTCTGCCGGTTGACACCGCTTCCATCGCCAAACTGTAACCCGAACCGATTTAGCACACCATGAATCCTGACAAGCGTATCATCATTGACGACCTGACCGCCCGCGTCAACGCCTCCCCGTTCCTGATCGTCGTGGACTACACCTCGATCACCGTGCCTGAGTTCACCAACCTGCGTTCCGCCCTGGCCGCCTGCGGCGCCCAGTGCCACGTAGCCAAGAACAACTTCATGCGTACGGCCCTGACGGATGCAGGCCTTCCCGACATCGGGGAACACCTCGTCGGCCAGACCGCCTTCGTGACCGGCGCGTCCGACGTGGCCGCCGCCGCCAAGGCCATCAATACCTTTGCGAAGGCCTCCAAGAAGGCCGAATACAAGGTGGCGATCCTGGACGGAGCCATCCTCTCCGCGGACGACATCCGCGCCATCGGTGAACTGCCTCCCCGCGACCAGCTGCTTGCCAAGCTCCTTGGCACCATCAACGCGGCCGGCTCCGCTCTTGCCCGAGTTCTTCAGGCATATGTGGACAAAGAAAACGGCGGCAGCGAAGAACCCGCCGCCTAATACTAACCCCTTGACCGGACGGCCCGGTTGCACTCTAGCCAAATGTGTGAAAACCGGGCCCGACTCTCCTACAGGTTCCTTGTCGGAACTCCAGCCGGAGAACTGAAATGCCAAGTTGGCTCTTGGCGCGACTCGAAACCAAACTAGAAAACAATACAATGGCTGATATTAACAAAATCGCTGAAGAACTCGGTACCCTCACCATCCTGGAAGCTGCCGACCTCGTCAAGCTTCTGGAAGAAAAGTGGGGCGTTTCCGCCGCTGCTCCCGTAGCCGCCGCTGCCGCTCCTGCCGAAGCTGAAGAAGAAAAGACCGAATTCAACGTCGTCCTGACGGAAGCCGGCGCCAACAAGATCGCCGTGATTAAGGCCGTCCGCGAAGTGAAGACCGGTCTCGGCCTGGTGGACGCCAAGAAACTGGTTGAAGGCACCCCCGCCGTCATCCTGGAAGCCGTCTCCAAGGACGAAGCTAACGCCGCCAAAGCCAAGCTGGAAGAAGCTGGCGCCAAGGTGGACGTCAAGTAAGCTTTTTACTTCCCGCGCAACAGGAGAAGACCCGTTTTTCTCCTGTTGCGCTTCCTCGTCTTCACATCCCGCGTGACCGACTAGAGGCTTTTTACCCGTCAAAACGCTTCCAGTCGGTTCCGTCTCCCAAGGAAGGAACCAATCAACCCAGCATCCGGGTTTTCAGGATGCAAACCCATAACATCTCCGCCACAGCAGCCCATGTCAAAGCGACTCTACTTCGGGAATATCAAGGAAGTCATCGAACCTCCGAACCTTATTGAGATTCAACTTCAATCATACTTCGATTTTCTACAACAGGACACCCCGGCCGCGGCCAGGAAAAACATCGGGTTACACGGCGTTCTGAAGGAAATCTTTCCTATCAAGAGCTATGACGAAAACATTGAGCTCGACTTCGTCTCCTACGACATCGAACAGCCGAAGATGAGCGATTACGAGGCTATCCGCGCCGGGGAAACCTACAGCGCCGCCCTCCAGGTCACCTTCAAGCTCAAGTCCGACAACGAATCCAAGGAAGAAACGGTCTACATGGGTGAACTCCCCATGATGACCAACCGCGGCACCTTTGTAATCAACGGCGCCGAACGCGTCATCGTGTCCCAGCTCCACCGTTCTCCGGGCATCTGCTTTGAAAGCGCCCAGCACCTGAACGGCAAACTGCTCCACTCCTTCCGCATCATTCCGGACCGCGGCTCCTGGCTGGAAGTCCAGTTTGACACCAACGACCTGCTCTACGTCTACCTTGACCGCCGCCGCCGCCGCCGCAAGTTCCTTGCGACGACGTTCATGCGTTATCTGGGCTTCAAGACGGACCGCGATATCGTCAGCCAGTTCTACGACATCCGCACGCTTCCCCTGAGCGAAGACATGACGGAGGAAGACCTGCACAACCTCGTGGCCGTGGACACGATCAAGGACAAGGACCTCGTTCTTGCCAAGGCTTTCGAACAGCTCAACATGGGCGTGGTTCGCCAGCTCCTCCAGTTCGGCATCAAGGAAATCGACGTCATCGACCAGAGCGAGGACGACGTGCTGATCAAGACCCTGAAGAAGGATCCCGCCCATGACGAGGAATCCGCCCTCAAGGAAATCTACAAGCGCCTCCGTCCCGGCGATCCCGCCACGGCCGCCCAGGCCCGCACCCTGCTCAAGAGGCTCTTTGACGATCCCAAGAAATACGACCTCACCCGCGTGGGCCGCTACAAGATCAACCAGAAGCTCGGTCTGGACACCAGCCTGGACCAGCGCCTGATGACGGCAGAAGACTTCCTGGCCGCCCTCAAGTACCTCCTGCGCCTCAAGAAGGGCGAAGGCATGGTGGACGACATCGACCACCTGGGCAGCCGCCGCGTGCGCGCCGTGGGCGAACTCATGGCCAACCAGTGCCGCGTGGGCCTCGCCCGCACGGAACGCCTGGTGAAGGAACGCATGACCCTCATTGACCAGAACATTGAAGGCGTGACGCCCAGCAAGCTCATCAACCCGAAGGCCCTCAGCGCCGTCGTGCGCGACTTCTTCGGACGTTCCCAGCTCTCCCAGTTCATGGACCAGATCAACCCCCTTGCGGAACTGACGCACAAGCGCCGCCTCTCCGCCCTGGGGCCCGGCGGCCTGAACCGCGACCGCGCCGGATTCGAAGTGCGAGACGTGCATCCCTCCCACTACGGCCGTATCTGCCCGATTGAAACGCCGGAAGGCCCCAACATCGGTCTGATCAACTCCATGTGCACCTACGCCCGCATCAATGAATTCGGATTCATTGAAACGCCCTACCGCAAGGTGGAAAACGGCCGGGTCACCAACACCATCGAATACGTCACCGCCGACCAGGAGGAAGGCTACCTCATCGCCCAGGCCAACAACCCGCTGGACGAACAGGGCAACTTCACCACCTCCCGCGTGACCGCCCGCGAAAAGGGCGAGTTCATTGAAGTGGACCCGGCGGACGTGCACTACATGGACGTGTCTCCCAAGCAGCTCGTCTCCATCGCCGCAGGCCTCATTCCCTTCCTGGAACACGATGACGCCAACCGCGCCCTGATGGGCTCCAACATGCAGCGCCAGGGCGTGCCTCTCATGGTGGCGGAATCCCCGTACGTGGGAACCGGCATTGAAGGCAAGTGCGCCAGGGACTCCCGTTCCGTCGTTCTGGCGGAAGCGGACGGCATCGTGGCTTCCGCCACGGCTGAAGTCATTATCACCACGAAGGACGGGGAATTGCCCGTGCGTCCGGAAGTCTTCCTGTCCGATCCGGACAGCGTGCGCACGGACCGCGACAACGGCGTATACGTCTATCCCCTGCGCAAGTTCATGCGTTCCAATGCCGGAACCTGCATCAACCAGCGTCCGATCGTGCGCCGCGGCGACAAGATCAAGACCGGCGACGTGCTGGCGGACGGCCCGAACACGGACCAGGGCGAACTGGCCCTCGGCCGCAACGTGCTGGTGGCATATATGCCGTGGAACGGTTACAACTTCGAAGACGCCATCGTCATCTCCGAAAAAACCGTGAAGGAAGACACCTTCACCTCCATCCATATCTCCGAGTTTGAAGTGCAGGCCCGCGACACCAAGCTGGGCCCGGAAGAAATCACCCGCGACATTCCGAACGCCGGTGATGAAGCCCTGAAAAACCTGGACCATGACGGCGTCATCCGCATCGGCGCGGAAGTGAAGCCCGGCGACATCCTCGTCGGTAAAATCACTCCCAAGTCTGAAACGGAACTGGCTCCGGAAGAACGCCTGCTGCGCGCCATCTTCGGTGAAAAGGCTGCGGAAGTGAAAGACACCTCCCTCCGCGTCCCCTCCGGCTGCACCGGCATCGTGATGGACGTTCGCATCTCTTCCACGGGCTCCGGCCACCACCGCGGCGACCTCGTCGTGGACAGCGCGGAAAAGAAAAAGCAGTTCAAGAAGATCAATGACGAGCACAAGAAGAAGAAGGAACAGCTCATTGACCAGCTGACCAAGAAGCTCTCCGACATTCTTCTGGGTGAAAAGATCCCGCTGGACGTGGTCAACGAGCAGACCGGTGAAATCATCATCCCGGCCAACCGCAAGATCACCAAGACCCTGCTGCGCAAGCTGGCCCTGGTGCACGACCACATCGAAATCGAACCCAGCCCGATCCGCAACAAGATCCTGGAAATCATCACCTCCTTCGAAGGCCGCTTCACGGAGCTGGACGACGAACGCGAACACAGGCTGGACCAGATGGAATCCGGGGACGAATCCGAACCCGGCGGACTGAAGGAAGTCAAGGTGTACATCGCCGCCAAGCGCAAGCTCGGCGTGGGCGACAAGATGGCCGGCCGCCACGGCAACAAGGGCGTCGTCGCCAAGATCGTCCCGGAACAGGACATGCCCTTCCTCGCGGACGGCACTCCGGTGGACATCGTGCTGAACCCGTTGGGCGTGCCTTCCCGAATGAACGTGGGCCAGGTGCTTGAAGCCCACCTTGGCATTGCTGCCAGGGCCCTCGGCTTCAAGGTGGCTACCCCGGTGTTCGACGGCATCAGTGAAGAAACCATCTGGAACTACATGTCCGAAGCCAAGAAGGTGGACGGATTCACCTGGATCGGTGACGGCAAGGACGGAACCGTAGGCGGGAAGAGCACCCTTTATGACGGCCTGACCGGCGAACCTTTCCACAACCCGGTGGTGGTAGGCCAGACCTACATGCTCAAGTTGAACCACCTGGTGGCGGACAAGATTCACGCCCGCGCCGTGGGTCCGTACAGCCTGGTCACGCAGCAGCCCCTGGGCGGCAAGGCCCAATACGGCGGCCAGCGTTTCGGGGAAATGGAAGTGTGGGCGCTGGAAGCCTATGGCGCCGCCTATACCCTCCAGGAGCTTCTCACCGTCAAGTCCGACGACGTTCAGGGCCGTACCCGCATTTACGAATCCATCGTGAAGGGGGATAATACCCTGGAAGCCGGAACTCCGGAATCCTTCAACGTTCTGATGAAGGAAATGCAGTCCCTGGGGCTGAACGTACGCCCCGGAAGCAAGGATGAACAACCCTCCCTGCAACTCGGCGGCACGGATCTCACTCCTGTGGACGGCATGACGGAAGGCTTTGGCAGCGACGACATGGCCGGCCTGGCGGACGTCGACTTCTCCGACCTCAAATTCTAATATCCACCGCATTCCGCCCCCGCGCCGCAAAACGCGGGGGCGGACACCAAACCTCCTTTAAACTTTCAATATATGTCTGACACCCCCACCATCAGGGAAATGCACGGCCTGAGCGACAAGCCCCGGACCTTTGACCAGGTTGCCATCACCGTGGCGGATCCGGATACCATCCGCAGCTGGTCATTCGGCGAAGTCGTCAACCCGGAAACCATCAACTACCGCACGTTCAAGCCGGAAAAAGGCGGCCTGTTCTGCGAACGCATCTTCGGGCCCACCCGAGACATGGAATGCGCCTGCGGCAAGTACAAGCGCATCAAGCATAAGGGCATCACCTGCGACCGCTGCGGCGTGGAAGTAACCAACGCGCGCGTGCGCCGCGAACGAATGGGCCACATTGAACTGGCCGTTCCGGTCTCCCACATCTGGTTTTACAAATGCATGCCCAGCCGCATCGGCCTTATGCTGGACATGACGGCCCGCCATTTGGAACGCGTGATTTACTATGAAGACTACATCGTGGTAGATCCCGGAAGTACCCCTCTGGAAAAGGGGGCCATTCTGACGGAAGAAGAATTCCGCAATGCGGAAGACGAATACGGCTATGACAGCTTTGAAGCCGGCATGGGCGCGGAAGCCATCCAGAAAATGCTGGCGGCCATTGATCTGCCCACCCTCGTCGCGGATCTTCAGGAACAGCTGGACAATACCAACTCCAAACAGAACAAACGCAAGATTGCCAAGCGTCTGAAACTGGCCCAGGGGTTCCTTCAGTCCAACACGCGCCCGGAATGGATGATTTTGAACGTTCTGCCCGTCATTCCTCCGGACCTGCGCCCGCTGGTTCCCCTGGAAGGCGGTCGTTTCGCAACGTCTGACCTGAATGACCTGTACCGCCGCGTCATCAACCGCAACAACCGCCTGAAAACCCTCCTGAGCCTCAAAACTCCGGAAGTCATCATCCGTAATGAAAAACGCATGCTTCAGGAAGCCGTGGATGCCCTGTTTGACAACGGCCGCCACGGTCGTGCCGTCACCGGCGCCGGCAACCGCCCCCTCAAAACCCTC
>ENA-ORPH01003679-ORPH01003679.1-human-gut-metagenome-genome-assembly--contig:-NODE-3679-length-10995-cov-2.713985_pt1 | contig 10995 bp, 16 predicted proteins | sample MGYA00242142_ERZ509074 | MGnify/ENA primary metagenome ERZ509074 (study PRJEB26280, sample SAMEA2338724) | human gut metagenome | biome: human gut; feature: human-associated habitat; material: faeces... | reverse complement strand
CGCCGACCGTCCAGAGCGTCAGCGCCGTGAGCGCCGCGGCGAACGCGATGCGCGGGACGCCGCGCAGCCTGGGTTTCCGTGGTATCTTCTGCATGATCGTCACCTCGGGACAAACCTATGCGACCGGCGGGACGGATATTCCAAGCAAAAATATTTCGGAAAAGCGCGGGAAGGGCTTGACTTTGCGCTCTTTTTTTGTATAATAGTAGAGCTTATGGTTTCACCATAGGCATATCCTTGCTCACACGAAGGACGTGTGGGCCATCAGTCCAAAAGGAGGTGCAAGAAATTGGCTAAGATTTCCGCTAACTATGAGGTCGTTTTCATCATCGACCCCGCACAGGGTGAGGAAGGCGTTGCCGCGCTGACCGAGAAGTTCAAGACCCTGGTGGAGCAGAACAGCTCCGCGATGGAAGTGGAGGAGTGGGGCAAGCGCAAGCTCGCTTACGCGATCAACTACATTACCGAAGGCTACTATGTGTTGATCTCCTTCACCAGCGCGCCCGAGTTCCCCAAGGAGCTGGACCGTATCCTTCGCATTACCGACGGCATCATCCGTTCCATGATCGTCTGCAAGGACGAATAAGGAGGAAAGAATATGTCACTCAATCGTGTCGTTATCATGGGCCGTCTGACCCGTGACCCCGAGCTGCGCCGCACGCAGACCGGGACGGCCGTGACGTCCTTCTCCCTCGCCGTGGACCGCGACTTCAAGAGCCGCGAGAGCGGCGAAAAGGCAACGGATTTCATTGATGTCGTTGCCTGGCGCCAGACCGCCGAGTTTGTCTGCCAGTACTTCGCCAAGGGCCGCATGGCCGTGGTCGAGGGCCGGCTGCAGATCCGCGACTGGAAAGATAAGGACGGCAACAACCGCCGCAGCGCGGAAGTGGTTGCCGACAACGTATATTTCGGCGACAGCAAGCGCGACGGAGCCTCCGGCGGCGATTATGCGCCCCCGGCCTACGGCTCTCCCGCTTCCACCTACTCCGCGCCCGCGGGCGGCGGCTTCGCCGAGATCGAAGAGGACGGGGAACTCCCGTTCTGACAAAATCTATAAAGGAGGATACTTCCATGGCTATGGAACGCGAAAACAAGGCCCCTCGCGCCGGTGCTCCTGCGAACCGCAAGCGCCGCAAGGTCTGCCAGTTCTGCGTTGACAAGTGCGAATATATCGACTACAAGGATGCCGCCAAGCTGCGCCGCTTCATTTCCGAGCGCTCCAAGATCCTGCCCCGCAGGACCACCGGCACCTGTGCCATGCATCAGCGTCAGCTGACCGAGGCGATCAAGCGCGCCCGTCAGATCGCTCTGCTGCCCTTCGTCACTGAATAACTGCAAACGAAAAAGAGACACGCGGTGCGTGTCTCTTTTTTTGCCCGGCGCAGGCGCTGCGCGGCGAGCGATCTGCCTTAGCGGCGGCAGGACGGACGGCGCGGCTGCGCCGCGCAAGTGTTCTGCGGAGCAAAAGCTTGGCGGAGGGGCGATTCATTTGCCCCGGGCATTTTAATACCGGGGGGTGGGGGTGCCGACGACGGCGGCGAAACCCGGACACCCTGCTTAAAAGGCACAATAAACGCCATGATTACCAATGCATACCACAGTATTTGACTTGCATCTGACTTGCACGCTTACTCATTTTCCGCTTTTGAGTTGCCCGACAGATAGGCGTCCAGCTTATCCACAGACTTCCTCTTGTGAATGGCATCGAGGTGTGTGTAGATCCGTAATGTCGTGGACACGTCAGCATGGCCCATCTGAGCACATGCCTGCACCACATCCACACCGGCCAGATAGAGCAGCGTGCAGAAGGTGTGCCGAAGCCAGTGCATCGTGATGGGCGGAATCGTCATGTCAAAGACCTTTGGACCTGGCTTGCTGGATCTCATGCGCTCCAAATCTGCCGGCGTCCTGGTGGCGTATTTGATATTCAGCTCCCGCATATAGGAGCGCCACAGCTTCGCCCACGCAGTTGCAGTCATGACCTCGCCTTTGGCACTGTGGATCACAAGCAGGCCGTCTCTCGGCATAGCTGCCATATAGTCGGCCAGCCGCTGCGGAATATCCACCGTTCGCATGCCGGCATCTGATTTGGTAACGTGCCGGAGCGTAGGCGTACCGTTGGAATCATATTCGATCGTCTTATTGACGGTGATCGTCCGTGCCTTCAGATCCACGTCATTCCATGTCAGCGCGGCCAGCTCCCCGCGGCGCAGGCCCGAGAGCATCATAATGACCGCTACAGGCTGCGCACGGTGAGGCGTGTTCCATATCCATTGTTGTTCCTCGGCGGTCAGAGCGCGGCGCTGCTCCGCTTTTCGGCCAACGGCGGCAAGCTCTACCCGCTCGACCGGATTCGTTGGAATGACACGGCCTACGGCCCGACGCATGATCTGTCTCATGGCCGAGCGATACAGATCTACAGTGCGCTGAGCGAGCCCCTGATCGGACAATGCGATCAATACCCGCTCCACATCGTCGGCACGCACCTGACCGATCTCATAGCCTGGCAGCTCCTCTTTCCAGAGCTTTACTGCTCTACGGTAGTTGTCCATCTGTCGGCAGGTGATCTGTTCCTTCTCCTTCAGGCGGAGCCAATCATCCGCCCATGTGGCAAAGCTGTCACGTTGGGAGAGAACGTCAAGGCCCTGCCCGAGCTGGAGCCTGACCGAGGTTTCCTTCTCCTTCAGCTCTGCCGGCGTCTTTGCATAGACGCTCTTATATTTGCGCTTACCGTTTTCATCGCGGCCCAAATAGATCTGAGAGCAATAGCGCCCATCGGCGCGCTTCTTTGCTCTGGCCATGTTCTCACCCCTTGCCTTTTGTCAAATTCTATGCTATTTTGTCTTTGGCGCTGCCGAACTGCAGCGGTCAGCCCTCGACAGGGGGCAGCTTCTTTGCCCTCTGATCTTGCGAGAGCTTGCGAGAGGAGGGCTGCCCAATGGTTACATACTCGGACCTGTTCCAGTTTTGTATTCTCATCGTTGGTATTTGCGGCCTGTTTATTCAGGTATACAAAAAGAAGTGACCGCCGGCACCCTGACAAGTACGGCGATCACTTCAAAGCACTTTTAAGGGGCTGACCGTTCCGGCAGCGCCCTTTTTGTACTTTTCAGTATAGCCGTCCAAGTTCATTTTGTCAATGCTCTGCACGTTGGTGCAGGGCTTTATTTTTTGCCCTCTGTGGGAGATCCTGAGCCGTTTATGGGCGTTTCCGCAGGGAGGGAGGTATCTTCTGTCCCCTTGGCGGCATCTTGCGCGTCAGAACGCTGGTATCTGGGAATCTCGGTCAGTTCTGATACGCGCTTGACGGCTTCGGTCTGACCGGAAGGGTTGAGGGAAGAAAAGGCAGTGATAAGCTGACCCTCTTCTTCAGAAAAGCTATAGCCAACTTTTTTATGCTTTTCATGGACAAGAGCATCGATAATATCGCTACCTTCTTCTGCAAACTCAAAGCCCGCATCAAACCATTCGTTTCCAATTTCATTTGCCAACACATAGAAATCAATCCTAAGGGCTGCGGCAATAGTTTTAAGTTGCGATACTGACGGCTCTATAACGCCCGTTTCATACTTCGATAATGTTGCTCGATTTATTCCCAATACTTCAGCAAGTTGCTCTTGGGTTACGCCCGCTGCTTTTCGTGCGTTTCGAATTGCCTGAAAATTCATGTTACACACTCCTATCTTGCTAAAATGTAACTCACAGGCACAAAAATGTCAAGAACTTTTAATAATGTTCTTGACAAGCACGAAATGGTGTGTTACTATGTGCCCACAAGGCACATTTGCTGTATTGGAGGTGAACAACGAATGAAGATCAGCGTACTAAAAATCGAAACTCTGCTTGCGGAAAAAAGTATGACGAAAGCAGATCTCGCAAACCGCTGCGGAATTTCGCGGCAGAATGTCAGTACCCTTATCCGGCGCGGGACCTGTGAACCGAGGACGGCTGGTAAGCTGGCCTCTGGACTTGGTGTTGAGGTAAGAGAAATCATCGAAAAGGAGGCAACCTAATGATCGAATTACCGGAAGGGCTTGTCATAATTTCGGACGAGCATTGTTACATTGTGGGGAATCCCCGGAAAAGCCGTGGGAAGGGCGTTGAAATCAAGAATCCGAAGTACTACGCCCACATAGATCAGGCGATCCAAGGCGCGCTTGCCCTCATTCTGCGCTTGAAAGTGAAAAACAAAGAAATTACTACCTTGCGGCAGTTCCTTGATGAGCAAGCAAATCTGAATCAGGAATTGCGCGATATGCTAACACCGCAAAATGGCGGTGGGGAAGCCATGGAAACAAGGGGAGACGAGCCTGCAACCATTGCCGAGGGTAATTACATACCTGACAAGGCAGAAAGGGAAAAACGCCATGTATAGGCCAATGAGACAGAATAAGCCGCGCCGGGTGATCCATGACGTGGCAGAGCTTCCCGTCCTCTGCGATTGTGCCGAGGCCGGCCTGCTGCTCCGGCGTAATCCGGAGGTGATCGCCAAGATGGCAAAGGAAGGCGTCCTAAAGGGCGCAAAGCAAGGGCAGAGTTGGTTCTTCCGCCGTGACGATCTAGTGGAGTATATGGACAAGCTCTTTGAAACAGGAGGCACAGGAGCGGAGTATGAATCTCGCTGAATTTTTGAATCGGCTGGAAGGTGTCAAAGGTCGTGACGGTCAGTATATGGCAAAATGCCCAGCGCACCAGGACAGTAAACCGAGCCTGTCGGTCGGTGTGGGGGAGGATAATCGTATTTTGTTCCATTGTCAGGCAGGCTGTGCGACCGAGGATGTTTTGGCAGCTCTCGGGCTGAAGCAAAGAGATCTCTTTGCGGATCTGCGTCCGGGCGACGTCTTCCCCGCCTATGACACACCGAGAGAGCAGCACAAGGCCGGCTCTTCCGTCGTGGCTACATACGATTTCTTTGACGATAAGGGACGGCTGATCGCGCAGAAGCTCCGAAGAGAGGATAAGTCTTTCACATGGCGCCGACCAGACGGAAAAGGCGGCTGGATCTACAACAGGCAGGGCGTAGCACACCGGCTCTTTGTAGCCGGCGAGCTAAAGGAGTGCATCACCGTAGCCGAAGGTGAGAAGGACGCGCTCACGCTCCACAGCCTCGGCTTCAATGCTGCAAGCGGCGCAGACGGTGCCGGCCCGGGCAAATGGCGGAAGGAGTATACCGAGCAACTGCGCGGCCTTCAGGTATTCGTGTTCCAAGACAATGACAAGGTCGGCAAAGAATATGCTGCCGAGACCTGCAGGGCGTTGCACGGTGTCGCCGCGAGCGTCCGGCTGTTGGATCTGTCAGCGGTGTGGCCGGAGATCCCCGAGCACGGTGATGTCTCCGATATGGTGGCTGCCTTTGGACTGGAGTTGGCTGCAGAGAAGATCGCCGCTCTGATGGTCAAGACAAAGGAGTGGGTACCAACTGCAGAGCAGGGCGCAGGCTACAAACTGGTAAAAGCATCGGAAATCCCGTATGAGCCGCCGCGCTGGAGCATTGCGCCTTACTTCCAACGAGGCAAGGGCACGTTGATCCAAGGTGACAACGGCAGTGGCAAAACCGCCTTCATGTGCGCTATCGCGGCCCATATGACCACCGGCAGGCCGTTGCTGGGTATTTCCATTGAGGCGCCTGGCGATGTGCTGATTCTGTCAGTAGAGGATGATCTTCCGGTATTGCGCGGGCGCATCGAGGCGAGTGGCGGAAATCTGGACAAATGCCATTTTCTCACCAATGCGGCCGGCCTCACCTTCAACAGCCCAGAGATTGAAAGTGCTATCAAGCAGATAAAGGCAAAGATGGTGATCTTCGATCCATTTCAGGCGTTTTTAGGTGCCAGAGTTGATATGTTCCGTTCCAATGAAACACGCCCAGAAATGGCCAAGCTATTTGAAATGTGCGAGCGCAATGACTGCTCCTGTGCGATTATTGCCCACATGGGTAAAGGCGGAGGCGAGCGCTCTGCAGTCAATCGGGCACTCGGCAGCGTAGACATTCCAGCATCTATGCGCAGCATCCTGCAGCTTACCAGAAATCCGGAAAATGAAGATGAATGCGTGATGGTTCATGTGAAATGCTCCAATGCCCCGAAAGGCCAGAGCATTGCCTACACCATCGGAGACCGCGGCGGCGTTCACTGGGTAGGCTTCAGCCCAATGACCGTGGAAGATCTAAACTGCCTTCAGAAGCGCAAAGAAAAAGGCGTGCCGTATGAACGAGAACCGCTCGTGCAGGTATTCAATCAGCTTATCACAGACAAGCCGGGCGGTGGGTTCTGGAGCTATGAGGATGTGAGAAGTATCGGCGCAAAGCTACTGGGATTTCCTCCGTTCTATTCCGTTGCAGATCTAAAGCAAAAGCTGAACAGCTCTTTCTGCCGCGAGCTGCAGGAAAAGGACGGGCTGATTGTGACCTATGGGGCAAAGGGAAAGGGCAATGTCCGTGGAATCAAGATTGAACAGTATCAGGTGCCTCACGGCTACCAAACGCGAATCACAGAAGCAAAATAAGTTCCTCGCGCGCACGCGTATACAAAAAAAGATGTTAATTTATTAACCCAAGTTACCCCCGGTTAACCCAAATTCACTTTGTTAGTTAATTAAGGTTAAGAAAGTTAATGTTTTTTCACTATACGCGCGCGTGAAAGAAATACACGACAAACAACGAAAAAGGAAGGGTAACAACATGAACGAAAATACTATCTGTCCCCTGATTTCTATTTCTGTCGACGACTGCTTCGTACCATGCCAAGGCGAACGCTGCGCCTGGTATGTGCCGCCTGTGCTCGCCCCGAATGGAGGGCGCCTCATTGCAGGGCATTGCGCGGTCCGAGATCTCGGCGCTCTGCCGGAGCTGGCGAGAGGGGTGAAGGGCATAATATGCCCTTCCGCACCTGCCCCTTCTGTGGGGCCGCTCTGGATCCGTGCGAACGATGCGACTGCCGTGACACAGCCGAGAGCGAAAACAAGGAAAAAGCCGCCCCAGTGCGGGAACACCGAAGCGGCAGGGTGGAAACGGGATTGCAGGCCCAGCTTTCCGCCTCCAGTTTACATGAAGATAAGGGGAATTGCAAGAATGAACCGAGCAGAAGGACTTAAAGAGCTGCAAGCAGCAATGCGCCGCGGCTGCGCGCTGGAGCTGGACTGCATCACATGCAGACTGACCAAGGACGGTAGAAATGTACTCGAAGGTAGCTACACGGGCGTCCGTGTAAGTATCCCCTGCCCTTGCCGTCAAGCTGCCAATTATGTCGGCCGCAAGGTCCGATTCATTCCTGCAGCCATTGATGAAGAGGCATGTGTGGTGGTCGCCCGGATGATCATAGAGAGAATGGAGGTGCTTGCATGAAAGTAAAAATATCTTATCTTCCTGAGGAGGAAAAGACTGTCGCTGCCGAGCTGGCTGCATTCCGGCTCCGGCATCCAGCGGCCAAGATTCGAAGGAGTGACCGACACCCGCCGTACAGGCAGATCTATCTGGCGACCGGTGCGGAAAATAGCAGTTGCAAAGAAGAAAAGGACGCGCTATAATACTCCCAAAGAATAACGCATGGAGTACCGCCGTAAAGGTTAGCGATAAAAACGCATGGGAATGTGGCTGTTGAGCCGCCCCATGCGTTTTCTTTTGCCTGCCGGGTGTGTGGAGTTTTGAGGAGCCCTTTTCATCTGTAGATTTCGCCACACATCCGCCAGGCATTAAATCAGCCCACTCTGGGCGTAAAACGGAGGTAAACCATGAGCGAAGAAACTATGAACCAGAACACCGAGCAGAAGCCCACCAACTCCAACCCGGAGGATAAGAATGGGGATCCGGGCAGCGGCAGGACGTTCACGCAGGAAGAAGTAAACCGTATTGTAGCCGACAGGCTGGCGAAGGAAAGAGCTAAGGCGTCCAAGTCCGTCGATCCGGAGACAGATCATCGCGAGCAGGAGCTCACTGCCCGCGAGCAGATTTTGGAATGTCGGGACTATCTGGAGACGCAGAACAAGAACTATGGGACGAATTATCCCGTTGAGCTGGTTTCTCTGTTTGGGGCAATGGACCTGCCGCAGTTTAAAGACAAGCTGCATGAGTTCGAGCGTATTGTCGAGAGAATGCAGATCCGAACAAAGAGCAGCGCCGCAGCGATCCGCGCCCCACCTCAGACAGCCTTTTCCGCGAAGCCTTCGGTCTAAACCGCCGAAAGGAGTAATTAAATGGCGATTGAACTTGTAACCCAATTTTCGAGTTACGTTGATGAACAGTTCTCTACGGAGAGCAAGAAAAGTATGCTGACCAATCAGGACTTTGGTTGGGACGGCGCACACTCGGTCAAGATCTACAAGGCTACCACAGCCAAGATGAACGACTATGACCGCGCGGGAACCGGCGCAAATGCATCTCGATATGGCAAGATCGAGAGCGTCAGCGCCACCACCGAAGAAATGATGCTGAAGCGCGACCGGTCTTTTACGGTCGTCACAGATGCACTGGACGAGAACGAGACCAAGGGTGTTCTTGGTTCTGCCACCATGCTGGCCCGTCAGATCCGCGAAGTCGTGATTCCGGAAGTTGACACCTACACATACGGTGTGATGTGTGCCGAGGCCGGCCACAAACCCGCAGCGGTTAAACTGACGGAGGAAAACATCTACACGGAGATGCTGAAGGGTAGCGAGGCTCTGGATAATTCCGAGGTGCCGGAGACCGGTCGCATTCTGATGCTGACACCGGAAACCTACACAATGCTGAAGAAGTGCAAAGATGTCATCATGGAGACCGACATCGGCAATGAGCTGCGCCTTCTGGGCGTTCTTGCTATGTTGGATGGCTGCAAGGTCATCAAGGTCCCCGCAAACCGTGTGCCTGCGGGCTTCGGCTTTATGATCGCGCATCCCTGTGCCACCGTAGCGCCCACTAAGCTGGAAAGCTATATGGTGCACCACAATCCTCCTGGTATTTCTGGATATCTGCTGGAAGGCAGGGTCTGCTATGACGCCTTCGTCCTGGATAACAAGGCATCTGCACTCTATTATCAGGCCATGGCTGCCGATGGACTGACAGTTGCTTCTACTGCCGGCTCTGCATCCGGTAAAACGAAGATCACCGTCACACCGGACAAAGCCGAGAGCAACTCTTACAGGTACAAGGTGGATGTAGCCGTTCCGGCTATCGGTGAGGACTGCTCTGACTGGAGCGAGTGGGATGGTAGCGCAGACATTGCGGCTGCCAACGGATCCACACTTGTCGTTGCTGAAGTAGACAGCAACGGCATGGCAGTCAAGGCGGGTAGCGTCGCTGTGACCGCAAAGGCGTGACCTGAGCAGTGGGAGGCGCATGGGAATGTCTCATGCGCCTCCTTTTGGCTGCAATGAGTATCCCCCCGGTGGGGCCCGACCTGACGAGGAGGCCTTCGTCTCGACCGAACAGCAGTCCCCAAAGCACACCATTTTCCTGCAACGAAATTCCAAGGTCGGAGTTGAATTATCAATGGCGATCATGATAGAAGGCTATGTCAATATAGCCGGCAAAAGGAGCAACTGCGAATTTCCGGCTTATCCCGGAGTGCCAGGACGTTTTTATGAAGTTATCATGCCTGATGCGTTCAAAATGTCATTGCTTCAGACGACCTGCATAAAGCTAAAGGTCGATCATACGCGTGTGATCGGCTCGACACACAGCGGAGAGCTACAATTGACCGATGACAGCCGAGGCCTGTGGGCACACGCTCTGATTTCAGATCCGGCCGTGATTGCGGCGGGCCCGCTCCGGCTGCATCCGAGGATGGTCTTTCGCCTTCATAGCAGAACAGTCCGAATGGTATCGGCTTGACCCAAGAGAGAAGCTGTATTACCGAAAAGTAAAGCGCGCCAAATTACTGGAAGTATCGTTGATGATAGAAAAAGATGCGGCCTATTCTGGAACGACCGTCAACGTCAAAAACGTCGAGGAGGAAAAGCTATGGAGCTTCATGAAATTGAAAGAGATATTGAGGCCCTGAAGTCCAGCCCTCTCGTTTTAGTTTGCCGGACACCGCAGGGAAGAGTAAAGGCTATGAGCCTGCAGAAGTGCGTAGAGACCGGCAGCAGCTTCCTCTATGTCGCCGTCGATGAGCTGGATGCGCTGCTCGATCGGGCCATAAACGGAACGGCTTGAAACCGCAACTTTTTCACATGCTTTTCGATATCCGTTTTTCCATGATTTCCAGACATTCAAAATGGGATATGCCTTAATACGGCTCAAACCCCTGCAAATACTGCATTTTCAGACTGCCGCAGCACCTTCTTCTTACCGTAGCTATAGAGACCTACGGTAAAAGGCTGTTCTATGATCCACTAAATTCGCAACTTTTCCATCTAACCAGACGGGTGCAAAGAAGGCATCATTTCGATTATTTTTGATGCTATAAAATCCTCAAGGACTGACCAAGCCCAAAACACCCGGACAGTAAATCGCGAAGAATCACTACCTAAAACTGCGCCCCTATGATGGGGACAGCAGAAAGCGCCCGAATCACTACCATTTTTTGCTTTGGACTCGTGACAGGTTTTGGTAGTCAATTAAGCGTACACGCTCGAACGTTACGCCTCAAAAGTCAATGATGTTTTGACATGCATTTTGACTTGCACGCCGTTAGAAAAGTGGCCTCAAACGGATGCTTTTCTGATTTACTCACACCTGCAAAAGCAAAAGAAAAACCCTCAAAGCCTTGCGGCTCTAAGGGTTCTCCTGGTGCCTCGTCGGGGATTCGAACCCCGGACACCCTGCTTAAAAGGCAGGTGCTCTGCCAACTGAGCTAACGAAGCATATTCTATTCCAAACCACCGAAGCGGTAAAAATCTGGCAGGGATGGCTGGACTCGAACCAGCGAATGAGGGAGTCAAAGTCCCTTGCCTTACCGCTTGGCTACACCCCTATAAGGGAAAAGAAAGGGGATCGGGACTCTATTCCCGATCCCGCTCTTTTTGTGGGGTGGGTAAAGGGACTCGAACCCTCGACACCCGGAACCACAATCCGGTGCT
>ENA-ORPH01003676-ORPH01003676.1-human-gut-metagenome-genome-assembly--contig:-NODE-3676-length-11003-cov-3.373036_pt1 | contig 11003 bp, 10 predicted proteins | sample MGYA00242142_ERZ509074 | MGnify/ENA primary metagenome ERZ509074 (study PRJEB26280, sample SAMEA2338724) | human gut metagenome | biome: human gut; feature: human-associated habitat; material: faeces... | reverse complement strand
GGCGCGCCGTTTCTGCTTTACCCGCCATACCGTCATTTGCAATAATTGACGGCAACAAGGTTCCGCCCGGCCTGCCCTGCCCCGCGCAGGCGTTAATCAAAGGCGACGCTTTAAGTCTGTCCGTCGCGGCCGCTTCGATTATCGCCAAAGTCACGCGAGACCGGTTAATGGCGGATCTGGCCAAAGAATTTCCCTACTACGGCTGGGAAAAAAACGCCGGTTACGGCACAAAAGCGCATCAAAACGGACTGGCCGAACACGGTATATGCGTTCATCACAGGAAATCCTATGCGCCGATTAAAAAGTTTTTACAGGAGCTTTAAATGGCGCTGCGTATTTTTGTCAATCTGCTTCTGTCCGTTCTGTTATCCGCTTTTTTAACAATCCGGCGTTATTTTTGGTCGCTGACTCTTAATAATCTTCTCAGTTTTTTCTTGTATACCAATACTATTCCCGAAATTCCGTTTTCTTATTTCATATTAAAAAAATTTATACTCTGCGCAGTACTGCTCTTTATTCTTCTAAATTTTTTTCTTCCGTTTTTGCTGACGAAACTATTCCGTATAAATCGCAAAAAATGCTTTGGTTATATTTCATTATCCGCTTTTTGCCTGCTTTTGTTTTTTACCGTGCAGTTAATGCATAATATAAGCCTTTCTTTAGAAAAAACAGATATTTATGAAAATATGGCGCTTCAGATCACGCCGCCCGATCCCGCAAATAAAAAAAATCTGATCCTGATCATTGCGGAATCTTTGGAAAATACTTACGCCGACGAAAAATTGTTCGGCAAAAATCTGCTTTCCAGAATAAGTTCCGAAGCAAAATTAGGACAATATTACCAAACCGCGGGAACAGACAATACCGCATCTGCGACAACCGCTATTCTTTGCGGGATTCCGTCTACTCCCAAATTATCGGAATTCATACGTGGCAGTGTATCTTCTTCTTTTTCAAAATCAGTATGCATTTCGGATATTTTGCATCAACACGGATATGACAATTATTTTTACACAAGCGATTCTCTGCCTTTTGCAAATAAGAATCTGTTTCTGCGCCGGCATCATTTTGATGAAATCAAAGGCGCCGAAGAGCTGTATCAAACACCAAAAGACGCCGGACACAGCCACTTTAACGGGATTTCCGACACACGCCTGTTTGATGCGGCTTATGAAAAGCTGTCTTCTTTAAAAAGCGGCCGACCTTTCTTTATGATCATATTAACGCTTAATATGCATGATCCCGACGGCTTTCTTGAAGATAGATGCAAAACGGGAAACACAGACAAAAAAAGCGCTTTCCTTGATATCGTTCAATGTTCGGACAAACAAATAGCGGCTTTTATCAATAAAGTTCAAAAGCTTCCTCTTAAAGACACCGTTTTTATTATTGCCGGAGACCACCTGGCACGCCCCAATCCCGTTTTTTCCACATTAAATAAAAGCAATGACAGAATGATTTTCAGCGCGCTTGTTAACGCCGCCCCTCCCCCTGTCGAAAAACGCCCGTTTTTAGCTTGGGATATGGGAGCTTCTATTCTCAGTTTACTGGGATTCGGCGATAACGCAAAAATCGGATTAGGCGTTTCCCTTTATTCACCGGAACAAAATCTGCTGGAAAAATCGGGGGCGGAAAAATTAAATAAGGAACTGATGAAAAATTCGGAAAAATATAATGAGCTGCTGCGTAATTAAAAAAAATTTTCGTTGTTAATAAATTACTTACCTCTCGCGCCTATTCTGGTTTTCAGAAAACGTTTATCCAGAATGGTATGCAAGAGGTTTTTTTATGGCTGCTTTAAAAACGAATGTTATTTTACCGGGCGACAGTATTGAATTAATGAATTCCCTGCCCGAAAAATCCGTTGACATGATTTTTGCCGATCCCCCGTATAACATGCAGCTTGGCGGCGAACTTTTCCGTCCCGACAGTTCTTTGGTTGACGGCGTGACGGACGACTGGGATCAATTTGCCGACGCGCGCGCTTATGACGAATTTACATCGGCCTGGCTGACGGCGGCCAGACGCGTTTTAAAGGACGACGGCACGCTGACCGTCATCGGTTCTTATCACAATATTTTCCGCGTCGGCTATATCCTGCAAAATCTGGGGTTCTGGATTTTAAATGATATTCTGTGGATTAAGGACAATCCCATGCCAAACATGAAAGGCACACGCCTGTGTAACGCGCATGAAACGATGATCTGGTGTTCCAAAAGCCAAAACGCCAAATACACGTTTAATTATGAAGCCATGAAGGCTTTTAATGATGATAAACAGCTGCGCAGCGACTGGTACCTGCCGATTTGCAGCGGTCACGAAAGGTTAAAAGACGAAAACGGGGACAAGCTGCATTCGACGCAAAAACCGGAATCTCTGCTTTACCGCCTTTTGATGATGACGACAAAGCCGGGCGATATCGTTTTGGATCCGTTTTTCGGAACGGGAACAACCGGAGCCGTTGCCAAACGGTTGGGGCGCAGGTTTATCGGAATTGAACGTGAACAGCGTTATATCAAAGGCGCGCAGGAACGCATCGACGCGATCATGCCGGTTTCCGATCTGGCCGCGCTGCAAATGTCCTGCAAGCGCAAAGAACCGCGTATTCCGTTCGGAACCGTTTTAGAATATGGTCTGCTGCAGGCCGGTGATTGGCTGTTTGACGCAAAGCAGCGTTTCGCGGCCAAAGTACGTTCCGACGGTTCTCTGCTGGCCGATAACGTTTCGGGATCTATCCATAAAGTCGGCGCCGCTTTGCAAGGGTTGCCCAGCTGCAACGGCTGGACGTTCTGGCATTTTGAAAAACCTCATCACGATTTGGAAGTCATTGACACTTTACGCCAGGAACTGCGGACAAAGTTGTTTGCGGCTTGACGTTTATAAATAGAAAGCCCGCTTCGGCGGGTTTTTTATTTGTTTCGCCTTTTCGGAAAAACTATTTTTTTAATGACATACGGGGCGCGGTGTATTAACCTGCCTTGCGAAATTATTGCGGAACGAAAAAAATGTCTTTTCAACAGAAATTCAAAGAACTGATTCAAAATCAAAACGCCGCGCAGCAGGAACTGTCGGCGGTAATTAATGATCTTTTAAAGGACGGAGCCGATCCGGCCGTTTTATTGTTTATTGCCGTTGAAGCCGATCATCTGCCGGCAGTAAAATACCTGATGGAAAACGGAGCCGATCCGTCCGAGATCGTTACGAACGGACGCAATGCCGTTTCTTTGGCGATTGACCGGGACAAATGGGAAATTGTTGAATATTTTCTCAGCAAAGACTTTAACCGCAGCATGATTTTTGCCGGTATAGAATGCCTCAGCCCGTTAATGATTGATTATCTGGAAAGCAAATACGTCAAAGTGCCGCATGAATTAAAATCAGACGACGACTTGGACTGGATCAATCAGATCAATTAACTTTTTTATGGTTTGGATTATCTGTCTTTACCGCCTGATCAATGAACTGATCCCATTTTGTAATCCATTGATTCAGCAATACCGTTTTTTCTGCGTCAGAAAGGGCGCTGTACTGAATTGAATTCAGGCACAGCTGTTTAATATCGCCCAGCGATAAATTCCAGAACACGGCCGCGACAAAAAAATCATAGGACAATCCGTCATTGCCGAACAGCGTCGGATCGTCAGACCCCAGCACAATGGGGATACCGCGACGCATGTATTCAACAGCGGGGTGCAGCCTGAAATCACGGATAAATCCCAACATCTGATTACTGATCGGCGCAATTTCCAACGGTATTTTTTCTTCGGCGAATTTATCTGTCAACTGCGGATAACGATACAGGTTCAGTCCGTGCCCGACCCGTCTGGATTTCAGCAGATAAGCGTCAACAATATTGCTGGAAAGAGGCAGGCGGCTTTCGCCTGCGTGCAAATATAAATCGCGCAGATGTCCCTGATTATACAGCACTTCAAAATCGGGCACGAATTTTGTCAGGGACAAAGAATTGTCTTCGTTTCCCGCCAAATCAAATCCGACAATAAAATCAACGGGGTTTTCAGGATCCGAATAATCCGCCGTTTGCTTCTTTATTTCCAGCATTTCATGATAAGCCCGCAATATTCTTTCGTGGTATTTATGTTTTCTTTTTGCGACGGTATAAATCACTTTTACGGAAAAATCGGGGTGATCCTTTTTGAATTCCAGATAAGCTTCTTTGAACACCGGCGCGCCCGGCGTTTTTTTGCTGGCTTTGTCTTTGAACAGCGGGAAATTCATACGTATTTCCATATGATCGATGTTATCGTCCGCCGCGTCCTGAAAAACAGCTTTATAATAAGCTTTATAAACGTCGGGATTGGCGTTAATAAACGACGTCAGCCTGTAATAAATATCGCGCAGCTGAAACCAGGAATAATCCGGAGAATGCAAATGCCACAACGACAGCAGTTTTTCCTTGGTCAAACCTTTGCTTTTTGCCTGATTAAACGGTATGAAACCGTCCGGGACTTCCGCGGGATCAAATATTTGCAACTTCCCCTGTTTTTTGCCTTTTTTCCAATAAACATAAGTGTTTTTTGTTTCGGCGGCCAGATCGTATAATTTTTCCGCGGGCAAAATAACCGGCGCATGAACATGCAGATTGGCGCCTTTAGGCATTTTACGGATCATCTGAAACAAATCCGATTTTGTTATATCCGGCTTTAATTTGGAAAAAAGCTGCGTAGAGCTGCGATGTTTATTAATATACTCCCGCATATATTGTCTGAACAAACGTGCGGCCCGTTTTTCCCTGACGGACAGCAGAGCGGAACCTTCCGTACTGTTTTCGATAATAATTTGTTTTTTAACAATATTATACCGGTCAAACGGAATGGTTCTTTCTTTTTCTTCGCAGGCAGCCAGAAAAGAAAAAGAAAGAATCAGAATAAGAGAAAGTACTTTTTTCATATTAAGCCGAACCGATTGATAGAGATGATTATAACAGGATAATCTATTTTAAAACATATTTAAAACATATTTAGCGTCATCACTCATTTTATCAATCGTCCAAGCCGGTTCCCAGACCAGCCTGACCGTCACTTTTCCCGTTCCGTCCAGTTTTGAAACGGCTTCAGCGACTTGTTTCGGCATCAATCCCGCAACGGGACAGGACGGCGCCGTTACGGTCATATCGATTTCGACGTCCCCGTCCGCCAGCTTGTCCAGTCGGTAAATCAGCCCCAAATCATAAACGTTTAACATCAGTTCAGGATCTTCTACGGTGCGTATGGCCGCGACGATCTCATCGACAGCCGCCTGCTTTGCCCCCGCCGGCAAAGGATCGCCCTGCGTAACGACATATTCGTCGCCGAAATTTATCATCGGCGCGTCGGGCATGTTTCCGCCCCACAGCAGACTTTCAAAATCCTTAAAATCCTCGGCGGACAGCCCGTCTGTTTCAGGTGTGGAAAAATCATTGTTTTCCGCGCTTTTTTGATCCTGAGGCGCGGAGATTGGAGCCGGCAGAGGAATTTCAAGAGTGCCGGTGAAATGAGTTAATTTTTTCAGTTCGTCTTCGACAACGGCCGGCGGTAAATTTTTAACAGCCTCCGATTCCTCAGAGGCTGTCTGTCCTTTTTGATCCGAAAGCTTTTTTTCTTCCATTCCCATTTCTCCACAAAGAACGTTTAAAAAACTTTATGCAACGCTTTTTACTGATTTTCAATCTTTATCTTTACGGAGAAAATTCCGGGAAAAGAAAATTATTTTTTCGCAGCAGCTTTGTAGCCTTTCGTTTCATTTTTCATTTCGTTCATGTCCTTTTCAGACATGCCGATCTTTTCGCCGCTTTGCGTCGGCCCGACGCGGTCCGTCGTATCCGCGGAATGATCCATTGTTTTGTCAGCGGACTTTGAACCGCAGCCGCAACCTTTTTTTTCATTCATCATATTATCAACTCCTTTTGTAATTAAAGTTAAGTGAAGAACCGCTTAACTTTATGGAGTGCCCGAATGAAACTCTCAATATCGCTTTCAGTGTTATAAACTCCCAGCGACGCCCTGACAGAAACGGAAACGCCGAAACGTTCGTGCAGTGGTTGCGCGCAATGATGCCCCGTCCGCACGGCGACCCCTTCCTGATCCAGCACCATGGCTATATCCTGCGGGTGCGCGAAATCGGCGACAAAGCTGACGACGGCGGCCTTGTTATCGGAATTACCGATAATCCTGACGCCGGGAATCGCGCCGACTTCTTTTTGCATTTCGGCGCATAATTGGCGTTCATGCGCGTCAATCGCGTCCATGCCGATTGCACTGACATAATCAATCGCATGTCCCAGCCCGACCGCCTGCATAGTGGCCGGCGTTCCGGCTTCAAACCGCGCCGGCGGTTCGGCCCAGACGCTTTTTTCAAAAGAAACGCTTTTGATCATATCGCCGCCGCCTTCAAACGGGGGCATTTCCTTTAAAATATTCAGTTTTCCGTATAAAACGCCGATCCCCGTCGGCCCGTAAAGTTTATGCCCGGAAAAAGCATAAAAATCACAGTCCAGATCCTGCACGTCAACGGGCATGTGCGTCGCCGCCTGACAACCGTCAAGCAAAATAACGGCTCCGGCCCCGTGCGCGGCGCGAACAATATCTTTAACCGGAAAAACCGTTCCCAAAACATTGGAAACATGCGCTACGGAAACTAATTTCGTCTTGCCGCTTAACAGTTTCAGATACTCTTCAAATATAAAATCGCCCTTGTCGTCAACGGGAACGACTTTTATCCGGAATCCGATCCGTTCCTGCAAAATCTGCCAGGGAACAATATTGGAATGATGCTCTGCCTGCGACAAAATGATCTCGTCGCCGGCTTTTAAATTTGCCGCTCCCCAGGTATAGGCGACCAGATTAATCGAATCCGTCGCACCGCGGGTAAATACAATTTCCTTATCGCCGGCGGCATTGATAAAACGCCGTACTTTCTGCCGGGCCCTTTCAAAATTCAGCGTAGCCTTTTCCGACAATTCATACATGCCGCGGTGAACGTTCGCATATTCGTTCAAATACTGCGCCCGCATGGCGTCTAAAACGCATAAAGGCTTTTGCGCCGACGCCGCGCTGTCCAGAAAAATCAGCGGCTTGTCATGCACCGTCAAAGACAAAGCGGGAAAATCCGCCCTGATTTTTTCAACATCAAACGCCATCGTTCAACCCTTCAACCGCCAGCCGTTTAAATTCGTCGCGGATATTTTCGTCTTCAATGCCGTCCAGTACTTCGTTTAAAAAAGCCGTCGTCAGCAAATTCCGCGCTTGCGCGTCGTCAATTCCTCTGGTTTTCAAATAAAACAGCTGATCTTGATTAAGCGTTCCGATCGCCGAACCGTGGGCGCATTTCACGTCATCGGCATAAATTTCCAGCTGCGGCACGGCTTTGACCGAAGCATCGGAACTGAGCAACAGCGCGCGATGCTGCTGGGCGCCGTCAATTTCTTTGTGCTCATAGGGAATAAAAATACCGCCTTCAAACACGGCCCGACCCTGTCCGCCGACAGCGCCTTTTACCAGCTGGCGCGAAACGGTTTTGTCCGCATTGTGGCGCACGTCCGACCGGATAACCGAACGCTGATCCGCCGTTAAAACATAAACGACGTCGCTGCGGCAAAAAGCATTTGTTCCCATCAGATCAAAAGAAAAAGTCAGATCTCCGTTTCCTCTGTGCAGCGTAATGACTTCATAAGAAGCGCCTTCCTCCAGCCGCACGTCCAAAAAATGATCCAAATCTTCATGCAGTCTGTAATGGCGGACATGCGCCCCTTTGCCCACGACAATCTCTGTTTTTTCCGACAGCTGCTTTTCGACGAATACTGCCGTTCGGCCGGGTTCAATGGTCAGCAGCCGCTGTTTTAAAAGAATTTCCGCCATTACGCCACGGCCTCTTTTTGAAAACCGGCAAATCCGTTTTGATCGATTTCGTCCAGCAGTTCCATACCGCCTTCGGCCGCAACGCGTCCGTGAATCAAAATATGGATTTTATCCGGCATAATCTGTTCTTTCAGAAATTTGATATTATGGGAAATCACCAAAAACGACCGTTCCGGAGAACGCATGATTTTCACACCGCTGCCCGCGACCTTGACGGCGTCGACGTCCAATCCGGAATCCATTTCGTCCAAAATGCAAAAATCAGGTTCCAGAACGGCCATTTGAAACGTTTCCAGACGTTTTTTTTCGCCTCCGGAAAATCCGACGTTGACGGGACGTTTTAACATTTCGTCCGATATTCCCAAAGCCTGAGCGCGCACTTTGATCCGCTTCATAAACCCGACGGCGTCCAGCTCTTTTTCCCCGGCGGCTTTGCGCCGCGCGTTCAAAGCATATTTCATAAACGTCGCCATGGAAACGCCCGGCAGTTCTATCGGGTGCTGAAAAGCCAGAAAAATACCGGCACAGGCCCGTTCTTCCACACTCATATCCAGCAGATTTTTTCCTTTAAAATCCACAAAACCGCCAGTCACTTCATAATGTGGATTACCGCACAAAACGTTTGACAAAGTGCTTTTTCCCGAACCGTTCGGTCCCATGATAACGTGTACTTCTCCGGCATTTACGGACAAGGAAAGGCCGTTTAAAATCGGCTTATCGCCGACTTTGACATGCAGGTCTTTTATTTCCAGCCAAGCTGACATTGTTTTTCTCCTTCGTTTAACCGACGCTGCCTTCCAGCGTTACAGCGACCAGCCGCGTTGCCTCGACGGCAAATTCCATCGGCAGTTTCTGCATGACGTCTTTGCAAAATCCGTTGACGATCAAAGAAACAGCCTCCTCTGCATTCAATCCTCTTTGACGGCAGTAAAACAACTGATCGTCGCTGATTTTAGAGGTTGTCGCTTCATGTTCGACCGACGCCGTCGGATTGCCGCTGAGCATATAGGGCAACGTATGCGCCCCGCATTGAGAACCGATCAGCAGACTGTCGCACTGCGAAAAATTGCGCGCGTTATCGGCGTTTTTAGCCATTTTTACCAAACCGCGGTAAGTATTTTGCGATTTTCCGGCAGAAATGCCTTTTGATATGATTGTCGACGACGTGTTTTTGCCGATATGAATCATCTTTGTTCCCGTATCGGCCTGTTGATAATTATTGGTAATCGCTACGGAATAAAATTCGCCGACCGAATTGTCCCCCATCAAAACGCACGACGGATATTTCCATGTCACCGCCGATCCCGTTTCAACCTGCGTCCAAGACAGCTTGGCGTTAACGCCTTTGCACAATCCCCGCTTGGTCACAAAGTTATAAATGCCGCCTTTTCCTTCCTTGTCGCCGGGATACCAGTTCTGAACGGTGGAATATTTGACTTCGGCATTATCCATAACGATAATTTCGACAATCGCGGCATGCAGCTGATTTTCATCACGCTGCGGAGCGGTGCAACCTTCCAGATAGCTGACATAAGAATTATCGTCCGCAATAATCATCGTACGTTCAAACTGCCCCGATTTTTTGGCATTAATCCGGAAATAGGTCGACAATTCCATCGGGCAGCGGATTCCTTTGGGAATATAAACAAAAGTCCCGTCCGTAAAAACGGCCGAATTCAAACAGGCAAAAAAGTTATCCGTATAAGGTACGACGGACCCCAGATATTTTTGAACCAGATCGGGGTGATTTTGGACGGCTTCGGAAATAGAGCAGAAAATAATTCCCTGCCGCGCCAGTTTGTCGCGGAAAGTCGTCGCAACGGACACGCTGTCGAAAACGGCGTCGACGGCAACGCCGGCCAGAATTTCGCGTTCGCGCAACGGCACCCCCAGCTTGTCGTACGTTTTCAACAATTCCGGATCGACTTCGTCCAGACTTTTAGGCCCTTCGGAAGTTTTCGGCGCCGCATAATAATAAATATCCTGATAATCAATCGGGGAATAAGATACCTTTGCCCAGGTCGGTTCTTTCATCGTCAGCCAGTGACGGTAAGCCTTTAACCGAAAATCCAGCAGCCATGCCGGTTCGTTTTTTTTGGCCGATATAAAGCGGATAATGTCTTCATTCAGCCCTTTCGGCGCGGTTTCCGCGTCTATTTTTGTTTCGAATCCATAATGATATGTATCCGAAACGGCGTCCAAAGCTGAAACTTTATCCTGACTCATCAATTTTCCTCCAACCCGGCTGAAGATAGCCTAATCCACAGCTTATATACAATCTTTTTTCGCATTTTGCTTTATATAACTTTTAACATAAGAATGAAATACCTCTTTTTAGCTGTACGCTTCTAAGGATTTTGTTAAAATATTTTTTCTTTAAAAACTGATTGCAGAAACAAAATAAAAAATGATAAAATTCAATAAGATAAAAAAAGAAAGGGGGTTGAATGCCGATATCAACCGTTTTTGCAGCCCAGACGCTGCCTTTGCCCGCGGGGGCCGCTGATCAGCCGTTTTACCTGACGTCCGCGCCCGTCATTTTATGCGTTGCGTTATTTGCGTCTTTACTTTACCTGCTGTGGCGTTTTTCCTGCTGCCGCACCCGAAAGGCCGCCTTGAAAAACAAAGTCGTCGAATTGCAGAACGCTTTGATTTCCGCGCAAAAAGAACTGGAAGACATGAAAAAAGAAAAACACCGCCAGTTTGATCCTTATTCTTCCCCTAATACTAAAAGCTTATTTCTTTGCCTGGACAAAGACGGTAACATCATTTCCGTTAACGATTACGCCTGTGAACTTTACGGTTATGACGACAAAAACGAACTGATCGGCAAAAATATTATCGGCACAATCGTCCCGACAAAGGATTCTCACGGCCAGACGTTAACGAATCTGGTGGAACGCATTAAAAACAATCCGCGTCTGTACGTTGACAATGAAAACGAAAATATCTGCAAAGACGGCAGAAGAATTTGGATTTCATGGACAAACCGGATTGTATACGGCCCGGACGGAACGCCGGCGGAAATACGGTCCGTCGGTTTTGACATTACGCCGCGCAAACAAATGGAAGACGAACTGCGTCAAATGACGGTGATTGATCCCGTAACGGGCGTATTGAACAGACGGCAGTTTTTGGACGACGGCGCCA
>ENA-ORPH01003671-ORPH01003671.1-human-gut-metagenome-genome-assembly--contig:-NODE-3671-length-11011-cov-3.798740_pt1 | contig 11011 bp, 13 predicted proteins | sample MGYA00242142_ERZ509074 | MGnify/ENA primary metagenome ERZ509074 (study PRJEB26280, sample SAMEA2338724) | human gut metagenome | biome: human gut; feature: human-associated habitat; material: faeces... | reverse complement strand
TCACATCCTTTTCCATAGAAGATAAACATGGAGGGAGATCCCGATGAAAAAATGCGCCGCGGCCCTGGTGGCCGCCGTTCTGCTGGTCTGGAACTCCAACGTGATCCAGCGGGGTGCTTCCGCCGTCACCGTGGAGGGCGAGACATATTCCGCCGCCGAGGTCAGCTATTTCTACCATGTGGCCTATAACTCCATTGCCCAGAGCCAGTATGCCTCCTATTACGGCCTGAGCAACTCCACCCCCCTGACCCAGCAGAGCCTCAGCGACATGGCCAAGACCCTGCTGGGCGTGTCCGACGACATGACCTGGGACGCCTATTTCAGGGACGCCGCCAAAAAGAGCCTGATCCAGATCACCATGCTCAAGAAGGGCGCCGCCGAAAAGAACATCACCTGGAACGACGACATGCAGAAGGAGCTGGACTCCACCATGGAGACCCTGGCCACCTACGCCAAGTCCGCCGGCAAGAGCGAGGCTGAGTATATCAAGCAGCTCTACGGCAGCAACATGACCGTCAAGATCTTCAAGGGCATCCTGAAGGACACCATCATTGCCTCCCACTATCAGCAGGATTATATCAACAGCCTGCAGTACACCGACGAGGAGCTCCAGAAGTACTACGAGGAGAACAAGAACTCCTTCGACGTGGCCAACTATGAGATGATCACCTTCAAAGGCGCCGCCGCCTCCACCAAGGACGCCGACGGCAACACCGTTCAGCCCACCGAGGAGGAGAGCGCCGCCGCCCTGCAGAAGGCCAAGGACGCCGCCGCCGCCGTGCTGGAGACCGTCAAGTCCGGCATCCTGCCCGAGAAGGCCGCCAAGGAATATGAGTCCATCGCCACCTATTCCCACCCCGAGTCCGGCACCTACAGCGGCGATGCCGCCACCAAGTGGGTGTTTGACGACAGCCGCCAGGCCGGCGACACCGAGCTCGTGGAAAACGGCACCTCCATCTATCTGCTGATCTTCCACAGCCGCGGCCGCAACGATTACAACACCGTGGACGTGCGCCACATTCTGTTCAAGGTGGACACCTCCAGCCTGGACAGCAAGGCCGACGATTACCAGGCCAAGCTGGAGGAGCTGAAGGCCGGCAAGAAGCAGGAGGCCGAGAACGCCCTCCAGGCCTGGAAGGCCGGCGACGCCACCGAGGAGAGCTTCGCGGCCCTGGCCAACAAGCTGTCCGAGGACCCCGGCTCCAACACCAACGGCGGCCTGTATAAGCAGGTCTATAAGGGCCAGATGGTCAGCGAGTTCAACGACTGGTGCTTCGACGAGAGCCGCAAGGCCGGCGATACCGGCATCGTGTTCAACGAGAACACCGGCTACCACGTCATGTACTTCGTGGGCACCGACGATCCCTATTGGATGGTCCAGGTCCGCAACGCCATGATGAACAAGGACTACTCCGAGTGGTCCGCCAACCTGGTCAAGGACATCACCGCCACCGAGAATTCCGGCATGAAGTACGTGGGCTGAGCCCCATTACGCAACAAAAAAGAGGCGGGCGGCTGCCAGCCTCTTTTCCACTGTTATCCGACAAGGAGACCACTATGGAACACAGATTTTTACGCACGGAAATGGTCCTGGGGGACCGGGCCCTGGACCGGCTCTCCCGCTGCCATGTGGCGGTGTTCGGCCTGGGCGGCGTGGGCAGCTACGCCGCCGAGATCCTGGCCCGCTCCGGGGTGGGAGATCTGACCCTGGTGGACCAGGATACCCTGAGCCTCACCAATATCAACCGCCAGCTGTACGCCCTGTCCTCCACCGTGGGGGAATATAAGGCCGAAGCAGCCGCCCGGCGGTGCCGGGACATCAACCCCGGCCTCCGGGTCCACCCCCTGTGCGCCACCTATGACGCCGCCCACCGGGATGCGTTTTTCACCGGGAAATTCGACTATATCGCCGACTGCATCGACCTGGTCACCTGCAAGCTGGACCTGATCGCCCAGGCGGGGCAGCGGGGCATCCCCATCATCTCCGCTCTGGGCACCGGCAACAAGCTGGACCCCGGCCTTTTGCAGATAACGGACATTTCCAGGACCTCTGTCTGCCCCCTGGCCCGGGTCATGCGCCGGGAGCTGCGGGCCCGCGGCATAGAGCACCTGCGGGTGGTGTATTCCACCGAACCGCCGAGAACCCCGAAAAACCGCACAGCCGCCCCCGCACCGGGGCAGCCCCGCCCCAAGGACACCCCGGGCAGCAGCCCGTGGGTACCCAGCAGCGCCGGGCTGCTGATCGCCAGTGAGGTGATAGCACGGCTGCTGGGAGAGGCGGAGTGGTGAAAGAGAAAATGAACCGATTGAATTTTGTAGAGGTAACCGAAAATGAAGTGTTTGGTTTTATTAGCCGGCTGCGGACTTGGTGATGGCTCATGCATCGAAGAAGTAATTCTGACATATGCAGCGCTTGACAAGTATGGATGTGATTACACCCCTGTTGCGGAAGAGCTCTCTGTTCCATCGGTTAACCACCTGACGGAGCAGCTAGCAGAAAAGCGGAATATTCTTTTAGAAGCTGCCCGCATCGGCAGAGGCCACATAAAAGATATTCGTGAGATTGATTTTGAAGAATACGGTGCGTTAATTATCCCCGGCGGGATCGGTTTGCTGCGCAATTATAAGAATTCTAATGCGATAGAGGCGTGCGTCACTCATTTTATCAGCAAAAAGAAGCCCATCGCTACCATGTGTGCGGGAATTGACTTCCTGCGGAGCTTTTGGGAAGGTAGTCTGTTGGCATCTGAAGCGAAAGAACTATCTGCGGAAGAATTCTGTTTTGACGCTGACAATAATATCTATTACACTCCCGCCTTTAGGAAAACCGGCAGCTGTTATACGGCGCTATCAGGTATTGATTCCATGATCTATGCGTTAAGTCAAGCCCAAGCTACTTTCTAAAATTTATAATAAAAAATCCCCGACCGGCGGTGTTCCGCAGATCGGGGATCTTCATTTTACTGTGTGATCTTATTTTTCCAGTGTGCCCTGGCTCTTTTTCTTGAGGTACTCATTGATGAAGCCATCAAGATCGCCATCCATAACGGCGGTGATGTTGCCGGTCTCGTAGTTGGTGCGGTGATCCTTGACCATGGTGTAGGGCATAAACACATAGGAGCGGATCTGGCTGCCCCAGGCGATCTCCTTCTGCACGCCCTTAATGTCCTCGATCTTATCCAGGTGTTCGCGCTCCTTGATCTCCACCAGCTTGCTGCGCAGCATATTCATGGCGACCTCGCGGTTCTGGTGCTGGCTGCGCTCCACCTGGCAGGCCACCACGATACCGGTGGGCAGGTGGGTCAGGCGCACGGCGCTGGAGGTCTTATTGACCTTCTGCCCGCCCGCACCGCTGGCCCGGTACACATCCATCTGGATGTCCTCCTCGCGGATCTCGATATTGACATCCTTGTCGATCTCCGGCATGACCTCCAGCGAGGCAAAGGAGGTCTGACGGCGGCCGCTGGCATCGAAGGGAGAAACACGCACCAGGCGGTGCACGCCGTTTTCGGATTTGAGGAAGCCGTAGGCGTTCATTCCCTCGATGAGGATGGAGGCGCTTTTGATGCCCGCTTCGTCGCCATCGAGGTAGTCCAGTATTTTATAGGCGTAGCCGTGGCGCTCCGCCCAGCGGGTGTACATGCGGTACAGCATCTGCGCCCAATCCTGTGCCTCGGTGCCGCCGGCCCCCGCGTGGAAAGTGAGGATGGCATTTTTGCTGTCATATTCCCCGGTGAGCAGGGTGGTCAGACGCACCTCCGCCATGCGGGCCTGCAGCTGCTCGGTATCGGCGGCGGCTTCCTCGTACACGCTTTCGTCCCCGGCCTCCTCCGCCAGCTCGATAAGGGTGAGGGTATCCTCGTACAGGGCCTGCAGCTTATTGTAGGTTTCCACGCTGGCTTTAAGCTGAGCGGTGCGCTGGAGCACCTTCTGGCTGTTTTCCATGTCATCCCAAAAGCTGGGCTCCGCGGCCTTGCGCTCCAGCTCAGCGATCTCGATGCCCAGCTTATCAATGTTGAGAGATTGTTTTAATTCCCGGAGCTCCGGCTCCATGCCCTGGAGCTTCAGGCGCAGTTCTTCAAATTGCAGCATATTCTTTTAACCTTTCCTGTATATAGTCTTATGTTATTACAAATCGTATTATATCTACATCTTATTTACTCCCCGTATTTTATGTTGCACTTATTCATTATCCGATTTATTTTATCATAATTATGGGCTCTTGTAAAATGATTCCCGGAAATTTGCCAAAAAAAGCATTAAAAATTCGATTTGTTCACCGAAAGTCCATTGAATTGCCTCCGGGGGTATACTATAATATTCGGTAGAGTTCCGATAAGGAGGACAATTTTTGTGAAATACACCGGTATCCCCTGCGCGGCCTGCGGCAAAAAGTTTACCGCGGAAGACGATGTGGTCGTCTGCCCGGAGTGCGGCACGCCCTACCACCGCGCCTGCTATAAAGAACTGGGCCACTGTGTTAATGAGGCCCGCCATGCCGAGGGCTATGTGTGGCAGCCGCCCAAGGCCGCTCCGGGGCCTTCTGTTCCGCTGGAGGAGCAGCCGCATGCCCCCCAGAACAAGACGGACGGCGAAGGCTATGTGATGTGCAGCCGCTGCGGCACCGTGAACCCTGCCGGGCAGGAGCGCTGCGACCTGTGCGGCTACCCGCTGAAGGAGACCGGCGAACGCATCCCGGCTGGGGACCGCGAGACCGAGGACGGCGGGACCTTTGCGGAATATGTGCGCGACCAGTACAATGTGAACCCCAATGAAAAGCTGGGCGATGAACTGACTGCCCGGGAGGTGGCCGCCTATGTGGGACCCAATGCCCTAAACTTCCTATACAAATTCCGGGCGATGCTGCAGCGCAAGACCGCTGTGAGCTTTAACCTGGGGGCGTTCCTGTTCACCGGGCTGTACTGCTTCTACCGCAAGATGTATGCCCTGGGCGGCATTCTGCTGGCCATAAAGGCCGCCTGCTATATCCCCTTTGCCATCAATTATATCCCCTACTTCCAGGAGCTGATGGCCGCGGGGGCCACCACCCTCAGCGAGTTTATGCACATCAATACCCTTTCCCCCTACTACCAGGCGCTGGTTTCCACCTCCGCCATTGCGCAGTACGGCGGGCTGATCATCAGCGTGCTGTGCTCCCTGTTCTTCAATTATTTCTACCTCAAGAAGATCACCCAGCAGGTCCGCATCCAGCGCTACCGCGGCCACGCAGCGGCCGGTACCCAGCAGTACTACCAGAACCTTTCCCGCATGGGCGGCACCAGTTGGCTGCTGGTATTCCTCATCGTCATCGGGCTGCTTTCGGTCTCTTCTGTCGTCACTTCCCTTTTTGTGATATAAAATGATATAAAAAAGTGCGAAAATAAAGCAAAAACCGCAGGTCCGGGGTGTTGACTTGCGGTTTTTTTATTGGTATAATTCCTATGTTGTGCTAAATTTTCATGGCATGACTCCTTCCCCCTGCCCGGTGCAGGGGGCGAAAGTCCATAAGGAGGTGTAAAGTATGGCAAACCTGACCAAGAGCTATGAGACAGTATTCGTACTGAGCAACAAGCTGACCGAGGAAGCCACCGCCGAGCTGGTGAAGAAGTTTACCGATCTGATCGCTGCCAACGGCACCATCGATTCCATCGATGAGTGGGGCAAGCGCAGACTGGCTTACGAAATCGACTACGAGCAGGAAGGCTACTATGTTCTCGTCAACTTCACTGCTCCCCACGAGTTCCCTGCCGAGCTGGATCGTATCTACAAGATCACTGAAGGCGTGATCCGTTCTCTCATCATTGCAAAAGAGAACTAAGGAGATGATGTAATGTTTAACAGAGCCATTCTTATCGGTCGCCTGACCGCAGACCCGGAGCTGAAGCAGACCCAAAGCGGGATCTCTGTATGCAGCTTCAGCATCGCTGTGGACCGCCGTTTTTCCGGCCGGGACAGCGAGCGCAAGACTGACTTTATCAACATCACTTCCTGGCGTCAGCAGGCAGAATTCGTCTGCCGCTACTTCCACAAGGGCGATGTCATCGGGGTGGAGGGTTCTATCCAGACCCGCAACTACGAGGACAAAAACGGCAACAAGCGCACCGCCACCGAGATCGTGACCGATAATGTATTCTTTACCGGCGCACGCTCCAGCAATGCCGGTTCCGGCAATGGCGGCAGCTATAGCAATAACAGCTACGCCGCCCCCGCCCCTGCCCAGCCCGCCTATACCAGCGGCGCTGCCAGCGATTTTGAGGAAGTGGAAAGCGATAACGACCTGCCCTTCTGATCCCATCGAAAACTGTTTCATCATTCTAATAAGGAGGTTTGAACCATGGCTATGGAGCGTACCGAAAGACCCGAGAGACCCATGAACCGTGACCGTCGTCCCCGCAGAAAGGTTTGTGCTTTCTGTGCCGATAAGATCGAGATGATCGATTATAAAGACACCCAGCGTCTGCGCCGCTACCTGTCCGAGCGTGGAAAGATCGTTCCCCGCCGCGTGACCGGTACCTGCGCCCGCCACCAGCGTCAGCTGACCACCGCGATCAAGCGTGCCCGTCATCTGGCCCTGCTGCCCTATGTCACCGATTAAGGCTGCCTGCGGTTAAAAGCACACGAACACCCTGCCCCTGCGGCGGGGTGTTTTTGCGTTCTGCCCCGCTTATGGGGACATGCTTGACTTTCACCCCCCCTTATGTATAATGAAATCGAGGAAATATCTTCCTTGCCGCAGTTTTTTTGCAAAAGCGTGTTGCATTTTGCGGCGCTCGTTCGTTATACATAGTGTAAGCCCAACACCAATGACACCAACGGGAGGAAACCACATGAAAAAGCTGACCTGGATCCTGGCGCTGACCCTGTGCCTTGCCCTGCTGCTTTCCGCCTGCGGCGAAAAGCCCGCCCCCACCCCCGATCCCGACCTCGGTCCCGTGACCGATCCCGTCACCGATCCGAATACCCCCATCGACCCCGATGTGCAGAAGTACTTTGAGTATTTCCAGAATCCCTATAATAACGCCGATATCTTTTTGCTGTATCCCGCCGCCAACCAAAAGGAAGCCGCCGATAGCCGTGCCGCCTATGTACTGGTAAAGCTGGCCGCCGAGGAATTGGCCGCCGGAAAAGAAGTGACCTACTCCTACCCCAAGGCGGAATATGACCGGGCCGCCATGGAATACCTGGGTGAGCCCATCACCCAGTATGAAACCCGTAAAACCACCCTGACGCAGGATGGAAATGTGGAATCTACCGGTTGGGGCGGCAACATCCCCGACTTTATGGTACTGACCCATCTGGAACAGCTGGGCGAAAACCACTACAAGGGGGTTTTCTCCGTCTACGGCAACGGCTATGGGCAGGGCGACGATCCGGCTGAAGCCTACGAGGACTGCTGCAATCGGTTAATGCATGGCAACATTCTGCCCACCGATTACCTGATGGGCACCCGCACGCTGGAGTGGGAGGAATGGGAAAGTCCGCTGCTGGGTCTCCAGCTGCGGTACGCCGGTGTGGAGTATGTCCCCGCCGACTGACCCCCCGCACAAACAAATGCGCCCGCCATACGGCGGGCGTTTTTGCGCTTATTTTATCACATCGCAGCACTTCAGGGGCAGCATTTTTTGCAGGTCGCCGGGGGAAAGCTGCACCTGATAGCCGATCTTCCCCGCACTGACATAGATGCTCTCGCAGTCTGCGGCGCTCTCGTGCAGCACGGTGGGGAACGGCTTTTTCATGCCGATGGGACTGCACCCGCCGTGGATATACCCGGTGAGGGGCAGCAGCTCCTTTTGCGGCAGCATGGCGATGCTTTTCTCCCCCACCGCCTTGGCGGCTTTTTTCAGGTCCAGCTCCTCCGCCACGGGGATGACAAAGACATAGTGCCCGCCGGAGGCGCCGGTGGTCACCAGCGTCTTAAAGACCCGCTCCGGCGGCTCACCGAGGGCGGCGGCCACCTCTACCCCGCTTACCGCCCCGGTGGCAAGGTAATCGTGCGGGGTGTAGGGCAGCTTTTTCTGCTCCAGCAGGCGCATTACATTGGTTTTTTCGGTTTTATCCTTTGCCATAACTATTTCTCCCCCAAAATGCCGGCTGCCGCCGGTCTCAAATCATCGGTTATTGTCTTCCTCCCGCTGCTTTTTGATCTTCTCCTGCCAGCACTTGTAGCACATGGCCACATAGCTTTCGTTGCCGCCCAAAAAGACCTGCTCGCCCTCGGTGACGATGCGCCCGCCCGCAATACGGGCATTGACGGTGGCCTTGTGCCCGCAGGCGCATACCGTCTTTATCTCGGTGAGGGAGTCTGCGACCTCAAAAAGGCGGCGGCTGCCGGGGAACAGGTGGGTCAAAAAGTCGGTGCGCAGCCCGAAGCAGATGACCGGCATATCCCGCTCATCCACCAGCGTGCGCAGCTGGTCGATCTGCTCCGGCGTGAAGAACTGGCACTCATCGGCAATGATGACATCCATGCCGGGGTGCTGATCAAATTTTTCGATGATGTTATCCTCCGGCAGGATGATATCCGCCTTTTTTGCCAAGCCGATGCGGGATTTGATGATATCGGCGCCGTCACGGGTATCCACCGAGGGCTTGATGAGCCAAACAGTCATGCCCAGCTCCTCGTAGTTGAACTTGGTAATGAGCGCCTGGGCGGATTTGGAGCTGCCCATTGCCCCGTATTTGAAATACAGCTTTGCCATTTTCGCGTCCTCCTCCGTTTTGGTGCCGGCCACCGGCTCCCCCCTCCCCCACCTCTACCCCGGGCAGGGGATCTCTGTCTCCATTATAGCACAAGCCGAAAAAAAGCGCCATCCCATGGGGGACAGCGCTTTTACTAAAATTTCGGCTTATTCCTTGACAAGCTCCTTGACGGAGGCCGCCAGACCCGCCATTCCCTGAATCTCGCTGGGAATGATGATCTTGGTCGCCTGGCCGTCGGCCGCCTTCATAAAGCTCTCGTAGGCCTTCAGCTGCAGCACTTCCTTGCTGGGGCAGGCCTCGTTCAGCAGGCGGATGGCATCGGCCTGCGCCCGCTGCACCAGCATGATGGACTCGGCTTCGCCCTGGCCCTCGCGGATCTTCTTTTCCTTCTCGGCTTCCGCCAGCAGGATGGCCGCCTGCTTTTCGGCCTCGGCGTTGAGGATCTGGCTTTCCTTCTTACCTTCGGCAATGAGGATCTGACTGCGCTTTTCACCCTCGGCGCGCAGGATCGCCTCACGGCGCTCACGCTCGGCACGCATCTGCTTCTCCATGGCGTCCTGAATGTCACGCGGCGGCACGATGTTCTTGAGCTCCACGCGGTTTACCTTGATGCCCCACTTATCGGTGGCCTGGTCCAGCGCGGCGGTAATGCGGCTGTTGATGACATCGCGGGAGGTCAGGGTGTGGTCCAGCTCCATATCGCCGATGATATTACGCAGGGTGGTGGCGGTCAGGCTCTCGATGGCGAGAATGGGCCGCTCCACGCCGTAGGTATACAGCTTGGCATCGGTCACCTGGTAGAATACGATGGTATCAATCTGCATGGTGACATTATCCTTGGTGATAACCGGTTGGGGTGCAAAGTCCATCACCTGCTCCTTCAGCGAGATGCGCTTCGCCACACGGTCCACCAACGGCACCTTAAAGTGCAGGCCAGTCTCCCAGGTGGTGTAGTAGGTACCCAGGCGCTCAATGACGAACTCGGTCGCCTGCGGAACCACGCGGATATTGGTAACCAACAGGATAATGATGAGCACGAGCAGAATAATAATGATTGGCATATAAATTAGTCCTCCTTTTCTCTGATGGGGGAAACCATCAGTTTAACACCTGCGATTGCTTTTACCTTTACCTTTACGCCCTCCGGCAGCTTGCTGCCATCGGTGGTGCGGGCGCTCCAGTCCATGCCCTCCACCTTGATGCGTCCGGTGCCCGCCTCATCGTCGATGGGTTCTACCACCTGCCCGATGGCGCCGATGACGCTATCGGCATTGGTAGGGGTCTTTTTCACCCTCAGCACCTTTTTTACAAACTTGCGGGTAAAGGCCAGCGTTACCCCGGAGATCACCACAAATACAACAATCTGCACCGGGATGGAACCACCCAGGATTGCCGCGATGGCCGCGGCCACCGCCCCCAGGCAGAACCAGATGCTCACCATCTGTACCGTGGCGGCTTCTATGATGAGCATGACCAGCGCCACAGCCAGCCAAATCAGCGGCTGGGCATAGGCCGCCAAAAAAACTTGGATCCCATTCATCGGCAGCGCTCCTTTCTCTCGCCTTCGGCTCCCTTCGCCTTTGGCAGTTTCATTATATCATATTGCGGTATCTCCCCGCAAGATGCCATGTATCATTCCCCTTCAAACTGTGCGCGTATAAAGCGGTACACATCCTCCGGTTCCCGGGCCACGGCGGCACAATCCAGACCCTCCATGCTGCCCTCCTCAGCAAAGCCAAACCCATAGGTCAGCGGTACAAAGGCCACCCCGGCTTCCCTGGCGCCCTCGCCGTCATAGCGGCTGTCGCCAAAGAGCACCACATCTGCGGTTCCCGGCCAGTCCAGCAGCCGCATCGCCTCCCGGATGGTATCCGCCTTGGTGGGACAGACCTCGCTGCGGCCCACCAGCGCGTCAAATTCCGGCGCCAGGTCATAGACCTCCAGCGTAGCCGCCACCATGCGGTCCATCTTCAGGGAGGTCACCGCGCATTTGCCGCCCTTTTCCCTGATCAGCGCCAGTGACTCCCGGATGTAAGGGTACAGCCGCGACTTCGCGATACAGTTTTCCTCGGTATAGATGCGCCGGTAGATATCCGCCCATACCTTGGCCGTCCGGGGCTCCAGCCCGTAATAGGTCTCCATCGACCATTCCAGCGGCGGCCCGATGAACTTCTCCAGCGTTTTCTGCGGCAGGGGTTCCGCCCCCACCTCCCGCTCCATCCGGCGCAGCGCCTCCAGAATGCCCGGTGAGGTATCCACCAGCGTGCCGTCCAAATCAAATAGAAACAGTCGGTAACTCATTTTTTGCTCT
>ENA-ORPH01003669-ORPH01003669.1-human-gut-metagenome-genome-assembly--contig:-NODE-3669-length-11013-cov-12.975543_pt1 | contig 11013 bp, 7 predicted proteins | sample MGYA00242142_ERZ509074 | MGnify/ENA primary metagenome ERZ509074 (study PRJEB26280, sample SAMEA2338724) | human gut metagenome | biome: human gut; feature: human-associated habitat; material: faeces... | reverse complement strand
GCGACGGCCACGAGTACGAGCAGACCTTCCGCCGCGGCGACCCGGACGGCCCGCTGAAGTGCATCGGCACCGTGGACCCCAGTGTCACCGGCACCCGCGTCACCTTCAAGCCCGACCCGGAGATGTTCAAGGACACCACCGTCTACAACTTCGAAACGCTGGAAAAGCGCCTGCGGGAAGAGAGCTTCCTGAACGCCGGTGTCAAGATCACCTTGACCGACGAGCGCGAACTCTACACCCCCGTCCTCGAGGACGGCAAGGAGGGCGAGCCCACCTACCGCACCGAGGTCATGTGCTACGAGGGCGGCATCAAGAGCTTCGTCACCTATCTGGGCGAGAAGCGCGACCTCGAGGTGCTCCACCCCAACGTCATCTATCTCAAGGGTCAGACCGACCGGGGCATGGCAGAAATCGCCTTGCAGTATAATTCCAGCTACAATGAGCTGCTGCTGAGCTTCGCCAACAACGTCAACACCCCCGACGGCGGCACCCACGAAGAGGGCTTCCGCAGCAGCCTCACCCGAGTATTCAACGATTATGGCCGCAGCCACGGTCTGCTGAAGGACAAGGACGAGAACCTTTCCGGCGCTGACGTCCGTGAGGGCCTCATCTGCGTTATCTCTGTCAAGCTGCAGGAGGCCGAGTTCGAGGGCCAGACCAAGGCAAAGCTGGGCAATACGGAAATTCGAACCCTCGTCTCCAACATGGTCTACTCCAAGCTGATGGAGTTTTTTGAGGAGAACCCCGGCGTGGCCAAGGCTATCTTCGAAAAGGCCACCCAGGCCGCCCGCGCCCGCGCTGCCGCCAAGAAGGCCCGTGAGCTGGTGCGCCGCAAGAGCGCCCTCGAGACCAGCCGGATGCCCGGCAAGCTGGCAGACTGCCGCGAAAAAGACCCCACCCGCACTGAGATCTTCATCGTCGAGGGTGATTCTGCAGGCGGCTCGGCCAAGATGGGCCGTGACTCGGCCATTCAGGCCATCCTCCCCCTGTGGGGCAAGATGCTCAACGTCGAAAAGGCCCGCGCCGACCGTATCTACGGCAACGACAAGCTGATGCCTGTCGTGCTGGCACTGGGCTGCGGCATCGGCGACGAGTTCGATATTTCCAAGCTGCGGTATGACAAAGTGTTCATCATGGCCGATGCCGATGTCGATGGTTCTCACATCTGCACCCTGATGCTCACCTTCTTCTTCCGCTATATGCGCCCCCTTATCGAGCAGGGCCATGTCTATGTGGCACAGCCCCCGCTGTTCAAGGTGCAGAAGGGCAGCACCATCAAATACGCTTACAATGACGCCGAAATGGCCCTGCTCTCGCAGGAGATGCCCGGCGCGAAGATAAACCGCTATAAGGGCCTTGGCGAGATGAACCCGGAGCAGCTCTGGGAGACCACCATGAACCCCGAGAACCGCGTCATCGTCCGCATCACCATCGAGGATGCCGAGAAGGCCGATGAGGCGTTCACCATCCTGATGGGCGATCAGGTGGAGCCCCGCCGCCGCTTTATCGAGACCAACGCCCAGTACGCAAAGCTCGACGTGTAATTGGAGGAAACAATGGAAGAAGATTATGTGATGATACCGGGCAGCGGTACCAAGATGATCATCCGGGACGTCAAGAAGGAGATCGAAACGGCGTTTCTGGATTACTCCATGTCGGTCATCGTGGCCCGCGCCCTGCCGGATGTGCGTGACGGCCTGAAGCCCGTCCACCGCCGCATCCTCTACACCATGCACGAACGCGGCAACGACCCCAGCCATCCCTACCGCAAGTCGGCGGATACCGTCGGTGCGGTGCTGGGCTCTTACCACCCCCACGGCGACGCCTCCGTCTACGACGCCATGGTCCGTCTGGCACAGGATTTCTCCCTGCGCTACCCGCTGGTGGATGGTCAGGGTAACTTCGGCTCGGTCGATGGCGATCCCCCGGCTGCTTACCGTTACACCGAGGCCCGCATGAGCCGCATGGCGGTCGAGATGCTGACCGACATCGACAAGGACACCATCAACTGGGACCCCAACTTCGACGAGACGAAGAAAGAGCCCAGCGTCCTGCCCTGCCGCTTCCCCAACCTGCTGGTCAACGGCAGTCAGGGCATCGCCGTCGGTATGGCCACCAACATCCCGCCCCACAACCTCAGTGAGGTCATCGACGGCTGCGTGGCCTATATCGAGAACCCCGACATCGACCTGCCCGGCCTGATGGAGCACATCAAGGGACCGGACTTCCCCACTGCCGGTATCATCATGGGCCGAAGCGGCATCCGCGCCGCCTACGCCACCGGCCGCGGCAAAATTACTCTGCGGGGCCGTGCTACCATCGAAGAGACCAAGAATGGCCGTACCCAGATCATCATTACGGAAATTCCGTATATGGTCAACAAGGCCCGTCTTATCGAGAACATGGCCGACCTCGTGAAGGAAAAGCGCATCGAGGGCATCACCGGCCTGAACGATGAGACCAACCGCAAGGGTATGCGCATCGTGGTGGACATCCGCAAGGACGCCAACGCGCAGGTCATCCTGAACCAGCTGTACCAGTACACCCAGCTGCAGGATACCGTGGGCGTCATCATGCTGGCCATCGACCACAAGGTGCCGAAGGTCATGACCCTGAAACAGATGATACAGAAGTACGTCGAGTTCCAGGATGAAGTCGTCCGCCGCCGCACTCAGTATGATTTGAAGAAGGCCAAGGAGCGCGCCCACATCCTCGAGGGTCTGAAGAAGGCCACCGACATCGTGGATGAGCTCATCGCTACCATCCGCGCCTGCAAGGGCGGCATGGCCGAGGCAAAGGCCGCTATCATGGAGCAGTTCGGCTTCGATGACCCGCAGGCCGACGCTATCGTGAAATTGCAGCTGGGCCGTCTGGCTGGTCTCGAGATCCTCAAGATCGAGGAAGAGCTGTCCGGCTTGCAGGCAAAAATCAAGGATTGGGAGGACATCCTCGCCAACGACGCCCGTGTTCTGGAGATCGTCAAGAACGAGCTGCTGGACATGAAGAAGCGCTTCGGCGACGAGCGCCGCACCGAGATACAGTCCGTCACCGGTGAAGTGGACATCGAAGATCTCATCGCCGAGGAACAGTGCGTCTACACCCTCACCGAGGCCGGCTATATCAAGCGCCAGCTCAAGGCCACCTATCAGGCCCAGAAGCGCGGCGGCCGCGGCATTTCCGGCATGACCCGGAAGGAAGAGGACATCGTGCAGGAAATGTTCGTGGGCTCTACCCATGATTATGTCCTGTTCGTTACCGACAAGGGCCGTCTTTTCCGCATCAAGGGCTACACCATCGCCGAGGGCAGCCGCACCAGCAAGGGCAGCAACATCGTCAACCTGCTGCAGCTGGCCGAGGGCGAAAAGGTTACCAACATGCTCTGCTACCCCAAGGACGAGGACAACAAGGGCGGTTTCGTCACCATGGTCACCAAGCAGGGCCTCATCAAACGCACCCCGCTGGAGCAGTACGCCAACATCCGCAAGACGGGCCTCATCGGCATTGCGCTCAACGAGGGCGACGCGCTGGCATGGACCCGCCTGACCACCGGCAATGATATGCTCATCGTGGCTACCCGCAACGGTCAGGCCATCCGCTTCAACGAGGCCGATGCCCGCCCGATGGGCCGCAGCGGCCACGGCGTCCGCGCGATCAAGCTGGCCGAGGGCGACGAGGTCGTCGGCGTCTGCATCTGCCGCGAGGGCGGCACGGTGCTCACCGTCACCGAAAACGGCAAGGGCCGGCGCTCTGACATCGACACCTACCGCATCACCGCCCGCGGCGGCAAGGGCATCCGCAACTACGACGCCTCCAAGGACAAGGTGGCAGCCGTCAAGATCGTGGATGACATCGACGATGTGCTGCTGAGCAGTCAGGAGGGCATCATCATCCGCCTGCACGCCAACGAGATCCCCGTCCAGAGCCGCTACGGCTCCGGTGTCCGGGTCATGCGTCTGGGCGAGAACGATAAGGTGATGGTGCTGGCCCGCACCGACCACGACGACGAGGCACAGACCGAGAGCATCGAGGCCGATACCGAGGACGAGCCCACTGCCGAGCAGCTGGCGGAGATGGAAGCAGCCGATGAGGCATCGGCCGCCGAAGCTCCCGAGGCTGACACCGGCGACGAGGAATAAACCTTATTTCCACACATAAACTGACCCTGCGGGGGAGTACACGCTTTCTGCGGTGCTCTCCCGCAGGTTTTTGCAAAAAATCACGGTTATACTGGACAAATCCGCTGTTTGTGTGGTACGATAGCCAGACAACAAGAAAGATCCTCATGGGGGAGTAGCAGGCGCTGTTTTGCAGGCAGCGCAGCAAGTCAACACAATGACGGCCCGGGCGGCTGTCTGGCTTGCTTTCATTTGCGAGACTCATGTGCTTTGGTGCGAGTACCACGCCCATTCCACATCGAGTCAGTTTGTAAAAATCCGACCCGGAATTGGCGAAATGCGCGCCGATCCCGGGTCTTTTGTCTGCCCACCAATTCCGGTCAAATCAGGAGGCATGGTTATGGAATGGAGTTTTTTGTTTTTCTTCAACAGCGCCCTGCTGGGCGTGGGCCTTGCCATGGATGCGTTTTCCGTCTCGATGGCAAACGGTCTGCATGACCCTCAGATGTCCCGCCGCAGGGGCGTCCAAATCGCAGGCACCTTCGCCATCTTTCAGGCTGTCATGCCCATGACGGGCTGGGTCTGCGTCCACACCATCGTGGAGCTGTTCTCTTCGTTTGAAAAGTTCATCCCGTGGATCGCCCTCATCCTGCTGGGCTACATCGGCAGTAAAATGCTCATCGAGGGCATCAAGGGCGAAGAGGCCGAGGAAGCCGCTGAGCTGAGCGCGGGCGCACTCTTCATGCAGGGCGTCGCCACCAGCATTGACGCGCTGTCGGTGGGCTTCACCATCTCGGAGTACGGCTGGTTCATGGCGCTGGTCTGCTCCCTCATCGTGGCGATCGTCACCTTCTTCATCTGTGAAGCCGGCCTTGCCATCGGCAAAAAGTTCGGCACCAAACTCTCCGGCAAAGCCTCCGTCCTCGGCGGCGTCATCCTCATCGGCATCGGTCTGGAAATCTTCATCTCCGGCATGATGGGCTGAGAAAAAATATAGAAAAGCGGCACATTCTCCTTTGCGGTGGATGTGCCGCTTCTTTGTTGAACAGGGTTCTTGTATGCCGGGATAAACTGAAACGATGTTTGTTGTCAAATTGATGCAATTTCAGGGAGGATTTTATTAAATAACACAAATTTATCAAAACTACTTGACAAATCGATACAGGGGGGGGTAAATTTAGAGAAACAGAGGGGCCGAACGAGGATTTCCGCTGTCGATTTTGAAAATGTGGGAGGAAATTTACCATGAGATTAGCAAAAAAGGTAATGGCAGTCGCACTGGCTGCGGCTATGACAGTTTCAATGCTCACCGCCTGCGGCGGTGGTGGAGGCGGCGGCTCCAGCAGCGATTCTTCCAGCTCGGGCAGCAGCTCTTCCAGCAGCTCCAGCTCTAGCTCCAGCAGCTCTTCGAGCTCTTCTTCCAGCTCTTCGAGCAGCAGCTCCAGTTCTTCCAGCTCTTCCAGCACGACGACTGATAAAAACATTGCAGAGCAGCTTGGCATGACTAATGTCAAGGTCGTTCCTTTCACGAGCAGCTATCTGAAGAACATGAACTCTGAGAAGTATACTCTTGAGATGAACGTGAAGATGCTGGCGGGCAGCGTGACGGTCAGCATGAAGACTGTCCAGTCTACTGACGGAAACAAGAGTTACAATAGAACGCTTGTTCCGGGATATGAGGATGAGATTAACCTGCGCGATGAGGCTCAGAAAAAGAGCTGGGATATCGATGGCATGGAGGGTACTTATACTGTCACTGACTGGAGCAAGTATCCGACGAATCCTGATGATGACGACGACAACACGGTCATCGAAGACTTCACTAAGTACAAGATCATGCAGGGCTACTACAAGGTCGGCTCTACCGAGTATCCGGCAGACTGCATTGCTTTTACGGAAACTGAGAATGGTGTGCCTGTGACGGTCGCAATGATTTATTGCTTCAACGGCAGCAAGCCGAAGTATATGATCGTGAAGGGCGTTTCCGAAGTGCAGGGTGATACTGTTGTCAAGACTGTCATGGAAGGCCAGATCACCAGATACGACGCTTACGCAGACGCAAACTACATGAACTTCGAGAAGATCCTGAGCCAGTACAAACTGGTGGAAGATGACGACTAACAGTCGGATGAAATCTCCAATAAACTGATATGAGAAAGCGCCCCTGCATATTTGTGCAGAGGCGCTTTTTTGTTCCCCATGGAACATCATTCAAAATAATCGGCGTACTCCTCCGTGAGCTTGGAACCCAGACGGCGGATGCCGCCATACAAATGGCGTTCCACCAGCGGCTCAAAGGCCGCGAGGTCGCACCGCTCGATGGCGTCGATGAGATTGTGATGGTCGGCCACCACCTCGGCGAGCCCGCCGGTGGTCAGAGTGTCCAGCATCCGGAAGCGGCTGTAGTCGGCGTGGGCGTTCTGCAAGGTGCGCCAGAGGTACATCTTGCCCATGGCGGAGAACCACGTCTCGTGGAGCCGGGTGTCAGCCTCGTAGAGACGGTTGAAGTCCAGCGTTTCGGCCTTGGCCAGCTCGTCGTAGGCGGCGGCACGCTGGCGGATGAGGGCGCGGTGCTCCGGTGTGCAGTGGGGCGCAAAGTCCCGCAGGACCCGGGCCTCTACCGCGATGCGCTCATAGATCAGCTCGTCCACGATGTCCCGGTTCAGCCGGGTGACAGTCGTGCCTTTGTACGGCACGATCTTCACCAGCCCGTTCTCCTGTAACCGCTGCAGGACCACCCGGATGAGGGAGCGGGGCGCGCCGAAGCGGGTGCAGAGCGGGTTTTCGCTCAGCGAACAGCCGGGCCGGAGGGTCAAATCGATGATCTCCCGCTCGAGGACGGCATATATTTCAGAATCTGTTTTATACTGTTGTTCCATTGTCGTTTTCCTGTCTGATGCCCCAAGCGGGCCATGTCCCGGGCACCGGGAGGCGGAAGTCCATTACCTTTCCGGTGTCGGGATGGATGAAGCGGAGTCGTGCGCTCTGAAGCGCAATGTCTCCCTTGATGCGGCTGGCGGATTTGCCATCGCCCCAGAGCGGGTGGCGGCGGGACGCGAACTGCACCCGTATCTGGTGGGTGCGCCCGGTGTGGAGGGTGATGTCCGCAAGGCTGGTGCTGCCGTCCGGGGCGGAGGCAGAAATGCGATATTCCAGCACAGCCTCCTTCACGCCCTTGCGCGGACGGCTCACCGGAAAAACACGGCCTTTCCGGCTGTCCTTAAATAAGTAGTCCCGCAGGATGCCTTCGGCGGGCAGCTTTTCGTCCGGCCCGCCTGCGATGAGGGCGCGGTATTGTTTCACGAAAGGCGGCGCCTCCGGTGTGCCGGCGTCAGGCTCGGCCCGGCCATCCTGTTCGGCATAAACCTGCTGGCTCTGCGTCACCTGACGGCTGAGGGCGGCGGCTGCCTGCGGGGTCTTCGCGTAGACCATCAGACCCGACACGCCGGTGTCCAGCCGGTGGATGACGCCCACATAGGCGTCGGGCCTGCCCCAGAGCTTCCGCAGGGCGGCGGGTACGCCGTCCTCGCTGGAAAGCCCGGCGGGCTTGTCCAGAACCACGAGGGCTGTATCTTCGTAGAGTATCACAGCCTGCCCTCGTCCACCAGCGCCTTGAGCTTGAGCACGCCCGCGATGGTCTTGCCGTCCTTGATCTCGCCGCTCATGACCATCTCGTAGGCTTTTGCCAGCGGGATGCGGTCGGGCGTCAGGAACTCATCGTCGTCCAGATGCATCTGGGTGGTGTGCAGGCCGGTGGCCACCCACATATAGATGATCTCGGTGTCATAGCCCACCGTGGGGTAGAACTCGCCCAGCGGGGTGTAGTGGTCGGCGGTCAGGCCGCACTCTTCGCCCAGCTCCCGCTTGGCGGCTTCGAAGGGGTCTTCGCCCTTTTCCAGCTTGCCGGCGGGCAGCTCCCACAGCTCCTGCTGCATGGCGTAGCGGAACTGGCGCACCATGCAGAGGGTGCCGTCCTCAAAATACGGTACGATGCAGGCCCCGCCGTGGTGGTGGACCACCTCCCGGATAGAAGTCTCACCGTTTTCCAGCAGAGCCACGTCTTTGGTCAGCGTGACCACCCGGCCCTCAAAGAGAACTTCGCTCGAGAGCGTCTTTTCAAAATGTGCAGCATCCATCGTTTTGTGCCTGTCCTCCCCTGCGCTGTGCAGCGCATGATACTATAGATAAAGTTTACGGCAGAATCTGTACAAATGTCAATTATAAATTTAGAATTTTGTAAGAAAAAGCCTCATGGATACTGGATTTTGGAGCATAACACCGTCATGGATGCAGCAAAGAACACATCTGTAAAAAAGCGCTAAAAAATTTCTTGAATTTTTGTTGTGTTTTTACAGTCGGTTTGCGTTGCCTTTACCGGCGGAATTTGCTATTATATTAGATGAGCAATAGTGCCTTCATGGGGTTCTCCGGCCCCGGGCAGGGCTATTGCCCTCGATGAGCGTGTGCTTTTGTGGAGTTCTCCGGCTCCGGCGAAGTGCGGCGCTTATCAGTTGAGCAATACGTTTTTCAAAGGAGTTCTCCGGCTCCGGTAAAAAGACGTTTGCCCCGCGCAGAAGGTACCAAATTCTGAATGGAGGAAGAAAAATGCCTAGAGCAAAGCAAACCATGGATGGCAATACCGCTGCCGCTCATGTAGCATATGCCTACACGGACGTGGCTGCCATCTACCCCATTACCCCCTCTTCTCCGATGGCTGACTCTGTGGACCAGTGGTCCGCTCAGGGCCAGAAGAACATCTTCGGCAACCAGGTCAAGGTCGTCGAGATGGAGTCTGAGGCAGGCGCTGCAGGCGCTGTGCACGGCTCTCTGGGTGCAGGTGCTGTTACCACCACCTTCACCGCTTCTCAGGGCCTGCTGCTGATGATCCCCAACATGTACAAGATCGCTGCTGAGCAGCTGCCCTGCGTGTTCGATGTTTCTGCACGTACCGTTGCTACCCAGTCCCTGAACATCTTCGGTGATCACAGCGACGTTATGGCATGCCGCCAGACCGGCTTCGCAATGCTGGTCGAGAGCAGCGTGCAGGAAGTCATGGACCTGTCCCCTGTTGCCCATCTGGCAGCTATCGAGGGCAAGGTTCCCTTCCTGAACTTCTTCGACGGCTTCCGTACTTCTCACGAGTACCAGAAGATCGAGAAGTGGGACTACGCCGACCTGAAGGAAATGTGCAACATGAAGGCTGTCGAGGAGTTCCGTGCAAAGGCTCTGAACCCCGAGCACCCCAAGATGCGCGGTTCCCACGAGAACGGCGACGTGTTCTTCCAGCATCGTGAGGCCTGCAACTCTGTCTACGACGCACTGCCCGCAGTCGTCGAGAAGTACATGGCCAAGATCAACGAGAAGCTGGGCACCAACTACGACCTGTTCAACTACTACGGCGCACCCGATGCCGATCGCGTCATGATCGCTATGGGCTCTGTCTGCGACGTTGCTGACGAGGTCATCGATTACCTGAACGCTAAGGGCGAGAAGGTCGGTATCATCAAGGTCCGCCTGTACCGTCCTTGGGTGTCCTCCGCTCTGCTGAAGGTCCTGCCTGCTACCGCTAAGAAGGTCGCAGTTCTGGACCGCACCAAGGAGCCCGGCTCTCTGGGCGAGCCCCTGTACCTGGATGTCGCAGCTACCCTGCGTGAGGCTGGCAAGAATGATGTCATCCTGACCGGTGGCCGTTACGGTCTGGGCAGCAAGGACACTCCCCCGTCCTCCATCTTCGCTCTGTTCAAGGAGCTGGAGAAGGATCAGCCGAAGGAGCGCTTCACCCTCGGCATCACCGATGATGTCACCGGCCTGTCTCTGCCTGAGGTCAAGCCCGCTCCCATCACCGCAGCAGCTGGCACCAAGGAGTGCAAGTTCTGGGGTCTGGGCGGCGACGGTACCGTCGGTGCTAACAAGAACTCCGTCAAGATCATCGGCGACCACACTGATAAGTATGTTCAGGCATACTTCCAGTATGACTCCAAGAAGACCGGCGGCGTGACCATCAGCCACCTGCGTTTCGGCGACAAGCCCATCCGCAGCCCCTACTACATCAACCAGGCTGACTTCGTGGCCTGCCACAACCCCGCTTACATCCACATGGGCATGAAGATGGTCCAGGATGTCAAGCCCGGCGGCGTGTTCATGATCAACTGCCAGTGGAACGATGAGGAGCTGGGCCATCACCTGAACGCTGAGGCCAAGAAGTACATCGCTGACAACAACATCCAGCTGTACACCATCAACGCTATCGATAAGGCTATCGAGATCGGCATGGGCAAGCGCACCAACACCATCCTGCAGTCTGCATTCTTCAAGCTGGCTGACGTCATGCCCATCGAGGATGCCGTCAACTTCATGAAGCAGGCAGCTCAGAAGAGCTACGGCAAGAAGGGCCAGGACGTCGTTGAGATGAACTGGAAGGCTATCGATGCAGGCGTTGACGCCATCCACAAGGTGGACGTGCCCGCATCCTGGTCCAACCCCGAGGCTGATCCCGCACCCAAGGCTCTCACCGGCCGTCCGGAGCTGGTCAAGCAGATCCGCGATGTCATGGAGCCCATTGCCCGCATGGACGGCGACAGCCTGCCTGTCTCTTCCTTCGTGGCAAATGCAAACGGCGAGTGGGAGCAGGGCGCTTCTGCATACGAGAAGCGCGGCACCGCTGTCAACGTCCCCGAGTGGGATGCTGCAAAGTGCGTTGGCTGTAACCAGTGTGCATTCGTCTGCTCTCATGCTACCATCCGTCCCTTCCAGCTGACCGCCGACGAGCTGGCAGCTGCTCCTGCACAGACCAAGAGCCGCGACAACAAGCCCGCAAACGAGTACAAGTTTGTTATGGCTGTGTCTCCTCTGGACTGCATGGGCTGCGGCGAGTGCGTCACCGTCTGCCCCACCAAGG
>ENA-ORPH01003664-ORPH01003664.1-human-gut-metagenome-genome-assembly--contig:-NODE-3664-length-11021-cov-2.166606_pt1 | contig 11021 bp, 9 predicted proteins | sample MGYA00242142_ERZ509074 | MGnify/ENA primary metagenome ERZ509074 (study PRJEB26280, sample SAMEA2338724) | human gut metagenome | biome: human gut; feature: human-associated habitat; material: faeces... | reverse complement strand
GGATATGAATGCAACAGAACCAATCTTCAATGATGAAGGACGCATCCGTCTGAAACAGGCACGCCACCCTCTCATTGATAAGAAGAAAGCTGTTCCCATTGATATCCGTCTCGGCGATGATTTCGACTTGCTTGTTATCACCGGTCCGAACACCGGTGGTAAAACTGTATCTTTAAAGACTGTCGGACTTCTCACTCTCATGGGCCAGTCCGGTCTTCATATTCCCACACTGGACCGCTCAGAGCTTGCACTGTTTGAAGAAGTTTATGCTGATATCGGTGATGAACAGAGTATTGAACAGTCATTAAGTACATTCTCCTCACATATGACCAACGTGGTTTCTTTCCTGAAAAAAGCCAACCGTCACTCTCTTGTCCTTTTCGATGAGCTCGGTGCAGGTACAGATCCGACAGAGGGTGCTGCCCTTGCCATTGCGATCCTTTCCCATCTTCATGAACAGGGAATCCGCACTATGGCAACCACCCATTACAGTGAGCTGAAGGTATATGCACTCTCCACCTCAGGTGTAGAAAATGCCTGCTGCGAATTTGACGTGGAAACGCTCCGCCCGACCTACCGCCTGCTGATCGGTGTTCCCGGGAAAAGTAATGCATTCGCCATTTCTTCCAAGCTTGGACTTCCGGACTATATCATCGATAAGGCCAAAGAACAGATCAGTGAACAGGATGAATCTTTCGAAGATGTTCTCAGTTCCCTGGAAAGCAGCCGTATAACTATTGAAAATGAACGCCGCGAGATTGAACAGTATAAACAGGAAATTGCCTCTCTGAAATCCGAAATGGAATCCAAGCAGGAGAAGTTGAACGAGCAGCGAGACCGCATCATCCGTCAGGCCAATGAGGAAGCTCATGCAGTTCTCCGCGAAGCCAAGGAATATGCAGACCAGACTATGAAGATGTTCCACAAATTCCAGAAAGACCATGTGGATCTCTCTGCTGTGGAAAAAGAACGCCAGAATCTGCGCAAACATATGAATAAAGCAGAGAAAGGCATGACTCAGAAAACTGCTGCAAAGAAACCGAAGAAGGAACTCACAGCCAAAGATATCTCCCTCGGAGATGCAGTTAAGGTTCTCAGCATGAATCTGAAAGGTACTGTCAGCAGCCGTCCGGACAACAAAGGTTTCCTCTTCGTTCAGATGGGTATCATCCGTTCCAAGGTTCACATCTCTGATCTGGAACTGATCGATGAAGCAGAGATCACCACACCAACCATGCAGCGTACAGGTGCAGGTAAAATCCGCATGTCAAAAGCAGCCCATGTATCTACAGAGATCAACCTGCTTGGCAAAACGGTAGATGAAGCAGTTGCAGAGCTTGACAAATATCTGGATGATGCTTATATCGCTCATCTGAAATCTGTCCGTATTGTTCATGGTAAAGGAACCGGTGCTCTAAGAAAAGGTGTACACAATTATCTGAAGCGCCAGAAGCATGTGGAATCCTTCCGCCTTGGAGAATTCGGCGAAGGAGATGCAGGTGTTACTATTGTAGAATTTAAGAAATAGGAGGGACCGCCATGGTTTCCAAACAGAAAATCCTTATTGTTGATGATGATAACAATATCGCAGAGCTTATTGCCCTGTATCTTACCAAAGAATGCTTCGAGACAAAAATCGTAAATGACGGAGAAGAAGCGTTAAGGGAATTTGCCTCCTTCCGCCCGGATCTGATCATTCTGGATCTGATGCTTCCGGGAATTGACGGTTATCAGGTATGTCGTGAAATCCGACATACCTCTGATGTTCCCATCATTATGCTTTCCGCAAAAGGCGAAACCTTTGACAAGGTTCTCGGACTGGAGCTGGGCGCGGATGATTTCGTGGTCAAGCCGTTCGATATGAAGGAGCTGTCTGCCCGTGTCAAGGCTGTCCTGCGCCGCTATCAGACGCATACTGCTCAGAAGGACGACGATATTATCCGGTTCGAAAACATCGAAATAAGCAAAATGAAGTATGAGCTGAAGATCAAGGGAAAGTCGATCGACATCCCGCCCAAGGAGCTGGATCTTCTGTACTTCCTTGCATCCAACTATAACCGTGTGTTCACACGGGATGCCCTGCTGGATAAGGTGTGGGGCTTTGACTATCTGGGCGACTCCCGGACGGTGGACGTTCATGTCAAACGTCTGCGGGAAAAGCTGGAGGGCGTTTCGGATAAGTGGACGCTCAAGACTGTTTGGGGCGTCGGCTACAAGTTTGAACTGTTGTCCTGATGTTCCGCAGCATATTCGCCAAGTATGTGACTGCTTTTGCCGGCCTTCTGCTTTGCGGCTTCCTCATGCTTCTTCTGGTATTCGGCAGTGTGGTAGGTAGCTACGCGGAACGCACCAAGCAGGCGGTCATCAGGGGGACGACGCAGTCGGCTGTCGAGGATCTGTCCGAAATGTACCGGGACAGCGGCGCAGAGGATTTCGCTGTCTATATACGGGAACACAGTGGGGAGGTGCAGCGTATTCTGAACGCTGTCCTGACCAATGCGGACGATGTGACGGTCTGCGTAACCGACCGGGACGGAAACATACTTCTGACAGCCGGGGAGGGAGCCTGCAGTCCGCTGGAAAGCGAGGATCTGACACGAATCCTGCATGCGTCCGAAGGGGATCTGCCGCTTTCCCTGCCTACCGGAACCGGGCACAGCCTTCGTTGCGGCGGCGCTGTTTTCAGCGTGTCTTTTCCATTTTCAGCTGCTTCGCATAATGCTTCCACTACCTTACTCTGTTTGGCAAGACGGTAGAGCGTCATTTTAATTGAAATCACACTTTCGTCCTGCTTGCCGCTGTATGGGTAATGATTGCCGCGCTGATTGCGCTGTACTTCATCACGGAACGCACCATCGAACCGTTGCGTGACATGAGCCGTGCCGCCAAGAAGATGGCTGCCGGTAATTTTGACGCGCGTGTTGAGGTTAAGGGTAACGACGAGGTGGCACAGCTGGCGGGAGCATTCAACCAAATGGCTGAGTCGTTGCAAAGCATGGATCGGATGCGCAATTCCTTCATTGCCAACGTGTCGCATGACCTGCGCACGCCGATGACCACCATCGCAGGCTTCATTGATGGGATCCTGGATGGTGTGATTCCGCCGGAGGAGCAGGAGCAGTACCTGCGCGTAGTGTCCGGCGAAGTGCGCCGCCTGTCCCGGCTTGTCAACCAGTTGCTGGATCTTTCCCGCTTGCAGGCAGGTGACCGTAAGCTGGTCAAACGACCGTTTGACATCTGCGAGATGGGGCGTCAGATACTCATTTCCTTTGAACAAAAGATTGATGCAAAGAATCTGGATGTTTCCTTCACCTGTGAGGAGGACCGGATGTTCGTCCTCGCGGATCAGGATGCCGTGCATCAGATCCTCTACAATATCTGCGACAACGCGGTCAAATTCTCTCGTCCCGGCGGACGCCTGGCATTGGACTTCAGTTGGAAGGCGGGCGACGGACGGCACGGGCGGAAGGCTGTTGTGCGTGTTTGCAACGAGGGGCAGGGAATTCCGCCGGAGGATCTTCCGTATATTTTTGAACGCTTCTACAAGAGCGACAAGAGTCGCAGCCTGGATAAGACCGGAGTAGGTCTCGGGATGTATATTGCCAAAACTATTATTGAGGCGCACGGGGAAACCATCTCGGTACGCTCGGAATACGGAAAGGACTGCGAATTCACCTTCACGATGCCGGAGACAAATCCTCCGGAGTCCCAGCACGATCGGGATGCCGGCGGGCGGAAGCCATCCGGAGCCTGGCATGGCACAAGACAGTGAGCACAAGTGAATAAATCAAGTGTTTCCCGAAGAGGAGTCATATGAGCGAAAATCAACAGAATGACCGGCAGGAGGATGTCCTGCCGGATGAGACTGTCGGCGCGGACGGTGCCGAATCGGCAGAGCCTGTGAACGGGTCGTGCCCGGAGCAGCCAGCGGATGCGCCAACACAGGAATCGGTGCCGGAGGTGACGAATCCGTCTTCCGAGGCAAGCCAAACGCCGGAAGCCAACACGGAACCCGCTACCCGATACCGCTGGACATACGAGGAACAGCGGGCATATGACAACGCGCACGCCGCGCCGGCTGATGCACAAAAATCAGACGGCAAACGCCGCGTTTGGGTGTATGCCTTGATAATGACCGCGGTGTTTGCACTGAGTTTCGGTATCCTGCTGGCAGTTCTGCTGGCGGGTAAGCAGATTCATACAAGTCCGGGCGAGCCCCAATACGATTCCGTATCGCGTGCCGACATGGCACCGATCGAGCAAGCCAAACGTTCGGTGGTTGTCATTCAGGTGACGACGGAATCCGGGGGCGGTACCGGCACCGGCGTAGTTCTGAATGCCAACGGGTATATTGCTACCAACCACCACGTGATAGACGGCGCCAAGACGATCCGTGTCACATTTTTGGACGGAACGCAGACTGAGGCGACGGTGGTCGGATCGTCTGCCATGGACGATCTGGCTGTCATCCGGGTCGATGCGTCCAAGGTAGCCACACAGCTGTATCCCGCTACCTTTGTGCAAAGCACGAACGATAACTACGTGGGGCAGACCGTGTATGCCATCGGCACACCGGGAGGTGCCGAATTTGCGTTCACGACCACGAAAGGCATTATTTCCTACGTCAACCGTGAGGTGCGCCAGTACAACACCGACGGCACTATGGCGAAGAAGGTGCGGACCATTCAGACCGATGCCAAAGTCAATCCCGGTAACTCCGGCGGACCTTTGGTGGATACGGATGGCAGGGTGGTCGGTATCGTGTCCATGAAGCTGGGCGACGGCTATGAGGGCATAGGATTTGCCATTCCGTCGGACGGTGCGCTGGAAATACTGAATGCTATCATACGGGATGGAAACGCGGACAGTGTAAATTCCTCCCTGTCCTTCCGCCGCCCGTTGCTGGGCATCGTGGGTGTCTACGTTGAACAGGGGCACACCTATGTTATGAACGATACGTTGGGGCGCATCGTGGACTGTGCCGGAACCACTGTAGAGGAAGTCCGGAACAAGATTGAGCAGTCCGGCGGAACAGTCGGCGCAACGATTCAGGCAAATGCCAGCGGTGTGTATGTTACCAGCGTGAACGCGGGTAAGGGTGCCGAAGGAAAACTGCAACCGGGTGATATCATTCTGTCGGTAGACAACGTGCGAATATCCAGTATGAACGCACTTTCGGAAGCACTCAATAAGCGCTATGTAGGAGACACCGTGACGGTACAGGTTTACCGAAACGGAAGCCTCGTAACGGTGGATGTGGTGCTGTCGGCTCAGACCGATTGATACGCATCGCCCCCCTTGAATCCTCCGACGGTTCATCCGTCGGTTTGCGGGCATGGCGGAACTGGCAGACGCGCCGGATTTAGGATCCGGTTCTTCACAGAGTGCAGGTTCGATTCCTGTTGCCCGTACCATCTTGATGGTGAATCAAAAAAGCCTTGAACGTTCAAGGCTTTTTTGATTTTGGCGGTTGCATCCCGTCTTTGCGGTCCGCATCAGAAGCGGACGCGTGCGCAGAAAATCGGTTTGCCCTGTGAGGAGAAATTTCTCTCGTACTCGGTCATGATGTTGTCAGCCGACTCCGGAGCGGCGTGAAAATCACGGGAAACGTACAGGGTTGTCAGTCCGACTGCGGAAAATTCTTCCAGGCTGAAATCAAACAGCCCTTCGTTGTCAGTCTTGAGCCAAAGCTCGCCGCCTGCACGCAACAGAGAGCGGTAAAGTTCCAGGAACCGGCGATGTGTCAGGCGGCGTTTGGCATAGCCTGCCTTAGGCCACGGATCGCTGAAATTCAGGTAAATGCGCGACAGCACGCCCGGTGCCAGCCACTCGCCCAAATTTTCCGCATTGCCGATCAGAAAGCGAAGATTATCGTGTAAACGGTCTGACGCTGCCGCCATCGCCTTCTCAAGCGCGAGACAAGCTACGTCCGCTACGCGCTCCATTGCTATGAAATTGATATGCGGATACGCCGCTGCCATTCCTACGGCAAAATCGCCCTTCCCACAGCCGATCTCCAGCTGGAGATCCCCCGGTATCCGGAACAGTGGCGTGCCGTCAGGCAGGACGGTTGTCAGTAAAGCGGGATCCTGTATCAAAAGGGAAGAGCAGGCAGCTATACGTTCGGCTCCGTGCTTCTTGCGTCTCATGCGCATGGGGACGCCCTCCTCTGTCAGACGTTGAAGCGGAACAGCACGATGTCGCCGTCCTGCATCACATATTCTTTACCCTCGGAGCGAACCAATCCCGCCTCCTTGGCAGCGGTCATGCTCCCCACGCGCATCAGCTCATCAAAGCCGATCACCTCCGCACGGATAAAGCCGCGCTCAAAATCCGAGTGGATTTTACCTGCCGCCTGCGGCGCTTTGGTTCCCTTGCGGATCGTCCATGCGCGCACTTCCTTGGGGCCGGCAGTCAGATAGCTGATAAGCCCCAGCAGGGCATAGCTCGCTTGGATCAGACGATCCAGTCCGGATTCCGCGATGCCCATATCCTCCAGAAACGCCGCCTTGTCATCGCCGTCCAGTTGGGCAATCTCCGCCTCAATCTGTGCACAGATGGGCAACACCTCGGTGTGCTCGGACGCCGCCAGTGCCGCCAGCTTCTGATAGTACCGATTCCCGGACACATCACCCGCCGCCTCATCCTCGGAGACGTTGGCTACATAGATGACGGGCTTGAGCGTCAAAAGGGGCGTATCGCGGAACGCAGCCAGTTCGTCCTCGGACAGGTCAGCCGTACGGGCAGACTTGCCGGCAGACAGCGCCGCATTCACCTTCTCAAAGGCGGAGACCGCTACTGCCAGCGACTTATCGCCGTTGCGCAAAAGTTTTTGCAGGGCGGGGAGGCGCTTTTCCACAAGTTCCAGATCAGCGAGTATCAGCTCCATGTTGATGGTATCCACGTCGCGCACGGGATCGACCGAGCCGTCCACATGGATGATGTTGCCGTCATCAAAACAGCGGACTATGTGCAGAATGGCATCTACTTCGCGGATATGGGACAGGAACTTGTTGCCGAGTCCCTCCCCGTGTGAGGCACCGCGCACCAGCCCCGCTATGTCTACAAACTCAATGACTGCGGGCGTGTATTTTTCGGGATTGTACATCTCCGCCAGCTTGTCCAGCCGCTTGTCCGGCACCGGGACGATGCCTACATTCGGCTCAATAGTACAGAACGGGTAGTTGGCGGATTCTGCGCCCGCGTCGGTCAGGGCGTTGAACAGAGTGGATTTGCCCACATTGGGCAGTCCGACGATACCTAATTTCATAAGTGCATTCTCCTGCATGATGTATTCCTCTCAGAGACCTCTTGCCATCCCGCGCAGATTCTCGCCGGCAGCAACCGGTTGGGCGGGAAGAACGAAAGGAAACTCTGAGCACAAACATATTTATTATACCTCTTTTCTTCGTCAGGCGCAAGAGGTATATGAAAAAATTTGCAAATTCTCACGGGAATTCTTCGAAAAGTGCCCGGAACATCGTCGATTAACGTAGTAAAAGCGTGTTTTAGCCTTTATGTACACCGGATTTCCGTGATATTTTTCACAAGGGACTGGACAAACCATCGCAAATGTGGTATACTGTAAGGCAGTAAAACCGGAAAGCGGAGGAGTCTTGCTAATGGATCAAACCGGACGCACCCGCGCGGCGAGCGTGGCACGGGTGCTGTGTTTTGGCGTTCTGATGACCGTGCTGGTCGCGGCGGAGCTGTACCTACATTATAAAACCATCCCGGTGTTTCTGGATTATCTTCGGGAAGCGGAGCACAAGAACAGCGCGTGGATCGGCGGTCAGATATCCTTTATGCTGCCGTTCCTGACAATAGCTTTTTTTCAGTATACCGTATACTGCCGCGCCGAGCGGGGAAGAGCGGAACCGGGGATCGTCTGTCCGGCAGAGCGTCTGTATCAGCGCGAAAAAACTATGGAAATACTGTTGGTCGCGGTGCTTGTGTACGGCGTCCTGCTTCCGTACTGCATCCATCTGAGCAACCAGCAGTATGCGGATGCATTGGCAGAGGCTGTTCGGACGGAGACTGTCCTCCCGCAGACGAAAGGCAATGTTGACGATAAACTGATCTACCACCTGGCAGAGTGGTTCCTTCGGCTGGGAGTACCGCTTGGACTGCTGGGCGTCTATCACGGTGCCCGCGCTCGGGACTGTGCAGAGCAAGACGGTTGCCGTAACAGAGAGGAAGAGTCATGAGAACCAAGCGAAACGCCAAACGCCGACGCACAGCGCGTGCCGGCATGTGCCTGACGGGCGCAGTGCTGGGAACAGCGGCGCTCACGGTCGCTTATACCGATGCGATGACAAGTATTGTTGCCCGGCGACGCTCCCCGCTGGCAAGCCGCCTGTCCGGACTTTGTACCGGCAAGAAGCGTGAACCGGAGCAGGCGGAACAGGTGCGCCTGGCGGCGGAGCAGTTGCTGAAACAACCAACCGAGGAAGTCTCGCTGGTCAACCGGGAAGGGCTGACATTGAAGGCACACTGGTACCATGCGGAGAACCCCCGACGTCTGCTGATACTGGTGCACGGATGGCACAGTGTCTGGAACCGGGATTTCGGCGTGAGTGCTCCCTTTTATCACGAAAACGACTGCGAATTGCTTCTGATTGAGCAACGAAGCCACGGCGCCAGCGAGGGAAAGCTGATTGCTTACGGTGCCCGCGAGCGCTACGACGTGCTGGAATGGCTGGCTTATGCGCGCACAGTCTGCCCGACACTTCCGGTATACCTGTGCGGACTGTCCATGGGAGCTGCCACGGTTCTGCTCTGTGCCGGGGAACCGGTCGTTGCCGATACCGTGACAGGCATTGTGGCGGATTGCGGCTATACGGTGCCGGAAGAAGTTGTCTCGGAGCGTATGCGCACGCTTCTGCGTGGCGCGACGGATGCAACAATGGCTGGTGTCAATCTGAATTGCCGCCTGCGCGGCGGTTTCACATTGAAATGTTGTTCCACCAAAGAAACGCTTGCCAAGGATACCTGTGTCCCGGTGTTCTTCATACACGGGGATGCCGACGAGTTGGTTCCGTGTTCCATGACACTGGAAAACTATCTTGCCTGTTCCGCGCCGAAGGAGATTCTCATCGTCCACGGTGCCGGACACGCGACCAGTTTTTTGGTTGATCCGGAAACATATAAGGCACGCGTGCTTGCGTTCTTTGCCGCATGGGACAGCAGACTGAACGCGGCGAACGACTGAGCGAGGGAGGATAGATATGCCCGCATCAAAACAAACAGATCAGGTTTCGGTCGTCGGAGAAGGCAAACGCTCTGTCCGGGACCGCCTCGGCGCCAGAACGTGGACGTTTCTGATCCTGGCTATTGTCGCAATCCTTCTGTTCCTTATCGTGAACATTCCCGCCGTGACAACCTTTTTCCAGAAGTTCGGCGGGCATGTCGCGCCGATTGTAGTCGGTGCCGTGATTGCCTATCTGTGTACCCCGGTGCTTCGCTTTTATGAGTATCGGGTGTTCCGTCGGATGAAGCACAACGGCGCGCGGCGCGGCATCTCGCTGGCGTTGACCATGATCACAGCGCTGGCAACATTGGCGCTCATTGTCATGATGATCGTGCCGCAGCTGGTGCGCAGCATCCAGGATCTGGTCGGCGACTATGAGACCTACCTCAATGATATGCTTCGTTTTGTCCAGAATCTGCTGGACAAGCTGACCGCCAACCTGCCCGTGGAGATAAACATTTCCTCCAAGGAGCATCTCATGGAATTCCTTACTAATATGTACGGATCCGTGGAAGACTTCTACGACAAGGTGCTGAAGCCCATTATCGGAAAATGGGATGCCGGGCACTTTGCATGGAATGCAGTGGGGGATGTATTCGTCTACATCAAGAATTTTGTTCTCGGATTCTTTATCGCCTTCTACATTCTGGCTTCCAAAGAGAAACGCATCGGGCAGGTCAACAAATTCCGAAAGGCAATGTTCAAGCCGGAGACCGACAGCAAAATCACATCCTTTGTTGCGCTGGTGGATAAGTCCTTCGGCGGCTTCATCTACGGCAAGCTGATTGACTCGCTCATCATCGGCATTCTGACCTTTGGACTTATGACAGTTCTGGACGTGTCGCCCTACAATATGCTGATAGCAACTTTCGTTGGCGTGACCAATATTATTCCCGTGTTCGGACCGTTTATCGGCGCCATTCCGTCCTTCTTTATCGTACTGATTTCCAATCCCTCCAAGGCACTGCTGTTTATCATTCTCATTATCGTGATCCAGCAGTTGGACGGAAACGTTATCGGACCAAAGATTCTGGGGGACAATACCGGTGTCAGCTCACTGACGGTTATCATTGCCATTACGTTGTGCGGTTCGCTTTGGGGTGTAGTGGGGATGCTGATCGGCGTTCCGCTGTTTGCCGTGATAATCGAAATGGTGCGACGCTGGCTTGAAGCGCGGCTTGCCGCCAAGGGAGAGCCGACCGATACGTTGTACTACTATCCCAAGAATGCTCTGAGCAACGCGGAGCGCGATCTGTAATTCACGACCACCATTCTAAGAAGAAGTGAGGCATACATATGGACACCCAATCGGATGCTTCCACGCCCCGAAAGAACGGCTTTAGACAGAACTTTGGTAAGAAGGCGCTGATATTCTTTGTTCTCGCCTGCATCGCCGTTGTCCTGTATCTGATAGTCAATATCCAGGCACTGAATCGGTTTTTCGTCCGAGCAGGCGAGCATATCGCACCGCTCGTGCTGGGCGGTATTATCGCCTACCTGTCCAACCCCATTCTGAATTTCTATGAGTACCGCCTTTTCCGGCGCGTGCGCAAGAACGGGTTGCGTCGGGGTCTGTCACTTGCGCTGACCTTCCTGACCCTGCTTGGCATAATCGCGCTGGTCATCATGATGATTGTGCCACAGCTGATTGACAGCATCACCCAGTTCACTACGAATTTTCAGTCCTATCTCGACAAGCTGCTGGGATTGCTTGACAGTTTGGTAAAAAAGGTGACGGGCGGATCGGTGAACATCGACATTTCCTCTACCA
>ENA-ORPH01003644-ORPH01003644.1-human-gut-metagenome-genome-assembly--contig:-NODE-3644-length-11081-cov-10.488845_pt1 | contig 11081 bp, 8 predicted proteins | sample MGYA00242142_ERZ509074 | MGnify/ENA primary metagenome ERZ509074 (study PRJEB26280, sample SAMEA2338724) | human gut metagenome | biome: human gut; feature: human-associated habitat; material: faeces... | reverse complement strand
CCGGTTAACGGCCGGTGGAGGAAACTCTAAGGACAGTGCAACAGAAATATACCGCCACTTTTGTGGTAAGGGTGGAATGGCAGTGTAAGAGACTACCGCCTCACTGGTAACAGGGAGGGCACATGTAAACCCCATCCGAAGCAAGACCGAAACAAAGCTTTGACGTGGCCCGCCAGCTTTAGGTAGGTTGCTTGAGGCGTCTGGCAACAGGCGTCCTAGATAGATGATCACTCAACGACATAACCCGGCTTATCGTCCTGCGTATTTTAATAATCTAAAGCCTATTGGCGTTTCGTAAAATAACTTATTAGTAACGTGCGCCGCAAGGTGCACCATTAAAAATGCAACTGAGATATCTCAGTTGCATTTTGTTATTTCCCGGTAACTATCATTTGCTGTTGTATATGATGCAGTCTACCGGTAATTATTATTTGCTGTTGTATGTAATAAAGTCTACCGTCATCTCTATCTGCTCCTCGAAAGCCACATCAGGTGTACCGTCTCCCTTTTGCAGACCATAGCTTCCAAAATAAGAATGGCACCCGCCATCAATGACATACTCATATGTATCCTCCGGCAGGTTTGAGCGGTATTTGCGGTATTTGTCCATATCAAGCACACCATCCTCTGAACCGTACACGCTAAAAACCCTCAGATCTGAATCCGACAGGTCAGCGGTAGAATATGCTGCAAAAAGATATAGTCCGTCAAACTCATCTACATGCTTTGACACATATTCTGCAGCCATGGCTCCGCCTAAGGAGTGGCCTCCCATGTACCATTCCTGTATGGATGGGTATATTTCCTTGTATTTTTCAATGATACCATCAGCTGCATTCTTGTCCAATACTGCGAGGTTGCCCGGCATATGTACAAGTATGCACACGAAATTATTCTTTGCAAGCTCATGCATCAGCGGCGCATACGCCGTATATTGCACCCTGCCTCCCGGATAAAAAATCAATGCCTTTGTGGCTTTTTCCTTATCCTGCGGTGCAAAGGTTATCGTATAATTCTTATGCCTTAAGTCGTACTGGGTGGCCTGTATACGCTTGTCCTTCTTTTCTATGGTAACAGCAACCTCTCTGTCTGAATCGATTGCAGCCTCCGCAATTGAATCTGCACGATAATAATTTCCCACATAACAATTTATGGCGATACCGCCAATAGCCATGACTGCAATTGCCACAAGCAGTATTCTATATACAGCCGGAATGCGGGATTTTTTAGTTTTATACATTAAAGCAGCTTCCTCCTACAAACTCACGAAGCAGTGAATTGTTTGGTATGCCGTCAGCCGGCATCGGAAGAAAGTAGTCTAAGAGCTTAAGCAGCCTCTTTGCCTCGAGATACTCCGGGCAGTCTCTTTCTATGCCAAAAAGCAACGGCTCCGCATACACCTTGAGTACCGCAAGCTCATACACAAGTGCAGAGTTGAACATCACATCCGCCTGTTCCTGGAAAGGAAAGATATTCTCCCTTTCACCCTTTCTGACAGACGGCCACATAGCGATTGTCTCCATGGCATTTGTACCTCGTGTGCGCGCATCACGCACAATCCGGCGTATAAGTCTTTCATCTGTGGTGGAAAGAGGATTGTGCTCGTCAATATTGAGCTGTGTAAGCGCTGAGATATAGATTTTGAACTTGTGCTCAGGCGGGATAAGCTGTGAAAGCCTGTCATTTAAGCCGTGGATTCCTTCTATGACAAGTATATCATCAGCTCCCAGCGTCAGCTTTCTTCCGCGGTACTCTCTCTTTCCTGTCTTGAAATTGAAGGAAGGCATATCAACAGCCTCTCCTTTAAGAAGCCTGTTCATATCCTCATTGAACAGCTTCACATCAATAGATTCAAGGCACTCAAAATCAAAGCTTCCGTCCGGATGCTTCGGGCAAAGCTCCCTGTCCACATAGTAGTCATCCAGACTTAACGGATGTGGCTTTCTGCCCTTTGCGATAAGCTGGATTGACAGTCTGTTGGCAAACGATGTCTTGCCTGATGATGAAGGACCTGCTATCATGACAAATTTCTTTTTGTCATCCGAAGCAATCTGCGCTGCAAGATTTCCTATCTTCTGCTCCATCAGTGCCTCCTGAAGCAGCATGATTTCCTGTCCCCTTCCTGCTGCAATCGCATCATTTAGCGAGCCTATCGTGCCAATTCCAAGCATCTTGCTCCATTCCCTGGAATCATCCAGCGTGTGAAACAGCTTATTTGATGTCACAAGCGGCTCAACACTCCTGCTGTGAGCACCCGGAAAAAGAAGCACGAAGCCACTCTCATACGGCACTATATCAAAGTATTTGAGCATGCCTGTCGAGGGTGCCATAAATCCGTAGAAATAATCCACCACACCATCCAGCTCATAGAGATTGACTCTGGAGCTTCTCCTGTAGTGCAATAGCCTCTCCTTATCATGCAGCCCTTTTTCCTTGAAAAACTGCTCCGCATACTGTGTTTTTGCACTGTGCTTGGTAATTGGGAGGTCTTTTTCCACAAATGAGTACATGCTGCAGACTATCCTGTCGATATCATGCTCTGTCACGCTTTTCTCACTGTTTTCTCTGCTGCCTTGTAAGTCTGTATCTTCATTATATTTTTCCTGTTGGCTGTCCGCACACCCCACTGCTTTCTCAAGCTGACAATAATAGCCTTCTCCGAGCGAATGCATCACATGAAGCTGTGTCATACTGCCATATACATCGTATATAGCCCTCTGCAAAAGCAGCACAACACTTCTTCTGTATGTACGCCTGCCATCCCTGTCAGCTGTCGTCACGAAGCTAAGCTCACAGTCACTTTTTATTTTCTTATTCAGTTCACGAAGCCTGCCGTTTACAATTCCAAGGATTATGTCATCCTCATAATAATCCTTGAATCTGTCTGCTACGGCTTCTAAAGTATCACTTTCTGATGCTGTCACTGCCATGACCTGTCCATCCGGCAAGGTCACCTTCACACTATATTCCTGCATTTCTTATTGCCCCCATAGTCGAATATGCTGCCTCATTGTATGCCATCATCTCGTTTATCTGCTCGATTCTGTCCATGATGGAATCACTCATCTCCTGTGTCCTTAGCTGCTGCATGATGGCAGCCAGCTTGTGGTGTTCCCTGACAAGGAACTTCCGAAGCACCGGATTACCGTTTTTGATAAGTACCGGTCCGTACAAATCGCATACAGTAACCGTCGTCTCGTCCATATTGTCCCATGCGGAATTGTCCGCACACGGCACACATCTGAACATCGGATAGTATTTTCCGTCCTCCAAAATCATATCCTCATCAACTATCTTATAGCCTGTGTTCCTTACATATTCACGGACTTTGCTCACTTCCGACTGTGGCTGCAGAATCAGCTCCTTTGCCGACCTGCACACTGTCTCCCCTGCGGTTAAAATGTGAATAACAAGCTCTCCTCCCATTCCTGCTATGACAATAGAGTCAACCTCTCCGTCGTGTATCGCTTCAAGCCCATTGGAAAGCCTTGTGGTAATCTGCTCTGTCAGACCGTTTGCCCTTATATGCTCATTGGCGCGCTCAAGCGGTCCCTTATTTATATCAACAGCAATTGCCTTCGGTATTATATTACCCTGCACCAGGGCAATAGGCACATAGCCATGGTCGGTTCCCACATCACACAGCGTGTAGCCGGCCGTGACCATTGATGCCACTGCCTTCATTCTTCTGGATAGCCTAATCATCTTACTCTAAGTAGTCCTTAAGCTTTCTACTTCTACTTGGATGACGAAGCTTTCTTAGCGCCTTTGCCTCAATCTGGCGGATACGCTCACGAGTGACGTTGAACTCCTTACCTACTTCTTCAAGTGTTCTGGCTCTGCCGTCCTCTAAGCCAAAGCGGAGTGTGAGTACCTTCTGCTCTCTCTCTGTAAGAGTGCCAAGCACCTCCTCAAGCTGCTCCTTAAGAAGTGTGAATGCTGCCGCATCAGCAGGAACCGGTACATTATCATCCTTGATGAAATCACCAAGATGTGAATCCTCCTCCTCACCGATTGGAGTCTCAAGTGAAACAGGCTCCTGCGATATCTTGAGTATCTCACGCACACGCTCTACCGGCATGTTCATCTCCTTGGCAATTTCCTCCGGTGAAGGCTCTCTGCCAAGCTCCTGAAGGAGCTGTCTTGACACACGGATGAGCTTGTTGATTGTCTCAACCATATGCACAGGAATACGGATTGTTCTGGCCTGATCAGCTATGGCTCTTGTGATAGCCTGGCGAATCCACCATGTGGCATATGTAGAGAATTTGTAGCCCTTCTTGTAGTCGAACTTCTCAACTGCCTTGATAAGACCTAAGTTTCCCTCCTGAATCAGGTCAAGGAAAAGCATTCCTCTTCCCACATATCTCTTTGCGATGCTGACAACAAGACGCAGGTTTGCTTCTGCAAGACGCTTTTTGGCATCTGCTCCCTTGTCCACATCCCTCTGCAGTGTCTTTATTTCTTCCTTTATCTCAGCCTTTTCCTCTTCCAATGCACCATCAATGCGGCCCTTTAGTACATTAATCTTCTCGGTTGCTACCGCTCCGTCCTCCATATTCTGGGCGAGCTCAATCTCCTCATCTGCTGAGAGAAGAGGTACCTTACCTATTTCCTTAAGATACATACGGACAGGATCCTCGACGCTGACTCCCTCCGGTACTGAGAGATCAATCTTTTCAACCTCTACCTCGTCCTCATCATCGAGTATGATATCATCATCCACGTCATCATCATTGCTGATTTTAAGCACGTCTATGCCGTTTTGCTCGAGATAATCAATTACCATCTCAAACTTCTCCGGATCCAGATTTAAGTCCTTGAAAAAATCTGCAATTTCCTGATATTCGAGCATATTCTTTTTCTTTTTTCCAAGCTCAAGAATCTCAATAAGCTTCTGCTGGAAATTCAGTCTCTGCTCCTGCTCCTGTGCCATGTCTTTTTGTTCCTTTTTCTTTGCCATTTTATTTTCCTCTTTATTCTGGTATTTTTTGCAATTCTTCGAGTGCACGCTTATCCTCAATAATCCTCATCATGCCCTCCATATCTGTAGGTGCCAGATGCTTTGAGCGGTAGTCTATGCTGTTTTGCTTGATACGGACAACGGTTTCCCTGAGTGCGGTTGCCTTGTCATTTTTGCCCTCCACCTGATGGATTGTGGCATTGAAAAGCCCTGCCACCTCGCGCTGTTCGTCCTCATCGGTAAACATGCTTACTATCCTGGCCGGATTTACTGTATGCGTGGTCTCGTACTGTGAAAAAACCTCCTTAGCCACCTTGTGGTACAGCTCTTCGGTAAAGTCATCTGCACTGATACGCCCCTTTATCCTGTCAAAAAGTGAATTATCCTCTATGAGCCATGTGAGGAGAAGCTTCTGCGACTGCTTCATGCCATCCTCCTTTTTATTTTTCTCATTGATTCCACTTTTAAGCTTTGTCTGGGGCTTTACGATACCGCCCTTCATTGCCATACTGTTTACGAGCTTTCTTAAGTCGTCGTATGGTATGCTGTACTCTCTGGACACTGCCTGCGTATAGTTTGTCCGCTCAAGCTCCTCGGTAAACCCAAGCAGCTTCTTTGCGATTTCATTATAAAATGCGGTTTTTGACTCGGGATCGTCCATATCATAGCCTGCCTGCATGATCCGTATCTGAAACATAAAGCTGTTTTCAGCCTTTTTGATACGCTCCTCATACTCCTGTGCGCCAAGCGCCTTGATAAACTCATCCGGGTCCTTGTACGGCCGCATGTTAATGACCTTTGTTGTGATGCCTACCTCCTTGAGTATCGGAATCGCACGCAGCGCTGCCTTTACCCCGGCGCCATCACTGTCATATGTCAGATACACTTCATTGGTATATCTCTTTAATAGTGAGGCATGTCCGCTCGTGAGCGCCGTGCCAAGCGACGCCACCGCATTGTCAAAGCCCGCCTGATGCAGTGCTATGACATCCATGTAGCCCTCACACAAAAGGAGCTGATTTTTCCTCGTGCTCCTTGCTATATTAAGCCCGTAAAGATTACGGCTCTTATCAAATATCTTTGTCTCCGGAGAGTTTAAATACTTTGGCTCTCCGTCACCCATCACTCGGCCTCCAAAGCCTATGACGCGGTTGTGCACATCCATAATCGGAAACATCGCACGATTCCAGAACTTATCGTGCCCGCCTCTGACCTCATCTATCGTCACAAGACCTGTCTCCTTAAGTATCTCATCATCATAGCCCTTGCTGCGCAGATACTTGTACAGATCATCACTGTACTGGTCCGAGTAACCAAGCCCGAACTTCTGCATTGTCTCATCAGAAAGCTCTCTCTTTTTGAAATACTCATGTGCCCTTTGTCCTCTCGGTCCACGAAGCAGCATATAAAAATACTTTGCAGCCTCTTTATTTATCTCAAGCAGCTGTGTACGCCTGTCTGCTTCTCTCCTTTGTGCTGATGTCATCTCCTGCTTGGGAAGCTCAATTCCCACACGGTCTGCAAGCTCCTGCATGGCCTCAGGGAAGGTAAAGTTCTCATACTGCATGAGAAATGTAAATACATTGCCTCCGGCTCCACAGCCGAAGCAATAGTACATCTGCTTATTCGGTGAGACGGAAAAGGATCCGGTCTTTTCGTTATGGAATGGGCATAATCCAAAATAGGTACTTCCCTTTTTCTGAAGATGCACGTAGCTTCCTATAACATCGACTATGTCATTTCGCGAACGTACCTCCTCTATAAGCTCGTCAGAGTAGTACGGCATTTTATCATCCCCTTACTGTTCTTCTTTGTTGTCGCCCAGTGAGCGCGTCTGCAGTGCGGCACTTAGCTCTTACAACCGGCTAACGCTACGCTGCTAAGAGTCTGTACGAATTATCAGTAACCATCTATTTCCCAGGCTACCGGCACAAAATACTCGTGGAACTTCGTGGTGGCATACTGGTCTGTCATGCCTGATATATAGTCGCATATGATGCGCCCCTTGTCATCACCCTGCTCTAGCATGACGAGATACTTCTGCGGCAACTCCTCTATATGCTCCATATAATAGAAATAAAGCTGCTTGAGCATAGCCTTGGCCTTTTTTTCCTCGCTTTTTGCGACTGGATTGTTATAGAGGTTTGCGAACATGAATTTACGCAAATCCTGCATTGCCTCCGCGGACTCTTTTGACATGCATATATCGTCCTTTCCCATGCTGTTTGTGATGATATTGTGCACCATATGATTGAGCCTGGCCTTGGTGCTGTGTCCAAGCGTGTTTCTTATCTCAAGCGGTATATCATCCTCGCACAGAAGCTGTGCGCGGATTGCATCATCAAAGTCTGAATTTATGTAGGCTATCTTGTCTGAAAGCCTGACTATTTTGCCCTCTAAGGTGTGTGGCATGAGCGAGGTCTGGTGATTTAGCATACCATCTCTGACCTCCCATGTCAGATTGAGTCCTGCTCCGTCCTTTTCGAGCTTCTCCACTATGCGCACACTCTGCTCATTATGCTTAAAGCCACCCTCGTATATCTCATTGAGGATGCGCTCACCCGCATGTCCAAACGGTGTATGCCCCAGGTCGTGTCCCAGCGCTATAGCCTCCACCAGATCCTCATTCAGTCTCAGTGCCTTGGCTATTGTCCTGGCATTCTGCGACACCTCAAGCGTATGCGACATACGTGTGCGGTAATGGTCGCCCTTTGGCGTAAGAAACACCTGTGTCTTATTTTTCAGACGCCTGAATGCCTTGCTATGCAGTATCCGGTCCCTGTCCCGCTGAAAAACAGGCCTGATATCGCACTGTGGCTCATCATAGTCCCTGCCTCTTGAGTTGATGCTCAGGCATGCGAACGGACTAAGTATTTCCTGCTCACGTTTTTCTATCTGCTCGCGAATAGTCATTTATCTGCCTCCTCGCTGTCACAGTCGTTATGTTCTGCTGCTATTCACACACAAATGTAACAAATAGCGTTACATTCCACTAATTATGCTCTACATTAGTTATTATTCGACGTGATTTTTAAAAATCCTTTTTTTATTTCTTTTTACTTTAATTTTCTTTCGGCAAAAATTAAATGCTATATCAATTACCGCCGAGCACATGTCGCAGCATCTGAAGCTGTCCGCCTGTGATTTCATTGTCGTAGCTGCCATAGTAAAATTTATCGTCTTTTGCCAGTATGCAGCCCACCCAGGTGCCCACATGACTGTCACTCTCTATGGCATCCTTCATGGATTTGTAGCCCTCTATTGTAAAATAGGCATCATAGCTCTTGAAGTCTGCCGGATTTATTTTCACTGCACCAAAGGTATCCTCAAGACTTTTTATGAAATCCTCATCGCACTCCGTATAGCCTGTGACATCCTTGCTGTAGCGCGACTCTGACTGCCACTCCTCATCCCACATGAGAAAAACGCTGCAGTCCTTCCATGAATTGCTTTTTTCAACTACAGACAGCTTCTTGTATGAATTTGATGCGTTGCCCGCCATCTGTAAATATGTATCGTCACCGTTCTTATTCATATATAAGAGGTTTGAAGCTGCAAGCTCATAGTACCTGCTGCCATAGTCCTGATCCTTGTATACAATATAGCCAAGCGGACTGCCGGTCCCTGCATAGTCAAGCTCTATGGTTATCGGAATATACACCTGACTGTCATAAACCATAGGCCCAAGCCTGTCATCATTTGTGATACAGCTTGCAACCTTTTCATACTCAGCCGGCTCGTTTGAAGGCGACATGAAATATGTGTAAACAACAATAATTGCAATGACAACGACCGGCACAATGACTATTACAGCTTTTAATGTTTTCCTTCGAACCCTGCGTCTGTGAATGCGCACTTTCCTGTCTGCATGCTCATCGCAATACCTGTATTTCACCAGTCTGTATACAACAAAAAGCTCCAGCACAAGCAAAAGCACAGCAAAGGCCATCATACAGCCGGCCTGCCACATCACCTTGTGATTGACAAATTTCTTATCTATAAACCTAAGCGGTATGAGTATTATCGTCCAAAAAAGCGTATCTCCCAACACATACCGTGCATATATTTTCCTGCTTTTTATTACGGTAAGCGGAAAAAGTGAAACAATCACTGTCAGCATGAGCACAATTGCAAAAAAATATCCCCATATCTCTGACAGGGTTGAGCCGTACAGTGCCTTGAAATACTGCGCCGGACCAAGCTTTTTGATATTTCCCCAGCCTGAGTATTTTGAGATAAAGAGCACTACCGTGCCGATAAACCATGTCAGTATATAGATGCCCATGTAGCATGCCATATTTTTCCTTGCAAAGCTGCCATATCTCATAATGGAATATGACACAAGCACCCCTGCAAGCACGGGAAATCCGCCAACTCTGCCAATCAAAAGATTTACATACTCCATAACAGCAAAGGACAAAACAAACACACATATTACATTAATATAAGATAGATTCAATCTCTTCACGCTGCAATCCCATCTCCAATATAATAATCAAATTCCTGTGACAGCTGTACCCCTCAGTGTGGCAGTCAACGGTTACAGACCATTAATAGCCAATAGGCTTTCAAAATTATCTGCACAAAATAAAATAGGAAGCCGTTCACCGACTTCCCTGTTAATGCAGGAGATGGGACTTGAACCCACACGATATTGCTACCACAGGCACCTGAAGCCTGCGCGTCTGCCAATTCCGCCACTCCTGCGAACAAGCATTATTCTACCAAAAAGTTTAGAATAATGCAAGCATAAATTTAAAAAACTATACGAAATGTACGAAAAACTATAAATCTGTTACTACACCAGCTTTGATATATCTAAAACCAGTGCATCAACCTCCTCCTGTTTTGTAGCCCAGCTGGTGCAGAATCGTACTACAGTGCCATCCTTCGTTCTTTCCATCTCTTCAAAATAGTATTTCTCGGCAAGTGTCTTCTTCTGCTCATCCGATAAAATCACAAACTGCTGATTTGTAAAGCTCTCAACCCAAAACGGTACCTTCTTCTGTTCAAATGCCTCTTTAATCTGCATGGCAAGCTCATCAGCACGCTTTGTCTTTTCAAAATAATCGCCATTCTCAAGCATAGTGGCAAACTGTAAGCCCATCAGCCAGCCCTTTGCAAGCACTGCACCGTTTTGCTTCATATAAGCCTTAAAACGATACTTGATATCCTCAGCATTTATAACCAGCGCTTCGCCAAAGAGCGCACCACACTTTGTGCCACCGATATAAAAAACATCCGAAAGCATGGCAAAATCACAAAGTGTAAGGTCATTTTTATCTGAGCCCAGTCCATACCCCATTCTCGCACCATCAACAAACAGGTACATGCCGTATTTCTTGCAGACAGCACTGATATCGCAAAGCTCTCTTTTCGTGTAAAGAGTACCCTGCTCAGTCGGAAATGAAATATAAACCATCTTTGGCTCTGTCAGATACTCAGGCTTTGCATTGTCATAATACTCTGCAGCACACGCCTCAATCTGCGCAGCACTGATTTTACCATCCGTGTTAGGAAGCGCAAGAATCTTATGACCTGTATTCTCAATAGAAGCTGCCTCGTGGCAATTGATATGTCCCGTATCCGCTGCAATCACGCTCTGCACCGGTGAAAGCGCCGCCGCAACCACAACATAATTGGCCTGTGTCGCACCCGGAATAAATTTAATCATGGAATCATCTCTGCCAATAAGCCCCTTAATAATCTGCTCAGCCTTATCGCACCACTCATCCTCACCATATCCCGGATAGCTGGTTGTATTTGTATCCGCCAGTGCCTTCAAAATGCAATCAAATGCACCGCGGTTATAATCGTTATTAAATCTAATCATAAAAATCCTACCTTTCCTGTCTTATCATTATAGAGAGCCTGCCCCGCAACGACCAGAGCCTTGTGGAAGATGGGTTGCAAGACGTCCGGGGGACGTCTGTTCTGCAACGACAGAAGTAAAGCGGAGACCGCAAGACATCTGGAGGATGTCTGCTCTGCGCCGACCGAAGCGGAGACCTTGGACCCATGGGCGCCTGCTACGCAACGACCGTAGCCTTGCGGAAGATGGGGCGAGTGAGGTCCGGGGGACCTCATGCCACGAGCCGACCGAGCCGGAGGCGAGACC
>ENA-ORPH01003642-ORPH01003642.1-human-gut-metagenome-genome-assembly--contig:-NODE-3642-length-11089-cov-2.142197_pt1 | contig 11089 bp, 8 predicted proteins | sample MGYA00242142_ERZ509074 | MGnify/ENA primary metagenome ERZ509074 (study PRJEB26280, sample SAMEA2338724) | human gut metagenome | biome: human gut; feature: human-associated habitat; material: faeces... | reverse complement strand
AGAGAATTCGCACATGCCCTGGCAGCCTATGTGAAGGAAATGGGATATACCCATGTAGAGCTTATGGGAATCGCAGAGCATCCGTTTGACGGTTCCTGGGGATATCAGGTGACTGGATATTATGCACCGACTTCCAGATATGGAACGCCACAGGATTTCAAGTATATGGTGGATTATTTACATCAGAATAAGATTGGAGTTATCCTTGACTGGGTACCTGCACATTTCCCGAAAGATGCCCATGGTCTTGCGAACTTTGACGGAACCGCAGTGTATGAGCATGCAGATCCGAGACAGGGAGAACATCCGGACTGGGGTACCAAGATTTATAATTACGGACGCCCGGAGGTTAAGAACTTCCTGATCGCAAATGCCCTTTACTGGGTGGAGGAGTGCCACGTAGACGGACTTCGTGTGGATGCTGTTGCTTCCATGCTTTATCTTGATTATGGTAAGAAGGATGGAGAATGGATCGCAAATAAATATGGCGGAAATCAGAATCTGGAGGCTATTGAATTCTTTAAGCATCTGAATACAGTAGTTCTTGGAAGGAATCATGGAACTGTGATGATCGCTGAGGAATCTACTGCATGGCCGATGGTTACAGGGGATGCAGAGAAGGACGGACTTGGTTTTAGTCTGAAGTGGAATATGGGATGGATGAATGACTTCCTGGAATATATGAAGCTGGATCCGTATTTCCGTAAATTTAATCATAATAAGATGACTTTCTCCATGTCATATGCATACAGTGAGAGATATGTATTAGTTCTTTCTCATGATGAGGTGGTTCATCTGAAATGCTCCATGCTTGAGAAGATGCCGGGAGAGTTACCGGACAAATTCAGGAATTTAAAGGCTGCCTATTCATTTATGAACTGCCATCCGGGTAAGAAGCTTCTGTTCATGGGACAGGAATTCGGACAGCTTCGTGAATGGAGTGAGGAGAGAGAACTTGACTGGTTCCTTCTGAATGAAGAGCCACACAAGGAACTTCAGAATTATGTGCATGATCTCCTGACTATTTATAAGAAATATCCGGCACTTTATGCCGGTGATAATAATCCGGAAGGATTTGAGTGGATCAATGCGGATGACGGGGACAGAAGTATTTTCAGCTTTGTGAGAAAGTCTCCTACAAAGAGAAACAATATTCTTTACATAGTTAACTTTACACCTGTTGACCGTCCGGATTACAGAGTTGGTGTTCCGAAGAAAAAACAGTACAAGCTGATCATGGATGAGAATGGACTTCTGGAGCAGCCAAAGACATTTAAGGCAGTGAAACAGGAATGTGATAACAGAGAGTTTTCCTTCGCATATCCATTGCCGGCTTATGGGGTTGCGATTTTTACATATTAATTTTGAGGGATGATTTCAGGGTATATGTGAATATCTGAGAGAATTATTGTCAGGGGCATGTTATTTATTTGACAATATTGCAGGGTAAGCCCGATAATATATGAAAAATTCGTGAAATATAAATAATTGCTTTTGAAATTTATCTGCGTTATAATTATCGCGAACATAAGGAATAGAGAGAATAATGGTTTCCATGTTGAAAGGAGAATGAACATGAAAGTATCTAACATTAAAGACATCGATAAATTTTTTTCTGTAGTTGACAGCTGCGAAGGCAGAGTAGAATTAGTAACAGGCGAAGGTGACAGACTGAACCTTAAATCTAAATTATCCCAGTATGTATCTCTGGCAAACATTTTCTCAGGCGGAGAGATTCCGGAACTTGAGATCGTTGCTTATGAGAAAGACGATATTGATAAATTAATGAGCTTTATGATCAACGGTTGATCATTAGTGTATACAGGCGGGGGCATGATGGTGGATCATGCCCCTTTCTTTGATGTGAACAGGCAGGTTGTTCTGAAAGTACTGAACAACTGCAGGATATCTGTAAACCAGGGGGCACAAGTGTTTCCTGGTCAAAATGCGTTGATGGCAGACTTGAATACATTGGATATCTTATGTATAATGAGTACGTTATAGGTAAATATATAAACAGACAGATAATGATGGCAGTTCCAAAAGTTATTCTGTTTGTTCATAAAAATGGCAGAATATAAAAAATGACGGCTATATGGCAGTTATTCAGAAATATAAATTTTAACGAAGAGGAGAAATAAGACAATGGCAACTAAGATTGATATTATTTCCGGTTTCCTTGGAGCCGGTAAAACTACATTGATTAAGAAACTTCTGAAAGAGGCTTATGCAGATGAGCAGGTTGTACTGATCGAGAATGAATTTGGTGAGATCGGTATTGACGGTGGTTTCCTGAAGGAAGCGGGAATCCAGATCCGGGAAATGAATTCCGGATGTATCTGCTGTTCATTAGTGGGAGATTTCGGCACTTCTCTGAAAGAGGTTGTGGACAAATATCATCCGGACAGAATCCTGATCGAGCCATCAGGTGTTGGTAAACTTTCAGATGTTATCAAGGCAGTACAGGGTGTTCAGGGAGATGTGGATATCGTTCTGAACAGCTATACAACTGTAGTTGATGCAAAGAAGTGCAAAATGTATATGAGAAACTTTGGTGAGTTCTTTGATAATCAGGTTGAATATGCAGGTGCGATCATTATGAGCCGTACAGATATCATTGATGAGAAGAAAGCACAGCAGGCGATGGAACTTCTTCGTGGAATTAATGCGAAAGCTGCTATTATCACCACTCCGATTGAGAAACTGGACGGAAAGAAAATCCTTGAGGTTATGGAGAAACCGGTATCTCTTGAGGAAGAACTGATGTCTGAGGAAGAGGTATGCCCGGAGTGCGGACATGTACATGAACATGGAGAGCATCATCATCACGATCACGACCACGATCATGAATGTGGCTGTGGACATGATCACGAAGAACATGAACATCATCACCATGACCACGACCATGAATGCGGCTGTGGACATGATCATGAGGAACATGAGCATCATCACCACGATCACGACCATGAATGCGGCTGCGGACATGATCATCACCATCATCACGCAGATGAGGTATTTACAAGCTGGGGACGTGAGACGATCAGGAAATACACAAGAGAAGGTCTTGAGAAGATGCTTGAGGCTCTTTCTGCTTCTGAAGATTACGGTATTATTCTTCGTGCAAAGGGAATGCTTCCTGCAGAAGACGGAACATGGATTTATTTTGACATGGTTCCGGAGGAAACAGAAATCCGTGAAGGTGCACCGGAATACACAGGCCGTCTCTGCGTGATCGGCTCCAAACTGAAAGAAGATAAGCTTGCAGAATTATTCGGGCTTGCATAATGATCATGAGGAAACAGCGATTTATGGCAATCCTCTAAAATACTGCATCTGGATTCAGCTCATCAGAGTGTGAAATCCTCTCGTCATAGATGCGCGACTGAATGATTTCGGCAGATAATAACAGAATCAGAATAAAGATAAAGGAATAAATTATATGATGGATGATATCAGAGTTCCCATTTATTTGGTTACGGGATTCCTGGAAAGCGGAAAGACTACTTTCCTGGATTTTACATTGCAGCAGGAGTATTTTGCCATTGACGGCAAAACTCTGTTGATCCTTTGCGAAGAAGGCGAAGAAGAATATGATATGGATAAACTGAAACTTACAAACACAGTTGTGGAAGTGATCGAGGATGAAGAAGATCTGACACCACAGCGTCTGGCTGCCATGGATATCATCCATCAGCCGGAGCGTGTTGTGATCGAGTACAACGGAATGTGGCTTGTAAGTAAGTTTGAGCAGATGGAGCTTCCGGAAGGCTGGGGCATTGAGCAGGAGATTACCTGTGTGGATGCAACTACTTATCAGGTTTATATGGCAAACATGAAATCTCTGTTCATGGATATGATCAGAAATACAGATATGGTTGTATTTAACCGCTGTAAAGAGGGAGATCCGCTTCCTGCATACAGACGAGGGATCAAGGTCGCAAATCAGAGTGCAGAGGTTATCTTTGAAAATGAAGAGGGCGAGATGGATGACATTTTCCAGGATGAGATGCCGTTTGATATCAATGCACCGATCATTGAGATTCCACCGGAAGATTATGGTATCTGGTTTGTGGATGCCATGGATAATCCGGATAAATATGTAGACAAAATTGTCCGCTTTAAAGGACGTGTCATGAAACCACGTGGAATGGGAAGTAAATTCTTTGTTCCGGGACGTGTGGCAATGACTTGCTGCGCAGATGATACCACTTTCCTTGGATACGTGTGCAGAAGCGATTATGCACCGCATATCAAAGAGGGCAGCTGGGTAGAAGTAACAGCAAAGGTCGCATTTGAGAACCGTACAGAATATCAGGGTGAGGGCATTGTTCTTTATGCAAGTGATGTGAAAGAATGCGAGCCGCTTAAGGAAGAGATGGTATATTTTAATTAATTATCTTAGCGTGTGTTTGAAAAATGCTTTCCGCAAGATGTGCGTTACAATTTGTAAGATTGATTTTTTAAACACACTTTAGAGTATGTAAAAAATAAATTTGACATCAGGACAGGTATGGTAATTCCGGAAAATGGTGTTAAATTAAGCAGGAGACACATATATGTATTTAGTAGTTGGCCTGGGAAATCCCGGGAAACAGTATGAAGCAACACGCCACAATATGGGATTTGATACCGTTGACCGTCTGGTAGAGGATTACAATGTCCCTCAGGGTGGTGTGAAATTTAATGCCATGTACGGTAAAACCATGATCGGCGGAGAGAAAGTGATTCTTATGAAGCCGCTTTCTTTTATGAACCTGAGTGGCGGTCCTGTTCGTGAGATGGCGAATTATTTTAAAATTGATCCGGAATCAGAGCTTATTGTTATTTATGATGATATTGATCTGGAGCCCGGGCAGCTTCGCATCCGCAAGCAGGGAAGTGCGGGTGGACATAACGGGATCAAAGATATTATCCGCCAGCTTGGCACAGAGAAATTTCTCCGTATCAAAGTAGGAGTTGGTGCAAAGCCGAAGGGATGGGATCTGGCAGATCATGTACTTGGCAGATTTTCCACAGAAGACAGGAAACTTGTGGATGAAGCAATAGCAAAGGCGGCAAAGGCTGTGGATATCATAATCTCACAGGGTACAGATGCAGCCATGAACGAATATAACAGAAAAGTACCTGTACAGAAATAAGCAGACAGGAAACAGATGATTATTCAGCAAAAGGTATAGAAAGCGGTAACTGGAAACAGAAGCCGCTTTTATTACGTCGAAGGATCATGAGGGGTGAAGATGAAAGCATTTTTAACACCTCTGCAGGGGCTTGCAGAGTTTGAACAGATTAAAGAAAAAAGCAAAACGAATAAGGGAATCCTGCAGGTTTCGGGGTGTATGGAATCGCAGAAATCTCATCTGATGTACGGACTTTCCGGGATTGCGCCTTATCGTCTGATCCTGGCGGAGGACGAACGCCGCGCCAGAGAAATTTATGAAGATTATAGATTTTATGACAGAAAAGTGTATTCTTATCCTGCGAAAGATCTTCTGTTCTTTCAGGCAGATATCCATGGAAATCTGCTGATACGTCAGAGGATGAAGGTCATTAAGGCGTTACTGGAAGAGAAAGAACTGACAGTTGTTACAAGTATTGACGGATGTATGGATTTTCTGGAATCTCTGGAAAAGATAAAAGAACAGCTGATTCATTACGAAAGTGACAGCACCGTAGACACAGAACAGCTGAAGAACCAGCTGGTGGCTTTAGGTTACGAGCGGGTAGGACAGGTGGAAATGCCGGGGCAGTTCTCTGTGCGTGGCGGTATTGTGGATATTTACTGTCTCACTGAGGAAAATCCATGGAGAATCGAGCTTTGGGGAGATGAGATTGATTCTATCCGGAGTTTTGATCCGGAGAGTCAGCGTTCTCTGGAAAATCTGGAAGAACTTACGATCTATCCGGCGGTGGAGCATATAGGGGACAAGGATATGGTTTCCTTCCTAGATTATTTTCCGGAGGAAAGAACCATAATCTTTCTGGATGAACCAAACCGACTGACTGAGAAAGGCGGGGCTGTAGAAGAAGAGTACAGACAGAGCCGTATGCACAGAGAGGAAAAAGGCAGCCGGAATCTGCCGGAAAACTGGCTTTGTTCTTTTGAACAGCTTCAAAAAGAACTGAATAAACGCAACTGTATTTCTGTATGTGCGCTGGAACCGAAACAGGCAGGCTGGAAAGTGCGGGAGAAATTTTACCTGGAGATAAAATCAATCAGCGCTTATAACAACAGTTTTGAACTTCTGGTAAAAGATCTTCATCAGTATAAGAAACAGGGATACAGGATAGTGTTGCTTTCCGGTTCCCGCACAAGGGCCGAGAGGCTGGCAAAGGATCTTCAGGAAGAGGGACTGGCAGCCTTTTATGGACAAGATTATGACAGGGAGATCTGTCCGGGCGAGATCATGGTGGTTTATGGCCATGCAAAGAAGGGCTTTGAATACCCGTTGATCAAGTTTGCGGTAATGACAGAATCTGACATTTTTGGACAGGAACAGAAAAAAAAGAAGAAAAAAAATTACAGTGGAAGCCGTATTCAGGATTTTGCGGAGCTTTCTATCGGCGATTTTGTTGTCCATGAAAAGCATGGTCTTGGTATTTACCGAGGAATTGAAAAAGTTGAAGTAGACAGGATCGTTAAAGATTATATTAAAATTGAATACAGAGGCGGAAGCAATCTCTATATTCCTGCTACTCAGCTTGACTGTCTGCAGAAATATTCAGGGGCAGATGCTTCAAAGGCTCCGAAGCTGAACAAACTTGGTACTCAGGAGTGGAATAAAACAAAGAGCAAGGTTCGTGGGGCAGTTAAAAATATTGCAAAAGAACTGGTAGAGCTTTATGCAGTGCGTCAGGAAAAGGAAGGATATGTCTGTGGTCCTGATACTGTATGGCAGAGAGAATTTGAAGAAATGTTTCCATATGAAGAGACAGAGGATCAGCTCAGTGCTATTGAGGATGCCAAACGTGATATGGAGAGTACCAGGATTATGGACCGGCTTATCTGCGGGGATGTGGGATACGGCAAAACAGAAGTGGCGCTGCGTGCCGCATTTAAGGAAGTACAGGAGAGCAGACAGGTAGCTTATCTTGCACCTACAACAATCCTTGCGCAGCAGATTTATAATACCTTTGTGCAGAGGATGAAGGAATTTCCGGTACGTGTGGAACTGTTGTGCAGATTCCGGACCCCGGCACAACAGAAGAAGGCAATCGAAGATCTGAAAAAAGGTCAGGTGGATGTGATCATTGGAACGCACAGAATCCTTTCCAAAGACGTACAGTTCAAAAATCTTGGCCTGTTGATCGTTGATGAGGAACAGCGGTTTGGAGTTACGCATAAGGAAAAAATCAAGCAGTTAAAGAAGGATGTGGATGTCCTTACACTGACTGCAACGCCCATTCCCCGTACTCTTCATATGAGCCTGATCGGAATCCGGGATATGAGTGTCCTGGAGGAGCCTCCTATGGACAGAATGCCGATCCAGACATATGTTATGGAATATGATGAAGAGACGGTCCGAGAGGCTATCAACAGGGAATTGCGCAGAGGCGGACAGGTTTATTATGTTTATAATCGAGTGACGGATATTGCAGATGTTGCCCTGCGTATTGCGAAGCTGGTGCCGGATGCAAGGGTGGATTTTGCTCATGGCCAGATGAGTGAGAGGGAACTGGAGAATGTGATGTATTCCTTTGTAAACGGGGATATTGATGTGCTGGTTTCCACCACGATCATTGAGACAGGGCTGGATATTTCCAATGTAAATACTATGATTATCCATGATTCAGATAGATACGGGCTTTCTCAGCTTTATCAGCTTCGGGGAAGGATCGGGCGTTCCAACAGAACTGCCTATGCGTTTCTGATGTACAGAAAGAATGTGATGCTGAAGGAGACGGCTGAGAAGCGTCTGGCTGCGATCCGCGAGTATACGGATCTGGGAAGCGGATTTAAGATTGCAATGAGAGATCTGGAACTTCGAGGTGCCGGAAATCTGCTGGGCGCGCAGCAACATGGACATATGAATGCGGTTGGATATGATCTTTATTGTAAGATGCTCAATGAAGCAGTGAAAGAGGCGAAGGGTATTCATACAATGGAGGATTTCGAGACATCGGTTGATCTGAATGTTGATGCGTATATTCCTGATTCCTACATCAGTAATGAATTTCAGAAGCTGGATATTTATAAAAGAATTGCGGGGATTGAGACACAACAGGATTATGATGATATGCTGGAAGAACTTCTGGACCGTTTCGGAGAACCCGGAAAGGCAGTGCTGAATCTTCTGGCGATTGCGAAGTTAAAGGCGATTGCTCATCAGGGGTACGTAACGGAAATAAAGCAGACTGGAAAAACAGTCCGGTTTACCCTTTATGAGAAAGCAAGGCTGAATACAGAAGGCTTTCCGGCTCTTATGCAGAAATACAGAAGAGGTCTGCAGTTTAAGAATGAGCAGGAACCGAAATTTATCCTGGAACCACAGGGGAATCTGATCCTGGCATTGACGGAATTTGCAGAGGAACTTAAGAGCATGGCGGAAAATATGTGAAATATACTACATATTTTTCGATTTGCCTTGCCCTTCGCAGGAAAAAAGTTTATACTCTAATAACAGTACATTCTGGGAAAGTGGTATGGAAGAAAGACCAGATTGATAATATGGAGGAAGAAATGAAAAAAATGGTAAAGAGACCAGCCGTTGTGACACTGGCAGGTGTGATGTCAGTTGGTATGCTTTCCGGCTGTGGAAGTAAAACATTAGATGGAACAAAGACAGTGGCTACTGTTGACGGAACAGATATTCCGCTTGGAGTTGTAAGTCTTTATGCCCGCGAACAACAACAGCAGACAACAACCATGTATTTAAATTATATGGGAAGTGCAGATAATATCTGGGATCAGACAGCAGGTGATGATTCAGATGAGACTTATGGTGATCAGGCAGTGACAAGCAGTCTGGAGTCTGTTGAGAAGATGTATATTCTCAAAGAGAAGGCTGCGGATTATAACGTAGAGCTTACAGATGATGATGAAGCAGCGATCGCAGATGCAGCATCACAGTTTATGGCTGCAAACAGTGAAGAGACAATTAAGGAACTTGCGGTAACGGAAGATCAGGTAAAAACACTTCTGGAGCTTCAGACAATTCAGAAGAAGATGTATGATCCGGTTGTAGCAGAAGGAAAGATCACAGTTTCTGATGATGAAGCGAATCAGACAACCTTCACTTATGTAAGTATCTCTACAAGCGGTGATGATATAACTGATGAGGAGAAAAAGACTAAGAAAGAACAGGCTCAGGAGATTCTGGATAAGATGAAAGAGGATCCTACAGCAGACATGAGTGAGATTGCCAAAGGTGTAGATGACAGTTATTCTGCAGTACAGGGTAATTTTACAACAAAAGAGAGCGAAGACGAGGATGAAGATTCCGGCAGCGAGGCATATCCGGATGAGGTTCTGAAGGTTCTGAGAGGACTGAAGGATGGAGAAGTTGCAGACAATATTATTGAGACTGACACAGGATACTATGTAGTAAGACTTGACAAGATCAATGATGAAGATGCCACAGCTTCCAAGCGAGAATCTCTTCAGAATTCCAAAGAAAATACCTATTTTACAGATACAACTGCCAAATGGCTGGATGAGGCAGATGTAAAGGCGGTTAAGAAAGTCCTTAAGACACTTAAGATCACTGACAAACATACCTTCATGGCGCCGACTCCTACTCCGGTTCCGGAAACACCGACACCTGAAGTGACAGAAGAGGCAACTCCAACACCGGAAACAGAGGAAGTTACAGAAACACCTGCAGCAGAAGATACAGATGTGACTGAGACACCTGCGGCAGAGGAAGAAGCAGCAGAAACTACTGAAACACCGGAAGCAACACCGACAGAAGCAGCTAAATAAGAAAATCCGAACTGTCAGTAGCTTGCTGATAGGAATTGAGTATTGTAAATTAAAACAGCTATGATGAAAACCTGAGTGTTTTCACATAGCTGTTTTTAAGTTTAAATAAATCCGAAATCATTCTCCTAAATATGCAAAAATAACACAGATAAATAGAGATATGATAATACGTTATTTTGTATGTTCTGCTAAATGAGATGGAAATGCTTCAAAGCATTGGCAATTCCGTTATCTTCGATATTGGTTGTCTGGTAAGTGCAGTGAGGCAGGATCAGGGGATCCGAGTCGCCCATTGCGATGCTGTTTCCGGCGAACTGCAGCATAAGAAGATCGTTCGTGCTGTCACCGAATGCATAGGTGTCTTTGACCGGAACCCCAAGACGGTCTGCCAGAAACCGGATTCCGGTTGCTTTGCTGAGATTTTTCTGAGTCAGTTCCCAGGCCTTGTCTTCATGTATGAAACACAGAAAATGTTCATCTGCAAATTTGCGGAAAGTTTCCATATCAGAATCAGCAGACGGAAAAGCCAGAAACTTGTCAAATGTAAAATGGTTGTATGTTTCGGGCGGGTAGAGAGCCAGATCTTCTACTATAACTTCTGCTTTCAGCTTCTGAACAGTTTCAGGAACAGCACATGAACTGCTGTCATATAAAATCTTATCCGGGCGTTCAAAAAACGCAGGAATTCTGCATTCCCGCAGTAATTCTGTTGTTTTACGGCAAAGCGGATTTGGAATAGAACTGGAAAACAAAAGCTCTTCATTCATATAAATCTGGCTACCGCATCCGCATACATAGCCGTCGAATCCCATTTCTTTAATGATTTCCGGAATCATTGTATAGGTACGTCCGGAATTGATGAAAAGGAGATGACCATTATAGCGGGCTTCTTTTAAAGCCTGTTTCGCACTGTCCGGAACTGTCCATGGGTAAGGGGTTAACAGGGTTTTGTCAATGTCAAAAAATAAGAGTTTACGATTATTCTCCATCAGATGTCTCCTCTGTCTCAGTATCTGTATTGTCATAAAATTCGTCATCAGAAGGATTTTCATTTCCTGTATGTACGCGGATTCCGTTCAGTTCAACTTCGCCTTCCATTGGGATCACAAGGCACTTGCGTCCGTCAATTATGCGTGTTTCCACAAGATCGGCACGTTCAGGATCTACGTG
>ENA-ORPH01003629-ORPH01003629.1-human-gut-metagenome-genome-assembly--contig:-NODE-3629-length-11115-cov-2.511483_pt1 | contig 11115 bp, 11 predicted proteins | sample MGYA00242142_ERZ509074 | MGnify/ENA primary metagenome ERZ509074 (study PRJEB26280, sample SAMEA2338724) | human gut metagenome | biome: human gut; feature: human-associated habitat; material: faeces... | reverse complement strand
CCGCCAGCGCTTTGTCCATCGAGCCGTATTCACGGGTCAGGTCGAGCAGTTGATTCTCCGTCAGGGAGAAATAAACGTACATATCGGAGTTGTCCGATACGGTGGTCAGCGGTTGGGGAATCGATGCGCTCACCAGGGCACCCACACGATACGGCAGGACACCGACTACGCCGTTGGACGGACTTTTCACTTCGGTATAGGAGAGGTTGTTGGCCGCATTGACGAGCTGTGCCTCGGCCTGTGCCAACTGGGATTTTGCCGTCAGCAGGTTGTTCTGGGAAGTTTGCAGGTCGAACTGCGAAACGACGTTCTTGGCGAACAGCTCTTTTTTGCTGTCGTAGGTCAATTGAGCGGTGGCTACGCTGGCCTCGGCAGCTGCGACGTTGGCTTTTGCGGTTTGCAGGGCTGCCTTGTAGGGCACCTGGTCGATAATGAACAACAACTGTCCCTGGCGAACTACTTCACCCTCTTTAACGCACACTTTGGAAATGGTACCCGATACCTGCGGGTAAATGGCGATGTCCTGGCGCCCACGGATGGTTGCCGAGTGGGTGCTCGGAATCGTTACGTCCGATGTCGAAATTGTCATGACGGAATATTCCGCCTCGCCTCTTGCCGTCGGAGCCTGGCCGCACGATACGGCGAAAGCCATGCAGCTTCCGAACAAGACTGCCTGAATTAACTTCTGCTTCATAGTTTTTTGGTTGATTATTATTACTTTGAAAAAAATATTTTCCCGTTAAAAAACTTTTTGTCCTGCAAAAGTACCGTAAAAATCGGGGTGCAGGTCTTTTTCTTGCGAACAATTTTGTCACTTTTCGGTACATTTATAATATATTTGTACGATAATAATCTCAGGGGCTTTCCGTTTGTTCAAAAAAGAAGAAATCATTATGACTGCTGTAAACCCCATAACTGTTTCCGAAGAGGAACCTTTTGTTATCGGAAAATCCGATCTCGCTTATTTCTTCAATAATCCCTGCCGTTGCGACTGCGCACTGGTTCTGCTTTGTACGAGCGGTCATGCCCAGGTGACCGTCGATCTTCGCCGGGGACCTTTGCAGCTCAATACGATCGTACTCTTACTGCCCGGTAGCGTATTGATGCTCGACGATGCGTCGGACGACTTCTCGGTGAGGTTCGGCGCCTTCTCTCCCGACCTGTTCGGGGAGGCCGGATTTCGGCTGGGGCCCTCGTTTTTCAGCTTTTTGAAGGAAAATCCCATTTCTCAAGTAAACGAAAGAATGGCTGCCGGATTGTCTACCTGGTTCGAAATAATGGATTACACCTATCAGGATCGGGGTAATATGTTCCGAAAGACGATCGTGAGAAATCGGTTGCAGAATATTATGCTGGAGCTTTACGATAAGATCCAGCGTAAGGTCAGCAGCCAGTGTCCCACGACTTCCAACCGGCAGATGGAGCTGTTTCATCGCTTTGTTTCCCTAGTTCATGACTGTTGTATCGAAGAGCGTGAGGTTTCTTTCTATGCGGACAAGCTCTGTATCTCGACCCGTTATCTTTCCGCCATCGTGCGCCGGACGACGCATCAATCGGCCAAGGAGTTGATCGATAAGATCGTAATAATGGAAATAAAAGTATTGCTTCAGAACACTACCCTGCCCATTCAGGAGATCGCTTATAAAATGCATTTCCCGGATCAGTCTTATTTGGGGCGTTATTTCAAGAAACATACGGGTATTTCGCCGTCGGTATTCCGTCAGGAAAGCAGAATATCTTATGACTGATGTGAATTACAGAGAATACAAATCGTAAAACTGTGATTTTATGAAATATCTTATATTGTTAAATCTGTGTTTACTTTCATACGTCGGATGTGCAAATAAACATAATAGGCAGAATGATACGACCAATAAAATACAGTCGTTATCGGATAGTTGTAAACTATTGGGTAAAGATCCTCTTTCGAACTACTGTTCCGCGATCGATACAAACGTAATTCATGAGCAGGAGTATGTAATCGACACCGTTGCTGGTGATTTTTATATATATTGTCGTACTGAAGATAATCAGAATATCGTATCTACTACGCACTATAAGTATGCAGATAGGTCGTCTGTCTTAACTGTTTCGAGAAATAATGGAAAATTAGTCTCTCGATTGGAAATCGATAAATACGATTTCGATTCGCTTATTCCGGCGACAGAAATTGATCGTTATCAATTATATAATGTCCATATTCGAGATTATGATGACCGCCGGGTCGTGTTGTCTTTTGGTATTTACCAACCGGATACGGATATTGGTTACCCCGTATTACTTACGATAGATTCTCTGGGAAAACTCTCTGCGGAGATCGAGCATGAAATATGGGAAGATGATTTTTAATTTCGTTTATTGAGGCGATAATCTTTATTCGACGGGATTTATAGTAGAGTACTCGATTACCGGTACCTTTTTGTAAGGTAGCCGGTTTTTTTATAGGAGTTTGATTGGGATTCGTACCGGACCTGGTTTGATTCTATTGAGGTGATTCCTGCGATATTCAGTTGTTTTTTTGTTCAGAATTTCGGAGGAAAGAACGGATTCCACTGTTGGTTTTAGGATTTTGCAGCACCCTTCCGTTTCTGTTTGAAGAAATAGAGTCGAACGAACGACCTGTTTCTCGCTACTTGTATTTTTCTGTATTAGTGCCGCCGTTGCGACTATGAAAAATCGACTTTAACAGGCTTTTTATTAGCGATTTTATAGATTGAATAGATTATAATTCGAGTTCATTTCAATTTCTTTACAAAATCGGTATTTTTGTTTGTGGTATTAAAATGACTTGTCGTTATGAAATTATTGATCGTGGAAGACGAATCCTCATTGCGTGAGTTGCTGGCACGTGCACTTCGCAAAGAGCAATATGTCGTGGAAACGGCCAGTACATACGCCGAGGCTTCGGACAAATTGGCAGCCTATTCGTATGATTGTATCTTATTGGACATTATGTTGCCGGACGGCAACGGGTTGCAACTTCTCGAGCGTCTTCGAATAGCGGATAAACGCGAAAACGTAATCATTATCTCGGCTCGGGATTCTTTGGAAGACAAGGTCCTCGGTCTGAAAGAAGGTGCGGACGACTACCTGCCTAAACCGTTCCATTTGGCGGAACTCTCGGCGCGTATCCAGAGTGTCATTCGCCGTAGTCGCGGTGGCGGGAAAGGCGGCATTGCGCTGGGTAATGTAACGCTCGACCCGGAAAGTTGTCGAGTGGAAATAGACGGCAAGGAGGTCGCTTTATTGAAAAAGGAGTTCGATATTCTTTCGTATTTCATGCAGCGTCCGCGTCATGTGGTCGATAAGGCGGTTTTGGCCGAAGCCGTATGGGGCGATCATGTCGATCAATCTGACAATTTCCATTTCGTTTATTCGCAGGTCAAAAATCTGCGCCGCAAACTCGAAGAGGCCGGAGCCTCGATCGAAATCAAAGTTGTGTACGGTTTCGGTTACAAACTGATTGATTAAGCAATGCATTTATGAAATTGATCTATAACATATCGCTTCGTTTGTCGCTGGTCTTGTTCCCGCTGATCGCTTTATGGGCGGTCGTGTTTTATTTTACCATGATGGACGAGATAAACGATGAAGCGGACGATGCTCTCGAGGATTATTCGGAATTGATCGTAATGAGGGTGCTTGCCGGGGAGCCTTTGCCCCGTTCGAACGAAGGTTCCAACAACAGTTACACGATCATTCCCGTTGAATCCGGATACGTCGCCACCCGTCCTTCGATCGACTACTACGATACCGAGGTGTATATTCCGGAAAAGGATGAAACCGAGCCGGCCCGGGTGTTGGCGACTATTTTTCAGGATAAGGACGGTAATTTTTACGAACTGAAGGTGGCTATGCCTACTTTCGAAAAAGACGATCTGCTGGAAACAGTCATGTGGTGGGTCGTGTGGCTCTATCTTTTCCTTTTGGTGACAGTTTCCGGAACGACCTTGTGGGTGTTCCATAAAAGCATGCTGCCGCTTTATGAGTTGTTGCATTGGTTGGATAGCTATGCTCCCGGGCGCGAAGTCGCGCCTGTGCCGAACAATACCTCTATTACCGAATTCCGTCGATTGAATGTTGCGGCACAGCAGGCCGTGGATCGCTCCGAGGAGTTGTTCGAGCGTCAAAAACAGTTTATAGGCAATGCCTCGCACGAGTTGCAAACTCCGTTGGCCGTACTTGGCGGACGTATGGAGTATCTGCTCGATTGTGCGGACCTGGACGAGGAAACGACGGGCGAAATCATTCAGATGCGGCGTACGCTCGACCATATCGTCCGGCTGAATAAAACGCTGTTGCTGCTTACCAAGATAGATAACGGTCAGTTTCCGGAGAGCACCGACATCGATCTCGTTCCCCTGGTCGAGGAGCGGAAGGCGCTTTATGACGATATATACGGAGAGCACAAAATCCGTTGTCGTCTGCATTTGCCCGGGACCTTCTCGGTCCGGATGGATGAATCGCTTTGTTCGATATTGGTTTCCAACCTGATCAAGAACGCCTACCTTCACAGTGCCGACGGAGCCGCCGTAGATATTCGTATCGAGGGAAATGTATTGACGGTTATTAACGACGGAGTATCGCCGCTTGATGAGAAACATATTTTCGAACGCTTTTATCAGGGGTCGCAAAAAGAAGGTTCGACAGGGCTCGGTTTGGCACTGGTCAAAGCCATAACGGATTATTATCGCCTCGGACTAATTTATTGCTTCGAAAATGGCCGCCACCATTTTGGCGTAAGCTGGCGATAATTGGGACGACGATCAGCTGCATTCGAATATGACGACTGTTTTTTGCTGATTTCGGCGATAACCCTCTGTTACCGGTTCTGACTCTGTCCGAAATCCCTTTCTCGGAGGAAAGTCGAAGCATATCGGCCGGTTTCGGATCGGGGTATCGAAATATATAATCAGGTTCGGAAAAAATATTTTGTTAAAATATCGAAATTCCAAATTCGCGCCAAAATCGGTTCTCAATTTTGTACCATACAAACCGATCGGGTGATCTCCCGATAAAAAATATTGAGAAAATGAAGAACACGAGAAAAATGATGGCGTTTTTGATCGGCATCACGCTGCTGACAATCTCGCCGGCTTATGCCGATCACGACCGTGCGGTCACAACCGAACAGATGCCGCGACAGGCGCAAGAGTTCATTGCCCGGTATTTTCCCGGTGAAAAAATCGCCTACGCAAAAAAAGAGAGCGATTTTTTCGAAGTCATTTACGAAGTGATGTTTACGAACGGCAGCAAGGTCGAGTTCCGTCGAAACGGAGCGTGGAAAGAGGTGGATTGCCGTTATTCGTCGTTACCCGCAGGAATCGTTTCGATGCCGATCGAAACCAAAGTACAGGAGCTGTATCCGGGTGCTGCGGTCATCAAAATCGAACGCGACAAGCAGGAGGTCGAGGTCAAGTTGAATAACGGAATGGAGCTGACTTTTGATCGATGTCATAATTTGATAGGTATCGACGATTGATACCCCGTCCGTTTCCGATAAAGATTTTTCAGGCTGTGATTTCGCAGTACAAATTATTGATAAACATTTAAGTAAACGAAACAATGAATACGAAGAAAAAAACATTATCTGTTTTAACAATGGCTGCGACGGCTCTCCTGTTCGCTGCGTGCGACAAGGATGAAGTCGGAGGACCGGACGACTCACATATTTCGCAGGAGGTATTGGCGGCTTTTAACGCTCGTTATCCGGGTGCCCAAGATGTACGATGGTCCCTTCGAGGCGACTATGCTGTGGCGAACTTTTTCTTCGAGGCTGCCCGGACGGAATCCAGGGCCAACAATGCGGCATGGTTCGAAAATGCAAACGGACAATGGGCCATGACCGAAACGAATATCGACTTCGCGGCACTTCCGCAGGCTGTCCGGGAAGGTTTCGATGCCAGCAAATATACCGAAGCCGAAGGATGGACCCGTACTGGTAAGGTGGATAAGCTCGAGCGCAAGGAGGTCGTCGGGGCCGGTGACAGCGAGGGTGTGACCGTTGTCTATGTTATCGGCGTCACCCGCACGGCAGACGGCATAACGACCGGGATGGACCTGTATTTTTCGACCGAAGGCGTATTGGTGAACGAAGTAACCAATGCTGCGGATGATGGTTATGAAGACTATATTCCAGAGAAACCTGCGGCGGGTATCGAACAGCAGATTCAAGGTTACCTCGATGATAACGGCGGAGGCTCGGTGATAGACGTGGACCGGGAATACGGAGGTACGGAAGTCGAGCTTGTTTGCGGCGGTTACAAGCATGAACTCTATTTCGATGCGCAGGGGAACCGCATCTATGCAAAGATCGAATACGGACGTCGGGATATTGGTTCGGCCGTGCCGGAAGCGATTTACAATGCGGTAGCGGCCGACCAGCAGCTGTCGAGCCCCAACGATATCGACGACATCGAAAAATGGTCACTCGATAAGGCTACGGCAGACGGAATCAGCGTTTTCTGGTGTGTCGAAGTGGAGACACGGCATAAAGAGGTCGATATTTACGTAAACGACTCCCCTGTTCGGATCATTTCCCGTCCTGTAATAGATATGGGAAACACGGGAGGTAATGGACTGCCGGTAGAGGATGAGATCGAGCGCTTCCTGAACGATCGTTATCCGGGAGCTAAGGTCGTGGAACGCGAATATGATGACGGATGTCTTGAACTGACGATTCTTCACGAAAATCTCAGGAAAGAGGTGCTTTTCGACGGTCGCAACAACTGGCTCCGCACCGAGTGGGAGCTCCACCGGTTGCCGCAAAATATTTTGGATGCGGTGCAGCAGGCTGGCTATACCCTCGACGACGACGAATTTGAATGCATCGAAACTTCCAGCGGTATGTGGTATGAGTTCGAAGCACGAAAAGACCGTCGAGAGTATGATTTGCGTGTGGATACGAACGGAAATATCGAGGCCTACGAAGATTGATGGATCGGCTAGACAACTTTTGAATTTTTCTAAACCTAATATTCACTTAATTAAAATCAATGTATTATGAAAAAGATGATTTTAGCAGTGGCATTGTTGCTTACAGGCATCGTGTCGGCCTAGGCCGACGGACGCGAGAAACCGATTACGATCGACAACCTTCCTAAAGCCGCGCAGGAATTTCTCGCTACGTATTTCAAGGATCTGACCGTAGCTTATGCGGTTGAGGAGAGCAAATACTTCGGTTCGGAATATGAGGTGACTTATACCGACCGCACGGAAGTGGAATTCCGTGCCGACGGTCGGCGGTCGATCGTAAATATTCGGCCGTTCCTGCGGCGATCGTTCCCCAGCAGATCGCGGATTTCGTAGCGAAGATGAACTACCCCGGTCAGTTTATCCGCAAGATCGACCGTGATGCCTATTCGTGGGAAATCGAACTGTCGAACGGATTGGAAGTCGAATTCGATTTGAATTTCAACGTCACAGACTATGATGACTAAAATTCCCGAAGTTTTGAAATCCGGCTCGGGAAAAAGGTGGGTATGGATCACGGGTGTCGTTGCTATATTCGCTCTACTCTTTGCAATCGCATGGAATATAGAGTGTGAAAGAGCCGTAGCGCCACAGGAACTGCCCGGTGAGGCCCGCTCTTTTATCGCACAGCATTATCCGGAAGAGAATCCTGTTTTGGTAATCAAGACGCTCGACGAACTTGCAGTTACGTATAAAGTCGTTTTCGCCGATGGTACCCAAGTGAAATTTCGCCGAAATGGAATGTGGCGAGAAATTAAAAGCCGTTCGCGGGCGGTTCCGTCGGTTGTTGTTCCGGCGCAGATTGCGGATTACGTCGCTCGGAACTTTCCGGGAACCTTCCTCGTCGGAATCGAGCATACTTGCCGGGAATGGGAAGTGAAGTTGAACAATACGATCGAATTGACCTTCGATGACAAGCGTTTCGCGTTGAAAGAGTACGACGATTGATCGATATATTGTTCCGCTTTCCCGGAAATGGGGAGTTATATTATTTGGAGGTAAAAACCAGCTTCCGGATCGGAGGCTGGTTTTGCTTTGTGGATGTTATTTCCGATTGCTGAAAAGTGTCGGGTATTTCGCTTTTCGAAAAGCGGTTGCGGAATGTGTATCGTTTACTATTGCGGTTGCGAGTTGTTACGCAGTGTGGTTCAGACGGATTTTTGTTCCCCGTTCCGAAGAATCCAAGGGGGCGACGGTTTATCGCTGCAAATGGTCGTGAAATCGGGTTGCAGCCATCGATGTATCGGAGGTGTTCGCCGAATAATTTTTAAGCTCAATATAGAAATCGGTTCTTGCGGATGGAGGATGCTTGCGGAAAGGTTAAAAAACCAAGCCGCCCGGGAAGGCGGCTTGAGAAAAATGGAGAGTTAATTTAGTTGGAATTGGTTGTTTATCGTAAACTTCCGGAAATAAAATTAAGAAAAATTTTTCGAAAAATAAAATTGTTGCGAGAAAAAAATATCGATACACTCCCCGAAAAGAGGAGTGTATCGGCTTTAGAACCTATTCTGATGTTTCAGAGTGTATGCAGGAAGGAATCAACCTCCGATCTCGTTCAATTCCAGCCATCGCATGCTTTTGGTGTCGATCTGGTCCATGAGTGCCGTGATCTGCTCCGAAAGCGCCGTAAGCTCTTCGAACGGCAGGTCGCCGGACGAGAGTTTTTCTTCGATTGCAGCTTTCTTCTGTTCTAATTCCGGTATTTCGGCTTCGAGATGCTCCATCTCCCGTTTTTCCTGGAAGGTGAGCTTGCGTGCCGCTCCTGTTTTTGCCGGGGCCGTCCCGGACTTCCGGATCTCCCCGCCCCTGCTTCCGGATGCCGTGCTCTTGGCTTTCTCCTGGGCGACGGCAGCCTGTTTCGCCGCTTCGTAGTCGCGTTTCCAAGCGGTGTAGTCGGAGTAGGTGCCGGCGAATTCGCGGATCTCGCCGTCTCCGCAGAAGACGAGCAGATGGTCGGCGACTTTATCGACGAAGTAGCGGTCATGCGAAACCACGATCACGCACCCCTTGAACGCTTGCAGGTACTCTTCCAGTACGCCGAGCGTCACGATGTCCAGATCGTTCGTAGGCTCGTCGAGGATCAGGAAATTGGGACTCTGCATCAGGATCGTGCAGAGGTATAACCGCTTGCGTTCGCCGCCGCTGAGCCTTGCGACATAACTGTACTGCACCTCGGGCGGGAAGAGGAAATATTGCAGGAATTGCGATGCGCTCATCCGGCGTCCGTCGCCCAAGTGGATTTCGTGGGCGATGTCGGTTACGATGTCGATCACCCTCGTCGAAGTCCAGCCCTTGTTGGCTGTAATAGCCGAAGCGGACGCTCTCGCCCACTTCGATCGTGCCGCTGTCGGGCTGTATGATGCCGGTGAGCAGCTTCAGGAAGGTCGATTTGCCGCAGCCGTTGTCCCCGACGATGCCCAGTTTATCATACCGGGCGAAGTTGTAGTTGAAACGGTCGAGGATCACCAGATCCCCGAAACGCTTGCAGAGCTCTTTGGCTTCGAATATCTTGGTACCGATGCGCGTAGCCTGAACGTCGAGTTTCAGCGACGCCTGCGTGCGGGTACTTCGGAGTCTGGTTTCCAGTTCGTGAAACGAGTCGATGCGGGCCCGGGCTTTGGTCGCCCGCGCCTGAGGCTGGCGGCGCATCCACTCCAGCTCGCGGCGGTAGAGATTCAGGTCGCTTTCGCGCCGGGCTTCGGCGGCTTCGGCCCGCTCCTGCTTCTTCTCGACGTAGTAGGCATAATTGCCTTTGTATAAAGAGATCGACCGCTGGTCCACCTCCAGGATGTCGCTGCACACCCGGTCGAGGAAATAGCGGTCGTGGGTGACCATCAGCAAGGCTGCCTTGTTTCGCGTGAGGTACTCTTCGAGCCATTCGGTCATGTCGGTATCCAGGTGGTTGGTCGGCTCGTCGAGGATCAGCAGGTCGGATTCGCTGATCAGCACGTTGGCCAGCGCCACGCGCTTGAGCTGCCCGCCCGAGAGGGTCTCCACTTTTTGCCCGAAGTCGCGGATCCTGAGCCGTGAAAGGATCCGCTTGGCGCGCTGCTCATAATCCCACGCTTCGAGGGCATCCATCCGCGCCATTGCCTCCTGCAGCCCTTCGTCCGACGCATTGCCGATCGCCCGCTCATACTCCGCGATGGCCTTCAGAGCCGGGTTTGCTGCGTGGAAGCAGGCTTCCAGTACGGTCATTCCCGCCGGGTAGGCGGGGCTTTGTTCCAGGTAGGCGATCCTCAGGCCGCGGCGCGGCACGACGCTGCCCGCGTCGTGGCTTTCCTTCCCCGCGATGATGTTCAGCAGCGTGGTTTTTCCCGTGCCGTTCTTCGCCACGAGGGCCACGCGCCGGCCCTCCTCGATCGTGAACGAGATATTTTCGAAGAGCACCTGCTCGCCGTACGATTTGGTGAGGTTTTCCACCTGGAGACAAGAAGCCATAACGTGTGATTTAGATTTGCAAAGCTACGCAAAAATCCCGAACCGTGCCAATCGCCGCCCCGGAAAGGGGCCCCGACCCTCGGAAAACGGGCTGCCCCTTCCCGAAAAAAGGACGGCGCACGACGGTCATATCCCCTCGTGCGCCGTTTCTCGTTGCCGGCCCCCCCCCGGAAACGTTGTGCCGTTCCGGTTTTCACCCCTCCCGGCGCCATGCTTTCCGGGCGGTTCCCTTCTTCCGTCAACCTTCCTTCTCCCGGGTTGCGGGTTCCCGTTACGGTGTTTTCTCCGGCACCGGATCCCTCCCTGCGGCATCCGCTTTCCCGGACACCCGTTTCCAGGCGCTATCTTTTCCCCGCCCTGCCTTTCGGGCGCACTACCAGTTCTTGCGCAGGTCGCGCGTCAGGGGGAACTCGGTGATGCGCAGCGTCGTGCAGCCGTAGGGGATCAGCGTGATCTCTTCGGCGGGATTGGCGGTCTCGTTGGTGCTGTACGGCTGGGGGCCGGCGCTCTCCTGGTAGAGTACCCATTCGTCGAGCCTGCGCCCGCGCGCCTTGATCTCCACCGGGGCGTTTTCCAGCGTCCACGGATAGGCGTCGCCGATGTCGCGCCGCTCGACCCTGAATGCCTCCGCAATGCGTTCGGGGCGGACGTCCTCCTCGAAGAGCGTGTAGTTCCACGGGGTCGTCGGCCGCACTTCGTAAT